>Ga0209471_1000022_pt1 | contig 151739 bp, 161 predicted proteins | sample GraSoiAngelo_128_FD_185885 | JGI IMG/M metagenome (GOLD analysis project Ga0209471, IMG submission 185885) | Grasslands soil microbial communities from the Angelo Coastal Reserve, California, USA - 14_0927_12_20cm (SPAdes) (version 2) | ecosystem: Environmental > Terrestrial > Soil >...
GCCGCGCGTAAGAGCCTGCTGGCTGGGTAGCGTCCCGTACCGGCGCGCCTGGGACCTCCAGGCCGAGCTGGTGCGGGAGCTGCGAGAGGAAACCGGCCAGGACACCCTCCTGCTGCTCGAGCACCCGCATGTGTACACGATGGGCAAGGCGGCATCCGAAGAACACCTGTTGTGGGACGAGGCGGAGCGCCGGCGGCGAGTGGTCGAGGTCGTGTGGTCAGACCGCGGTGGCGAGGCCACGTACCACGGCCCCGGCCAGCTGGTGGGTTACCCGGTCCTGGATCTCGCCCACTTCGACCTGACGATTCCCCAATACCTCGAGCGGCTGGAGACCTCGCTGATCGAATACGTACGGTTGCTTGGCATCGAGTCAGAGCCTGGAGAACCGGGGTTTACGGGGGTCTGGTATGGCGGCGAGAAGCTTGCCGCGATCGGAATCAAGCTCAACCGGTCGGTTGTCAGCCACGGTTTCGCCCTGAACCTGACGACCGACATCGACTACTTCGACGGCATCGTCCCGTGCGGGCATGTCGAGAAGCGGCCGACCTCGTTTGAGTCTGTCACCGGGAAGCGAATCGATACTCAAGCGGCGGCCGCCGATTACTCGGTTCAATTCGGGACTGTCTTCGGCGCTGAGCTAGACTGGGCGCCCGCCGAAACCCTTTTAGGGGCCGGTCGGGTAACTCATGAGGGAACGCCTGTACGGAGTTAGCCGGAATACGGGGTGTTACCAAACCGGTATTCCTAGCGTGAGTTGTTTGGCAGCCGGGTTCGATGCGGTACTCGGTTTGGCCTCGGCCGTTATCGGGTAAGTGGGTTATGAACATGCCAAGCAAGAGCAAGAGCGCTGAGAAGACCCGCACCGACCTGGTGCGGCTGGACAGCGTTTCGATGGACGAAGACGACGAGATCCTGCCCGACTTCGAGGCTGAAGTCGACGACGGTCGGCGTGTCTGGGTGACAGCGGTGCTCGAGCGAACGGCTGTGATCGAGCCGGCGCCGGGCGAGCCGAAGGTGCTGGTCAACCGCCGGCGCTTGTTCGTGGACCCGCGTCAGCTTCGGGTTCGGCACCTGGCGAGCAAGGAAGCGGCCCGGCGCGGCCGAGAAGCCGCTCGGCAGCTCCGCCTGCAGGATCAGCAAAGCTCAGCCGCTTAAGCAGCGATTAAGGCTCGGCGGTCGAGCGGAGCCCCTCTGGTAACATTCGCTGCTGCCGATTTGCGTCGGCCTTGCTGATTTCAGCGGCGTGGGATGCGCCGCCTAGCCCGAGGGAAGCCGCCACATGAGCAAAACCGTCGAACTCGTCTCGCTGGCCACGATCGTTCCACCCCCCAATCACGAAGTCAGCGGCGGCTTCAACGCGGTCGTCAACGGCCAGCAGGTTCGGGTCCGGGCCGTTTTGGAACGGACGGTGATCATCGAGCACCAGGAAGGCGGCGAGCGGAGCGTGGTGCGCAAGGACAGCTGCATGGTCAAGCCGTCGGCAGTGGCGTTCGTGCTGGGCAACCCGAACAACGGGGTCGGGCCGCGTCAATGGCGCCGGCTGCCGGGCAAGCCCCCCGCACCCCCCGCACCGGCCACGCCGGCGAAGTAGAGCCCCGGCGCCCCGAACGGCCCTCCCTCTAGCGGGCCCGCCCCTACCCCCGTCCCGGTCCCGCCCCGACCGGCACGCCTGAAGACAGGCTAGAACTCAAAAAAACGGTCGCCTACCCAGTCTGTTAAGACCGCGCGGTCAGTTGATGTGTTTCAGCGCCACCTGGGTCAGGAACGGACGGAAGTCCTTCGAAAGCGCTACTTCCTCGAACACCTTGCGAGCCTCGGCAAAGCGTCCCTTCGCCCAGACCTGGTCCCCATAGTGTTCGCGGAGCTTTGTCATCTCATCGTCCGCCAGCTCCCGGACCAGATCCGCAGTCACAGTCGGGCCCTCACTCATACGCGATGAATGTCTGACCCACTGCCACACCTGTGACCGCGAGATTTCGGCCGTCGCCACATCTTCCATCAGGTTGTTGATCGCAGCAGCTCCAGTCCCCCGCATCCACGACTCGATGTACTGGATGCCAACGCTGACGTTCATGCGCAAGCCGTTCTCAGTGATCGTCCCGCCCGGCACCCTCACATCGGTCAGTTGACCTGCCGTGACCGACACCTCCGGTCTCTGTCGATTGAGCTGGTTCGGCCGGTCGCCGAGCACGCGGTCAAACGCCTCCGTCGCCGTCGGTACGAGATCCGGATGCGCCACCCATGTTCCGTCGAAGCCGTCATTCGCCTCGCGGTCCTTGTCTTCTTTGACCTTGGCCAGGGCGACGCGATTCACCTCCGGGTCGCGACGTGAAGGAATGAACGCAGCCATCCCCCCCATCGCGTGCGCGCCCCGCTTGTGACATGTCTTGACGAGAAGCTCTGTGTAGGCGCGCATGAAGGGCACGGTCATCGTCACCTGCGCCCGATCCGGCAGCACAAACTCTGGCCGGTTGCGGAACTTCTTGATGATGCTGAAGATGTAGTCCCACCGTCCCGCGTTCAGTCCGCTCGAATGATCGCGCAGCTCGTAAAGAATCTCCTCCATCTCAAAAGCGGCGAGGATGGTCTCGATCAGCACCGTCGCCCGGATGGTCCCTCGCGGAACGCCGAGCTCGTCCTGCGCCAGGTTGAAGACGTCGTTCCACAGACGAGCCTCGAGGTGACTCTCGAGCTTGGGCAGATAGAAGTACGGCCCGCTCCCTTTTTTCAACAGCCGCTCGGCGTTGTGAAAGAAGTAAAGCCCGAAGTCGAAAAGACTGCCCGACATAGGCTTTCCGTCCACCTCAACGTGCCTCTCGTCAAGGTGCCAGCCGCGCGGACGCACGAGCAGGGTTGCGACCCTGTCGTTGAGCCGGTACTCCTTGCCCTCTGGACTGGTGAAGCCGATGCGCCGCTCGATGGCATCGATCAGGTTGACCTGGCCCTCGACCAGGTTCGACCATGTCGGCGAGTTGGCGTCTTCGAAGTCGGCCATGAAGACCCGGGCCCCAGAGTTCAGCGCGTTGATCAGCATCTTGCGATCGGTCGGTCCGGTGATCTCAACGCGCCGGTCCTGCAAGTCTTTGGGGACTGTCGCAACGCTCCACTCCGAATCGCGGACGGAGCTCGTCGTGACCAGGAACTGCGGCATCTCGCCGGCCTCGATCCGGGTCTGCCGCTCGTCGCGTAAGCGGAGCAGCTCCTGGCGCCGGGCACCAAACTCGCGCTGCAGGCGGGCCACGAATCCGAGGGCATCAGGCGTGAGCACCTCGCTCGCGCGGCCTTCCACAGCGCCTTTCAGCTGAACCTGCTGAGTGGTGGCCATCGTCAACAATCTACCGGAGGGACCTATTTCCCGGCGAGGTGCTCCACGACCGGGGTGAGCGAGTCGGCCGCATCGCCAGGCACGAGAACGTCCGAGAACCCATAGCGGTCCCGCCGGGCTTTCAGGTCCTCCTCGATTTGATCGATCGTGCCGATCAAGAAATGAGGCATCTCGAGAACGTCCCGGGGTTCGAAGCCCATCGACGGCGCCATCGCTGACGCGATCGAATCGCGGTCGCCGGTCACGTTGGCGAAGAACACCGTGAATCCGAGCTCGATCGATTCGAGACGTTCGCCCGCCGCGTCCTTGATCCAACCCAACTTTTCGTCAGTCGCTTCGGCGAGGCCCGTCCGGACCAGCTTGGGGTTGATCCGCCCCTCGTTGAGGTTGTAGTTCACGTGCACGATGTCGGCCTCCCTCGCAGCGAGGCGAAGCATGCGTCGTCCCCCGCCTCCAAGCAGGAACCGCGGGTGTGGCTTCTGAACCGGCAACGGCGACCCCTCCATCTCCTTGATCGAGTAGTGCTTGCCGGTGAAAGAGAATGGCTTGCCCGTGAAAAGGCCTTTGATGACGGCCAGCGCTTCCTCCAGGCGGTCGATCCGTGTTCCGGCGGGGTCATAAGGAATGCCTGACTGCTCATAGTCGGAGACCAGCCAGCCCGCGCCGAGGCCAAGATCGAACCGGCCGTCAGATAACAGGTCGATCGTCGCCGCCTCTTTGGCGAGCACAACAGGATGGCGATAGTCGTTGTCGAAGACCAGCGAGCCGACGCGCAACGTGGTGGTCGCATCCGCCGCCGCCATCAGCGCCGCGATCGGCCCAGGCTGATCGCCGAAATGGTCGGGCAGGTACAGGCCCGCGTACCCCATCGACTCGATCGCTCGCGCCCTTTCCCGCCACTGTTTCGCGCTGTGAGCGCGGTGCTCCTGGACACTGAACCGGAACGGCCGTTGCCTCACCTCGTGACCGACACTACAGGCGGTTGGTGCCGAGGGCCGGATTTGAACCGGCGACACCTTGATTTTCAGTCAAGTGCTCTACCAAGCTGAGCTACCTCGGCACGGCGGGTAATTTTATCCGCGGCCCGGCAGCGACCATCGAGCGACCCGGGGTTGACGCGCTAACTCCGAAGGTATTTCCTCAGAGCGAGCGTGGCCAGGTAGGCGAGGTAGAAGGCCCATCCAACGGCGATCAGGGTCACTAGCAGGTAGACGACGCCGAACAGTCCGAATACTTCGCTCATCGGCAGAGGGTACGCCTCGCCGGCGAGCTCGCCGAGTGAGGGACGTCAGAGTGGGCGGTGATGGACTTGAACCAACGACCTCCTCGGTGTAAGCGAGGCGCTCTAGCCAACTGAGCTAACCGCCCGAATCGGGCACCAAGTCTACCCACCAGCCAGCAGGGTCAACGCAGCGTTGAGCTGCGTGTCCTTCGAGTAGCCCAGCGACGGCTGCGCCACATCGAACGAGTCGGTCGGATGGGCCAGGGTCACTGCAACATCCGGAGTCAATCCCTTGTGGTCAATGGTCACTCCGTTGGGCAGATACCAACGCTCGACGGTCAGGTGGATGTCAGACCCGTCGGTCAGCACGAAATCCTGCTGGACCGATCCCTTGCCGTAGGTCGTCGTGCCGACCAGCTTGGCCCGGTGATGAACCTGCAGCGACCCCGCCACGATCTCGGAGGCCGAAGCGCTGTTGGCGTCGACCAGAACCACCAGCGGGACTGTCGGCGCGGCATGCGAAGAACCGACGTGGTGCCGGTCTGTACCGCTCCGGCCCCGCGTCTCAAAGGTCTCCCCACTCGCCACGAATGCCGTGATGACATCGTCCGCCGCGGAGATGAACCCCCCCGGATCTCCGCGCAGGTCGAGCACCACCCCGGACGAACCCGGCAGCCCATCCTTCAACGCCTTAGAAAACTCGGTCGACGTTTGCGATCCGAACTGGTAGACGCGGACGTAGAGAACGCGGTTGCCCACCATCGCCGAGCGCACCGTCGGCACCTGGATCCGCGCCCGCGCGATCGTAAAAGTCATCGCCTCGGATCCACGAAGAATCGTCAGCGTGACCTTCGTGCCCTCCGGCCCCTGGATCAGCGCAGTGGCCTGGTCGGCGGTGATGCCCTTGATGTCCTTGTCCCCCACCTTGATAACCTGGTCGCCCGCCTGGATCCCCGCCTCGGCGGCCGGCGAGCCCGACACCGTCCCGGTGATCACGGGGTAGGACGTGGTGCTGAAGCTCAGATAAACCCCGATGCCCGTGTAGCGCCCCTGGTAGCTGTCCTGCAGACGCTTGAACTGCGTCGGGTCGAAGTACAGCGAGAACGGGTCGCCGAGGCTGCTCACCAGGCCCTGCACGCTGCCCTGGGACAGCTTGCTGGCGTTGACCTTGCTGTCGACGTAGTCGGCCTGGATCAGGCGCGCCGCCTGCTGCACCTCGCTGAGGTCGACCTTCGAGACCGAACGGTGTCCGAAGTAAGGAACGAACTCCGGGTATGCCTGGTCGACGTAGACGCCCGCGACAAAACCGACGACGAGGATGAGCGCAACGACGCCACCCCGCAGGGCGACGCTGCGGTTCATCTCAGCAGATTAGCAACCGAGCCAGATGCAGGGATTCTTGTACACGCCGTTGACTCGAATCTCGAAATGCAAATGCGGTCCGGTCGACCAACCGGTTGAACCCTCGAACGCCACGGTCGTCCCGCGTGGGACCACCTGGCCCGTCGTCAGGCCCGGCGCGTAACCCGCAGTGTGGCCGTAGTAGGTCGAGTAGCCGTTGCCGTGGATGATGACCAGCAGGTTGCCGTAGCCCACGCTCCCTGGATACAGGTACGCCACGCCGGTGTCCGCGGCGACGAGCTGCGTGCCATATGGCCCGGCGATGTCGATTCCGGTGTGAATCTTGTGCGGGTACGGACATGAGGCGTCGTACACCTCGAGATAGAAGGTCGAGCACCCAAAGCCCTGGCTGATGCACCCGAAACCGCAGGCCGGCTCAGGCCATTCGAAGACTCCATTGCCGCCACCTGCCTTCACCGCCGCCGCGTCGTACTGCAGCGCTAGCTGGGCGACCTGCGCATCGATTGCGGCGCGCTCCGCCTGGACCTTCGCGTACTGGTCCGCCAGCTGGGCCTGCAGCTTCTGCTCCGCGACCACCGCAGCGTTCTGTGTCGCCAGGTTCTTCTCGAGGTCGGCCTCGGTCTCTTGCTGCTGCTTCAACAGCGCCAGCACCTCCGTGCGCTGGAGGTCGAGCGCGTTGTTGGCGGTCACGATCTGGCTGCGCTCGACGTCCAGGCCCGCGAGAAGCCGCTGGTCGCCGGTGGCCACCTGCTGGGCACCCACGATGCGGTTCAGGAGCTGGTTCATGCTGTTCGAGGTAAGCACCAGCTGGACGTAGTTGACGCTGCCGTGTGAGTCGACGTAGCGAAGGCGCTGGTTCAAGAGCTGCTCGCGCACGCTCACGTGTGCTTTCAACCGGATCATTGCGGCTTCGCCGAACCTGATCTGGCGGTTCAGGTCGTCGATCGCGACCTGGGTCTGCGCGATCAGCGCGCGCTGCGCCGCGACCTGGTTCTTCAGGCTCGCGATCATCGCGTCGAGCGCGTTGATCTGCGCAATCGTGTTGTTGATCTGCGACTGGATGCTGTTGAGCTGGTTCTGGTTGTTCACCTGCTGCCCGATGCCGGCGTTGTAAGCGACACAGGCCTGGTACACGGCCGGCGGATCTCCCGGGTAGCAGTAGATGGCGGCCGCTTTCTGCACCGATCCCGGCGCCCACGCAAGGGTGGCCAACAAGGCGGCAAGCAAGAGGCGCGCTCTCAATGCGGTCAGATCCTCACGTACCGACGCACGCCGATGTAGCTGCCCAGCGCGCCGAGCAGTGCGCCCGCGAGAAGCAGGTCGACGGCGAGGCTCGAAATGAAGGCCGGGTCGTATGACAGGGGGATGAACCCGACGTCCGACTTGAAGCGATCGACCGCCGGTTGGTATGCGATGACGAGCAGGGCAAGGGCGACCGACGCGGCGATGAGACCGGTCATGATGCCCTCGATCACGAAGGGCCCGCGGACGAACCACTCCGTGGCGCCGACGAGCTTCATCACCTCGATCTCCTTTCGACGGTGATAGACGGCCGTGCGGATCGTGTTCATGACGATCACCACGGACACGACCATCAAGATCACGAGCAGCGCCACGCCGGCGAGCCCGAGCCATTGCGACAGCTGGAGCATCCGGTTCACAAAGTCGCCCTGGTAGTTGGTGGGGTCTGTGGGATCGATCCCGCTCCACTTGCGGGCCAGCGCATCGACTGCAGAAACGTCGCTCAGGCTGGCCACGTGGACCTCGAGCTTGGCGTCGAGCGGGTTGCCCTCGATCTGCTGCGCCAGGATCCCGTTCTGCGGGTCGGACTTGAACTGCGTCAGCGCCTCGTCCTTGGTGACGAACTTCACGCTGGTCACACGCGGGTCCGCCGCGAGCTGCTGCTGGAAGTCGTAGACGGTCTGCAGCGGAGTGTCATCGGAGACGTTGACCGAGATCTCGCTGACCTTCTGGCGAAAACCGTCCAGGACCTGGGAGAACGCGTGGCCGATGATCAGGTTCGTCCCCGCCAGGATCAGGATGAGCGTGATCGACAGGACCGCGGCCAGGCTCACGGCCAGGTTCCGCCAGAAGCTCTGCCAGGCGCTATTGAGCGCGAACTTGAGGTTTCGCAACATCTTCGTGATACCTGCCTGAACGGTCGTCTCTTGCGATCTGTCCCGCGTCGATCGCGATGACGCGGCGTCGCAGCAAGTCGACGATCTCGCGGTTATGGGTCGCCATCACGACGGTGGCGCCTCGGGCGTTGATGCGCAGGAAGAGCTGCATGATCTCCCACGCGGTTGCTGGGTCGAGGTTTCCGGTCGGCTCGTCGGCGATGATGAAGCGCGGCGCGTGCACCAGGGCGCGTGCGATCGCAACGCGCTGCTGCTCACCTCCCGAGAGGCTCGACGGATACGAGTTCTCTTTGCCGGAGAGGCTGACCGTATCAAGCGCCTCCGCGACACGGGCTTGCACACGATGGTCGGGCTCGCCCAGGACGCGCATGGCGAACGCGATGTTCTCGAACACCGTGAGGTTGGGCAGGAGCTTGAAGTCCTGGAAGACCAGGCCCACCTTGCGCCGGTAGTAGGGCAGCTTCCGCCTCTTCATCCGGCCAAGCTCGATTCCGTCGACGAAGATCTTGCCTTTGGTCGGCTTCTCCTCCCTGATCAGGAGGCGGACGAGCGTCGACTTGCCCGCGCCTGAGGGCCCGACCAGGAACAGGAAGTCGCCTTCGGGCACCTCGAGATTGACGTCGCGAAGCGCCTCAGTCCCAGTCGGATACGTCTTGTGGACGTGCTGGAAGCTGATTACGGGCCGAGTTGCGAAGTCAGGTGTTAGAACCATAAGCTGCGTCTCTTGCTGTGTCGTTACGCGCCGGCGGGCGCGCGTGGCCAGGTCGCGGGCAGTATACCGCAGCGCCCCGATCGGTCCAACCCCTTCCCACAGAGCCAAACACCCGTCTAACGGGGGTTGACGGCGGGCCTTGCGCTCCCCTCCTCAGCTTCGCTGTTCCTGCTCAGCCGCCAGCGGAGCCAGCTCTCGATGAAGGGGTCGATCTCGCCGTCCAGGACCGCCTGGGCGTTGCCGACCTCGAGCCCCGTGCGCACGTCCTTGACCAGGGTGTAGGGCTGGAGCACGTAGTTCCGGATCTGGGAGCCGAACTCGGCCGGCAGGACCTGACCTCGGATCTGGTCCATGTGCTCGGCGGCCTCCTGCTGCTGGCGCTGGAAAAGGCGCGCCTTGAGCACCTTCATCGCCGTCTCCCGGTTCTTCATCTGCGACCGCTCGTTCTGGCAGGTCACGACTATCCCGGTCGGCAGGTGCGTGATCCGGATTGCGGAATCGGTCTTGTTCACGTGCTGCCCGCCCGCGCCGGTCGACCGGTAGGTGTCGATGCGCAGGTCCTGCGGGTTGAGCACGACGGCACTCTCATCAGAGCTCTCGAGCTCCGGCATGACCTCGACCAGGGCGAACGAGGTGTGCCGGCGGTGGTTCTGGTCGAACGGCGAGATGCGCACCAGGCGGTGGACACCATGCTCCGACCGCAGCAGCCCGTATGCGCGAGGCCCTCGAACGATGAAGGTGGCGCTCTTCAAGCCAGCCTCCTCACCGCGCGACTCGTCGATGACCTCTGTCTCGAAACCGCGTCGCTCGGACCATTTGAGGTACATGCGCATCAGCATCTCGACCCAGTCCTGCGCCTCCACCCCACCCTGACCGACCGAGATGGTGATGACGGCGTTGTGGTTTGCATAGGGGTCGGTGAAGAGAAGATCGAGCTCGTGTGCGCGGACTTCTTTCTCGATCGCCGCGCCTTCCTCCTCTACTTGCCGGCGGAGCTCTGGATCGCCCTCCGCTAGATGATCCAGCTCCACGAGGTCACGGGCCCGCCGCTCGAGGCGATCCCAGGTCGCGATCAGGGCGCGGTTGTCGGCGGCGTCCCGCGCCATATGGCCGGCTCGCCTGGGGTCGTCCCAGACACCGGGCTGGGTGAGCTGTGCGTCTAGCTCGTCAGCCCGCTTGGCCTTGGCAGGCAGGTCAAAGGTGCTCCTTGAGCTGAAGGATCCGGTTCAAGAGCTCTTTAGGAGTCAATTCAGCGTCCATGGCACCTCTTGTATTTCTTCCCCGATCCGCACCAGCACGGATCGTTGCGCCCGATTTTATGTTGTGGGTCACCGCTGACAGCGCTCGCTCCCGACGCACCGGCCGCGACGGCCACCGGCACCCCACTCCGGCGCTGCGGCGCGGCGCGACGGCCCGCCCCGTCGGCGCCATCCGGTTCGCCAGGTCCGGACTCAGTCACCTGGCGGACCGTCGGAGCTTGGGGCGGAGGCGCCACCGGTGCGACGCGAAAGATCACGTTCACGATCGAGCTCTGGATCCGGTCCCGAAGCTCGTTGAACATCTCGAAGGCTTCGTTCTTGTACTCGACCAACGGGTCGCGCTGGCCGTATGCGCGGAGTCCGATTCCCTCGCGGAATTGCTCCATCTGCGTCAGGTATTCCATCCACTGCCAGTCGATGGTCTGAAGCATCACGCTCCGCTCGACCGCGGGCATCTGCTCGGCGCCCATCTCTTCGACCTTCCGGTCGTAGGCTTCCGAGGCAGCCGCATACAGGTGCTCGACCAGGCCCTCCGGCCCGTTGTGCATTGCTTCGTCTGGGATCTGCGAGCCCGGTGCGATGGGCAGGTACGCAGACAGGTACTTCACGAGGCCCTCGAGGTCCCAGTTCTCGAAGTGGCGGCTCTGGCAGTGCTGGTCGACGCCCTTCGTGATGATGTCGCGCACGTAGCCGAGGATGTTCTCGCGCGTGTCGGCGCCTTCCAGGATCTTTCGCCGCTCCTCGTAAACGATCTGGCGCTGCTTGTTCATCACGTCGTCGTACTCGACGACATGCTTGCGGGAGTCAAAGTGCATGCCCTCGACTTTCTTCTGCGCGCTCGCGATCGAGCGCGCCACCCACGGATGCTCGATCGGCTCGACCTCGAGGCTGTCCATCAGGCGGCCGATGCGTTCGGCCGCAGGGCCGAAGATCTTCATCAGGTCGTCCTCGAGCGAGATGAAGAACCGGCTCGATCCCGGGTCCCCCTGCCGGCCGGCACGCCCGCGGAGCTGGTTGTCGATGCGGCGGCTCTCATGCCGTTCGGTACCGATGATGTGAAGCCCGCCGACATCAACGACTCCCGACCCGAGCACGATGTCGGTGCCGCGGCCCGCCATGTTGGTGGCGATCGTGACCGCGCCCGCCTGGCCGGCTTCGGCGACGACGGCAGCCTCTCTCTCGTGCTGCTTGGCGTTGAGCACGTTGTGCTTGAGCCCGCGCCTCTCGAGCATCTTGGCGAGCCGTTCGGACTTCTCGACCGACACCGTGCCTACCAGGACGGGGCGACCGAGCTTGTTCATCTCGACGATCTCTTCGATCACTGCTTCGAACTTGGACTTCTCTGTCTTGTAGATGAGGTCGTCATGGTCTGCGCGCACCATCGCGCGGTGCGTCGGGATCACCGAGACGTCAAGCCCATAGATCTTGTGAAACTCCTCGGCTTCGGTCACGGCAGTACCTGTCATTCCGGCCAGCTTGTCGTACTGGCGGAAGTAGTTCTGGACGGTGATCGTCGCGATCGTCTTCTGCTCCTGCTGCACCTTGACGCCCTCTTTCGCCTCGATCGCCTGGTGCAGCCCGTCCGACCATCGCCGGCCAGGCATCGTGCGGCCTGTGAACTCGTCCACGATCACGACCTCGGCGTCTTTGACCAGGTAGTCGCGGTCGCGCAGGAACAGGGACTTTGCCTTCAGCGCCTGGTTGATCTGGTGTGCCTCGATGACGTTCTCGAGGTCGTAGATGTTTTTGATCCCTGTCCAGCGCTCCATCTTCGCGATGCCCGTCTCGGTGAGCGATGCGGACTTGTGCTTGAGGTCGACCTCGAAGTCCTCGCCCTCATTCAGACGAGCGGCCCAGCGGGCGTAGTTGTAGTACTTCTCGGTCGACTCGTCCGACTGACCGGAGATGATGTGAGGGGTGCGCGCCTCGTCGATCAGGATGGAGTCGACCTCGTCGACGATCGCGTAGTGCAGGGTTCGCTGCGCGCATTGCGACAGGTCGCGCGCCATGTTGTCGCGCAGGTAGTCGAATGCCAGCTCGGAGTTGGTGGCGTATGTGATGTCTGCGCCGTACGCCTCCTTCTTGCTCACCGGCCGCAGGTGTTGGAGTCGCGAATCCGGGTGAGTCTCGTCGAGGTACTCGGGGTCGTACACGAAGGTGGCGGTGGTTCCGACGTTGACGCCCACCGTCAAGCCCAGGAAGTGATAGATCGGCGCCATCCAACCCGCGTCGCGGCGGGCGAGGTAATCGTTGACTGTGACCAGGTGGACACCCTTGCCCGCCAGCGCGTTCAGGTAGAGGGCCAGGCTCGCCACGAGCGTCTTGCCTTCGCCGGTCTTCATCTCGGCGATCTTTCCCTGGTGGAGGACGATGCCTCCGACGAGCTGCACGTCGAAGTGGCGGAGGCCGATGGTGCGCCGGGCAGCCTCGCGGCAGACGGCGAAGGCCTCGATCAGCAGCTCGTCGAGGTCGTGCCCCTCCTGGGCCTTCTCGCGCAGCGCCTCGGAGCGCGCGCGCAGGCCGGCGTCGTCCAGCTCCTTGAGCTCAGGCTCCAGCGCTGAGATAGCGTCCGCCACCGTCAGGTGACGTTTGATCTCGCGCTCGTTCGGATCGAGCAGCTTGCTGAGGATGACCATTGGGCCTAGACCAAGGTTACCCGCCCGAGGCGGAACTGAATCCGGATCGGGCTACGTGACCACCGGCTCGATCACCGCCAGGGAGCCGTCGGCCCTCTTCACCATGATCTGGATCTCGCCCGAATCCTCGTCCAGGTAGACCAGGAACGGCTGGCTGTCGGCCTGGAGCTCGTCGACCGCGTCCGACACCGACATCGGCCGCAGCTTCAGGCGCAGCCGCTCCGGCTCGGGGGACCGCGCCGGGGCCTCCAGCGCAGACTCCTCCGGCACGCGAACAGGTGACGTGGCGTGCTTCCGGTGGACCACCTTCTCCTTGAAGGCGACGACCTGGCGGTCGATCTTGTCCAGCGCGAGGTCGAGGGCCGACTGCGGGTCGGCTCCCATCTCGCGGGCTTGCAGGACCGGGGTGCGCCTGCCGTCGAGGTGGAGGCTGATCCGGCACACGGTCGTCGAGAGGCCGCTTCGTTTGCGCAGCTCGGAGAACTCGACCTCCGCGTCGACCACCTTGCCGAAGTGGCGTTCGAGCCGGATCAGCTTGCGCTGCGCCGTATCGCGCACCTCCTGCCCGAGACCGTCAGTACGGTCGTGCAGGACGACCTTCACAATTCCGAGTATAGGCCGCGCCTCGAAGTCTGCCTAGCGGGTCGAGGGCTTGTACCCCGGCGGCGGCGGGAACAGAACGGTGATCTCTTTCGGCAGCGGGATGCCCTGGCTGAACATGCGGTCCAGGATCTTCGGCCGTAGGCCGGTCGGCCTGAAGTCCGCGATGACCTTGCCCTCGGGCGTGGCGCCCTTCTGCTCCATGATGAAGATGTCCTGCATGGTGATCACGTCTTGCTCCATGCCGACGATCTCTGTGATCGCCGTGACTTTGCGCGATCCGTCACGCAGCCGGCCGAGCTGAACGATCAGGTTGATGGCGCCTGCGACCTGGTTGCGGATGGCGCGCACGGGCAGGTCGACGCCGGCCATCAGGACCAGCGTCTCGAGTCTGGACAGCGCGTCACGCGGGGTGTTGGCGTGGAGCGTGGTCATCGACCCGTCATGACCCGTGTTCATGGCCTGAAGCATGTCGAGGGCCTCACCGCCACGACACTCGCCGACCACGATGCGCTCCGGTCGCATGCGCAGCGAGTTGATGACCAGGCGCTGAATCGTGATCTCACCTTCGCCGTTGATGTCCTTCGGCCGGGTCTCGAGGCGACATACATGCTCCTGGTGCAGCTGAAGCTCGGCCGCGTCCTCGATCGTCACGATGCGGTCCTCGACCGGGATGAAGCCGGACAGCACGTTGAGGAAGGTGGTCTTGCCTGTGCCCGTACCTCCCGAGACGATGATGTTCGCCTTCGACAGAACGGCAGCCTTCAAGAAACCAAAACCAGCCTCGTTGCAGGTGCCGAACCTGATCAGGTCCTCGACCTGGAAGGGGTCGCGGGAGAACTTGCGGATCGTGAGGAGCGGTCCGTTGAGGGCGAGCGGCCGGATCACCGCGTTGACACGTGAGCCGTCGGCCAGTCGGGCGTCACAAAGGGGCGAGCGTTCGTCGATGCGGCGGCCGACGGTACGCACGATGAACTGGATGACGTTGAGGAGCTGGTCCTCGTCGACGAACTTGATGTTCGTGAGGACGACCTTGCCGGCCATTTCGACGTAGACATGGTCGTTGCCGTTGACCATGATTTCGGTGACGCGGTCGTCACGGATCAGGGGCTCGATCGGCCCAAGCTGCTGGTAGTACTCATCGATGTTGATTCCCGGGATCCGGACTGCCATTCGGCTAGCCTCCGCACCTGAGTTCCACGGCGAGGCTCGCCTCGCCGACATTACAAATTGACCGAGCGCCAACTATACATTCACGCGCGCGACTGAGACCCCCGTTACAGGCCCTGATCCGGCCTCGCGCAATGCGCTTGCGCATGCGTCCAGGGTGGCGCCAGTGGTCGCTACGTCGTCGATCAGCAAGATCGATTCACCTTCAAGCCGACGTCCGCTCCACGCAAACGCGCCGAGCACGTTCTCGAACCGGCGCTTTCGGTCGTGACCAACTTGCGGCGGCGTTGCACGCGTACGCATGAGCACTCCGGGCGGCACGCCGAGGACCAGGCGGCTGCGCAGCTCCCTTGCGAGGAGCTCAGCCTGGTTGAAGCCGCGTTGCCTCTCTCGCATCGGGTGGAGCGGGACGGCAACGACCCATCGCGCAGAGACGCCCTCGACCGCCAGCCGCTCGGCGACGAGCGAAGCCAGCGGACCGGCGAGACGCCGCCAGCCTTCGTACTTGAAACGGTGCACCGCCGGCTCGATCGGGCCTTCATATGCGACAGCGGAGCGCAGGCGCGTCAGCGACTTGAGCCGGACGCGGCAGGCGCAATCCTTTCGCGCGGAGAAAAGCTCCACCCCACATCGCCGGCACAGCGGCTCCTCGAGCCTGCGGATCCTCGTTCGGCAGCGCGCGCAAAGCCACGACCCGACCATGCGGCACCCGCCACATCGCGGCGGGAGGACGAGATCCAACAAGCGCACAGGACCAGCCTATGCATGAGGTCAAGCCTTTCTTAACGGGTGTCTTCCCCACGTAGTGGGGAAGTACCGCCGCTTGCGGCGGGGATGGGGCTGAGCCGAACTGGTAAGGCCGGACCTACTGGATGACGATCTGGTCCCCGCGCTGCAGGTCGATCCCCGATGTCGAGCCGGGCGGCAGCTCGAGCACGCTGCGCGCGCCGATCTCCCACCACACGATCCCGTACCAGGCGGGAAGCTTGCGATAGACCTTCTTCACGCGCTCCCGGCTGTCCAGGAACACGGCGTCGATTGGAAAGTTCATGAACATCATGTGGATGCTGCTGCAGGGTATGAGCCACATACCGCGACCAGGGTCGAGCGTCTTGCGAAACATGAGACCCACGCCGCGGCCAAACATGGTTCGCGGAGTCTCGAGCTCCTCCGCCAACACCTGACCGCTCCGTTCGTGTACCGCACGGCGTCCCTGCACAGCGATCCGATAGGTTAGATCCCCAGCCCATGGATTTCGACAGCGATGGCATTCGACTGCACTACGAGGTGAATGGCCCCGAGCAAGGAATGCCGATCATCGCGGTCCACGGCTTCGCCTCGGACTACCGCCTCAACTGGGTCGGGACGCGCTGGCAGGAAACCCTCACCCAGGCGGGTTTCATGGTGGTGGGCCTCGACTGCCGTGGCCACGGCCACAGCGACAAGCCCCACGACACTGCGTCGTACGCGATCGAGCTCATGGCCGGCGACGTGGTCCGACTGCTCGACGACCTGGACATCGCGACGGCGGCGTACATCGGCTACTCGATGGGCGCGCGAATCGGCATGCAGGTGGTGCTGGATCGACCCGATCGAATATCACGGGCGGTGCTCGGTGGCATCGGCACCGCGGGAGCGATCGACAGCTCAGATGCGATCGCGCGTGCCTTTCTCGAGGGCGGAGAGACCGACGACCCGGTGGCAGAGACCTTCTACCGCTTCGCTTCCGCGCGGCCGGTCAACGACCTGCGCGCGCTCGCCGCGTGCATCCAGGGTTTGCGGCCCGATGCCGATCCAGCTCGGCTGGCGGCAATCCGCACCCCGATCCTGGTCGTGGTCGGTGACCATGACGATATCGCGCGCGGCGCGCCCGAGCTGGTCGAGCTGATCCCGTCGGCACGCCTTGTCATCGTCCCCGGCCGCGACCACCTGAGCCTGGTGCCGGCGCGCGAGTTCAAACAGGCCGCTCTTGACTTCCTGACCGACGACTCCTGACCCGGCCGGTCAGGCCCGGTGGTGGTATCGGATGCGGCGCTTGCTCCGCTGCATGGCAGTTCCCGCCGGCACGATCGAGATGGTTCCGTCAGGTTCGAGAACAGCGAGCTGAACTTCCTTCGCATCGGCGATGCCGTGCTCTCGAATGGCCATCTCAACCTCCTCCTGATCGACTCCCTCGCGCCGCATCACATCGGTCAGGTATTTGCCATCTCGCATCACGACCGCCGGCGCCGGCGTGAAGAGACGGTGAATGCGCGGCAGGTTGTCCAGCTTGCCAACCAGAAAGTTCAGACCCACCAGGGTTGCGATCAGGATGAAGCCGCCACCCAATGACGAGTCCGGCCCTGTGATCGCCGGCTGCAGTGCGTTGGCGACCAGAAGGATGAACACGAGGTCGAATAGCGTGAACTGGCCAACCTCGCGCTTGCCGAAAAGACGTAAGGCGATCAGGAGCGCCGTATAGATCAGTACGGCGCGCAGGACAAGCTCCCACGCCGGGACGCTCGGCAGGATGGCGACTAGAGCCGCGGTCTTACCTCGGACGCATCAGGATCAGGACGGCCGGGCCCAGCAGGACGATCCACAGCGTCGGGAAGATGCAGCCCACCATCGGCAGCATCATCTTCAAGGTCGCCTGGGCGCCTCTCTCCTGGGCTCGCTGGCGGCGCTTGCGCCGCATCTCGTCGGCCTGGATCCGCAAGATCTTGCCGATCCCGGTGCCGAACTGCTCTGACTGGATCACCGCCTGCATGAAGTTGTGGAGGTCCTCCACACCGCTGTTGCGCCCCATCTCGTCCAGCGCCTCGAGGCGCGGGCGGCCGAGGCTCACCTCACGCAGAGCCTTGCTGAGCAGGTCGGAGAGGGCGTTCCGGTATTTGTCGGTCACCCTCGCGAGCGAGGCGTCGAAACCAAGGCCGGCGTCGACGCAGATGACGAGCAGGTCGAGCGCGTCGGGCAGGCCCTTCTGGATCTCCGCGCGGCGGCCGTCGACCTTCTGTTTCAGCCAGAGCACCGGGAAGTAGAAGCCGAGGATTGCGCCGAGCGCGGCCGAGATGACCAGGTAAAGGGGGCTGCCAAGGAGCAGTCCGACCAGGAACCCCACCGCGGCGAGGATCGCAGCGGCGACCAGGCGGACCGCGGCAAAGTCCTCCGGTGTGAGGTTGCCGGGGCGCCCCGCGAGCTCGAGCTTGTTCAGCAGGTCCAAACGCGCCTTTTGGGGCGTCGACCGCGAGAGCAGCGAGCCGAGCTTCTCGATTGCGGGTCTCAGCACGCGCTCGCTGAAAGGCCGCTGGAGCTCGATCTCTTCGACGGTGAGCGGCTTCTCCCCGCCATAGACGGAGAGCCGCTGCTGGACCATTGCCGCGGTGTTCGTCGATGGGGTGCGCGCGATGCCGATGAAGATCATCAGCACTCCGATGCCGACGACCAGCGCCAGAAGCATTCCAGTTCCCATTTCTCTAGACCTCGATCGCCACGATGCGGCGAATGATCAGGTTGCCGATGAAGATCATGAACGCGCCGATGACGATCAGGATCCAGCCGATGAAGCTGGAGAACATCGGCTGGAAGTAGGTCGGAGTGACGAAGAACATGAATGCGGCGAGCAGGATCGGAAGGGCCGTGATGATCGAGCCTGACGCGCGAGCCTGGGCGGTCAGCGTTTGAATCTCGCCCTTGATTCGCACCCTCTCGCGGATCGTATAAGCGATGTTGTCCAGGATCTCGGCCAAGTTGCCACCGACCGTGCGGTGGATTGAATAGGCCGTGGCCACGAGGTCGAAGTCCTGGCTCGCGATGCGCTTTGTGATGTTGCCGAGGGCTTCGTCCGGCGAGCCACCGAGGTTCATCTCGCGTACAGCGCGGCCAAACTCGTCGCCGATCGGCGCGACCGCGTTTTTGGCCACTGTGTCGATCGCCTGTGCGAAGGAATAACCGGCCTTGAGCGCGTTGGAGAGCAGGGTCAGTGTGTCACCAAGCTGGCCGTTGAACTTCTTGAGGCGCTGGCTGACCCGGTACTTGACGTAGAAGCCAGGGATCAGATACCCGAGGACGAACGTGAGCAGTCCAAGGATGTTGGCGAACCTCCAGTACACGACGAGGGCCACGAGGAGGCCGGTGCCGACCTGGATCATGAAGAACTCGGACGGTCGGAGCTTCAGGTCAGCACGCTGCAGCTGTTCGAGGACCGACGGCTTGCCCTTCTTGGCGTCGCCACGACCCATCCGGTCGGCTGCCGGCTGGAAGAGCCGGTTGAGCGTGTCGCGCATGCCCGCCGTCTGGGGCAGCGCCGCCGCGCCCGCTGTCGTCACTCCATACGCGGCAAGCCGCGCCTGAAAGTCCTCCGCGCCGCCTGCGGAGCGACGCATCTGGCTGATGCCGAGGAAAAAAAGGAAGACGCCTGCGAAGGCGATCAGCCCGAAGAGCACGGGGATGGGTGGCATCAAATCCTCCTGAGGGTCAGTAGAGCTTATCCGGGGATGGCTGCTTTCCGGGCACGAATAGTTGTTCCGACACTTCCTCACCTTCAGACCGAAAGTGCTCCATGCGCATCGGCAGGGCACCGGTTGCGGTGTGGTACCCGACGGCCTTTCCCTCGGGGCTGACGCCGACCTGCTTGAACGTGAACAGCTCCTGGTACTGCACCTCGCCGTCCTTGATCCCGATGACCTCGGCGACGCTGACGATCCGGCGCACGCCTCCTCGGAGGCGGGACTGCTGGACGATCAGGTGGATGGCCGAGCCGATCGTTTCCCTGATGGCTCGCGACGGCAGGTCCTGGCCGGCCTGGAGGACCAGGGTCTCGAGACGGACCAGGCACTCTTTCGGGTTGTTGGCGTGGACGGTTGACATCGATCCATCGTGTCCGGTGTTCATGGCCTGGAGCATGTCGAGGGCCTCGCCGCCACGACACTCGCCGACGATGATGCGGTCGGGCCGCATACGGAGGCAGGTCTTGACCAGCTCCCGAATCGGGACTGCGCCCTTGCCCTCGACGTTGGGCGGTCGCGATTCGAGCTGGATCCAGTGCGGCTGCTGCAGTTGGAGCTCAGCCGCATCTTCGGCCGTGATCAGACGCTCCGTCTCGGGGATGAACGTGGAGAGGATGTTGAGGAGCGTCGTCTTACCTGAGCCGGTGCCCCCGGAGACGAGGATGTTCAGCCGCGCTCGTACACACGAACGCAGGAACGTCATGATGTCCGGGCTGGACGATCGGAAGCGGTTGACGATGTCGGCCGGGCCCCACTTCTCTTTGGCGAACTTTCGGATCGTCAGCGCTGGGCCTTTGAGCGCGATCGGCGGGATGACCACGTTGACACGGGAACCGTCTTTCAGGCGGGCGTCACAGATCGGCGTCGACTCATCGACCCGCCGCCCGACAAGGCTGACGATGCGGTCGATCACCTGGCGCATCTGCCGCTCCGACTCGAACGTCACAGATGAAAGGATCGGCTCGCCGCTCTTCTCCACGTAAATCTGCTTCGGGTGGTTGGCCATGATCTCGGTGATGCTCGGGTCAGCGAGCAGCGCCTCGAGCGGACCGAGCCCCAGCACGTCGTCGAGGACCGACTCGACAAGGCGCTCCTTGTCGTTCTTGGTCATGGTCATCGCCGTGCTGCGGAAGTACTCCTCGGCTAGCTCGAGGATCTTTTCGCGGACGCCCGACTTGTTGCTGGAGTCGATCTCGTCCGCGAACTTCTCGATCAGCTTCGCGTGGATCTGAACCTTGGCCGCTGTGAAAGCGGGCGACAGGTCGCCACCCACCACGGTGCGCGCCGGCGCCGCGGGGACCGCGGGCTGCGCTACCGGGGCAGGCGGCGTATAGGTAGGCGCGCCCGGAAGTGTCGCGGTGGCGGGGCCGTTGCCTGCCGGCCCCGCCGGTGGAACCGTCTGGTTCTGTTTGACCCTATCGAGGAGTCCCATCGGGCATCTCGGTTAAAGGCTCGTGAAGTGGTACTTGTTGTCGACCTGCTTCTGAGTCACACCGCCTGCGGCTGCGACGGTCGCGCATGTGGTGTCCTGGTTGTCCGTCGGTGCGGTCTTGTAGTCCTTGTATGACTCAAGGGTGTAGCGGATGGTCGTGTTGCCAAGGAACCACGTGAGGAACTCGGCGTCACACTGCGTGACCTCGATCGTGAGGCTCGAGGTGATGCCGCTCGTCGCGCCACCGCCGCTCGTCGCGCCACCGCCCGACGCGGGCTGGACGCCTGCCGCGGCAGGACCAAGGCCGATGATTCTCAGGTCCGTGAAGACGGTTTTGCTCACGACCTTGACCGGGCCTGTCTGCTGGCCGGTCGCGTTGAAGATCGTGAGGCTCGCCGACGCGATGACGGTGATGTAGTCGCCGACGCTGATGTGGCCTGCGACACCTTGCTGCTCACCAGTCGGAATCGTCATGGCGACGTAGCCTTTGGCGAGGGGAAGGTAAGCGGGGGCTGAGCCGGCCGGCACGAGTGTGATGTCCTTGGCCAGCATGTCGGATGTGATCACAGCGCCCTTGCTGATGTTGAGCTCCGAGATGAGGTTCACAACATCCGCCTTGCTCGCGTACGTGGTTGCCAGCGTGGCGTTGCCGTTGACCGAGATCTTCGCGGTTTCGAGGTCATCGGACGTGATCTGGTGCCGGAGGGGAATGGCTTGCTTGGCGATGACCACCGTGTTGGTGGGTCCGCCAATCGCACCGCCGCCTCCGAGGCTGCTGATGAAGAACACGGCGCCAAACGCGGCGATCGCGAGTATTACGCCGACGATGATGAAGAGACGACCTCCTCCAGGACGGGGTCTTGCTGCAGCAGGTGCGACGGCCAAACTAAGTCACCTCCGATGGAATCCTCAAGAGTGGCGACATTGTAACCATGGGAACCGCGATCTTCCCCCTAATTCGCTGTAAAGAAGAGAGCCCCTCGCGCGGGGCTCTCTTGAAGGTGCTAATACGTGGGTACTACGCTCCGAGGGCTGCTACGACGTTCGAGAACACGTTCTTGATCTGGTTACCCATCGTAAGAAGGATCACGATGACCACGATTGAGACGAGCACCAGGATCAGGGCGTACTCAACCATTCCCTGGCCTTCCTGACGAGTCGTAAGGCTGCGAAGTTTCATGTAAAGGCTCAACATTTCTGCGATTTCACCTCCTTTTTCCTGAACTACAGGTTTCTGTCCTGTGTGACGCTGCCCGGTCCCACTTCTTGCGGGCTGCCGGGCCCTCTCGCGGACGAGGATGGTACTCAGCGGTCCCAGGCAGGTCAATTCATTAGCCAAAACGACCGGATGCCCGGCGGCGGTCGCTAACCTTTGGCACTCGAAATGGTCACGGGCGTCGCAGAGCATGTGCAGAGACGCTCGGCGGCCTACTGGCGGGACCTCCTGCTCGGCCGGCTGGTCCCCTCTCTCTTCTTCAGCCTCTTCCTCGCCCGGCAGCTGATCCTGCTCTGGAGCGGGCTCCGCGGCCTCCATCAACCCTCCGACCTGCTCTTCGTCATCCAGCAGGTCCTGGCGCTCGCCTATTTCACGCTGCTGGTCGTCCTGTACGCCGTGCGTCTACCCCAGCGCGGCACCGACCATCGCCTGGCGGTGATCTTCATCGCCTTCAGCGGTACGTTCTCCGCGATCAGCGCGAGCTTCCTGCCGGGCGGGACCCACCGTGAAGGCCTGGTCTTGATCGGAGACCTGCTGGCAACCGCAGGCCTTGCCTATTCGGTCTGGGGCCTGGCTTACCTCAGGCGATCGTTCTCGATCATCCCCGAGGCCCGACACCTCGTGACCGGTGGGCCGTACGGGCTGAGCCGGCACCCCGTCTACCTCGGCGAGATCGCCACCGCGATCGGCATCAACCTGGCGACGGGTGGCTGGCTGAGCGCGCTGGCGATCGCCTACTTCATCACGTGCGAGGTGCTGCGCATCGGCTGGGAGGAGCGGGTGCTCTCGGCCGCGTTCCCGTCCGAGTACCCGGCTTACGCCCAGCGCGTGTCACGCTACCTGCCCAACCCATTCCGCCCGCGGGCGTGAGTTGAGCCTGGCCGAGCGCCTCTCCGCGAAGACGCTGCTGATCGGCGGCGTGATGATCGTCATCGTCGGACTCTTCGTCGGTACCGAACAGGACCCTGACTTCTGGTGGCACCTTCGCATCGGGCGCTGGATGTTGGAGAACGGCCACCTGCCGACCACAGACATCTTCACCTTCACCGCGTCGAGCCACGTCTGGACCGATCACGAGTACCTCACCGAGATCGTCATGTGGCTCATCTACGCCAACCTCGGACTCGCCACGCTCGTCGTCGTTTTTGGTCTCCTGACCTGGGCCGGCTTCTGGCTGATGTACCTGCAGGTCCGCCGCCAGCCCTTTGTCTTCGTCGGGCTGGGGCTGGCGATCGGCGCCCTCGCGGGCTCGCCGATCTGGGGCCCTCGGGCGCAGATGATCACCTTCGCGCTCAGCTGCCTGGAGCTGTACTGGCTGCAGGGCTACCTGAGCGGCAGGAGCCGGGCCCTCAACTACTTACCGTTTGTGATGGTCCTGTGGGCGAACCTCCACGGCGGCTGGGTAATCGGGTTTGTCTGGCTCGGCGTGGCGCTTGTCGCGGAGCTATTGATGTGGGCGTGGGACCAGGACAACCCGGCCTACCGGATGCACGTCCGGCGGCTGGCGGTGATCACGGCGGCTTGCGGCCTCGCCGTCGCCGCAACCCCCCACTTCCTGAGCCTATATCCCTATCCCTTCCAGACCGAGGGCAGCGTCGCCCAGCAGCGCCTCATCGTCGAGTGGTTCTCGCCCGACTTCCACCAGGTGTTCCTGCGCCCGTTTGAGGCAATGGTGTTCTTGCTCCTCGCCGGGTTCGCCCTGAGGAGACCGACGCTCTACGAGTTCTTGCTCGTGGCCATCGCGCTGTTCCTCGCCCTTCAGTCGGTACGCAACGTGGCCCTGTTCGTCGCCGCGTCAACTCCAGTTCTCGTCAACACATACAGCGCGTGGTGGAAGGAATTCTCGGTTGGTCGCAAATGGACGTCGACGATGCCACCCCGGCCGGCGTTCGCCGTTATCACCGCGGCCGTGCTAGTGGTGATCCTGGGTGTCACGACGCTTCGCGTCGGCAACGAGATCTCGCCGGCGAAGCAGCAGAACCTCGACGCCGCAAGCTATCCCATCGGCGCCGCCGACTGGCTCGCGGCGCATCCCGATGTGGGGACCCACATGTACAACCAGTACGGGTGGGGCGGCTACCTCGCGTATCGCTTCTACCCGCAGAAGAGCCGGCAGGTGTTCATCTTCGGCGAGGCGGCGTTGATGGGTGACAACCTCTTGAACGAGTACGAGGACGTGCAAACGCTGCGCTCGGACTGGAAGCAGATCCTCGACAAGTACAGCGTCGACTACGTGGTCTACAACAAAGGCGAGGCCCTGTCGAACGTGCTGGCGACGCAGCCTGACTGGACTCTCGTCTACCAGGACTCGGTCGCGGTCATCTTCGTCAAAACACCTTCCAGATCTTGAAGTTCGGTGTGTCGTAGGTGGGCGGTCCGAGGGCTGAGGGCGGGGCGGTCTGGAGGTCCACGGTCCAGATCACGTAGCGGATGTCGTTGGCCTTGATGAACTGCTCGATGTCCGTCTGGCCGGTCAGCAGGCTGAGCGCGACCTGGGTCTTGTTCGCGTAGTCGAAGGTCTCGTCGTAGTGGCCGACGTAAACCGTGTCGGGGCTGTACGCGGGGACGTAAAGACCCACGCCCGGCATGGCCAGGACGCGGCCGGCCGGCTGCGAGCCAAGCCAGGTCAGCCCGTTGAACTCGGCCGTGTTGACCGAATACTGCGGCTGCCCGGCAACCGCCAGGGGCGCCAGGACGAGGAATGCGCTGCCGATGGCCGCGAACGCCACATAAGAAAAAGGAATCAGGCGGCGCGCGCGAATGCTGCGCAGACGAGGCAGGATCGCTTCGTACATGCCTCGGGCCGCAAGCACCACGAGCGGCAGGTAAAGGGCGTCGAGGAAGCGGCGGCGCAGATCCCCGGCGGGATTCGGCAGATAGAGAATCGCTGCGAGCAGGACGATCCAGGCGACCAGGAACAGGTCCTCGCGCGTGCGCCGGCGCAACGCCCCGGGCAGACCCGTCAGGGCAAGCAGGAGCTGCGGCGCGATGGCGAAGAACAGGCTGAAGCTCTCAGGCGGGAGGGCGTTTTTGGAGTGGAACGTCCAGCGCTGGACCTCCGGGTTGCCGACGAACGCGAGATACGAATAAAGGATGTAGGGCGCTGGGATCGCAAACGCGAGGGCTGCGGCCACCCACCCGCGGGGCCGCGCCGGACGGAGAAGCAGGGCAACTCCGGTCGCGCCGGCCATGAGGATCGGCATCTGGGGATGGATAGAGGCCTGACCCAGCCAGGCGAGGCCGGCGAGCAAGCCCAGCCATATGCTGCCGCGGTCGATCGCCTTCAAAGTCAGCGCGACTCCCAATGCGGCAAAGACGCCCGACCACGCGAAATGAGGCAGCGCCAGAACGGAGTAGAAGGCCGTGAGCTCCGGCATGCGCCAGTCGAGCGTGTCGGTCTGGTTGCCGAAGATGACCGGGTGGCCGAGCGCCTGGATCACGTAGCCCATGCCAAGGCCGACCGCGCAGAAGAGGAAGGCAAAGCGGCGCGCCGTACAGTCCTGGATGAAATGGCAGATGAAGAGCCACGCGGCCGCCATGAGGGCGAAGGCGGCGGCGATTCGCGCCAGGTGGAAGACGACGATGAGCGGAAGGCTCGTCAGCCCGGCGATGTGCCCGAGAACGATCCAGAAAATGAAGAGGTATGCGGAGGGGCTCGCCTCGGTCGTGTAGCGGTTCTGCCACGACCACGCCCCCTCCCAACCCTGGCGCATCTTGGCCAGGTAAGTGTTCGCGTCGTCGCCCAGGTAGAAGAAGCCCATGAACACCTGGCCGTGGGGCTGCACCGCGTAGGCGTATAGGTAAGGGACGGCGGTGACGATCGCGAGGGCAAGGCCAGTGAGCAACGGCAGGCGCCACGCTCCAATTGCTGACCGCTTGTCCACGCCCCTCTCCCCGACCCTCTCCCCTGTGGGGAGAGGGTGGCTCAGGACGGCTTTCATTTGGTCATCCTCAGACGCAGAACCGTCAATAGGGCTCTACGGATCTCTCCTTGCGAGACCTTGGAGGCGCCGGCGATGCGGTCCTCGAACCTGATCGGCACCTCGACCACCGGATAGCCGAGCTTCACCGTGCGGTGCACCATCTCGATCTGAAAGGAGTAACCCTGCGAGACGACCTCGTCCAGCTTGATGCTCGACAGAAGATCGCGCGTATAGCAGCGAAAGCCCGACGTGCAGTCATGAATGCGGAGGCCGAGGAGCGTCCGGCAGTACGCGTTCGCACCCCGCGAAAGGAACAGGCGATGCGCCGGCCAGCCGACGATCTCGCCACCGCGCATGTAACGCGATCCGATGGCCAGCCCGCCGGAGCCGCGCGCGGCCTCGACGATCGAATCCAGGTCCTGCGCCCGGTGCGAGCCATCAGCGTCCATCTCCACAAACAGGGCTGTCCCCTCGGCAAGCCCAATACGGAACGCATCTTCATACGCGCTCCCGATGCCGAGCTTGCGATCCCGGTGGAGGACGCGGACCCCACCGTCGCCATCGGCCAGCTCGTCCGCAAGCTTGCCGGTTCCGTCGGGCGATGCATCGTCGACGATCAACACGTCGTGGCCGAGATGCCGCACGCCGGTGACGACCCTCTCCAGGTTCTCGCGCTCGTTGAACGTTGGCAGCACGACGAGGACCTCGGTCGGCCGCGAGGTTCGCCTGGTCAGGTTTGGTTCGGCGCTCACCCGCGCAGCCTCACCCGAATCACATGCCAGAGCATGTCGAGCGAGCTGCTTACGGCGCTGACCTTGGTCGGAGCAGAGTTGCGCCACACGACCGGCACCTCGGCGATCTTCACGCCCTGCCTGCGCGCTCGAAACAGCACCTCAGGGTCGTAGCCGAATCCATCGGTCGTCAGGCCGGCGAAGACCCTCTGAGCGACGTCGGCTCGAAAGAGCTTGAACCCGCATTGCGTGTCCCAGATGCCGGGCAGTAGCACGACCTGCACGATGAGGTTGAACACCTTGCCCATCAGGACGCGATAGATCGGCTGCGATATCTCCACGCGCGACCCTCGTAGAGCACGGGACGCAATGGCCACACCTGCGCCGCGCCCGAGCGCGGCCTGCAGCTTGTCGAGCTCCTCGATTGGTGTCGAGAGGTCGGCGTCAGTGACCAGGATCTCGTCGCCCTTCGCGGCGGCGACTCCGACCGCGAGCGCCCGTCCCTTGCCCCTGTTGTGCGGCAGAACCTCCACCCGTACGCCATGGTGACGATCCACCGCGGCATCCATGACCTGACGGGTCCCGTCCCCGCTTCCGTCGTCCACGAGGATCAGCTCGTATGGGGTCTTCTTGGCGTCGAGATACCGCTCGATCTGCTCGATGGTGCGCGGGAGCCGCTGTTCCTCGTTGTAGCAGGGCACCACGACGCTGAGCACGGCTCGGGATATTACTTGCCGGCGCTTAGAACCTTCAGTGCGTAAACCGGAAGCACAGCCATGCGGCGGACACGCCACGGCTGGCGGCCCAGGCGGTGGAGCCACTCGAGGCCGGCCCTCCTCATCCACACCGGCGCACGTCGCGCACGCCCGGTCAGGTAATCGAAAGACCCGCCCACTCCGACCGCGACCGCGACTCCCAGACGATCCCTCAGGCGGTCGATCCACATCTCTTGCGCCGGCGCGCCGAAGGCGACCAGCAACACGTCCGTCTTGTGGGCATGGACGCGCTCGAGCGTCTCGACATCAAACGAAGGTCCGGGACCGCCCGCATGCGCCGCCACCGCCAGGTCCGGGTTGGCCGCGCGCAGCTGCGCCGCCAGCTCGTCCGCCACGCCCGGCTTTGCGCCGAGAAGGAACAGCCTGAATCCGCGGCGCGCGCAGAGCGCGGCGAGCGGCTCGATCAGGTCGGCGCCGGCGACCGGCCCCGCGAGGGTGCAGCCCCTACGCCGGACCGCCCACACGACTCCGGTGCCATCGGCGAGGCAGAGGGCAGCCGAGTCGAGCACCCGCGCGAACTCCCCGTCGCCCTGCGCTCGCATCACGAATTCGGGGTTCACGGTGGCCACGAGGTGCGGCCCTCCCTGGTCGACGAAACGCTCGATCTCACCGAGCGCCGAGCTCATGTCCAGGCAGTCGACCCGAACGCCGAGGACTCGAGCCTCCCTCAAGACCTCGATCAGCCCGGCTGGAGCGGGTACGTGTTGGGCTCCACCTCTACGTTCGAGATGGTGACGTAGGGCATGCTCGGGCCGAGCTTGGTCCCGAAGTCCTGGAGCGACTCGCCGCCGCCGACCCGCACGCGACCCCACGTGAACCGATCGGCCACGCTGTGCGTCGTCGAGTCTCGGTCGGTCGTCACCGCTGAGCTGTACCCGGCCTGCCGGACCGCATCGACCGTCTGCGTGTTGAACTGTCCGGACGGGTACGCGAAGTCGAGCACTGGGTGCCCGACGAGCTGCTCGAGCTGCCGCTTCGATTGTGAGACCTCATTCACCACCGATCCAAATCCCATCCGCGCGAGGTTCGGGTGGTGGACCGTGTGGGAGGCGATCTCGATCCCGGCGTGGTCCATCTCGAGGACCTGTGCGTGCGTCACGTACAGGGGCTGGTCGACGAATCCGCTCACGATGTAGGCGACCGCTGTGAAGCCGTGCGCCTGGAGGATCGGGAAGGCGGTTGTGTAGAGGTCCTGGTAACCGTCGTCGAACGTCATCACGACCGGGCGCGCCGGGAGCGGCCGGACGCCGTTGAAGTATTCGCGGACCTGGTTGAAGTTCACCGGGTGGTATCCGTGCCCGTGCAGCCAGTCCATCTGAGCCTCGAAGTCCGCGGCGGACACCGAGAGCTTGAAGCCCAACGGGTCGGCCCGAATCGAGGGCGGCTTGCGGATGTAGTGGTACATGAGGATGGGCAGCCGAATAGTCGGCGCGCCCAGGGGCACGATCTGGTGCCGCGAGATGAAGTATTCGCGGTCGCCGGACCCCGCCCGGACAGTCAGTATCGGATCGACCTGGACGGTGACGGCGGCCAGACCGGCGGCGTGCGCCGGACGCGGCACGGCGAGCGAGTCATCCACCTGGAGCAGGTAAGAGGTTGCCAGGAGCAACGCCGCCGCGACCCCGACGCGGCCGGCGACATGCCCCATGGCCGTTAGCTTAAGGTCGTCCAAAGAGTGCCGTCGCAAAAAGATTCATTCACCATCGCGGTGGATATCAACCCCGCAACCCGTGGGCTGGTTACGGGCACCGAGACCCTCACACGCGAGGTATGCGCGCGCCTCCCAGCAGCTGCGCCCGAGCATCGGTGGCGTTTCTTCGCGGCCCGGCCGCGAGCCGGGCTTGGCGTCGATGTCATGGTCCTGCCGTTTCCGCGCCTGTGGTCCCAGGTGCGGCTGCCGATCGCCCTGGCGAGCGAGCGACCCGACCTCCTCTTCGTCCCTGGCCACGTCCTCCCCTTTGCGTGGCCCGGCAAGGCTCTGACAGTGGTGCACGATCTTGCTTTCGAGCGGCATCCTGATGCCTACACGCGTGGTGACCGCGCGTACCTTCGTCTGAGCACGCGGTGGGCGGTGGCGCGATGCCGGCTGCTGATTGCTGTGTCCGAGTCGACCAAGCAAGACCTGGTCGAGTTCTACGGCGTGTCGCCGGACCGCATCCGGGTCGTGCCCCTGGGAATCAGCCGGCCGGCCACCACCGCTGCGCCGGCAGCGCGACTGGCTGAGCTCGGTCTCAATGGGACCTTCGTCCTCCAGGTCGGTCGCATCGAGCGACGAAAGAACCAGGCCGTCGCGCTGGCTGCGGTGGAGCGGCTCGACGGGGTGACTCTCGTCGTAGCGGGCGCAGAGCGGGACAAGGCGCTTGCCGAGCAGCTGCGCAACTCGACCCACTCCCGCGTCCTGGGCGCGGTCGACCAGCCAACCCTCGAGCTCCTCTACAAACGCGCGGCCGCGGTCGTGGTGCCGAGCCTCTACGAAGGCTTCGGCCTGCCGGTGCTCGAGGCGATGGCGCGAGGCAAGGTCGTGGTGGCGGCGAAGTCCTCCTCGCTGCCGGAAGTCGGAGGTGAGGCAGCGCTGTATTTCCACAGCTCAACCGACCCCGACCACCTGGCCAGGATCCTCGAGCTCGCGATCGGCGACCAGGCTCTCCGCACCAAGCTGGCGCGGATCGCAAAGACACGCGCCGCGAAATTCACGTGGGAGAAGACCACGGCGGGGATCGCCGCGGTGATCAACGAGGTGCTGGCCGCTTAGTCGCATCATCGACGGCCCGCCACGTAAGGCGAGCACTCCGCTCCCAGCTGAACTGAGCCGCGCGAAGGATGCCTCGGTGGCGAAGGTCTGCCGCCAGCTGCGTGTCCCCCACCACCCGCTCCAGAGCCTTGCGCCATGCGTCGGGTTCGCCGGCGGAAACGACGATGCCCGCGTCCTGGACCACCTCCGGCAGGCTGGACCGGTCTGAGACGACGACCGGAGTCCCGCACGCCATCGCCTCGAGGGGAGGCAGGCCGAACCCCTCGTACCAGGCGGGATGCGCAAGCACGCGGGCGAGGTTATAGATCGCGGGGAGCTCGTCTGGGTCGACTGACTCGAGGTGGTGGAGCCGTGGTCCGAGGCGCGCCATCTTCTCCCGGATTGCCTCATACAGCCAGCCCCACGAGCCGACCACTACGAGGTCCGGGCGGTCCCGCATCAGGACCCAGCCGTCAAGCAGAGTCTCGAGGTTCTTTCGCGGTTCGACCGTGCCCACGAAGAGGATGAAGCGCTCCGGCAGTCCAAGCCGCGCCCGTGCGTCGGCGAGCTCCTCCGCGCCCATGGGCCGAAACTTCGGCGAGACGCCGTGCGGCACGACCTGGATTCGGGCACGGTCCAGGCCGAATATCTCCGCGACGTCCGTCGCCGTGTTCTCGGAAACCGCGATCACGACGTCAGCGCGCAGGACAGAGCGCGGGACCACGAGCCTGGTGCTCAGCGGTTGGCGGCCTGGAAACCAACGCGGGTTCCGGTAGATGGCGAGGTCGTGGACGGTGATGACCGAGGGACAGCCGACCCGTCCGAGCGGTAGGGCGCCGGCCGGACCAAAGTAAACATCCGGGTGAAGCCGCCGGATCTCCGCCGGCCACTGGACGTGGCGTCCCACCAGGCGCATTCGCGGCAGCAGGCGGTACGCCGCGTCCGGTACGTGGACGAAACCCCCGGGTGGTCCAAACACTGTGAAACGGCAATCGGGGCGATCGACCGCCATCGCGTGCAGGATCTGAGTCGTGTAGACCCCGACGCCGGCTCGAGGCCGCTCGAGCCCCGACCCATCGACCACGACCCGGAGATTGTTCACCTCCCCACTCGCAGCGTAGAGGCGAGGGGTCTTTCACCTCCCCACTCGCTGGGGAGGTCGGGCCGCCCCGCGGCCCGGGTAGGGACATCCGAGCCGCAATCAACGCAGATAAGACTGATTCCGTTTCAACACTTCGAAGTTCTCGAGCGCGAGGCCCGTGCCGCGCACGACGATGGTCTGCGGTTCGTCCGCCACCACGGCCGGAATCCCTGTGTGCATCGATAGGTAGCGGTCCAGTCCTCGCAGCTGAGCCCCGCCGCCGGTCAGCACGATCCCGCGGTCGAAGATGTCCGCCGCGAGCTCGGGCGGCGTCTCCTCGAGCACGTCACGCACCGCGCCGACGATGAGCCGCAGCGGCTCCTGGATCGCGTCCACGATGTCGTTCGACGTCACGTCGACGTGCTTGGGCAGCCCGGTGACAAGGTCGCGTCCGCGCACCTCGGTGACCAAAGGTTGCTTCATCGAGACCGCGGATCCCACAGCGATCTTCGCCTCCTCCGCGGTGCGCTCCCCGATCAACAGGTTGTGCTTGCGCTTCAGGTAGGCGGCGATCGAGTCGTCGATCCGGTTGCCTCCGACTCGAATGGAGTGCGCCACCACCATCCCCGATAGCGAGATGACTGCGATCTCGGTCGTCCCGCCGCCGACGTCGCAGATCGCGTTGCCTCTCGGCTCGGCGATCGGCAGCCCTGCGCCGATTGCTGCGGCGAGGGGCTCGTCGATGAGCCACGCCTGCCGCGCGCCGGCGGAGATCGCGGCTTCGGTGACGGCGCGGCGCTCGACGGAGGTGACCCCCGACGGAACGCAGATCATGATCTCGGGCTTGAACAGGCGCTGCCGGCCCTGCACTTTCCCGATGAGGTGGTGAAGCATGCCCTCGGTCACTACGAAGTCTGCGATCACCCCCTCGCGCATTGGGCGCACGACCTGGATCGAGTCGGGCGCGCGGCCGACCATCTCGAAGGCCTGCCTGCCAACCGCCAGGATCCGGGTCCCATCGCGGTTGACCGCAACGAGCGAAGGCTCGTTGACCACGATGCCCTCGCCCTTGACGTAGATCAGGACCGTCGACGTGCCGAGGTCGATGCCAATCTTCTTCGAGAGAATCGACATTATTCGTAGAGGTGACCCGACGCGGGCGGCCCGGAGTCGACGCTCGCGCTCTTGATTCGCGCCCCGACCGACTCGAGCTTCCCCACCATGTCCTCGTAGCCCCGCTCGACGTGCCACGCGTTGCGCAGCAGGCTGTCTCCCTCCGCGCACAGCGCGGCGATGACGAGGGCGGCGCCGGAGCGGATGTCGGGAATGGCGACCTCGGTGCCGCGAAGCCGGCATGGGCCGTGCACGATGGCGTGAAGGCGTCCCTCGACCGTTATGCCCGCACCCATCTTCGCCAGCTCGCGCACGTGCTGGAAGCGGTTCTCGTGCACGTACTCGGAGATGACGCTCTCGCCTTCGGCCTGGGTCATCAACGCCATGAACTGCGGCTGGAGGTCCGTCGGGAAACCTGGAAACGTCCATGTCGACATGTCGATCGGCATCAGCGGCGACTGCCGCGAGCGACCGACTCGGAACCAACCCTCGCCCGCCTCGACCTCCGCCCCCGCCTGCTCGAGCTTCAGCAGCAGCACCTCCAGGTCCTCGGGCCGGCTGCACTCGATGCGCAGCTCGCCGCCCGCGGCCGCGACCGCGATCGCATACGTCCCAGCCTCGAGGTAGTCGGCGATCACGGTGTGCTCCGCGCCATGCAGCTCATCGGTTCCGTCGACGATCAGCCGCTCGGTCCCGATGCCCTCGATCCGCGCGCCCATCTTCGTCAGCAGGCGGCACAGGTCCTGGACGTGGGGCTCGCGCGCGGCATTGAAGATCTCGGTCCGGCCCTGAGCCTTCACCGCCGCAAGCAGGATGTTCTCCGTGCCCGTGACTGTCGGCAGGTCGAACACGATGCGGTTGCCGCGCAGGCGGTCGGCGGTGGCGATGATCTCGTCCTTGGTCTCGCTGATGTGCGCGCCCATCTGGCGGAATCCACGCAGATGCTGCTCCACCCGCCGGGCGCCGATGTCATCGCCGCCGGGTCGCGGCACGCGCGCCCTGCCGAAGCGCCCGAGCAGCGCACCAAGCAGGACGATCGTCGCCCGCATGCGGCGGCCGAGATCGTCAGGCACGTCGTTGCGAACCGCGGCGCCCGTGTCGAGCATCACCGTGCCCTCGCCTTCGGATCGCCCTCCCAGCTCGGTCAGGATCTCGGCCATTACCGTGGAGTCGGTCACCCTCGGCACGTTGTGAAGAGTCACGCGGTCGGTGGTGAGCAGAGCGGCCGCCATCTCCGGTAGGGCGGCGTTCTTGGAACCGCTGACGCATATGTCGCCGGACAACTGCGCGCCTCCGGTTATGCGCAGCGCGCGGTCGCGCCCCGTCACGTCTCCCTTCATCAAGGGCTAAAAGTATCGGGCCCGGGTGTTATCCGCGCCGGGCCCTCGCCAGTCGCAGCCGCGCTTCCGCCATCGCCAGCGCGTTTTGGAACTCGGTCTCCTCGGCCGCTGTCAGCGTGCCTTTGAGCCGCTCCTGGGCGCGCCGCCTCGCCTCCTCGGCGGCGCCGATCGAGATCTCGTCTGCATGCTCGGCCACGTCGGCCAGCACCGTGACGCGGTCCGGCAGCACTTCGAGAAACCCGCCGCCCACGAAAAGAAGCTGCTCCTGGCCGCCCTGCGTGATCTTCAATGAGCCGGGTTTGAGGATCGTCATGAGCGGCGCGTGATGCGGCAGGATGCCGAGCTCGCCGTCGATCCCGGTGGCGACGATGAAGTCGACGTCGCCCTCGAAGAGGCTGCGCTCGACGCTGACGACTCGAAGCGGTACCGCCAATTAGCTACCCTCTTTCTTCTTCATCGCTTCGCCCTGCTCGCGTGCCTCGTCGATGGTGCCGACCATGTAAAAGGCCTGCTCCGGCAGGTCGTCGTGCTTGCCCTCGAGGATCTCCTTGAAACCCCGGACCGTCTCGCTTCTGGACACGTATTTGCCTTCGCGGCCGGTGAATCGCTGAGCAACGCTGAACGGCTGAGAGAGAAATCGCTGCACTTTCCGCGCCCGCGAAACCGCCTGCTTGTCGTCCTCTGAGAGCTCTTCCATACCGAGGATCGCGATGATGTCCTGCAGGTCCTTGTAGCGCTGCATGATCTTCTTCACGCCCTGCGCTGCGTCGTAGTGATCCTGGCCCACGATCGCCGGCTCGACGAACCGGCTCGAGGACCCAAGCGGATCGACCGCCGGGTAGATGCCGATCTCGACGAGTGAGCGCTCCAGGCGAAGAGTGGCGCCAAGGTGGGCGAACACCGTCTGGATCGCGGGGTCGGTGTAGTCGTCGGCCGGGACATACACGGCTTGCACCGAGGTAATCGAACCTTTTCGGGTCGACGTGATCCGCTCCTGCAGCTCGCCCATCTCAGAGGCCAGGGTGGGCTGGTACCCGACCGCCGACGGCATGCGTCCGAGCAGCGCCGACACCTCGGAGCCCGCGAGAAGGTAGCGAAAAATGTTGTCTACGAACAGGAGGGTGTCGGCCCCCTCTTCGTCGCGGAAATACTCGGCCATCGTCAGCCCGGTGAGGGCCACGCGCGCCCTGGCGCCCGGCGGTTCGTTCATCTGGCCAAAGACCAATGCCGTCTGCGGGAGCACTCCGGCGTCCTGCATCTCGACGTACATGTCGTTGCCCTCGCGCGTGCGCTCCCCCACTCCGGCGAACACGGAACGGCCCTTGTGCTGGTACGCGATGTTGCGGATGAGCTCCTGCACGATGACCGTCTTGCCTGTGCCGGCACCGCCGAACAGCCCGATCTTGGACCCCTTGGCGAAGGTGCAGATCAGGTCGACGACCTTGATGCCGGTCTCCAGAATCTCCACCTTGGCCTGCTGCTCGGATATGGGCGGGGCCAGACGGTGAATCGGCCACCGGGTCGTACCTTCGGGCGTCGGTTCGTCGTCGATCGCGTTGCCGATCACGTTGAACATCCGGCCGAGCGTTTCGACGCCAACAGGCACAGAGATCGGCGAGCCGGTCGCATGCACCGGGTCGCCGCGGTGAATGCCGTCGGTCGAGTCCATGGCGATGCACCGGACGACGTTGTCGCCGATGTCGGATGCAACCTCCAGTACGACCTTTCGCCCGTCTGCGGTCGTGACCTCGAGCGCCTCGAAGAGCTCCGGCTGGTCGCCGGGATCGAACTGGACGTCGGTGACCGCGCCGATGACCTGGCTGATCCGGCCTTGTCGCGTGGCCTTTTTCTCTTTCTTCTCTGTCTTGTGTTTGGTCTTTGCCATCTTTGACTCCTTCCTCAGGTCGAGCCGCTCACAGCCGCAGAGCCGCTCACGATCTCCATCAGCTCGGTGGTGATGCCGGCTTGTCGAACCTTGTTCGCGTAGAGCGTCAATGAGTCGATCAGGTCGCCCGCCGCTTTGGTCGCATTCTGCATCGCGATCATCTTGGCCGAGTACTCGCTCGCCTTGTTCTCGAGCACCGCTTGGAAGACCTGCGTCTCGACGTAGCGCGGCAGCAAGCCATCGAGCACAGCCTCGGGCTCAGGCTCGTAGATGTAGTCGGCCTGCGGTCCCTGGCGCTCGCCCTCGCGCTTTGGTATCTCCGCAGGAATCAGGACGCGGATCGTCGGCTCCTGTCTCAACGTGGAAATCCACTTTGCGTAGCAGAGCAGCACTGCGTCAGTGTTGCCCTTGGTGTACTCCTCCAGCGCAACGGTGACGGCCGGAAGCACCTGCCCCGGGCTCGGCCGGTCGGGGAGATTGCTGACCTCCGCGATGACGTCGCGGCCAAATCGGAGAAGGAAGTCGCGGCCCTTCCGTCCCAGTGTCACGTAGCGCTGCTGAGCCGGGTAGTTCTGATTCATGTATCGCGTCGCGGCACGGATGTTGTTGACGTTGATCGCGCCGCACAGGCCCTTGTCGGTGGTGACAAGGATCATCACCGCGCGGCCGCCCTCGCGGCGGACGAGGAAGGGATGCTTGTACTCAGTCGCCCGCTCGCCGACCGTCTGTAAAACCTCGATCATCTTGTCCGCGTAAGGGCGCGTCGCCTGGACCGCCGCCTGCGCACGTCGCAGCCGAGTGGCGGCGACAACCTGCATCGCCTTGGTGATCTTCTGCGTGTTCTTGATCGAATCGATGCGGCGGACGATGTCTCGGAATGCAGGCACTGGCTACCCTTTCTTGCTTGCGGCCGGGGCCGGCTGGGCGGCGGGGTCGGGCTGGTCTTCGTAGCCCTCGACGCCGAACTGGTGGTTGAAGGTCGAGATCGCGGCGTTCAAGCGCGCGAAGAGGTTGTCGTCCAGCGCTTGCTGCTTGTCGATCGCCTCGAGCAGGCCCTGGCGGTCGCTCTTCAAGAAGCGGACGAACCCGCCCGTCCACTCGAGGACGCGAGCTACGGCCACCTTGTCCAGGTGTCCCTGCGTGCCGGCATAGAGCACGGCGACCTGCTCCGCCAGCGGGACAGGCTGATACTTGTCCTGCTTGAGCAGCTCGGTGAGACGCGCGCCTCGCTCGAGCTGGTTTCGCGTTGCGGTGTCGAGGTCCGAAGCGAACTGCGCGAATGCGGCGAGCTCCCGGTACTGCGCGAGGTCGAGGCGCAGCTTGCCCGAGACCTGGCGCATCGCCTTGGTCTGGGCATCACCACCGACGCGCGACACGCTGATGCCGACGTTGAGCGCCGGCCTCTGACCTGCGTTGAACAGGTCCGACTGCAGGTAGATCTGGCCGTCCGTGATGGAGATGACATTGGTCGGGATGAAAGCAGACACGTCGTTGGCCTGGGTCTCGATCACAGGCAGCGCGGTCAGCGAGCCCCCGCCGTGCGCCTGACTCAGCTTGGCGGCGCGCTCGAGCAGCCGCGAGTGGAGATAGAAGACGTCGCCGGGATACGCCTCCCGGCCGGGCGGGCGGCGCAGCGTCGCGGAGAGCTGGCGGTACGCCCATGCCTGCTTGGTCAGGTCGTCGTAGCAGCACAGCGCTTCCTTGCCCTGCTCCATGAAGTACTCGCCCATCGCACATCCGGCGTAGGGTGCGATGTACTGCAGGGACGCAGGGTCTGCTGCCGTGGCGGCGACGATGATCGTGTAGTCCATGGCGCCGTTCTCTTCCAGGGTCGCCGCCACGCGCGCGACGGACGCGGCGTTCTGCCCGATCGCGACGTAGATGCAGTAGAGGTCCTTTCCCTTCTGGTTGATGATCGTGTCGAGCAGCACCGTCGTCTTGCCCGTGAAACGGTCGCCGATGATCAGCTCGCGCTGGCCGCGGCCGATCGGGATCATGGCGTCGATCGCCTTGATGCCCGTCTGCACGGGGCTGTCGACGCGCTTGCGGGTGATCACGCCCGGGGCGATCTTCTCCACCGGCAGCGTCCTGGTGGTCTTGATCGGCCCTTTGTCGTCGAGCGGCACGCCCAACGGGTTGACGATCCGCCCCAGCAGCTCGTCGCCGACCGGGACCTCGAGCAGACGTCCCGTCGTCCGGACCTCATCGCCTTCATGCAAGTGGCCGAACTCGCCGAGGATGACGGAGCGAACCTGGTCCTCTTCGAGGTTGAGGGCGAGGCCGTAAGTCTCGTGCGGGAACTCGAGGAGCTCGCCGGCCATCGCGTTCTGCAAGCCGTAGATCTGCGCGATGCCGTCGCCGACGGCGACGATGCGGCCGACGTCCGCCGAGACCAGGCTCGCGTCGAAATCCTTCAACCGTTCCTTGATGACCTCTGAAATCTCTTTCGTGCTGATTCCCAACTCGATTTCTCCTACCTGGACGCCAATCGGCGTCGCAGCTGCTCCAGCCTCGCGGCGACGGTCGCGTCGGCGACGTGGTCGCCGTACTGCAGTCTCAGCCCTCCTATGACGCGAGGGTCGACGACGACCGTGAGCCGGACTTCTTTCTTCAATTGCGTCGACAGCTGCTCGGTGACGCGCTGGCGGTCGTGCGCGCTCAGCTCGATCGCGGTGGTGACTGTGGCTCGCACGCGACCCGCCGCCTCGTCGGACAAGCGTTGAAACTCGTCCTCGATCGCGGGCGCCTCGTCGATCCGGCCAGATTCGATGAGGAGCCTGGCGAGGTTCGTTGCTTCCTCGTCGAACAGGTGCGGGGCGTCCGCGACGAAAGCCTCGCGCCTGTCGGTCGCGATCGTCGGGTTGTTCAGCACCGCGGCCACGTGAGGATCGGCGAAGAGCTCGCGGATTCGCTCCAGGCGCCGCGCCCACTGCTCGAGCTGCCCATCCTGCTGGGCCAGCTCGAAGACCGCCCTCGCGTATCTCTTAGCGGCGGCCGTCGCCACTCGCGACCTCCTGGATGGCCCGCTCTATCAGCTTGCGGTGCCTGGGGTCGTCGAGCGTTTCGCCGATGACTTTCTCCGTTGCCGCAACCACCATGCCGGCAACCTCGTCCTGGGCCGACTGGAGCGCGCGGTCTCGCTCCGCCTCGATGTCTTTCTGCGCGTTCTGGACGATGCGCTGGTACTCGGCCTCGGCCTTCTGGCGGAGCTCCTGGCGCAGCTGCTCTCCCGAACGGTTGGCGCCTTCGATCACCGTCTCCGCCGTCTTGCGAGCATCGACGAGCTTGCTCTCGGCCTCCTTGAGGCGTGCCTCCGCATCTGCCCGTGCTTTCTCCGCCTGGTCGAGCTGTTCGGTGATCGCGCGCTGTCTCGCCTCGGCGATCGAGATGAGCCACGGATAGACAGGCTTGGGGATGCCGAGAAACGGCAGCGGGACCTTGGCGAGGAACAGGATCATCAGGATGAACGCGATGACCTCGACGATGAACGTCCCGTTGATCGTCAGCGGTCCCGCGTCGAGAAAGAGGGCGGCGTGCATTACTTGCCGATCGCGAACACGAACAATGCACCGAATGCGACATTGATGAAGTACATCGCCTCGCAGAGCCCGATGATGATGAACATGATGCCCTGCAAGGTGCCGCGGGCTTCCGGCTGACGCGCCACGCCGTTGATGGTCGCGTTGCCGGCGAGACCGTCGCCGATCGCGGCTCCGATGGCTCCTCCGCCCAGGGCGATACCGAAAGCGATCATGGCTGCAGCAAAGTGGTCCATTTATCCCTCCTCGTCAGTGCGCATGCTCGGCCTCGAATCCCTCGCGCGCGAGGCCGAAGTAGATGATCGTGAGCAACATGAAGATCAATGCCTGGATGAGTCCGATGAAACCGACGTCGAACAGCTTCCACAGTGCCAGGAAGATGGGGCCCAGCAGCCAGGACCCGACTAGCGGGATGTTGCCGAGGATCAGCACGATCACGTAGCCCATCAGCAGCCCCGCGAACAGGTTGCCGAACAGACGCATCGAGAGCGTGACCGGCTTGACGATCTCCTCGATCAGGTTGAGCGGAATGAAGCCTATCCTCCAGGGGAGCGACATTCCGTGCGGACGGCCGCCGACGAAATATGTGAAGTACCCATTCCAGCCACGAAGCCGGATGTTGTACCACTGGACCAGGACGAACACCACGATCGCCATCGCCAGGGTCTGGTTGAGGTCGGTGTTGGCCGGATGCAGGTTGGCGATCAGGGTGATGGGCAGAAAGTCGAGCCAGTTCGCAACCAGGATGTAGATGCCTATCGTGGCCGCCAGGGGGACCACGAAGCTGGTCGCATCCGGCGCGTTCTCCCGGGCGTTTCTCTGCACATAGCCGAACAGCCACTCGATGATCCCCTGCAGACGTCCCGGTTTGGTGGTGTCGAGCTGGCGGGCGACGAAGATCGCAAATGCAATCGTGATCGCGATCGCCAGGAAGCTGGAGATGACGCTGTCGTAGTTGATCGTGCACCAGTAGCCGCACCCGAGGTCGACGGTCGGGTGGCTGACGGGTGCCGGTTCCTGCGCGAAGACGATCATCGTCTTAGCAACGACCTCGCCGCGACTGCGACCAGCACGAGCTGCGCTGCGGCAACTCCGATCAGGACCAGCCATGCAACCTGCAGCCCGATCAGCAAGGCCACCCCGATGGCGGCGACGGTCATCAGAGCGAGCCGGAAGATGCTCGTCGCCTGAAAACCGATCGGCGATTGGAGAGCCCGGCTCGCCGCCACGCCGTTGACGGAACCGATGACCAGGCCGGCACCGAGGGCAAAGCCTCCGCGCAGCTGGCCGGTCAACGCAAAGGCAACGACCGCAGCTACTGCCAGCACGAGACAGGCGCCGACGGCCACGGTCGGGACGCTCTTCGAGTTCACCAATACCGTCTGACGTACCTCACGTACACCACTGCCACCGCGGCGACGATGCCCAGCGCCAGGCCCACGAAAACGAAGAGCGGGCTGGTCCGAAGGACTCCGTCCAGGACAACGCCCAACACCATCGGGGCAACAAAAGCGGCGGCCAACATGACACCGAGCCCGGCAAGCTCGGCGCCCGATGGCCCTTGGCTCGGGCTGGACGCCATCCCCGCGCTACATGCTACCGGTTAGCGGGAGTGCCGAGAAGGCGGCGCAGCCACGGTGCCGGAACTCGCCAGCCGGCGTGCTGCAGCAGGTCGGCGGCCACCGTCGAGGTGAGCACAGCCGCCGCCACGAGAACCACCGCGAGGATGCGGCCGTGGCCGAAAAGCGTCAGCCCGAGCGCCCCGAGAAGGGCGCTTGCCGCGTAGAAGACGTAGCAGGTCTGGCGCGGATCCAGGCCGAACGATTGCAGGCGGTGGTGAAGATGAAGACGGTCCGGGGCCGCCACCGACGAACCCCTCATGCGCCGGCGCAGGATCGCCCAGCCGGTGTCGGCGATCGGCACGGCGAGGGCGAGCACTGGGGCCGCCAGGGCGAATGCCACCGCGACCTTCGCCACGCCGAGGATCGAAATCATGCCGAGGGCGATGCCTAGGAAGTGCGCTCCCGAATCGCCCATGAAGATGCGGGCAGGCGGAAAGTTGAAGAGCAGAAACCCGACGCAGCAACCCGCCAGGGCGCCGCTCAGCTTCACGACCTCGAGCTGGCCGAGCTGGCCGGCCGCCAGCATGAGGACCAGCGCCACGATCGCAATCACGCCGGCGGCCAGCCCGTCGGCGCCGTCGAGGAAGTTGACCGTGTTCTGCATCCCGAGCAGCCAGAAGACGCTGACCGGGGCCTCCAGCAGCATCAGCTGGATGAGATGACCGCCAGGCAGGCTGAACCACCCGATCTGGACGCGGAAGATGACCACCGCCACGAGGGCGAGGCCGAGCTGGACACCGAGCTTCACCAACGGGTGCATCGGCCACCTGTCGTCGATCGCCAGGGCGACCATCGCCAGTCCGGACACGATCAGCACTCCCGGCGTGGCGCCGTACTGCGGCAGGAAGATCGCCACCGCGAGCGCAAACCCGACGAACATGGCGAGGCCGCCAAGCGTCGGGGTTGGCTTGCTGTGCGCATGCCTGCCGCCGGGCTGGGCGATCCAGCCGAAGCGGCGTGAAAGGTAGATCGCGAGCGGCACGCACAGCACGCATCCGACCAGCGCGACCACAAAGGGCCACAGGCCTGGCAGCAGATGCTGGGTCAGGCTGGCGAGAGCTTGATCGCTGAAGAAATCAGTCAAACGCGTACGGGATCGGGAACTTCCGGCACAGCTCGAGCGCGCGCTCGTGGACCGAGTCGCGCGTGGCGGGGTCGTCGATGCGCTCGACCAGGTCGACGATGCAGTCTGCGATCACAATCATCTCCGGCTCTTTCATGCCTCGCGTCGTGACCAGCGGAGTTCCGACCCGCACGCCGCTCGGGTTGAACTTCGAGGCATCGTCGAACGGAATCGAGTTCCGGTTGAGCGTGATGCCCACGGTGTCGGCGATGTCCTGCACCTGCTTGCCGGTCCGCTTCTGCGGCCGCAGGTCGATGAGCATCAGATGGTTGTCGGTCCCGCCGCTGACAAGGCGCATGCCGCGCTCCATCAGCCGGTTCGACATCGCCTTCGCGTTGACGACGACCTGCTTTGCGTAGAGCTTGAAATCGGGCTTGAGCGCCTCGCCGAAGCACACCGCCTTGGCCGCGATCGCGTGCATAAGAGGGCCGCCCTGGATGCCCGGGAAGACCGCGGAATCGATCGCCTTCTGCCAGTCCGCGCGGCACAGGATGATCGCGCCCCACGCCCCACGCAGCGTCTTCTGCGTGGTCGTGCTCGTGATGGCGGCATGCGGGATGGGAGACGGGTAGACGCCGCCGGCGACGAGGCCCGCCACGTGCGCCATGTCGACGAAGAATGTGGCGCCCACCGAGTCGGCGATCTCGCGCATGCGCTTCCAGTCGACGATTCGTGAATAGGCCGAGAAGCCGCCCAGGATCATCTTCGGCCGCACCTCCTCGGCCAGCTTCTGCATCGCGTCGTAATCGATCCGCTCGGTCTCGCGGTCGACTCCATACGGGTGGATGTCATAGAGCTTGCCGCTGAAGTTGGCCGGGCTTCCGTGCGTGAGGTGGCCGCCGGCGCTCAGGTCCATGCCCATCACCCGGTCGCCTGGCTGGCACACCGCCATATAGACGGCCGCGTTGGCCTGCGAGCCCGAGTGCGGTTGCACGTTCACGTAATCGGCGCCGAACAGCTGCTTGGCGCGGTCGACGGCGAGCGTCTCGATCTTGTCGATGACCTCGCCGGTGCCGCCGTAGTAGCGGCGTCCGGGATATCCCTCTGCGTACTTGTTGGTGAGCAGCGTCCCCAACGCCTCGAGGATGGCAGGGCTGGTCAGGTTTTCCGAAGCGATCAGCTCGAGCGTCTCCGACTGGCGCTTGAACTCGGCGCGGACCAGGTTCGCGACGTCAGGGTCCTCTCTGTCGAGGGCGCGAAACGTCATCGTGGTGATGTTGGTGGTCACGATCGCATCCTAGCCCGAGCGTGGAGCCGGCGGCCCGAGCAGCTCCGGCGCCGGGATCGCGCCTTCGCGCAACACGTGAGGCTCAGGACCCGTGAGGTCGAGCACGGTCGATGCCGTTCCGCCAGGCGCCGTGCCTCCGTCGATCACCGCCATCACACCGGAAAGCGCGCCCGCCTCCTCGGCACTCATCGCCGGCTCCCGACCGTGCAGGTTGGCGCTCGTCGTCATGAGAGGGCCGGCGGTACGGAGCAATCCCAACGCAACTTTGTGTTTCGGGATCCGCACGCCGAGCGTGCCGCCGCCCTTCGCGTACAGGACCAGCGTCAGCGGCCCTGGCCACCACCGGCGCATCATCGCCTCGCTGCGCGAGTCGACGTGCACGTAATTCTCGAGCTGGGATTCTGCCGCCACCATGAGGATGAGCGGAAGCCCGACCGGCCGGCCCTTGATCGAGAACACCCGCTTCTGGGCGAGCTCGTCATCTGCGCTAGCTCCAAGACCGTAGACGGTGTCCGTCGGAAAGGCCACGACTGCTCCTCCGCGCAGCAGCTGCGAGGCTCGCAAGAGTCCAGCCTTCGTCGGTTTCAGGACCACGCTTCGATTACCCGCTGATGGCCGCCGGCGTCCCGGAGCACAACCTGGTGGACGAAGTGCCGGCTTGCCGTTTCGGTGACCGACTCAATGATCGCCGGGTCCAGCTCCGCGAGCACGCGGCCGCCGGGTCTGAGCCGCGCCGGGGCTTCGTTAAGCAAACGCGTGACGAGCGCCGCTCCGCCCCGGTCTGCGAACAGGGCGCGGGCGGGCTGCGCCGCGACCTCGGCGGGCAGCGAGACGTCGGGGGCCACATATGGAAGGTTCGCGCAAACAAGGTCGAACGCGCCGGCGAGCGGACCCATCAGATCGCCGCTCTCGAGATGCACTCGATCGCCCAGCCCGTGCGCGGCGACGTTGCGCGCCGCGACCTCCAGCGCCTCCTGGCTGACGTCGGATGCCCAGACCTCGGTGTTGGGCGCGTAATGGGCGACCGCGATGGCGATGCACCCGCTCCCAGTGCCGACGTCGGCGACGCGAACGGGATCATGCGTCTCGCGGGCGATCGAGACCGCGCGCTGCACCAAGACCTCTGTGTCCGGATTAGGCACCAGCACGTCCGGGGTGACGATGAATTCCAGTCCCATGAACTCCTTGTGGCCGACCAGATACGCGACCGGCTCGCCCTTCGCCCGCTTCGACACCAGGCCTCGATACGCGGCCAGCTCTGCCTCGGACAGCGCGAGATCGAACTTCAGGTAGAGGTCGAGACGGCGCAGCCCCAGCGCGTGAGCGAGAAGCAGCTCGGCGTCGAGGCGGGGTGAATCGGAGTTGTGCTTCTTGAGGTAGTCGGCGGAGAGCTTGAGAACCTCGACGATCGTCACGCCGGCGCGTCAGGGCCGCCGTTGAGCTGGGCGGTGCGTTCCGCGGAGATGAGCGCGTCGACCAGGTCGTCGAGCTCGCCCTGCATGACCCGGTCGAGCTTGTGCAGCGTCAGGTTGATCCGATGGTCGGTGACCCGGTTGTCCTTGAAGTTATACGTGCGAATCTTTTCGGAGCGGTTGCCGCTGCGCACCATGCCACGGCGCTGCGCACCAATCGCCGCCTGCTGCTCAGCGAGCTTCATCTCGTAAAGCCGCGCGCGTAGGACGCGCATGGCCTTCTCTCTGTTCTGCAGCTGCGACTTTTCGTCCTGGATGCTCACAGCGATTCCGGTCGGCTTGTGGACGATGCGGATCGCCGAGTACGTCGTGTTGACGCTCTGACCTCCTGGGCCAGTCGAGGTCGAGGCTTTGATCTCGAGGTCCTCCGGTTTCAGCTCGACCTCGACCGGATCGGCCTCTGGCAGCACCGCTACCGTCGCCGCCGACGTATGAATTCGGCCCTGCGCTTCAGTCTTCGGGACGCGCTGGACCCGGTGCACGCCGCCTTCGTACTTCAGCTGCGAGTAGGCGCCATGACCGTGGACCTCGAACTCGATCTTGTCGTAGCCGCCGATCCCGGTCGGCGAGGCATCCACAACGTCGATCTTCCAGCCCTTTTTCTCCGCCCAGCGGGTATACATGCGGAAAAGGTCGGCGGCGAAGAGCGCGGCCTCGTCCCCACCTTCGGCGCCCTGGATCTCGACCACGACGTCGCGGTCATCGTTCGGGTCCTTAGGGAGCAAAAGCACCTTGAGCTTTTCGTCGAGCTTCGCCACCTGCTCCGCTGCGCGCCGCTCTTCGGAGCGCATGTACTCCTGCATCTCGGCGTCCTTCTCGTGACGCAGCATCTCGTGCGCAGACTCCATCTCCTGGCGCGCGCGGCGGTACGCGTCGTAGGTCTCGACGGTTTCGCGCAAGGTGCGCTGTTCGCGGGCAAGGCGGGTGACCTTCTCGTGGTCCATTGCCACTTCGGGCTGCGCCATCTCGTTCTCGATCTCCCGATACCGCCGGGCGATCGCCTCTAGACGGTCGATCATTACGCCGCCGCCCCCGCCGACTCCTCCTCGCCCTCCCGGGCGCTGTTGAACGCGCAGATCGCGACCTCGAGCATGTCGTCGGACGGTTCCCGCGTGGTGAACTTCTGGGTGCCGAGCACGGGCAGCAGCGCGACTCGCACCACCGGGTTGTAGCGGTGGCGCGCCATGTATCGAATGAGCTCGAACCCCGAGCCTGCGATGAGGGGGATCGCTAGGATCCGGCTTGCCACCAGCCAGAAGAGGTTGGGGTGGAACAGCGCAACGATGCTGAACACGATCACGCTCACGACCAGCACGACGAGGAGAAATCCCGTCCCACAGCGCGGGTGCAGCGTGCTGGCGCGGCGGACAGACGGAACGTCGAGCGTCCAGCCCGACTCGAATGCGTTGATCGTCTTGTGCTCCGCCCCGTGGTACTGGAAGACCCGCCTCACGTCAGGCAGCAGCGAGATCGCGGCCAGATAGCCGAGCACCAGGCCGACGCGAATAAGCCCCTCGACGAGGACGAAAGCAAAGCTTCCCGTGCGATGGACGGCGAAGTTGGCCAGGAGCAGCGGCAAGGCGATGAACAGGACGAGCGCAAAAACGCCCGCCGTCGCGACCGAGCCGGTGATCTCCTTCTTGCCGATCACCACGTTGTTGGCGCCTGCATTCACGTTGGCCGACCAGATGAGCGACTTCATGCCGAGGTGCAGCTGCTCGCCGATGAGCGCCAGCCCGCGCACGAACGGCAGCTTCCAAACGGGATTCACGTAGATGGGCGCCGTCAGCTCACCGCGGTTGATCACGATCTCCCGCTTGTGCGTCACCGGGTCATCCGCCGGCAACCGGACCGCGACGGCGTAGTGCCGCTTGCCACGCATCATCACACCCTCGATGACGGCCTGCCCGCCATAAAAGAAAGGCTGGTTGTCGACGGCCTTCACCTCCCCACTCGCAGGGAAGGTCGCCGGCAACGCCGCCGGGTGGGGAGCCGGAGTCCCCGTTACCGGAGGCGCCGACTCCGGCTGTGGCATCTACGCCCGGGTCTTAGCAGCCCGCTTCCGGAACCGCTCGACCTGGCCGCCGGTGTCCACGATCCGCTGCGTGCCAGTGAAGAATGGGTGGCAGTTGGAGCAGATCTCGGTCTTGAGCTCCTTCCGCGTGGAACCCGTCGTCCAACTGTTCCCGCATGCGCAGGTGACGACCGCGTCTTCGTAGAAGGTGGGGTGAATTTGTGCTTTCAATGGGTTACTCCAGGGGGCTAGTTTACCGAGCCAACGCCGTGAACAAACTCTCGGCCTGCAAGCTCATGACGCCGAGGTAGATGACAAGACCCAGCCATGCCGCTCCCAGGGCCAGGCGCGCCTGCATAGGAACCGAGGTGTAGTACGGGTTGTTAGCGTTCCGAAATCCGGCGCGCATCGTCTGGATGCCGAGCACGGCGATGATGATCAGCAGGAAGCTGGCGAAGTGGAACACGAAGACGCTGACGCCGATCATGACAAGACCGGCGACCTGGAACCAGGGCGAAACCGGCGCGAGGATCCAGGCGCCGTCGAGCTGCCATACGGGGATCAAGTTCAAGAGGTTCAGGAAGAACCCGATTGACGCGGCCAGAAGGAAGACTGGATTCTGCGTCGAGCTGTAGAGGACCCAGGCGACGGTGGCGCCGAGCGTTCCGGCGATCGGGCCGGCGATGCCGATCTGCGCCTGCTTCAAGGCGTCCGTGGGGTGCTGCCGCTGAAAGATCGCGGCGCCCAGGAAGGGGATGAATATCGGTGCTGTCGCATGCATTCCCTGACGCCTGATCTCGAGCACATGGCCCATCTCATGGACGAACAGCATCACCACCAGCGCTACGGCAAACCAGCCGCCATAGAGCAGCGAATAGGCCCCAAAGCTGACCATGGCCGAGAGCAGCGTCGCCAGCGCCGGGATCTTGAACACAAAAAACAAGCCGTACTTGACGACCGCCCACACCGCAAGCGCAGCGGAGCCCAGCCAGCCCACCGCACCGCGATTCCCGCCCTGCTTTGGCGTCGGCGAGTAGTGGTACGGCGACTGCGGCGGGATGTCCGAGGTCGCCTGGTACTGCGGCGGCGGGGGGATGTACTGGCCGCCCTGCGGGGGCAGATAGGGGTCGTTCTGGCTCAATGGATTACCTCTTTCTAGATACCCGCTACCCGGGTGGACTAATCCCGGATTCCGGTTCTAGCTCGGTCCCACTGCCACGTGATGCCGTGTCGTCAGGCGGCGGACCGTCGCGTGGCGGCTCGACAGGACCAGGGACTGGGTCTCAGCAAATCCACTGCCAAAACTGACCCCAGGAAGGAGCGGACCGCCCGTCACGCCGGTGATCGCCACCTCGATGTCGGTCGCCGGCGCGAGCTCGGCCATGCCGTAGACATGCGATCCGGCGTCTCCTGCCAGGCTCTTCTCCTCGTCGTTGCGCGGCATCAGGCGGACCAGGAACTCTCCACCCAGGCAGCGCACCGCGCACGCTGCGATCAGGGTGGCGTACAGGTCGCCGATTCCGATCGCGGCGTCGATTCCCGTGCCAGGCAGGGCGGCCATCACCGCGCTTGCGAAGTCGCCTTCCTCCAGGGTGCGGATGCGGGCGCCGGTAGCTGCCACCTCGGCGATCAGCTCCTGGTGACGAGGTCGCTCGAGGATGGCGACGGTCAGGTCCTGGACGCGCACATCGCTGGCGAACGCGATCCGGCGAAGGTTGTCGGCGATCGAGTCGTCCATGTCGATTGCGCCGCGGGCGACCGGTCCGGCGACGAACTTCTCCACCTGGGGCACCGCGGGCAGCCGCGCAAAGCCTCCCGGCTCGACCGCGACCAGCAATGAGACGGAGTTGATGTGGCCGCGCGCGACCTGGGTTGACCCCTCGACCGGGTAGACGCCGAGGTCGACCTTCCGATCGCCGCCGCCGATCACCATGCCGTGCGGCATATGGGTGTGGTGACGCGGGCTCAGCACGACGGTTCCGGTCAGGCCGGAACGTTCGAACGCGTGCCGCATCGCGTCGCCGGCCGCTTCGCTGACCCGATCGGGATCGCCCTTACCGAGGTAGCTCGCGCAGACGATTGCCGCAGCTTCGGTGGCCTGGACGAGCTCGAATCCAAGCTCGCGATGCTCCTCCCCACCTGTGGGGAGATGGGCGGCGGGCCCAGAGGGGCTGCGTGAAACGCTGCTGTGCGGGTCCATGCGTGATGCCTAGCTCTCGGGCTCTTCCAGCAGCTCCGCGGGACGAAGTTCCATCTGGTCGATTCCGCTCTGGAGGAAGGCCGCCCGCACGAAGTCGCGGAACAGCGGGTGTGGCCGGTTCGGCCGCGAGCGGAACTCTGGGTGGAACTGGCTCGCCACGAACCAGGGATGGTCGGCGAGCTCGATGATCTCCACCAGCCGTCCGTTCGGGGACAGCCCGCTGAAGTTCATCCCCGCCTCGTTCATGACTTCGCGGTACTCATTGTTGAACTCGAAGCGGTGGCGGTGCCGCTCGTAAACGACCTCTTCCCCATACGCCCTTTGCGCCAGCGAACCAGCCGTCAGCTTGCAGGGATACAGGCCCAGGCGCATCGAGCCGCCCATCTGGTCGACGTTGCGCTGCTCCGGCATCAGGTCGATCACCGGCGTCGAGGTGAACGCCGCAAATTCTGTTGAGTTGGCGTCGGGCGCGTCGAGCTTTTCTCGGGCGAAGTCGATCACCGCGCACTGCATGCCGAGGCACAGACCGAGGTAGGGGATCCGATTGTGCCGCGCGTAGCGCGAGGCGATGACCTTGCCCTCGATGCCGCGATAGCCGAACCCGCCCGGCACGACGATGCCGGCGACGCCCATCAGCGGTGACGTGTCTCCGGCGTCCAGCTTCTCTGAAGAGACCCAGTGAATGTCGATCGCGAGTCCGTGATGGATGCCTGCATGACGCAGCGACTCGATGACGCTCAGGTACGCGTCAGGCAGCTGGATGTACTTACCGACGATTGCGATCGGCACCGATGCCCGCGGGTGCTTGATCCGGTCGACCAAATGGGTCCAGGGTCCGAGATCTGGAACGTGGGCCACCTCGTCGAGCTCGAAATGCTTCGCCATCACCTTGCCCAGGCCCGCGGCTTCGAGCATGAGCGGAACTTCGTAGATCGACTGCACGTCGGGTACGGAGACGACCGCCTCACGCGGTACGTCGGTGAACAGCGCGATCTTCTCCTTCAAGTCGTTGTCGATGGGCAGCTCGGACCGGCAGATGATCGCGTCGGGCTGGATACCAATTGCGCGCAGGGCCTGGACCGAATGCTGCGTCGGCTTGGTCTTCATCTCCTGCCCGCGAACGACTGGCACCAGGGAGCAGTGCACATAGAAGACGTTCTGCCGTCCGAGGTCGTTCTTCATCTGGCGGATCGCCTCGAGGAACGGAAGGCTCTCGATGTCACCGACCGTCCCACCGACCTCGACCACGACCACGTCGGCCTGCGGATCCTTGGCGGCTCGGAGGATCTTCTCCTTGATCACGTTGGTGACGTGCGGGATCACCTGGACCGTGGCGCCCAGGTAATCGCCGCGGCGCTCGCGGGCGATGACGTCCTGGTAGATCTTTCCTGTCGTCACGTTGGAGGCAACCGTCAGGTTCTCGTCGACGAACCGCTCGTAGTGACCGAGGTCCAGGTCGGTTTCCGCGCCGTCGTCGGTGACGAAAACCTCGCCGTGCTGGTAGGGGCTCATGGTTCCGGGGTCGACGTTCAGGTACGGATCGAGCTTCTGTAGCGAGACGGTGAGGCGGCGGGCCTTCAGGATGTTCCCGATCGACGCCGCGGTGATGCCCTTACCTAGAGAGGAGACGACACCCCCGGTCACGAAAACGTATTTCGACATAGACGACCTCCAGGGCGGTTTTTCAAATGTTACCTGGAACGACGCCGGGTTAAACGTTCACCCGGTCTTTGAGCTCGTCACAGCGTCTTCCTGGCAGTCGGGCTCCGCCCGGCTGCGACCCACGACTCGATGGCCTCCCAGCGTCCGGGCGAGTAGCTAAACCTTTACTTCGGCTTTTGGCTCCAGGATGACCACCTTGGTGTCGTATTCAGCTACCGAGGACCTCTGTACCGCAAGCTTCGGCTGCGGCTCCGCAGCCGTCACCCCCATCTCCTTGAGGAAGCGGTCGATCGGGTCCAGCTCGAGCTTGAGGCCGGGGATCGCGTAGTGCATCGGGACGACGTAGCGCGGTTCTAGCTGGCGCACCACCTCCGCGGCTTGCGCGGCATTCATGGTCGCCCGGCCGCCGACCGGCACGAGAAGCACGTCGGGCGAGGCGACAGCCTCTGATTCGGCGTCGTCCAGCTTGTGCCCAAGGTCGCCGAGGTGGCAGACCCGAACGTCGTCGATCTCGATCAGGTAGACGGTGTTGCGGCCATGCTTCGCGCCTTTATCTGCGTCGTGGTAGGTCGGGATGCCGATCACGCTGACCCCTGCCACCTCGTACTCGCCCGGTCCGCGAATCTCGTACGCGCCGTCTCGGACTACCTGGGTGAAGTTGTGGTTGTCGTGCTCATGGCTGATGGTCACTACCTCCGCGTCCATGCGCCCGAGCTTCAGCCCGATCGCAGGTGGGTATGGATCGGTGACCACCGCCGCGCCTCGGCCGCGCAGCCGGAAGCAGCCGTGTCCAAGCCATGTGACGTCCAATGCTTTTTTCCTCGCTCCTTACATGCGCTCGGGCGCGCTGACGCCCATCAGCTCGAGGGCTGTCTTCAAAGTGTGACGTGCCGCCCGGCACAGCTCCAGCCGCGCCCTTGCTAATTCCGGATCGTCCACCACCACCCGATGCTCCCTCTGGGCGTTCCCCGCGTGATAGAAGCGGTGCACGGCGGTCGCCAGGTCATGCACGTAATAAGGAATGCGATGCGGCTCGAGCACGGCGGTCGCGTCCTCGACGATGTCGGGCCAGAATGCGAGCTGGCGGGCCACGTCGAGCTCCCATTGGTGCCCAAGCAGCGTGACGTCGGCCGTTTCTGGCAGACGCGGATGCCGCTCCGCGGCCGCCACCTCGACGTTCGACAGCCGGGCGTGCGCGTACTGCGCGTAATACACGGGGTTTTCACTGCCCTGCGTGACCGCCAGCTCGAGGTCGAACTCGATCGTGGTGTCCGGCGAACGGAGCAGATAGAAGTAGCGGACCGCATCCGAGCCCACTCGGTCGACCAGCTCATCCAGCGTCACGAAGCGACCCGCCCTCTTTGACATCTTGCCCTCTTTGAGGTTGACCATCTGGTGGAGGATGATCACCAGCTTTTGCGGGTCGAACCCCAACGCCGCGGCGGCGGACTTCATGCGCGGAACGTACCCATGGTGGTCCGAGGCCCAGACCTCGATCACCCTGTTGAAATCACGCTGCTCGAAACGGCTGAGGAGATAGCCCAGGTCGGAAGCGAAGTAGGTCGGCTGCCCGTTGGCGCGGATTACGACACGATCCTCTTCCTCGTCATTGGGTTCACCGAACCACAGCGCGCCATCCCGCTCCTTGATGTGGCCTGACTCACGAAGCCTTTCGATCGCCCTCTGCGGCAGGCCGGTTTCCCACAGCTTGTTTTCGTAGTACCACTCGTCGTAGCGCACGGACAACCTCGCGACGGTGGCCCTTATCCGCTCGACCATCTTTTCGATCGCGTACATCCGCAGCTTCGGCTCGGCCTCCTCCTCGGGGACCGTGTCGATGCCAGGGAGGTCGTGACGAGCCATGTCGGCCAGCTCGACGACGTAGTCACCCGTGTACCCGCCCTCCGGTGGCTCTTTGCCGTGCAGGCGGGCGTACACCGATGCGCCAAACCTTCGCGTCTGCGTGTTGTCCGAGTTGACGTAGTACTCGCGCTGCACAGAGTGCCCGGTGAACTCGAGGAGCCTGCAGAGCGAGTCGCCGAGAGTCACGCCTCGTCCGTGCCCGATGTGGAGCGGGCCTGTCGGGTTGACGCTGCCGAACTCCACCTGGAGGCGTTCGCCACGCCCGATGTCGCGCCCGCCGTAACCGGGTGCAATTCGCGTCACGAGCTGGCGAAGCCAGTCATCGGTCAGCCGGAAGTTCACGTAGCCCTTTTCGGCCGCCGCCGTGGCCGCCCCTTCCGGAACGACGACTTTCTCGGCGAGCCGGACGGCGATCTCATCAGGCCGCGACCGCAAAACTCGGGCAAGCTTCAGCCCGGCCGAGCTTGCGTAGTCGCCGTGTTCAGGCACCTTCGCCCGCCCGAGCTCGAGGTCAGGGATATCGCCTTCGACTCCAAGTGCGCGCACCGCCTGGTGGAGCGCGTCGTTGATGCGCTCGCGCACGCCTGCCGATATCACCGACGTCACAAGCAGGCCGGATGCTGGGCGCTCAGCGTCAGCTCGGCCTGGCTCGAGCTCGTGCCCCGCCAGTACGTGACCGTCACCCGCTGGCTGGCGTGAAAGCGCGAGCGGAGCAGCAGCGAGAGCGGATGCGCTGCGTCGATGTGCACGTCGTCGAGCTGGGTGATGACGTCGCCCGCTTTCAAGCCTGCCGCTCCGGCCGGACCGCCCTTATCGAGGATCACCAGCTGGCTGCCCTCAGGCACTCCGTTGAGGGATGCGGTTTCAGGCGAGACGTCGGTCGTCGTCGCGCCGATGGACGCGACCGTGACCTGGCCGGTTGAGGACAGGATCTGCTGGACGTCGTCCTGGATGTCGGCGACGTTGAGGCCGAACCCTGCGGTCGCAACCGCCGACTCCATCGCGATCCCTACCACCTGACTTCCCACGTTGAGCAGCGGGCCGCCGGACGTGCCGCCGTCAATCGCCACGCTGGTCTGGATCGTGTCGCTGAACTGGATGGTGTGGCCGATGGTCAGCGGATCTTTGCCCGCAGCGACCCGATGCATCGCGCTTACATAACCAGGGGTGACGGCGCCACCGGCCGCGGGACCCCCGACGGCGACTATGACCTGGCCCTGCGCCAACGCGGTGGGGTCGGCAAAGCCGAGCGTCGGCAGCCCGCTGACCTTGTCGATCTTGATCACGGCGACGCCGGTCTGGCAGTCGTAATCCACGAGACGCGCGTCGTGTGGCTTGGAGTCGCCCGGCACGAGCACAGTCATCCCGCTGGCACCGGCGATCACGTTGATGTTGGTCACGATGTAGCCGTCGCTCGTCGCCAGGTACCCGGATCCGTCGACGATGGTCGGCTGGCGCTGGGTGACGATGCTGACGACCGCCGGTCGCGCCTTGGCGGCGGCTTGCACGATGGCCGAGTCCTGAGAGATCGTCACGCCGTTGCGCAGGTTGACCTGCTGGTTGTTGGTTCGTGCCTGTTCACGCAGCACGGCCAGAGTGACGCCGGTGGCGACGAGGATGGTCACGACCAGGCCGGCGGCGACGGCCGCGATGGCTCGCATGAGTTGATAGTAGGTTGGCGGCTGTTACGTGCCGTTGCTCGGGTCGAGGGGATACCAGGTCATGACGAGCTGGCGGTTCGGCTCGAAACCAGCTGACTTGTAAAGCCTGACGGCGGCCTCGTTGTCGGGCCGCGTCCAGACGTACGCAAGGGTCACGCCGCGCTCGGCGAAAAGCCTCACCGCCTGGCGGACGAGCATCTCCCCGATTCCGCGACCGCGGTGGCCTTCCGTCACGTACAGCTCGGCGACCTCGCCCTCGAGGCCCGTGCCCGGGTCGTAGAGGACGATCCAGCAGAAGCCGACCACCTGGCCCACCTCGTCGCGGACCGCGTAGATGACGTTCTCACCGCGGAACGCCGCAGGGACCTGGGTCAGGACACGCTCGATCTCCTCGCGGGGCAGCTGCGGGTGGTCGCTGTAATGGACCTGTTCGCTAAGGTGGAGCTCGACGAGCAGCGGTTTGATGAGCGAATAATCGCCGGCCCCAAGGCGTTCGACGTCGAGCGTTCGCATCCCCGTCCGATGTTAGCCTAGGCCCTCGCGACATGGCCAAATTTCTGTCGCGAAGTTGCGCCGACGTAGCTCAGCTGGCAGAGCAGCCGCCTCGTAAGTGGCAGGTCGTGGGTTCGAATCCCACCGTCGGCTCCAGGCGCCCCGGCTTGCCTTGACGCGTTAGGCGCCAAACGCCTGTCGCGGTGCGGCCGGCAGGGTGCGTCTGGCGGCAAACGAGCGGGATAGGCCAGCACCCTTGCAATGCAAGGATCCTTGCGTTACAGTGCTGGCATTGCCGATCGACGGTCTAGCCACCCAGCTCCGGAAGGGAGTCATTGAGTACTGCGTGCTTGCCATGCTCAAAGAAGGGCCTCGCTACGGCGGAGAGGTGATCGAGCTGTTGCGGGGTCGCGGGCAGCTCTTGATCAGCGAGGGCACGATCTACCCTTTGTTGTCGCGCATGAGGTCTGAAGGCCTCGTGGACACAGAGTGGCGCGACACGCCGGGCGGCGCGCCGCGGCGCTATTACCGTCTCACCAGGTCCGGGCAAAAGGCGGTTTCGGAGTTCCGCGACGAGTGGCTCAAGTTCCGCGATTCGGTGGACGATATCTTTCGCGCCGACGGAGGAAAAACGCGATGACCGCCATTCATGCGAACCAGCTTGTCGATGGCTACCTCGGACGCCTTGAGCTCGAGCTCCTCGACGTGCCGGAAGACAAGCGGCGAGAGATCATCGAAGAAATTCGCGACCACATCGCGGACGAGCGTCGCTCGCTTTCCAGCGAATCGGACGCGGACCTGCTCAATCTGCTCGACCGGCTCGGCGACCCAGCGGAAATCGCGGCGGCTGCTCGCGGCGGCAAAGCTGAAGCGCCGCCCGCGCAGAGTCGTGTCGGTGTCGTCGAGATCCTCGCCCTCATCCTCACGCCGGTGATCTGGCCCGTCGGCGTGGTCCTGCTCTGGGCATCGGCGGCCTGGACAACGAGGCAGAAGCTGCTGGGCACGCTCGTACCTGTCGGAGGCTACCCAGCGATCTTGTTCGTGGTCGGGGTGGTGCCACTCATGTTCGGGACGAGTTCCTACTGCAGCTTCGGCACCGACTCCTCGGGCCAGGTGTACAACGACTGTCAGCCTCCCCCGCTCCAGATCGTGGCGGGCATCGTGTACCTGGCCATCACCGTCGCGCTGCTGGCGCTGCCTGTCGTGGTTGGTATTTACCTCGCGACGCGGCTGAGGTCTCGTCCGACCTCGGCCTGACCAGGAGCGACAGCAACAGGGACACCTCTATCAGCAGGATTGGCACGGCCAGAACCACAAGGGCAAGCTCGAGCAGCGCGTAGCCGGCGACCAGGATCGCGACCTGCAACGAGGTCGCGCCGGACCTGATGACCAGCCATCCCGCAACGATCAGCATCAGGAAGTCCTGGAACCCGAGGTAGGGCGTGAACAACAGAGAGCCGAGAATCCCGATGGCGACCACGCGCTCCGGGCTGCGGCGCTGGCGCCAGGCCGCGACCAGAGTCAGCACGACCACCGCCAGCTCGGCCACGCGCAGCGCCCAACCGAGTCCCAGAGGACCCGAGATCGAGTAGCGGCGCGTGATGTCCCAGGCCGTGGTCTGCGTCTGGGCGAGGACGTCGCGATACCGTGCCACGCCGTCTCCCCCGAGCATGACCAGGGCGACCACGCCGATCACGGCCGAGGCCGCGAGCCAGGACACAAAGGTCCTCCGGTAACCCGCGACCAGCAGAGCCACAGGCACAAGCAGCGCCAGCTGTGGCTTGAGGACGACAAGGCTCATGACCAGACCAGCCGCGAGCTGCCGTTTGGCGCGGATCAGCCACCACGCCGTGGCCACGGCCGCCGCGACGAGGGCGCCGGGCTGCCCGACCATCACGCCGAACGCGACCGGAAAAACGCCGACCCACAGCAAGAGGTGCGCGGTTCGCGCCACGCCCTCACCCGGCGCCACGAGATACCAGGTCCACAGCAAAGCGGCGATCAGCAGCGCGGTCCAGATGACCAGGGCTGAGGTGAACGGCAGCGCCGTCAGCGGCGTGACGAGCCAGGCCAGTGGCGGCGGCGAGATGAATGGCTGGACGTTGAAGCCCGAACCAAGGGCGCGGATCGCCGTCTGCTGGTCAGCCAGGTCGTAAAGCCGTCCGTAGCCGTCGCGCCAGCCGACGATCGCCGTCGCATAGGCGAGGCGGAAGTCATTGCGGACGGCGTACTGGGCGAAGAAGAGGGGCGCGGCGACGACCAGGTCCCAGACCAAGAGCATCGCCCCGACCAGGAGGCCGGCCGCGGCCCACAGCCGGCGGCGCGCCCGGAAGTAATTGATCACCGGCGCAAAAAATAAGGGCTGCGCCACGCGGCGTAGCCCTCAGGTGAAATCTATTTAGTTGACTTCGCGGTAGTCAGCGTCGACGACGTCGCCGTCTTTCTTCTCTTCCCCAGCCGCGGTGCCATCGCTCTGCCCACCCGTCGGGGCGGAGGCTCCGGCTCCCTGGTAGATGTGCTGGCCGATCTTCTGGAGCGCTTCGTTGAACTCGTCCATCTGCTGTTGCAGGGCCTTGGTGTCCGAACCTTTGGCCGCGGTCTTGAGCGCTTCGAGCTTGGTGTTGACCTCGCTCTTGACGTCCTCGGGAATCCGGGCTTCGTTGTCCTTGATCACCTTCTCGGCCTGGTGGATCATGTGGTCCGCCTGGTTGCGGAGCTCCACCTCTTCGCGCTTGGTTCGGTCCTCGGCGGAGTGCGCCTCCGCCTCCTTGACCATCCGGTCGACCTCGTCCTTGTTCAGCGTCGAGGACGCGGTGATGGTGACCGACTGCTCTCGGCCGGTGCCCTTGTCCTGCGCCTTCACGTTGAGGATGCCGTTGGCGTCCAGGTCAAACGTGACCTCGACCTGAGGCATGCCCCGAGGCGCAGGCGGAATCCCGTCCAGGTGGAAGCGACCCAACGTGCGGTTGTCGCGCGCCATGTCGCGCTCGCCCTGCAGGACGTGGACCTCGACGGACGTCTGGTTGTCCGCCGCGGTAGAGAAGACCTGCGACCGAGAGGTCGGGATCGTCGTGTTGCGGTCGATGAGCTTGGTCATGACCCCGCCCAGCGTCTCGACGCCGAGCGAAAGCGGCGTCACATCGAGGAGCAGGATGTCCTTGACCTCGCCCTTGAGCACCCCGGCCTGGATGGCTGCGCCGACGGCGACCACCTCGTCCGGGTTGACTCCCTTGTGCGGCTCCTTGCCGCCGAGCAGGTCCTTGACGAGCTGCTGGATGATCGGCATGCGCGTCGAGCCGCCGACCAGCACCACCTCGTCGATCTGCTGCGGGGTCAGGTTGGCGTCTTTGAGCGCTGCCAGGAACGGCCCCCGGGTGCGCTCCGTCAGGTCCGTCGTGAGCGACTCGAACTTGGCCCGGGTCAGGGTCATCTCCAGGTGCTTGGGACCTGTCTGGTCCGCCGTGATGAACGGCAGGTTGATGGTCGTCTCGAGCCGGCTTGACAGCTCGATCTTGGCCCGCTCGGCCGCCTCGGTGAGGCGCTGCAGGGCCTGTCTGTCCGTCTTCAGGTCGATCCCGTTCTGCTTTTTGAACTCGTCGGCGAGCCAGTCCACGACGCGGCGGTCGTAGTCGTCACCGCCGAGGTGGGTGTCGCCGTTGGTCGACTTGACCTCGAATACCCCGTCGCCTACATCGAGCACGGAGACGTCGAAGGTTCCACCGCCGAGGTCGAAAACGAGGATCGTCTCGTTCGCCTTCTTGTCCAGCCCATAGGCCAGCGAGGCGGCGGTTGGCTCGTTGATGATGCGCAGCACGTTGAGTCCGGCGATCTGGCCGGCGTTCTTCGTCGCCTGGCGCTGTGAGTCGTTGAAGTAGGCAGGCACGGTGATGACCGCGTCGGTCACCTTCTCGCCGAGGTAGGCCTCGGCGTCGGACTTGAGCTTCTGCAGGATCAAGGCCGAGATCTCTTCCGGGGTGAACTCCTTGCTGGCGTTCGGGACGAACACCACGGCGCGGTCGTCCTTGCCGGGCTTGACCTGGTAAGGCACGATCTTCCGCTCCGAGTCGACCTCTGCGAACTTGCGGCCCATGAACCGCTTGATCGAGTAGACGGTGTTCTCAGGGTTGACGGCCGCCTGACGGCGAGCCAGCGTGCCAACCAGCCTCTCACCGGACTTGGTGAAGGCGACCACGGAGGGTGTCGTGCGTGAACCTTCGGAGTTAGGGATGACCACAGGCTCGCCGCCTTCCATGACGGCGATGACCGAGTTGGTCGTCCCCAGGTCGATTCCTACGGTTTTTGGCATATGTCGCTGCTCCTCCAGGTGGGATGGTTTGAATTCAGAGTGAATACCTCTGATCTTCTTCCCAGCATTCGGGGCTGCAAAACCAAGCTGCGCCCTAGTCTTTAGGCGATGTCGATCTACGAGCTCGACCCGGTCGACCGCCTCGTGGTCGCCGCGGTCGGCGAGCCGGGCCAGCGCCGGTTCTTCCTCCTTGCGAGCGGGTCAGGGCGGACCCTGACGCTTGGATGCGAGAAAGCCCAGATCCAGGCCCTGCTCCTGCGGCTGCACCAGATGCTCGAGGCTCAGCAGATCGAGACGCCGGAGGAGCTGGTGGAGACTTCGGCAGGTGGCGGCCAGCCAGGCGAGCCCGAGTGGCAGATCGGCGAGATGGGCCTGGGCTATCACGAGGCCCGACAGATGTTCGTCCTGGTCGCGAGCCAGGCGGCCGCCGGCGAGCCGGCCGAGTCGGCGGAGGCGCCGGCCGCCGACGACGCGCCGAGCGTGCGCTTCTGGCTCAGACACGACCAGGTTGTCGCTTTCTCGAAGCAGGCCGAATCTGTGCTTTCCGCTGGCCGGCCGCTCTGCCCACGATGCGGCTTGCCGATGGATCCCTCCGGCCATCCCTGCCCGGTCATGAACGGTGCCCGGCCTATCTTCTGAAGCGGCCGAGGAGCTGCTCGGCGGGCTGCCCGACGTCACGATCCTTGGGGTCCTGCACGGCGCCTCGAACTACACGTTCCTGGCGCGCCTCGGACCCCATCCGCCGTCGGGCCTGCGCGCGGTCTACAAGCCGGCGGGCGGCGAATCGCCGCTCTGGGACTTCGAGGCGGGCACACTGTACAAGCGCGAGGTCGCGGCCTATGAGCTGAGCAAGGTCCTTGGCTGGCCGCAGATCCCGCCGACGGTGGTCCGGGAAAAGGCGCCCCATGGCGTTGGCGCGGTGCAGCTCTTCATCGACGCCGACGGCCGTCACTTTTTCGGCGACAACAGCTCGCGCGCCGACACCTGGATCCGCGTTGCCCTGTTCGACGTGATCGCCAACAACGCCGACCGCAAGTCGGGCCACTGCCTCTTCGACGCGGAAGACAACGTATGGGTGATCGACCACGGGCTGACGTTCAATGTCGACCACAAGCTGAGGACGGTGATCTGGGACTTCTCCGGTCAGCCCCTGCCGCCGGACCTGTGCGATGACGTGGAACGCGGGCTGGTCGAGCTGGAGCGAGGATCTCTGGCCGGCACCATGGCCGGCCTGCTCCGCCCGCCCGAGGTGCGCATGCTCAAGCGCCGGCTGCGGGGGGTGCTGGACCCTCGCTGGCGGTTCCCGGAGCCGACCTCCGGATGGTCGATCCCCTGGCCCCCGGTGTAACCGAACAGGCTCTGGTATCGTTCCCGGGCTTCATGCGTTTGCGCCGGCTCCTCGTGGCCATCCCCTTGTTTTTCCTGACCGCAGCCCCGGGTCCCTCCCCGTCGGCGTCTCCGTCCACTTCCCCCTCCGCATCCCCGTCACCATCCGCCTCCCCGTCAGCTTCGCCATCTCCGTCTCCCAGCCCTAGCCCGATCCCCCAGAACGCATTCCTTTCTCTAGATGTGACCGACGGCGGGCCCAACACCCAGATCACGGTCAACGGCGGCGCGTTCCTGCCCAACGAGCAGATGACCCTGATCTGGGATCAGCCCAACAAGGTGGCCGGCGGCGCGGTTGCTGACGGCAGCGGCAACTTCGTGACGCACGTCAAACCGTTCTCCGGTGACCCGCCGGGCCAGCACAAGCTCTGCGCCAGCGTCGAGCCGCGGCCGTGCGCGACCTTCCAGCTCGAGGCCGCCGCCACGTCCCCCTCTCCCTCGGCAAGCCCTACTGAATCGCCCTCCCCTTCGCCTCAAGCGACCGCGTCTGCGACGGCAAGCCCCACGCCGGTCGCGGCGACGCTGAACGGATTCGACCTCATCTCGAGGCCACCGTTTGTTTTCCTGCCCATAGTCGGTGGGCTTGCGATCCTGCTTTCGCTCGGCTACTGGGCGGTCAGCATGATCCGGCGACCGCGGTTCACGCCGGCGCTGCCGTCCGCTGCCGTGATGCACCGCGCAATGCGTCCCGACTACACGGCCGGATTCGGCACGCCGCCCGCCACCCCCACGCGTGAATCGCAATCGCAGTCGGCGTGGACCGAGCCCGTGCACCCGCATCCCACCTCGCCTCCTGCCGCGGCCGCGGAGCCCATGCCGGAGCCGCCTGCGGCGGCCGAGCCCGAGCTGCCACATGCCGAATGGGGACCCCCAACGGAATGGGGACCGGGCGCCCCCGACGCCGGCTACCCAGAGCTGAGCGCGCCCGACGAGCTACCAGAGTTGCCGGAGCACGGAGATTTGCCCGAGCCAGGAGACTAGTAGTCACGGAGTCAGCGCGAACTTAGTATTCGCCGAATATGGCTCTGCTCGAGGTGCGAGACCTCAGCGTCCGCTTCGGTGGGGTGGTGGCACTGGATCGGGTCAATTTCAATGTCGAGGAGGGCCAGGTCGTCGCGTTGATCGGCCCCAACGGCGCGGGCAAGACGACCCTTTTCAACGTCATCACGCGCGTGTACAGACCCAGTGGGGGCTCGGTGCTCATCGAGGGCCGCCCTGTGCCGTCGATCCGCTCCCACCATGTGATTCGGCATGGGCTGACGCGCACGTTTCAGAACGTGGCGCTGTTCCGGTCGATGACCGTTCTCGACAACGTGATGGTCGGTGACCACGTGAACATCAACAGCGGATGGCTGGAGGCGGCCGTGCCGCTGCCGAGGGCGGTAGGCGCTGAGTCGGCGTCGCGCAAGCGCGCGATCGAGATGATCGACTTCGTCGGTCTGGGCCAATACACCGAGCGACCCGTCGCGGTGTTGCCCTTCGGCATTCAGAAACGAGTCGAGCTTGCGCGCGCGCTGGTCTCGGGGCCACGATTGATCCTCCTCGATGAGCCGGCCGGAGGAATCAGCCACGAAGAGGTCGATTCGATGTCGCGGCTCCTGCGCCGGGTGCACGCGGAATTAAAGGTCACCATGCTGCTGGTCGAGCATCACATGGCCTTTGTGATGGGCATCTCCGACCGCGTAGTGGTACTCGACTTCGGCAAGAAGATCGCGGAGGGAACTCCCGCTGAGGTGCAGCGCAACCCTGCCGTCATCGAAGCCTATCTGGGCGCGGCATGACGGCCCTCCTCGAGATGGAGGCCGTGCATGCGGGTTACGGACAGACGTCAGTCCTGCACGGTGTCTCGCTCTCTGTCCCCGAGGGCGGCGTCGTGTCGCTGCTTGGTGCCAATGGCGCAGGCAAGACGACGACGCTGCGCGCCATCACGGGTGGCGTGCGGTGGACCGGCGACATCCGGTTCGGTGGTCGCTCGCTGCGCCGCATGTCGACCGAAGACATCGTGCGTGCGGGAATCGCCCATGTGCCAGAAGGCCGAGGCATCCTCACCGAGCTCACGGTGGACGAAAACTTGAAGCTCGGTTCGCACCTGCGACGCGACACAAAAGAGGTGCGTAAAGACTATGACCGCGTCTTCGACTACTTCCCCGTTCTCAAGGAGCGCCGGGCCCTTTCCGCCAGCACCCTGTCCGGCGGCGAGCAGCAGATGCTGGCTCTCGCGCGGGCATTCCTGATGAAGCCGAAGCTGATGCTTCTCGACGAGCCGTCGCTCGGCTTGGCGCCAATTATCGTGCGCTCGATCTTCGAGATCATCCGCTCGATCAATCAGTCGAGCCGGGTCACCGTGCTATTGGTCGAGCAGAACGCCCGGATCGCTCTGGACCTGTCGACGCGAGCATATGTGCTCGAGGTCGGTCGAGTCGCCGTAGAAGGCGACAGCGAGGAGCTACAGGGCAACGAGTCGGTCCGGCGTTCCTACCTCGGCTACTGATGCAGGCGTTTCTGCAGCAGGTCATCAGCGGCATTGCGATCGGCGGCGTCTTCGCGAGCCTGGCGCTGGCTCTCGTCCTCATCTACAACGCGATGGGCCTCGTCAACTTCGCCCAGGGCGAGATGGCGATGCTCGCAACGTTCGCTGCTTACGCTCTGATCAACCGCGGCATGAGCTACTGGATCGCCCTGCCGGTAACGCTCGTCCTTGCCTTCGGCGGAGGCATCGTGATCCAGAGAGTCGTCATCCGCCCGGCGGAGAAAGCTCCGATCCTCGCCCTCGTCATCATCACGCTGGGCCTGGCGACGCTCCTCAACGGGCTGGCCGGATTCATATTCGGCTACGTGCCGCGGTCATTTCCAAGCGCCTTCTCGGCGCAGACCGTCGACCTGCTCGGCGTGTTCATCAGCTATCGCGATCTCGGCGTGATCGGGGTTTCAGGGCTGGTCCTTCTCGCCGTCTACCTGCTTCTCCAACGCACGACTGTAGGGCTCACGCTCCGCGCGGCGGCACATCATCCCGAGGCGAGCCGCCTGCTCGGGGTCCAGGTGAGCTGGATGCTGGCCTTGGGCTGGGGTCTCGCTTCCGCGGTCGGGGCGGTGTCCGGAATTATGGTCGCGCCGATCCTCCTGCTCGAGCCGAACATGATGCAGTCGATCATCATCTACGCCTTTGCGGCGGCGGTCCTCGGGGGAATCGAGAGCCCGCTCGGCGCCGTGCTCGGTGGACTCATAGTCGGCGTCACGGTCAACCTCGCGGGCGCCTACCTTCCATTCGTCGGGGGTGACCTTCAGCTCGCAGTCGGACTCGCGATCATCATCGTCGTCCTGATCATCAGGCCAAACGGGCTGTTCGGCAGGGCAGCGGCGAGGCGCGTGTGATGCTGCGACGAATTCGAGGCGCCCCGCCTCGCTACTGGCTGGTCGGCGTCGTGGTGCTTTTCTTCGTCGGGTTTCCGACCGTGATCAGCAGCTTCCTGGCGAGCGAGTGGGCGCAGGCGCTGATCCTGGCCATCGCGATCATGGGCTTGAACATCCTGGTCGGTTACAGCGGGCAGCTTTCGCTGGGCCACGGCGCATTCATGGCGTTGGGCGCCTACACCTCCGCAATCCTGGCCCACCACTTCAAGATGGACATCGTCGCCACCATCCCCATCGCGGGACTGCTGACGGGGCTGGTCGGCTTTGTCTTCGGCATTCCCGCGCTTCGCCTTTCCGCCCTCTACCTGGCGCTCGCCACCTTTGCGCTCGCGGTGGTCACGCCAAGCCTTATCAAGCGACCAGCCGAGCTCACCGGCGGTGTGCAGGGGATCATCCTGACCCAGCCCGACCCGCCCGGCTTCGCCCAGAGCGCCTATGGGTTCCTGACCGGCACCGCGATGACGAGCGACCAGTGGATCTACTACATCTGCCTCTTCTGCGCCCTGATCCTCTTCTGGTTCGCCTGGAACCTGGTCCGGCACCGGCCGGGCCGAGCGATGCGAGCCATCCGCGACGGCGAGGTGGCGGCCGCCGCGTCCGGGGTGAACATTGCCGGCTACAAGACCCTGGCCTTCGGCATCTCAGCCTTTTACGCAGGGATCGCTGGGGGGCTTTTCGCGCTCGCGGCCGGGTTCGTCAGCCCAGACACGTTTCCGGTCTCGCTGTCCATTCAGCTGCTCGTCGGCGCCGTGGTGGGAGGTCTTGCCTCCATCCCTGGACCGCTGCTGGGCGCGGTATTCGCCTACTTCCTCCCGATCGAATCGAACCAATGGGTGCCCAGCCAGTCCTGGATCCCAGACCAGATCGCCGCCACGGTGAAGAACGCCGGTCCGGCGGTCACCTATGGGGCAGTCCTGATCCTGATCATGATCTTCGCCCCCAACGGGATCGTGGGACTTCTCTACCGGGGCTACGTGGCCCTCAATCGGCGCCTGCGCGGTGCCGCCGATCGAGAGACTGGACAGATGCCGCCAAATCCACAGACTGTTTAAATACAGGTCTATCAAAGTGGGAGGAATTTCTATGGGACGAAACGCAGCTCGCCTGGCCGCCGTGGCGGCCTTCCTGGTCACCCTCGGCGCGTGTGGTGGCAGCCCGGCTCCCGCCCCACAGACCGACATCGGCATCACCAGCAACTCGATCCTCCTCGGCACCACCAACGCGCTTTCCGGACCGGCCGCCGCGTACGGCACAATCGCCCATGCTGAAGACGCCTATTTCACCTACATCAACAACCAGGGCGGCATCAACGGGAGGAAGATCACCTTCAAGATCCAGGACGACGCCTACAACCCCGCCAACACGGTCCCCTTGACCAAGGGGCTCGTCGAGCAGGACCAGGTGTTCGCGATGTTCAGCGGGCTCGGTACGCAAGACCAGACCTCTGTACGTGACTACCTGAACAGCAAGAAGGTGCCCCAGCTCTTCGTCGCCACGGGAGCCACCACGTTCGGCAAAGACTTCAGCACCAATCCGTGGACGATGGGCTGGCAGCCGCCGTACCAGGGTGAGGCGCGCATCTACGCCAAGGACGTTGTGCAGAACCACCCGAACGCGAAGATCGGCGTGCTGTATCAGAACGACGACTACGGGCAGGATTACCTCAAAGGTCTCACCGACGGCCTCGGCTCGAACGCGTCGATGATCGTCGACAAGGAGAGCTACGACGTCACAGCGGCGAGCCCGGCATCGCAGCTGGCCATCCTCAAGGCTAAAGGCGTCGACACGCTGTTCCTCTTCTCAACCCCCAAACCCACGATCCAGTCGCTCGCCATCATTACGGGCTTGCACTGGACGCCCAACGCGATTTACGTGAACTCCGTGTCCAACCCCCAGGTCTATATGCTGGCCGCGAAGAATGCCGGCGCGGCTCTCGCGAACGTCACGAGCGTCGGCTACCTCAAGGACCCTACCGACCCACAGTGGGCCAACGACTCAGCGATGCAGCAGTACAAGACGATCATCGCCGGCTGCGCGACTTGCAAGCCCAATGACGGCTTCAACCTCTACGGCGTCGCGGTCGCCTACACGATGGTCGACGTGCTGAAGCAGGCCGGCTCGACCATGACTCGCAAGAACGTCATGGACATCGCGGCGAACCGCCTGAACGAGACCAACCCGTTCGCGCTGCCGGGCGTGAAAGTCAAGACAACGTCATCCGACCATTTCCCGATCATGCAAGAGCAGGTCATCACCTGGAGCGGCACCGGGTGGACCCTGCAGGGCAGCCTGATCGATGAGAGGGGCACCCTCAAGTAATCTCGAAGATCTCTAGACGCGTGCAGCCGTATTGGCTGCACGCGTACCTCCTGGTCTACACCCCGATCGGGCTGTTCGCCGACAGCCGCATCACGGCCCAATGGCAGCAGTACGTGCTGGGCGCGCTCACATTCACAGTCCTCTACCTCGCGGCGCTGAAGGCGCCCAAGGAGCAGCGTCTCCAGGTCTGGACGTGCGTCGCGGTGGCAACCTGCTTTGAGATCTTCGGCTCGCTGGTCTGGGGCGTCTACCGCTACCGTCTGCACAACGTACCGCTCTTCGTGCCGCCGGGCCACGGCATCGTCTACCTCTTTGGCCTTCTGGCCGCTCAGACGCCGCTGGTCAAGCGCTACGGCCGCCGCGTCGCCTATGCGGTCCTGGCCGGCGCCGGCGCGTGGGCCGTGCTCGGACTCACGGCGCTGCCTCTCGTGACCGGACGGTTTGATCTGCAGGGCGCGCTGTGCCTGCCGGTCTTCGCCTACTTCCTGCTCCGCTCACCGCGGTGGCCGCTGTTCGCGGCGATCTTCATCATCGTGAGCGAGCTCGAGATCTTCGGCACGTCCTTCGGCGACTGGTCCTGGATGCCGGTCGCACCGTGGACGCACATCCCCTCGGGCAACCCGCCTTCGGTCATCGCCGGCGGCTACTGCTTGATCGATGCTTCGGTGCTGGCCGTGCTGTGGGTCTACAGGGAAGGCTTAAAGACCATCATGGCGAGGATCACGACCACGATCAGCCCGATGGCCGGACCGACGATGCGGTTGCGGCTCGAGAGCCGCTCGAACTCTGGGGAGCTCGTGTCGCCTGAATCGACCAGCTTGATCAGGTTGCGCAGCAGCGGCGAGTACACCGCCGCCGCCAGCACCACGACTCCCGCGAACAACACCAGCGCGACGATGATCCAGAGCGACGTGATCGACCAGCGCCCGGCGGCGATCATCACGAGCCCCGTGAGCAGCACCACGCCGTAGGCGGGGTTGGCGATCCGGTCGTCGAGGAACTTGATTCCCTTTAGCGCAAACCCGAGCTGAGCCGGGTTGCCCTGGGCGCGTACGTTCCAGACGCCATAGGTGATGTTTGCACCCACCGCCGTGACCACCGCCGCAATGTGGATGAACTTGAGGACCAGGTAGAGGGAGAACATCAGCCGCGAAAGTCCACAGTCGCCGTCCCCACCGTGGTCCGCTTGCCGCTCTCGTCTTCGCCCCAAACCTCGAGCTCGACGTCGTGGCCGTCGACTCTCGTCACCCGACCGCGGCAGCGGTACGGGTTCCCCGGCATGTCGACGCCGCGGTAGCTGACCTCGAACGTCTTCAGCGTGCCGCGATCGCCGAGCCAGTCGGTCACCAGCTGGCCCAGGAACGCCGCCTTCAGCAGCCCATGCAGGATCACACCGGGCAGGCCGACGCTCTTGGCATACGCCTGGTCGTAGTGGATCTCGTAGAAGTCGCCCTGGGCCCCCGCGTACTGCACCAGCTGGCGCGTGGTCGGCTGCTTGACGAGCTCCGGAATCTCCTGCCCGACCTGGACGTTCATCGCCGGATCGCGGTACCGCGCACGCGCGCGACCAGCTCGCCGCGTTGGTTCGTGTAGTCGGTCTCGAAAATGATGAAGAGCATGTTTCCGCTCGAGCCCGCCTTGTCGTAGACGTCCACGACGCGACCTTTTGAGGTCACCTCGTCGCCGATGTTCACGGGGGCGAAGTGCTCGAACCGGTTGCCACCGTTCAGCCAACCTTGGCCGTACTCCTCGGCATCCGCGAGGTGCAGCGAAACGGGGGCAAGAGCGACGAGGAAAGTCGGCGGCGCCTCCTTCGTCCAGCGTGGGTTCGGGTCGCCGATCGCCTCGACGAATCGCCTGACGTGGCCTGCCTCGACCGGTGCGGTCACCTCGGGGCCGTCAACGCCGACGCGGGTCTTGAGCCGCTCGATCGCCTCGGCGGTCGTGATCATCGGCCGCGCGGGAGGCCGAGCACGCGCTCAGCGATGATGTTGCGCTGGATCTCGGACGAGCCGGCGTAGATCGTCTCCGCTTGCGCCCACATCCAGCCGTACTGCCAGCGTCCGTCCTCAACCGCCATCGCCGACTCCGGAGCGAGCGCCCCATACATACCCTCGACCCCGATCGCGGTTTCCTGCATCCGCTTGTCCATCTCGCTCCAGTAGAGCTTGGTCACGCTGGCTTCGGGACCGGGCGCGTGCCCGTGTTGCGCTTTCGTGAGGCTGCGCAGCCCTATCAGACGGAAGACGTGCGCCTCGATCTGGGCCTGAGCGATCTTCTGGCGAGTCGTGGCATCGGATCCCACGCCCCGCTCGCGCGCCAGCGCCGCCAGCTCAGCGACGACTCGCTCGAAGCGCGCCGCCTGCGCCAGGCCACCGCGCTCGAAGCCGAACACCGTCATCGCGATCTTCCATCCGTCCTGCGGCTGGCCGACGAGGTCGCGCTCGTCGACTTCCGCGCCGGTCAGAAAGATCTCGCAGAACTCACCGCCGCCTGTCATCTGCTTGATCCGCCGCACCTCGACGCCTGGCTGTTCCATGTCGACGAGGAAAAAGCCGATGCCTCGATGCGGTTCGGCCACAGGGTCGGTGCGCGCGAGCAGGAAGCTCTTGTGCGAGTAGTGCGCACCGCTCGACCACGTTTTCTGACCGCTCAAGATCCATTTGCCGTCGTGCTTCTCGGCCTTAGTGCGAAGTCCGGCCAGGTCGCTCCCTGCATCGGGCTCGCTGAAGCCCTGGCAGAAGATCATCTCCCCGCTCAGGATCTTCTCGACGTACGTCTCCTTCTGCCACTCGGAGCCCATGGCCACGAGCGTTGGGGCAAGGAGGGTGACGCCGAGGCGGCCGAGGATGCCGGGCGCGCCGACGCGAGCCATCTCCTCCTGGTAGATCGCCTGCATGACCGGGGTGGCGCCGCGTCCGCCTGCTTCTGCCGGCCAGCCTAGCTTCAGCCAGCCTCCCTCGTAGAGGCGCCGCTGCCAGTCGCGCTGGATCTCGGTCTCCTCCTCCTCGCGGTAGCCGCCGACGCCGCGGTGGCGCCACTCGGCCGGGAGGTTCGACTCGAGCCAGGTTCGGACCTCCTGCCGGAAGGCTTCCTCTTCGGGCGTGAAGCCGAGATCCACGGTTAGGACGCTATCAAAAACGGGCAAACTGAAAGATATGGCGTCGGACGTGCTGTGCGGACGCTGTGGGGCGCTCCTGACAAACCCCAACGCGCCGTGTCCGCGATGTGGCTCGCCGGCGTCCGGCGCGAACTACGGTCCCGTCACTCGCGCACACAAGAGTCCCGCGCTGGCGGCTGCGCTGGCGATCGTGCCAGGGCTCGGACACTTCTACCTAGGGCACAACATGAAAGGCCTCGCCTATCTTGTCGGGATCGGGGGCCTTCAGTTCTTCGGCTTCGACCTCGACCTCACCGTCATCGGCGCCGCCGTCGGCGTCCCCATGGAGCTAGGCGGCGGCACGCTCTGGATCTTCAGCATCGTGGACGCATACCGAACAGCGAAGCATATGGAGAAGCTCCCCTAGGGACGTTCGCGCTTTTCAACCGACATCGCATTGGCGGCCGGGTTCACCCCGGCCGCGACTACGTTCTATGCGTCTGCCATTCGTTGCGTCGAGTGGCAGCTAAGAAAAGACCGAACCTTATACCGGAAAGAGAGCAGGCCCGGCGCGCAGCGCCCGGCCGATGAGAGGGAACCATCCGGGTTCCCTCTCATATTTAGGATGCCTTGCGACGACGGGTTGCTGTTTTTCTTCGGCGGCCGTTGGCTGCTGTCGCCGGCTTGCGGCGCTTTCGCTTCGTTGTTCCGCCTAGCGCGCGCTGCACGCGACGCGAGATGGTGCGCAATCCCCGCTCGACGTTCTTGCTCGCCGATGATGCGCCCGCGCGCTCGGACAGCTTTGCGACCTGCTTCTGCAGCTTCTTGTTTGTGCTGATCAGCTCCGCAACCATCGCGTTGAGCCTGTCCACCAGCTCGCCACCACCCGCCCGCTTGCGGCGAGTTCGCGTGGTTTTTGATCCGGGTGGACGTCCCCTGCGACGCGGTGCATTCGACTGCGCTTCCTCTGGTGCCATTTCACTCCCCTGAAAAAAAGAAAACGGGCGCAGCAATATTAGCTGCGCCCGTTGAACTTCTCAGTAAGGAGTTACGCGGCGGCGAGCATCGGTTGTTTGGAGAGACTCTTCAATCCCTCGCGGGCAAGTTCATGCGCGGGATTTGCTTTACGGCTGACATAACGAACGACGCGCCAACCGCGACGACATCGCTCGCGAACTTCGTGGACGGCCACGCGAAAGCTGTCGCTCGACGGCATTCGACTGCGGACGACTGGAGCGCAATCCGTGCGCACGATCACACGGTGATAAGGCCAGCGCGCGGCGGCAAGATCGAGCGCGCCCGCGCACACGTGCGCTTCCAATTGAGCCGACCCACCCACGTGCGAAAAGCCGAACGACTCCGTATAAACGGCCCGCCCTCTAACAAAAACGGCCAGGCCACATCCGGCCCGGCCATGCTTGTCCAGCGCGGCGTCCACGTAGATAACCAGGCACTCCCGCAAACTGCATTCCTCCCGTTTCTCGGGGGTCGCAGTGGGCCCGCGACGCCCGGATTTCGGAAGAGCCTAACACGATGTTGCGCGGTTGTCCCCAGGTCACCACAAGATGTTGGGTCAGTCGGCTGGCGGCAGTTCAGTCCCCATCGCGTGGTAGCCACCGTCGACGTGTAGAAGCTCGCCTGTCGTCATGTCCAGGTAGTCGGACAGCAGGACGCAGACCGCCCGGCCGACCGGGGATTTGTCCTGCAGGTTCCAACCCAAGGGAGCCCGCTTCTCCCATACCTCTTCGAAGTCCTTGAAGCCCGGGATACCGCTCGCTGCGAGCGTGGCGAGAGGTCCCGCGCACACCGCGTTGACGCGAATCTTGTAGCGGCCCAGGTCTCGCGCGAGATATCGCGTTATGGATTCGAGCGCGGCCTTAGAAACGCCCATCCAGTCGTACTTGGGCCATGCATTGGTGGAATTGTCGAAGTCCAGAGTGACCATTGACCCGCCGTGTTCCTTCATAAGCGGCAAAAACCCGCGGGCCAGCTCCTTGAATGAAAAAGCGCTCACCTGAAGCGCTGTTGCGACGCTTTCCCACGGTGTATTCATGAATTGGCCGCCCAGGGCATCCGCAGGCGCAAACGCGACCGAATGCACGAGCCCATCGATGCGATCCCATCGCCTGGACGTCTCTTTGAACGCGCTCGCGATATCGGACGGTTTGGTCACGTCCATCTCGAGAATTTCGGGCACAGGGTCGAGCTTTTTGGCCGTCATCTGAGTGATGCTCATCATCCGGCCGAAGCTGGTGAGCAGGATCTCAGCGCCTGCTTTCTGCGCCTCCTGGGCGATCGAGTAGCCGATGCTGCGTCGGTCGGACATTCCCGCGATGAGAATCCGCTTTCCCTGGAGAATCACAGCCAGATGTTAGAACCTCAGGGTTCCGCGCCTGTCGCGACCGGCGCGTCCCGATTCGACCAGTCGCTCCAGGAGCCGGCGTAGATCCGCGCGCCCGGAAGGCCCGCGACCGCCATGGCCAGCACGTGATGGGTCGCGTTGACGCCTGATCCGCAGTAGAAGACCGCCCCGTCCTCTGCGCCCAGCTCCCTGTAGCGCCCTCGCAGCTCGGCCGGCGACTTGAATCGGCCGTCCGGCTCGAGGTTGTCACTGTACGGCGCGTTAAGTGCGCCGGGGATGTGACCGGCCTTCGGGTCGACGGGCTCTGTTTCCCCTCGATACCTCTCGCCCGCGCGTGCGTCGATGAGCGGCATGCCGCGAAGCGCGCGGACCGCTTCGAAATCGAGGACGCTGGTGCGGTCCGGCTCGCGAGCTGTGAAATTGCCGGGGGCGAAGACCTCCACCTCATCCTCTATTGGTTGGCCCCAGGCCTGCAGACCTCCATTCAACACAGCCTGTGCACGATGTCCGAAGTAGCCGAGGAGGAACCAGAGCCTGGCGGCCGTCGAGCCGCCGCTGTCGTCGTAAACGACAACCTTGGTGTCGTCGTTCACCCCTCGCAGTCGCAACTCCGTTTCAAACTGATCGGCAGAAGGAAGCGGGTGGCGGCCTCCGCCATCCTTGCCTGTGACCTTCTCAAGGTCGAGGAAAACCGCGCGCGGAATATGGCCGCGGACGAATTCCTGCCAGCCGCGCCGCCCCTGCAGATACCAGCGAAAGTCGATCACCCGGACATCGCGATCGTCGATGTGTTCGCGCAGCCAGTCGGCCTCGACGAGCGGTCCGAAGGCCATCACGAGCCCAGAACACGGGTGTCGTGACAGAAGTGAATCGCACGGGGGCGCATCTTGTGGACCTTTTTCAGTGACCTCGTCCAGTCCCGCCGGTTCGCGTGCTGGCCCGGCCACGTCGAAAGGTCGGCCTTGTCCACGTCGCGGTAGATATCGGACGTGTACGCAGCGTCGCCGATCATCACTGACGCCCCACCATCCGTGTCGACGAACACGCTCTGGTGGCCGACCGTGTGGCCTGGGGTGGTGACCACGCGTACGCCCTCGGCGATGTCGGAGTCGCCGTCCAGAAGCTCGAACCGCGCCTCCGCGAAGTCGAACCATTGGGCCGCCACTCCCCCCTCCTTCCGAGCACGATCCAGCTCGGATCGCTGGATGTAGAAGGGGGCGTGCTTGAAGACCGCGTTCTGGCCGCAGTGATCGAAGTGGAGGTGGCTGTTGATCACGATCTTCACGTCGGCGGGGCTCAGGTCGTGTTCGGCGAGTGCGTCGGCAGCGTGGCGATTGACGACCTTCCACTCCTTGACCAGCTCCGTGGGCCAACCCACGCCGGTGTCGACGAGGATCGCGCCCGCCCGCGGATGCTTGATCACGAATCCGTGGACAGGGATCTGGTTGAACGCGTCGAGCCGAGCCAGGTGGAGGCGAACTATTTCCACGGCGTCAAGGAAGGAACGGCGAGACGCTGAAGACGGCGAAGAGCAGGGCGAGGTAGACCATCGAGTAGGTCCACAGCCGACGTGTCCATCGCTTGCCTTCGAGGTCGAGCAGCGTGATGCCCACGAGTCCGAGGCCAAGCACGATCGCCCCGGCCAGGTAGATGGCGCCCGCCGCCCCGGTGACGACCGGCACCAGGCTCGCACCCACGGTGAGCACCGCGTACACGATGCTCTGCCGTTTGGCCGACTGCTCACCAGCGACGACCGGCAGCATCGGGACGTTGGCCCGGGCGTAGTCGTTCTTGATCATCTGTGCAAGCGCCCAGAAGTGTGGGGGCGTCCAGAAGAGGACGACTCCGAACAAGGCCAGCGCGGTCAGGCCCAGCCGCCCGGTCGCAGCGGCCCAGCCGACCAGGGGCGGCATGGCGCCGGCGGCGCCGCCGATGACTATGTTTTGCGGCGTCGAACGCTTCAGCCAGATCGTGTAGACGAAGACATAGATCAGCGCCCCGATGAGGTCCAGCGCAGCGGCAAGGAGGTTGGAGCCCACCCAGAGCACCGCAAACGCGACGACGTTGAGCCCGATGCCAAGCGCGAGCGCATGCCACGGCGGGATGCGTCCTGCCGGCAGCGGACGGCGCCGGGTCCGCGTCATCTCCGCATCGATGTCGCGGTCGAACCACATGTTGATCGCGTTGGCGCCCCCGGCCGCGCAAGTGAGACCGATAAGCACGGCGAGCACTGCCGCCGGCCGGGGATGCCCGTGCGCCGCGGGCAGCATCACCCCGACGGCCGTCACGTCGAGCAGCGCGACGATGCGCAGCTTGAGAAGGCTTATGTAGTCGCGCAGTGTGGCGGAGACGGTTCGCGTTTGGACCGCGGGGTTGGCGATCGTCATGCGGACCCCTTTTCGACGGCCAGGCGCGACAGCGCCGGAACCCGGTCCGCCCTCGGCTGCGTGAGCAGCGCCATCGCCAGCATCCCCGCCCAGACCAGCGTAGCCGCGGCCACATGCAGTCCGTTGAAGAAAGCCGCATCCGTGATCGCAGCCCCCGCCCCCAGCGCAACCTGGAGTGCCAGCACGATGAGGGTCGCGATAGCCATCAGACGAAGCGCCGGCCGCCGCAGCGCGTTGATCGCCACGTAGACGATCAGAGCTCCGATCAACAAGACCGCGCCCCGATGGAGCATGGTGAATGCGTTCGCGCCGGAGAGGTCGAGCGCGAAGCCGCCTCCACACAGTGGCCACGAATGGCAGCCGCTGTCGGCGTTGCTGGCCACGACGGTCGACCCTGTCAGCAGGAGCACGTAAGTGGCGCCGGCCGCTAATGCAGTCGAACGCCTGAGGCTCGGAACGCCGGTCGACGACGGCAGCGACATGACTGCAGAGGCGAGGAGCAGGCCAAGGATGATCATCGCCAGCCCCAGGTGGATCAGCACAAGCCACGACGCGAGCTCGTTGACGACGACCCCGGCCCCCAGCAAGGCCTCGCTCAGGCCTGCAACCAGTGCCGCCGTGGCCAGCCACGCGACTGCGGGTCGCCGCGTGCGCCAGACGACCCAGGCCAGGATCACCGTCGCAGTGATCAGCAGCTCGGTCACGCTACCGACCGTGCGGTGCGAGTACTCGATGACCGAGTGGATGTCCGCCGCCGGATAGGGACGGCCGTGGCACAGAGGCCAGTCTGGACAGCCAAGCCCCGATCCCGTCACTCGCACCACTCCACCGAGCGCGATCTGCAGGTACGCGAAAAAAGCGGTCGTGAAAGCCACGCGGCGGAAGAGTTGGGCGGACAGCACCAGCGGCCAGTCTACTGACTGACCAGATTCGACAGCTCGGCGGCAAGCACGCCCGACTGCAGCTGGCCGATCTGCCGGCGGTCGATCGTTCCGTCAGCGCGGACGAAAACCGTCATCGGCAGCGCCGACAGGCCGAACTCCCTCCCCACGCTCAGGTTCGAATCGAGGAGTGCCGGCTGATGAACGCCGAGCGCGTCCAGGAACGAGCGCGCGGCCTCTCGGCTGTCGCCCTCATCGACGAGGACCAGCTGCGCGCCCGACTGCTGCGTCACTGTGCTCACGAGTAGAGGCATCTCAGCCTTGCATGGCGGGCAATACGAGGCCCAGAAGTTGATCACGACGGGCTTGCCGGCGTACTCGCCCAGGCTCACTTTCGTCCCATCCGTCGCTGTCAACGTGAACGCGGGCGCCTTGCCTCCGGCGGACGCAAATGACCTCTCCGGTCCGGCGATAGTTGCCAGCGCCTGCAGGACATCGGCCGCGCCCCAACCGTCCCCGCCCGAGCCGAGCTCGTGTAGGCCGTTGCCGCTCAGCGAAGTGACCAGGGACGGCGAGATGTCGCTTCCGACCTTCGGCACGCCTCGGTAGACGAGACGAACATAACCGTGCCTGTCGACCAACGCCAACATCGAGGTGTGCGTGTCGCCCGCCGCCAGCTCCACGCCAAACGGCTTCCAGAAGCTTGTGACCTGGTCGGGCGTGCCGGTCCCAAACGTCCAGGTTGCGCCGATCTGGCGGGCATAGCTCGCAAGCACTCCAGCGTCGTCAGTCTTTGGGTCGGTGGTCACCTCGAGCAGCGTCACCGTCGGCGGAACGTGTTTGGCGAGCTGCATGAAGAGTGCGGTGTAGAGCGGACATGTTTCGTGACAGGTCGTGTGAAACGCTGCGATCACGACGTCCTTGCCGGCGAGCGAATCCAGGTTGATCGACCGGGCGGCCTGGTCGTAGAGCTGGAATGCGGGCATAGGCACGAACTTGCCCGCGAGCTCGCCGAGTCCGAGGTTCACCTCGTCGTTGCCGGCGTAAACGGCGCCTCCCAGCACACCCCCTGATTCGATGCCCAGCAGGAGCGGCTCGACCTGACCCGCCGTAATGGTGAGCGCGACAGGATGCGGGGCGCTGCCGACCCTGACCGCGTTGTAGGTCCCCACCGGCACCGCCACCGCGAGCAGCTGGCGCTGGTCGGGCGCTGCGGGCACGCTGCCCGAGATGCGGCCGGCCGTGGCCCATGAATCGCGACCCTCCCGCAGGAGAAGCGTGGACGCGGGTAGCGATGTGGCCGACCGCCCGGCCGCGACGACGACCAATGTCCCTGTCGGCGGCTGAAGGCGCGGGGCTATCCAGAGCGCGGCGATCGCGACGACGGCCACCACGCTGGCCGCGAGCCACAGGACCCTGGGTCGGCTCAGGGTGCGACTGGGAGCGGCGACCCGCCGTAGCGCGCTGCGACGCGGTCGATGTACGCGACGCACATGTCGGCGACCGCCGCACTCTCGACCTGCATCACGTTTTCGGCGTTGCTCTCACCGCTATGTGACAGGTTGAAGCTGCCGGTGTAGACGTAATCGTCTGTGACCAGGATCTTGGCGTGCATGAAATCGTGGATCGAACCCTTGGCGTAGGGTGTCGACCTCTTGGCCCCGAAGTGGACCGCTCCGATAATGCTGCGAAACGCGGCGATCTTCCATGCCGCAGTGGCCTGGGTTCCCCATTGGTGCTGGACCTCGTCCATCTGAGTCGCATCGTACACACCGGAGATGTCGACGCCTCCGTGCTCGATGACCTCGGCCAGGGTGCCCAGGATGGGTCCCGAAGTGATCACCGGCGAACACACGCGAATCCGTTTTCGCGCTGACGCGATCGACCGCGACATCGCGTGGACCAGCTTGAGGCTGCGGCCCGGACAGAAATACGGACGAACCTGCGTGCCGTCCGCCAGCGAAGACCATGGCGATGAGATCCGGCCCGACAGTGCCACGACCGGCTTCTCCCAAAGCTCCGCGAAATTTGCCGCGAAATCTGCTGCGATCTCGCCTGACTCGACGGTGAACATGACGTTCTCCTCGCGGTTCCACGAATCGTTGGTCCAGTTGGTCGAGCCGGTCAGCACGGCGGGCGCGGGGGTGCCGGCGTCGCGCACGACGTACTTGTGGTGCATCAAATCGGGTACGCCCGGGACCGGCTTGATCTGCACCCCGGCAGAGCGAAGCCGGTCGACAAATGCCCAGTCGATCTCAGGTGGCGGTGGCACCGGGATTGCCTCCGCATGGTCCTGGTTGAAGACGAGGCGGACGGCGACACCGCGTTTGATCGCCGCCTCGAATGAGTTGAACACCATGGCCGAAGGCGACTGATCCAGGCGAAGGTCGTAGATCGCAATGTCCAGCGTCTTCGTCGCCCCATCGAGAAATGAAGCGAGTCGCTGTGCGACGGCGTCGGAATTCTGGCCGCCGTCAGTGAGGAAGAAGAAGTCCAGCGGGGCTATTTGGCGCCCGCCTTGGGCTCGCCGGTCTGTTCGCGAGGCTCGTCGATTCGGACGGGCAGCGGTCGCGTCGCCATGTCTGCCGCTTCTTCGGGATCGTCGGTGAGGGTCATCAGGTTCATGTCCCCGGGGGCGATCGCACCTGCGGCCAGGACATGCTCCTTCAACCAGTCGAGCAGTCCCTTCCAGTACGGCGTGCCGAAGAGGACGATCGGAAAGTGCTCGATCTTGCCCGTCTGGGCCAGCGTGAGCGACTCGAAGAGCTCGTCCAGGGTGCCGAAACCGCCAGGAAAGATCACGAACCCGCGCGCGTACTTCACGAACATGTTCTTGCGGACGAAGAAGTAGCGAAACTCGACTCCGAGGTCGACGTATTTGTTCATGGACTGCTCGTGCGGCAGCTCGATGTTGCAGCCGACGGAAAGCCCGCCGGCCTCGTGGCAGCCGCGGTTGACGGCCTCCATGAGCCCCGGACCGCCTCCAGTGATCACCGCAAAGCCGCGCCTGGCCAGCTCGGCGCCAAGCGCCATTCCCGCCTTGTAGTACGGATCGTTGGGCTTCGCACGGGCCGAACCGAACACCGTCACCGCGGGGCCGACCTCATTGAGGGCGTCGAAACCCTCGACAAACTCGGAGAGGATTCGTAGGACGCGCCACGGGTCGGCGTGGTGGCTGAGCTCTTCGATTGCACTCCGCTCGAGGAGCATCCGGTCGGCCGGCGCCTGCTCTGAGGGGACGACAAGGCGACCGGCACGGCGGCGAACGGTGGCTTCCCCTCGGTCCGCGTCGTGCATCAGGCCTCTGCGGGCAATTCCCCGCGAGGCTCTACCTCAGCCGTGCCGTCCGCGGCGAGGGCGACCGGCTCGGTGTCCGCGAGGGCCGGCGGTGCGACTCGCTTGCGTGGCTTCTTCTCTGCCTTGCCATCGCCGTTCAGCACCGCGGGCTGGGGCAGTGCCGGAACCGGCTCGGATTCGATCGGCGTGATGTCGGCGGTGACGGTCGTGGCCGGCAGTCTGACGCCTGACTGCTCAGGCATCTCCAGCAGCTGGTCCATGTGAGCGTGCAGCTTGGTCAGCTCGGTCTCGAGCTCGTGGACCCGGCGGCGGTGGCGCATGTGCTCGGTGAAGTGATGGAGGCTGTTGAACCAGTGGTACAGGGTGCCCGCCACCAGGACGACCGCCATCGGGACAACCGGCACCGTCCACAGGGGGATGCCATCGAGGTGGAAGATCGACCAGCCGACGTTCACCGGGGCTGTGTTGCTGTAGCCGAAAACGGTCGTTGCCACGCCCAGCAGGAGGCCGAAAATCAGGGCGCTGGCGAGCAGGAAACGTTGCCAGAGATGGCTCAGGTCGGGCACCCGGCAGAGGTTACTCCGTTGATCAGCGGCTGGTGCCCCTTTACCAGGGGGCCAAAACCGCCCGGTGGATAATCAGCGAAATGAGCGGCCCAGGCGAAGTCGGACGCCTCTCGCCGGACGGGCTGTGGAAGTGGGACGGCGACCGCTGGGTGCCGACCGGGGCGGCCCAGGTCACCACCTCGACTGGCGCTTCCGGACCTCGGCGCCCTTGGGCTTCGTTGATCGGTGGGACCGTGTCCATCGCTTCCACGGCGGTGCTCCTGGCCGCCTGCTTCTTCCCGTACGGCTACTTCTCGGACGGCAACGGCGGGACGTCCTCTTCGTCGATCTTCAACGGCGGCTACCCAGGCGCGGGTTGGCAGATCCCAGAACCCCTCTTCGTCGTCGTGGCCGCGCTTGCCATGGCGATTGTGGTCATGGCCGTCCGCGGCACGGTGCGGGCCGTTGCCTCCGGAGCGCTGGTCGCGCTAGGCCTGCAGACGCTGATGATGTGGATCACCTACACCGGCACGGCCATTTCCGGCGGCCGAATCGGCCCCGGAAGCTGGATAGGCCTCACCGGCAGCATGGTGCTGCTGGTGGGCGGGATCCTCGCCTTGATCGGCCTGTTCATAGAGCGGCCCGAATAGGAGCTGGTTTGCGAAATTTGCGCCTCGCTGTATCCATCGGAGCCGAATCACAGCTCTTGATAAGCGCCGTTGGATCCAACGACGCGAGACGGAGAGCCCGCCGACGCCACTCCTGACCGGATGAACGAGACGTACCGCCTGTCGAGGTTTCGGCCGATCGCGATCGGCGCGATCGGCGTCCTGTGTCTTGTCGCCATAGCCATCGTCCGTGAGCTGTTGTCCACGCGCGACCCGATCCTCGTCCTCTTCATCTTGCTCTGGCTCGGCGCGCTCGCCTGGAACGGCTACTGGTTTCTGTTCCGCATGGCCTATGAGATCGGCATCACAGAAGGGGGACAGCTGCACTGGCGAACTGTCTTGAGCGCGCACGAAGTCCCGCTGGAACATATCGAAAGCGTGAAGTCGCCGTTTGGGTGGTTCAGCCGCGGCCTGCTCAGAATCAACGTGCGGGACCACACTTCGCCTCTGCTGATGTCCGCGCCGGGCTTCACGCAGGTGGCTGAGGCCCTCGTTCGGGCTAGGCCCGACCTGTCGATCACGACAGGCCGGCTCGACGTTGCGGTCGGCCGCTCGGGAATCCCCGGCGTCCGGTGGCAGGCTCGGCTTGGTGGAGGCGGCGGGAGTTGAACCCGCGTCCGAAGCAGCTTCCTCCAGGATCTCTACGAGCGTGTTCAGGGAATTTGATCTCGCTTGGCGGCTCCTCCCGACGGGATCCGCTTCTGCCAGCCGCGGTTACTGTCCCACCCCAGGGCCGCGGCGCCCCTGGGGTGGCGATCCGGTCTATGTGACGCCGCACCTCTGTCCGCCGGATTGACTGAGGGCAACGCCCGGGATCAACGTCCCGGGGCTTTAGTCCTTACTGCTTACGCAGCGAGGGCGAAAGCGGAGTTCTTGTTGGCGTTTGTAAACGCTGCGCTGTAACGCACGCGGCTCTCGGCTCGCAATCCCGAAGCTCAACTGCCCCGTCGAGACCGGACGCCCCCACGAAGCTGAACCTGGTTGCCCGTTGATTCTACCCACCAGGACCTGCCCCTACACTGAACCGGACATGGCCGTCGACCTCGAGCGCATCGGACGCGCGAGCCTCAACGAGCTCGGCGACATCCGGATCGATGACGTGCTCTCGTTCATCGACCGCGGGATCGAGAACATGCCCAGCTACATGGACCTGTACCGGCGCTGGGAGGCCCAGCAGTGGGCGGTCGCCGACCTCGACTTCAGCCTCGACCGCAAGGACTGGCTGGAGTCGGACGAGCTCGACCGGAAGGCGACCCTGTGGTCGCACCGCTTGTTCTTCAACGGCGAGGAGCGCGTCACCGCCACCCTTGCGCCTTTCGTCTGGGCGGCTCCCACGCCGGAGATCGAGATCTTCCTGTCGACCCAGATGGTGGACGAGGCTCGCCACACTGTCTTCTTCGAGAAGTGGTGGCACGACGTCGTGGGCACCGAGGCCCGGAACATGACGGAGCTCCTGGTGGAGATCAGGCCCGAAGCCAACGAGGGCTACAACGCCCTCTTCTACGACCGCCTCCCCTCGACAGCTCAGAGACTGGCCAGCAATCCCAAAGACTTCGACGCCTTCGTCGAAGGCGTCACGCTTTACCACATCGTCATCGAGGCGACGATCGCCCTGACCGGACAGCGCTTCGAGCTGGAGGCGATGCGCGAACAGGGTCTCACCGACCGGGGTTTCTACCGAGGCTTCACCGCCGTCGCGCGGGATGAGTCGCGCCATGTCAATTTCGGGATCAAGATCCTGCAGGATGCCGTACGCGAAGACCCGCAACGGTTCGCGCCGATCATCCAGCGCACGCTCGTCGAGTGTCTGCCCCTGATCTCAGGCACCCTTGACCCGCCCGACCCTCGCTACATCACGGAGTTTGGTCATACGGAGAGCGAGATCCTGACCTTTGCCTTCGAATCCTTGAACAAGCGTCTCCGCGCGATTGGGATCAACCTCGCCGCCTGAGCTCCGCGGCAAGAAGGTCGTCCTGCGCCCTGTCCGCGCCGGCGACGAAGCCAAGCTCCTCGAGATCTTCAGCGACCCCACCGTCGCGAAATGGTGGGGCGACCCAGACAAAGCCGTCCTCGACACCATGAGCGCGGATGAGGGTGAGTCGCATTTCCTGATCGAGCACGACGGCCAGATCATCGGCATGGTCCAGGCCTACGAGGAGAGCGACTCCATGTATCGCCACGCCGGGATCGACATATCGGTGCGCTCGGAATGGCAGGGCCAGGGGCTCGGGCCCGACGCGATCAGGACGCTAGCGCGTTACCTGATCGACGAGCTCGGGCATCACCGGCTGACGATCGACCCCGCCGTTCACAACACCAATGCAATCAAGGCGTATGAAGAGGTCGGATTCAAGGCAGTGGGCGTGATGCGCAGATACGAGCGCGGACCGGACGGCGAGTGGCACGACGGGCTGCTGATGGACATGCTGGCGGAAGAGCTACGCGACTAGTCCTCGGGCTGCAGTCCCAAGTTGTTGACTAGCCCCGCCGCACCGCTCGCGCGATCTCCCGCTTCGCCTCCCGCTCGGCGATCGACTCCCGCTTGTCGTACTCGCGCTTGCCGCGCGCCAGGCCGACCTCCACCTTGATGTGATTGCGCGTGATGTAGAGGCGAAGAGGGATCATCGTGTACCCCTTCTGCCTCAGCTTGCCGATGAGGCTGGAGATCTGCTTCTTGTGCAGCAGGAGCTTGCGCGGCCGAACCGGCTCTTGATTCATCACGTTCCCCTGCGCATATGGCGAGATATGCACGTTCTCGAGCCATGCCTCACTGCCGTCGATGCGCACGAATCCATCGCGCAGGTTGGCCCGACCGTTGCGAATCGACTTCACCTCTGTTCCGGTCAGCATCACCCCGGCCTCCAGCTTCTCGTCGATGAAGTAGTCGTGAAAGGCGCGCCGGTTGACGGCGAGGTCGCGCTCACGCTCACGGTCAGGCATCGCCGAGCACCTGCTTCGCTGCGGCGGGTCTCTTACCAGGCAGCTGCATCACCTCCGGTACGTATCGATCGCCGTCGACGTGTCCGGTCAGCACCTTGGCCCGGCCTCGGGGCGTGGGCAGTGTCACCCCCGGCCACGGCTGCAGAGCCCGCACCCGCCTGTCGATCTCCTGCGCGTCGAGACTCCAATCGAGCTCTCCCTCTTCCCTGGTCAGCTTGGGCGCCAGCGTTGCCTGCGCGTGATCCTGGTCCACCGACCGAGCATCGTCGAAGTTTTCCAGCGTCTCGACCAGGAGCTCTGCTCCCATCTCCGCGAGACGCTCCGTCAGCTGGACCGCGCCTTCACGGTCACCGATCGAGGTCGCGCGCATGGCGAGCACCGGGCCGTGGTCCATGTGCTCATCCATCTTCATGATCGTGACGCCCGTCTTGTCGTCTCCGGCCAGGATCGCACGCGCGATTGGCGCTGCGCCGCGATGTCGCGGCAGCAGCGACGCATGAACGTTGACCGCGCCAAGCCGCGGAATCGACAGCACCGATTGCGGCAGGATCTGCCCGTACGCGACCACCACGAGCAGATCCGGCGAAATCGTGCGCAGCCGCTCCACCGCTTCGGGATCGCGAATCCGCTCGGGCTGAAAGACGGGCAACCCGAGCTCTTCCGCCGCTACCTTGACGGGGGGCGGTGTGACCTTCATGCGATGGGCCGGCCGGTCGGGCTGCGTGACCACGAGCGCGATCTCGTGGCCGGCCGCGTGGAGCGCGAGCAAGGACGGCACGGCGAAAGCGGAGGTTCCGGCGAAAACGATCCTGTAGAGAAAGGCCGCTTACCCGGAGGCCGCCGCGACGGCCTCTTCCTTTTCCTCGCCGACCAGGTCCTCAACCCGACGAAGCGTGTCGAGGCTGGTCAGCTTGTCGGTGAAAAGGACGCCGTCGAGGTGGTCGAGCTCGTGCTGGAAGGCGCGAGCAGTGAAGCCGGACGACTTGACGCGGATCTCCTTGCCGTGCCGGTTGCGGCCCTTGACGACCACGGTTTCGGCGCGCTCCACCTCGCCGATCCATCCTGGGTAGCTGAGGCACCCTTCCGGTCCGATCTGGACACCGTCCTTCTTGACCAGCTCCGGGTTGACCAGGCCCCAGATCTGCTTGTCGTCGCCCTTGACCACGCAAACGCGCAGCGCGACGCCGATCTGGTTGGCGGCGAGGCCGGCGCCCGGGGCGTCGAGCATCGTCTCGACCAGGTCGTCGAGCAGGCGCTGGATCGACGCGTCGATACGCGTGACCTTCTTCGCCTTTTCGCGCAGGACGGGATGTTCGAAGGTGAGGATCGGACGGACCATTGAGCTCGATTTTACCCGCGGCCTGCCAGGACCCAATCTTTTTAGACGACCCACCGGGAGCGAACCATCACGTCCCGCCCCTCGATCTCGCCGTAGCCCTGGTAGGCCTGGATCCGGCTCGGCCTGAGGCGGAAGAACATCCACCCGGGACCTTCGTCGCGGGGGTCCCAGCCCACCGCTGCAGCGAAACCCTGGCAGAGGTCGGCCGAATCCTCGACGGCGATGTTGTCGAGCATCTCGACGTCGAGGAGGATGGCGTCCGAGGGCGCGCCGTGGGCGACCTTGGCGCTCGGGTTCATGGCCAGGTTGCGCGCCGTCTTGGTCGACGCTCGCGTCGCAACCACCAGATCCGTACCGTCCCACCAGCCCGATACGGCGACGAGATGCGGGCGCCCCGCGACGTCGGCCGTGGCCAGCCAGACGTCGTGATGCTTCTCGAGCGCCGCCAGCGTGTCGGCTTTTCTCGTCGCTGTGTCTCTCAATTCCATGCCCCCTTCATGTGACTGGGTCGATGTCGTAACTCCAGCCTTTGCCTCGGGGCGCGAGGTGTCGAGCACGCTCGAGACCATCCCCCTTCAGCGTGACCTGCCAACGGTACTCGCCGCGGAGACGATGAATGAAGGCGGGAGAAGGACCCATCACGCGAATACCTTCGATCCCGTCTTTCAGCAGGCCCGCGGCGAGCGCCTCCGCCGCTTCGCGTGCGGAATCGGCCGCACGGGCGTCTTCTCGGTCGGTCCGGGTCAAGACGGCCAGCTCCGCGTACGGCGGGAAGACGAAAGCCTTGCGGGCCGGGAGCTCTGCTGAGTAGAAACCCTCGTAGTCGCCCGCCGCAGCGCAGCGCAGGCTGTAGTGCTCGGGGTTGCTCGTCTGCACGACGACACGCGATGCCAGCCCAGTGCGGCCGGCGCGACCGGCGACCTGCGCGACCATGGAGAAGGTGTTCTCCGCGGAGCGGTAGTCGGGGAAATGCAGCGGCAGGTCCGCGTCGACGACACCGACGCATGTGACCGCCGGCAGGTCCAGGCCACGAGCCACCAGCTGAGTACCGACCAGGATGTCGGCGCGCCGTTCGCTGAAGTCCTCCCAGACGCGGAAATAGGCGTCTGGTCCTTTCGCGACGTCGCTGTCGAGGCGCAGTACGCGGGCAGAAGGCCACAGGCGTTTCACCATGGTTTCCAGGCGCTGCGTGCCCATGCCCAGCCCGTGGATGTTCCGCGAGCCACAGTGATCGCAGACCGAGGGCATCGCTCGCGAGTAGCCGCAGTAGTGGCAGATCAATCCATCAATCTCGGCGTGGTGAACGAGCGCGACCGAGCAGCCGAGGCACTGCACCGACTTGCCGCAATCGCGGCACATCACGAAGGTCGACAGGCCGCGCCGGTTGAGGTAGAGGATGGTCTGCTCTTCTCTCTCGAGCGTCTGGGTCACCACCTCGACCAGCCGCCGCGACAGGGGTTGGCGGTTGCCCTCGGCCGCTTCATCGCGCATGTCGACGAGCTCCACCTCGGCATCGTGGCCGCGCACGCGGTGGGTCAGCCTGGCCAAAGCCATCTCGCCATTCGAAGCCTGGTGGTAAGTCACGACGCTGGGTGTGGCCGAGCCCGCCACCAGCCGTGCACCACTGACCGCTGCGAGGCGCCGCGCGACCCAGCCCGTCTCGTAGCGTGGCGTCCGGTCCTGCTTGTAGCTCGCAGACCCTTCTTCATCCAGGCATATCAGCCCAAGGCGCGGAATCGGCGCGAACACAGCGGACCTGCTGCCGAGGATCACCTGCGCCTGGCCGCGGCGCGTGCGCCACCACTGCTGCGCCCTCTCCAGCTCGGTGAGCTGCGTGTGCAGCACTGCGAGGGGAGCATTCAGCCGCGCGCGGACACGCTGCACAAGCTGCGGTGTGAGCGAGATGTCGGGCACGAGAAGCAGCACGCGCAGGCCCGCTGCCAGCGCGCGCTCGGCCGCCGCGAGGTAGACCTCGGTCTTGCCGCTGCCGATCACCCCGTGCAGCAGAGTCGTGGAGCTGGCCGCGATCATGTCGACGGCGGCTTTCTGTTCATCGGTCAGCTCGATTTGCTCGACCTCAGGAGCCGGGCCAGTTGCCATCTCGAGCAGCCTCGTGTGGCGAGTCTGCCGGCCCGACGGTGCAGACCCGGCCGAACCGCTGCTCCGGACGCGCGGCGGCAGCATTGCCCGCAGCACCTCGATCAGCGGCACCCAGTAGTGGTCGGCGACGAGCCTGGCGAGAGCGATCTGATTGGGCAGCAGAAGCGGCTCGGCGCCCGCAGTCGCGATGGGTTTGGTGTCCACGCCCGGCTCTTCGGTGCCGAGCGAGACGACAAAGCCGTACGTGCTCCGCCGCCCGAACGGCACCGTCACGCGAGAGCCCGGCACGAGGTCCATTCCGTCGGGGACCGCGTAGGTGTAGCTCTCGCGGGCGATCCCGCGGGCGGCTTCCACAGCCACCTCGGCGTATAAGGCCAATTAGCGCTTCTTCAGGCGGGGCAGGACCAGGTCCAGGATGCGGTCGGACATCTCGCGCTTGGTCGCTTTCTCCAGGTCGTGGCGGGAACCGTCGGCGAAAAGCAGCACCCCCGCGTTGTAGTCGCTGCCGAAACCGATGTCACGACGCGAGATGTCGTTCGCGACGATCGCCTGCACGCCTTTGCGGTTCATCTTCTCCATTCCCTTGGTGTCGAGGTCGGAGTCTTCCGCCGCGAAGGCGATTCGAAACACCCTGGCGATCGATTCATCTGCCGCCAAGGAAGCGATGAGGTCCGGAATCGGCTCGAGGTCGAGTGTCAAGCTCGGGGTCTCCTCGCGGCGGATCTTTCGCGCCGCAGTCTTGGCCGGACGGAAGTCGCCGACCGCCGCCGCCATCAGAAGGAGGTCGGCACCAGGCAGCTGGGAGCGCATCTCGGCGAGCAGCTCAGAGGATGTATCCACGCGCTGCACCTCGATGCCGTGATGCTCGGGATGGTTGGCGGCCGTGATCAAGATCACGCTGGCGCCGCGATCTGCGGCCGCCGCTGCGAGGGCAAAGCCCATCTTGCCGCTGGAGTAGTTGCTGATGAAGCGCACCGGGTCGATGGGCTCGCGCGTGCCACCGGCGGTGACCACCACCTTGCGACCCGAGAAGTCGTAGCGCGAGCGGATGGCGTGAACCATCGCGTTGAGGATCGTCGACGAGGTAGCGAGACGGCCGGCGCCCATGTGGCCGCTCGCGAGGTGCCCCGTCTCGGGCTCGACGACGGTGAACTGGCGGTGGCGCAGCGTGGCGACGTTCTCCTGTACCGCCGGCTTCGCCCACATCGCGTCGTTCATCGCGGGCGCGATCACCACCGGGCACCGCGCGGCCAGCAGCGTCGCGGTCACTACGTCGTCCGAGCGGCCGCTTGCGATTCGTCCCATTACGTTGGCCGTCGCCGGCGCGACGAGGATCAGCTGAGCCCAATCGCCGAGGAAGACATGCGGCTCGGGGCTGCCGGTGGCGGACCACATGCCGGTCAGCACGGGGTTGCCGGTGACGCCCTGAAAAGACGGCGGGCCGACAAAGCGCATCGCCGAGGGCGTCATCGCGACGCGCACGTCGCACCCGGCCTGCGTCAGCGCCGAAGCGAGGTCGACGACCTTGTACGCCGCAATTCCCCCGGATACCAGCAGCGCAATGCGCAGGCCGCGCAGCTCGTCGGGTACCGGCGTCGGGTCGAGTGGCATTCAGTAAGTCACATCCTTATCGAGCTTGCTCGCCATTCAGTCAGTCCCATCCTGGTCGAGCTTGCTCGTCACTGGGCGCTAAGTTACGCGCTGGCGTGCGCCGTCGATGATCCGGAGGATCTCTCCCACCGCCCGCTCGATGTCGTCGTTGGTCACGACGTGCTCGTACTCCGGCGCGTACTCCATCTCCCGCTTGGCGATCTCGCGCCGCGACGCAAGGTCCTCGGCTGACTCGCTGCCGCGGCGCTCCTGGCGCTCCTCGAGCTCGTGCTGCGACGGCGCGATGACGAAGATCGAGATCGCGTCGGGCACCAGGCGCCGAACCTGCTCGGCTCCCTGGACGTCGATCTTGAGCACCACGTCGCGCCCCTCGGCGCGTGCTCGCTCGACCCGGTCCCGGAAGGTGCCGTACAGGTGGCCGTTGTAGGTCGCATGCTCGAGAAAGGCGCCGTCTCGGACCAGCTCCTCGAACCGATCCCGGGTCAGGAAGCTGTAGTTCTCATCCGGCTTCTCGCCCGGCCGTGGCTTGCGCGTGGTGCCTGAGACGGAATAGACGAGGTTCGGGTCGAGCTCGAGCAGGCGGCGGATGAGCGTGTCTTTGCCGACGCCCGAGGGCCCGGAGATGACGATCAGGAGGCCGCGCCTCACTCGACGGAGCTCCAGTACGCCCCGAAGTCCTCGGGCGGCCCGACCTCGAAACTCATCTCGGCAGCCGTGCGGGGGTGGCGCAGGCGCAGCCGCCAGGCGTGAAGCATCGGACGATCGAGACCCTCCTCACGTCCTCCGTACTCGGAGTCACCGGCCACCGGATGGCCGAGCGCCGCGAGGTGGACCCGGATCTGGTGCGTCCGGCCGGTGTCGAGGTCACAGCGCAAAAGCGTATGGGTTCGCCTCCTCTCCACGACCGCGTAGCGCGTGCGCGCGAAGCGCCCGCTCGCGACCACGGCCATCCGCTTGCGCTCCTGGGGATGGCGGCCGATCGGGCCCTCGAGCTCCCCCGAATCGGCCTTCACGCGGCCACGCACGATGGCAAGGTACGTCCGGCTGAGCGAGCGATCCTTGAGCTGCGCCGAAAGGGATCGGTGGCTCACGTCGTTGCGGGCGACCACGATCAGCCCCGAGGTCCCTTTGTCGAGACGGTGCACGACTCCTGGCCGCGACACACCGCCGATCGCCGACCAATCGCCGCCGCGGCCGAGGAGCGCGTGGACCAAGGTGCCGGTGTAGTGGCCAGGCGCGGGGTGAACGACCATACCCGCAGGCTTGTTGATGACCGCGAGGTCCTCGTCCTCATAAATGACGTCGAGCGGGATCTGCTCCGCTCCGGCCTCGACGACGTACGCCTCGGGGATCTCGAAGTCGACGACGTCCCCGGCCGCCACCCGGTCCGCGGGGTCGGCGGGACGCCCGTTGAGGAGGGCGAGGTGGCCTTTGATCAGCCTCGCGGCGGCCGAGCGGCTCAGGTCCGGCGCGTGCTCGGCCAGGAATCGATCGAGCCTGGGCGCCGCGGCCTCCGCGATCAGGCGGCGGGAGTTTTTCGTAACAGGTAGCCGGCGATCATCAGCACGACGCCGATCGAGATCGCCGAGTCCGCGACGTTGAACACCGGCCAGAAGTGAAAGTTGATGAAGTCGGTGACAGTGCCGTAGACGATCCGGTCGAAGCCGTTCCCCAGCGTGCCACCGAGGATCAGGCCGAGAACCGCGTCGTTCCAGAGTGTCCCGGGGTTGCGAGCGACGTAAACGACGAGTCCAATCGCGACCACGATCGACGCGAGCGTGAAGATGGCCGTCCCGGCCTGCGCGATGCCGAACGCCGCGCCCGAGTTGCGAACGTTCGTCAATCCCACGACGTGACCGAGCACGGGCACCTCCGTGCCGTATGCGATCTGGGCCGCCACGATGCTCTTCGTGATCCGGTCGAGCACGAAGACCGTCAGCGCGACGATGACGAACACGACCCGGCCGGTGGTTACCGTCAATGTCGCTTGATGCCGATCCAGATCTGTTCTCCCTCGAGCATCATCTGCTCGCCGTCGAAACCATCGTCGCGTCCGGGCGCGAGCGTAACGGAAAGGGTCTCCGTCTTGATGTAGTCGTCGTGACGCTCCAGCGCGCGTGAGAGCATGCCGTCCGATTCGTATCGCGTGTCAATCCGGTCCTCGACGTTGAGCCCGATCTTCTTGCGCCGGTCCTGGATCGCCCGGACCACCTCGCGCGCGAGGCCTTCGAGCTTCAGCTCCTCCGTGATCACCGTGTCGAGCTGCACCTCCGGGGCGCCGAAGGTCAGCGTCTTCACGTTCAGCTCTTCGCGCACGATGGCCGCGATGTCATCCGGCAGCGGGGCGCCGGGCAGCGCGATGCCTGCGAGCGGCTGGCGCACCTTGAGCCGAGCGGCGTCGCGTGCAGCAAGCCCTGCCTCGACCGCCTGTCTCGCGCGGGCCATGTCGGTCTCGACCTGCGGATCCTGGACGGGCGCCGGCTCCGGGAAGTCGGCGAGGTGCGCCGAAAGTCCCTCGGTCAGGTTGCGGTAGATGGCGTCGGCCACAAAGGGCGCGAACGGGGCCATCAGCCGCGAAACCGTGGTCAGCGCCTCGTAGAGAGTCTGGTAGGCGGCCAGCTTGTCGCGGTCCGATTGCGACTTCCAGAAACGCCGGCGCGAGCGCCGGATGTACCAGTTGGAGAGATCGTCGACGAAGCGCTGGATGCGCCGCGCCGGCTCGACCGCATCGTACGTGTCCAGGCCGCCGGTCACTACGCTGACCAGGCCGCTCAACTTCGACAGCAGCCAGCGATCCAGCACGTGGCGCTCGGCGACGGGGATCTGCGCCTGTGCAGGGTCGAACTTGTCCAGGCGGGCGTAGGTGACGAAGAACGAGTAGCAGTTCCACAGCGGGATGAAAAACTGCTGGACCGTCTCCTTGAGCACGGAGTCGCTTGTGCGGTAGTTCTCGCCGACCTGCGTCGATGTGTAGAAATACCAGCGCACCGCGTCGGACCCAAACGTGTCGAACAGGTAGTTCGGGTCGAGGATGTTGCCGCGTGACTTCGACGCCTTTTTGCCCGTCGGGTCGACCACATGGCCGAGGCAGATCACGTTCCTGTACGAATTCTGCTTGAAGAGGAGAGTGGATTCGGCCAGCAGCGTGTAGAACCATCCACGGGTCTGGTCGACCGCTTCGGATATGAAGTCGGCCGGGAAGGTCTGCTCGAAGATGTCTTTGCCCTTGCGGGGATAGGCTCGCTGCGCAAAGGGCATCGCGCCAGAGTCGAACCAGGTGTCCATCACCTCCGGCACGCGGTGCATAACGGCTCCGCACTTCTCACACGGCAGGGTCACCTCGTCGATGTAGGGCCGGTGAAGGTCGGCGTCGTCCTTCAAGCCGATCTCCGCGGCCGAGCTGATGCAGCGCTGCTCGTCGCAACCGTCGCAGACCCAGATGGGCACCGGCGTGCCCCAGTAGCGGCTCCGTGAGAACTGCCAATCGACGTTGTTCTCGAGCCAGTCGCCCATGCGGCCTGTCTTGATGTGGGCCGGCACCCAGTTGGTCGCATTGTTGTTGGCGATGAGCTCTGCCTTGCGCTCGGTCGTGCGGATGTACCAGGCGTCGAGCGCGTAATAGATCAGTGGCGTCTTGCAGCGCCAGCACTCCGGGTATGTGTGGAGGATCGTCTCCGCTCGGTAGAGCAGTCCGCGCTCGCGCAGGTCGTCGATGATCCGTGGATCCGCCTCCTTGACGTGCAGGCCGGCGAACTTATCGACGTAGGGCAAAAACTTGCCGTCGAGCCCGACGGTGTGCTTGAACGGGATGCCCTTCTCCTGGCAGAGCCGCAGGTCGTCGATACCGTAGAGCGCCGAGGTGTGCACCACCCCGGTGCCCTCGTCGATGGAAACGAAATCCGCGTCGACCACGTATTGGGCGCGGCCCTCCTCTGGCACCGAGTAGGGATACAGCGGCTCGTACTCGAGCCCAAGGAGGTCGCGGCCCTTCATCCGCTCGACCACCTGCGGGGCTTCTTTGAGCACAGTGAGCCGCGCCTCGGCGAGGATGAGGTATTCGTCGCCTTCTTTCACCTTGATGTAGTCGAGGTCGGGCCCGACGGCGAGGGCCACGTTGCCGGGCAGCGTCCAGGGAGTGGTGGTCCAGGCGAGGACCGAGGTCTTGGGGTCTTTCTTGAGCCGGAAGCGGACGAACACGCTCGGGTCCGGCACGTTGTCGCGATAGCCCTGGGCAAGCTCGTGGCTGGAGAGCGGCGTGGCGCAGCGCGAGCAGTAAGGCGCGACGCGGAAGCCCTTGTAAACCAGGTTTTGCTTCCACATCTCGCTGAGCGCCCACCACACCGACTGGATGTAGTCGGAATTGAGCGTCCAGTAAGCATTCTCGTAGTCCTGCCAGAACGCCATCCGCTCGCTGAAGGCGACCCAGTCCTCGACGTACTCGTAAACGCTCTGCCGGGAGAGCTCGTTGAACCTCTCGACGCCGATCTCGTTTTCGATCGCGAACTTGCCCGAGATCTGGAGCTTCTTCTCGACCTCGATCTCGACCGGCAGGCCGTGCGTGTCCCAGCCTGCCTTGCGTTCGACATAGAACCCCTTCATCGTTTTGTACCGGCCGAAAAGGTCCTTGAACGCCCGGGCAAGGATGTGGTGCGTGGCGGGCTTGCCGTTGGCGGTGGGCGGACCTTCGTAGAAGACAAAGCGTGGCCGGCCTTCGCGCAGCTCGAGCGACTTCTGGAAGGTTCCCTCAGCTTTCCAGCGCTCCATCAGCTCGACTTCGAGCGCGGGGAAGCTGACGCGTTGATCGACTTTTTCGAACACTCTCACTCCACAGGAATACGTATTGACGATTCCTGGGACGAGTCCTCGAAGAGACCCGCGGTACCACCCAGATTCCCGAGGCAACCACCTCGGACCCTCGTTGGGTTCCGGCTCGGGAGTGATCTCGACTTCGTCATCGGCCGCCCGGCTTTCACCTTTCCGGGCTCTCTGTGGGCCGCTCAGACGCGTCTACCTGTCTCCGTCAACGCCGAGCGAACTCTGATTTTACGTCAGGAAGTTGCGCAGCAGCCCGATCAGGATCGCGGCCGCGAGCCAGACCACAAGCGGCGAGAAGTCGATCCCGGACACGAGCGGGAGGCGGCGACGGATCGGACCGAGCACGGGCTCGGTTACCCGCCACGCGAGGCGCGAAACGGCGTTGGTCGGATACGGGCTTAGCCACGAAAAGATGACGCGGATGAACACGACGACGATGAAGGCCTGGATCGCGTAGATGACCACGGTCAGGATGAGATTCATGGCCGCGGTCCGAACAGAACGCGGCCGAGACGCAGCATCGTGCTGCCCGCCCTCACCGCGTCTTCGAAGTCGCCGCTCATACCCATGGAAAGGATAGGGAGCGCAATTCCAAGCCGTTCCTGAGCTGCATCGCGCATCGCTTTCAGTTCCGTGAACGCCGGCTGTGGATCTCCGCTCGTCGGACCCATGGCCATCAAGCCTTGCAGCTGGAGCGCGCTCGCCGCCTCGTCGATCAAGGCGGCGGACCTGTCCGGATCGACCCCGCTCTTCTGCGACTCCCGCGCCACGTTGACCTCGATGAGCACGCGCTGCGCCGGGTCGAGGCGAGCCAGCGCCTGGACGAGGTGCGGCGAGTCGACCGACTGGATGAGGGCGAACCGGTGCGCGGCGAGGCGGACCTTGTTGCTCTGCAGATGGCCGATCAGGTGCCAATCGCCGCCCTGCACCTGGCCCATCTTCTCCAGTGCCTCATGGACGCGATTCTCGCCGAGCTCGCCCAGGCCGGCGTCGAGCGATTGCCTGCAGACTTCCGGCCCGAATCCTTTTGTGACCGCGACGATGGTGATCTCGTCCGGGTCGCCGCCGGCCCGCGCGATTCGGTCGCGGACCATCGCGAGGTTATCGGCAATGTTCACGGCAAGGCGACGATGGCGCCGAAACGTTTGCCGTCCGGATGGCGACGGTGCGATGGAAAGAGGTAGCTCTCCTTGGTGCACATGCCGATGTCGTAGATCGCCTTGGCGCCGGCACCCTCGAGCTGGGCGGCATTGGCCGCCGCCAGGTCGAGAAGCCATTTGCCTGCCCCTCCGGGGCTGATGAATCGGGCGTCGAATCTGGTCGCGACCTCCTCGCCGACCTCATAACAGCGGCCGCAGATCCCTGGCCCGATGCCTCCTCGAACGTGGCGGCAGCCGTACTCGTCCGCCATGTAGCCGACAGCCGCTGCCGCAACGCCCGCCAGGGTGCCGCGCCAACCCGCGTGGACCAGTCCCGCGACACGCTTTTCCGGATCCCACAGGACGATCGGGTAGCAGTCGGCGTACGTGGCGAACAAGGCCACTCCTCGGCGGTCGGTGAGCAGCGCGTCGACGTCGTCGACCGACCCCCCGGGCTCGTCGACACGAGCCACCGCGGCGCCATGCACCGAGCCAATGGTCGTGAGCTCCACCCCATCGAGGCCAAGGGCGCTGGCGAACACGCGGCGGGAGTCCAAAACCGGGCCGGGATCCGGGGCGTGTTTCAGGCCGACCGAACCAACGGCGACCGTCGAGAAGCCGTGGACGAAACCCGGTTCATCAGCCAGCTCCGGAATCTGCAGCGCCGCCGGGGTTGTGGTCACGCCTGAAGATTACGAACCCCAAGACCTCGGGAACGGCTCGCCGTTCGACGGTCTACTTGATCCATGAAAGGCCTTGCCTTGGTGCTTTTCAGATCAGGCGAGCCCTGCGGCCCATGCTCTCCGGGACCTAGATTCACGCGTTAGGCGGCAAAGACGGCTACTTCAGGCCGGTGATGGGCGCGTTAGGCGCCAAACGCGTCTACCTCGAACGGGTCAGGAGCGTCGGGAGCTCAGGACCTGTTCGATCTCCCTCTTGACCTGCTGCAGGTCCATGAACTCGCGGTAGACGGAAGCGAAGCGGATGTAGGCGACCTCGTCCAGGTCGCGCAGCCGGTCCATCACCATCTCGCCGATCTCCCCGCTGGGAATCTCGACCCGGCCGGAACGGCGCAGCTCCGCCTCGATGTCGTCGACGATGGCGCGCAGCCGCTCAGGCGAGATGTCGCGCTTCTCGGTCGCCTTCTTCAGCCCGGTGAAAAGCTTCTGCGGGTCGAAATCCTCGCGCCGCCCATCCTTCTTCGTCACGAAGAACGGCACCGTCTCGATCCGCTCGTAGGTGGTGAAACGCTGCCCGCACTGCAGGCATTCGCGCCTCCGGCGAATCGCCTCCCCGACCTCCGAGTCGCGGGAGTCGACCACCTTCAGGTCGTGATGACCGCAGTACGGGCAACGCAAATGAACTCCTCTGTATTGCTACATCCGGTTGCGCAGAAACGCCGGAATGTTGATGTCGCCGAGCTCCTCGAGACCGAACTCGGGCCGCTCGATCGTACGACGCTGCGTCTCCTGCCTCGCGTCCTGTCGCGCGTCCTGCTGGGTCTTGCCGCCGAAGCCGGTGGCGATGACCGTGATCTTGATCTCGCCGGCCATGGTGTCGTCGCGGACGACACCAAAGATGATGTTGGCGCCTGGATCCGCCGCTGCGCGCACGATCTCGGCCGCCCTCTGGACTTCCTGCAGGGTGATGTCTTTGCCGGCGGTGATGTTGAATAGGATGCCTTTGGCGCCGTCGATGGACGTCTCGAGCAGTGGGCTCGAGACCGCTTGCTTGGCGGCGTCCTCGGCGCGGCTGTCGCCGGCTCCGTGCCCGATTCCCATCAGCGCCTCGCCGGCGTTCTCCATGATCGCCTTCACGTCGGCGAAGTCGAGGTTGATGACGCCTGGCTGAGTCACCAGGTCCGAGATGCCCTGGACGCCCTGGCGCAGGACATCGTCCGCCATCCGGAAGGCCTCCTCGAGCGTCGTCTTCGAGCTGGCCACCTGGGCCAGCCGGTCGTTGGGGATGACGATGAGCGCGTCGACCTGGGCGCGCAGCGCCTTGATGCCTTCCTCAGCGGTGTCGTTGCGGATCCGGCCCTCGAAAGCGAACGGCCGCGTGACCACCCCGATGGTCAGGGCCCCTGCCTCCTTGGCCAGCTCGGCCACGATGGCCGCAGAACCGGTGCCCGTGCCACCGCCCATGCCGGCGGTGATGAACACCATGTCCGACTCCTGGACGACGGCCGTCAGCTCTGTCCGGCTCTCGTCGGCCGCGTCGCGGCCGCGCGTCCAGTCACCGCCCGCGCCCAATCCGCGCGTGACCTTGTTGCCGATCTGGACCTTGATATCGGCCTGACAGCGCTCGAGCGCTTGCTTGTCAGTGTTCACGGCGATGAACTGAACCTTCAAGGCTTTCGAGATCATGCGATTGACGGCGTTACCTCCGCCGCCACCGCAGCCGACGACCTTGATCCTTGCTCGCCCCTCGTGCAACTCGCTTTCTTTGCTCATATCGATCAGGTGGTCCTCCTTCCTATGTGCTCTTGCCATGGCGAGCTCAAGCTGGTTTTTGGTGTTCTCTCTAGAAAAAATCTCGCAGCCACCTCACTGTTTTTTGATACGTGTTGCCGAACGTGGCCGGCTGCCGCGTGTTGCTGTAACCCGCGTGTGCACGAGCCCCCCATTTCACCAACCCGGCAGCGACCGCGAACGACGGTCCGTGTGCTTTGTCGGCGAGCCCGGTCAGACCGATCGGTTGACCGAGCCGCGCTGATGTGTTGAACACAGCCTGCGCGGAGTCCATCGTGCCCATCAGCCTCGAGCCGCCTCCGGCGACGACGACGCCCGCCGGCAGCAGCTGGTCGAAGCCCGACTTGCGAACCTCCTCGCGCGCCATCTGGAAGATCTCCACCATGCGCGGGCCGATGATCTCGGCGAGGAAGCGGCGCGGCAGCGCCTGGATGCGGTCGCCGCCAACCTGACGGACCTCGACCTTCTCTGCGTGGTCGATCACGTCGGGGAGCGCGTGGCCGTAGTTGAGCTTCAGGCTCTCTGCTTCGTCGAGCGTCGTACGCAGCCCGATGGCGATGTCGCTGGTTACGTGGTTGCCGCCGACGGGGAGAACCGCCAGGTGTCGCGCCGTGCCTTCGTTGAAGACCACTACGTTGGTGGTTCCCGCGCCGATCTCGACCAGGCACACGCCCAGCTCGATCTCCTGCTGGGTCAACACGCCCTCGCCGGCGGCGAGCCCGGCGCAGACCACATCTTCAACGTCGAAGCCGGCGCCGTGAACGCACTTGATCACATTCTGGACTGCAGTCTGGGCGCCGGTGATGATGTTGGTCTCGACCTCGAGCCTGCGGCCGGTCATGCCGACTGCGTCGCGCACGCCGTCCTGCCCGTCCACGGTGTACGCGCGCGGGATGACGTGGATGACCTGGCGGTCGCTTGCAATGCTTATCGCGCGGCTCGCCTCGACGACGCGTTGCACGTCGTCATCGCCGATCTCGTGGTCGGGATGCGCGACCGCGACGACGCCTGTCGAGTTCTGGCTCCAGGTGTGGGTTCCGCCCAGTGAGACGACCACCGACTCGATGCGGTGGCCGGCCATCCGCTCCGCCGCCACGGTTGCGGCCTGGATCGATGCGATGGTTTTGTCGAGGTTCACCACGACGCCTTTGCGCAGGCCGTCGGAAGGGCTTTCGCCCACGCCGAGGATGCTCACCGGAGCTCCCGGCTCATCAGACTCTGAGATGACCACCGCGACCCGGCTTGTGCCCAGGTCTAGACCGACGGTTTTCTTCCGCCGTGACAAAACTTGTGCTGGAACGCCTCCTGGAACGACGAGATCTACTGGCGGGTTGCCGGGATTATATCGGCTCCAGGTCCGTTGCGGGGCCACATTTTGTGGGTTGGGCCCCACCGAGTTCTAGGACTTGTGTCTCCGGTGCTAAGGAATCGTCTTGGAGCAGGTCTTCTCCGCGGCGGTGATGCGGTCCATGTCGGGCTGCACGTACTGCGCGATCTCGGCGAACTTCACCATTCCCTGGCGGTAGAGGTCCATGTTGTTTCCGTTGACGAAGCCGCTGATCGCCTGAGAGACGCCCTGCTCCATGCCTTGCCAGTCGTACTTGAACTGCTGGACCTGGCGGGCGATGCAGGCTGGGACGTGCGACTGGTCAAGGACGTCCTCGGTGGCGAGCATCGCCTTGTTCGTCGCGACGAGGGCGTCCTTGCAGCTTGGGGGCATGCCGGTCATGGTGCAGCTGTTCCCGACCCACTGCAGAGGGCCGATCGCAGCAGTCAGGGACGGCGCCAGGTCGACATTGATAAAGCGGTCTGCCTGCTCGTAGTCGGAGATGAGGGGCGTGGGTGTGGTGGCCACCACCTGGGCGCTGCTGGTCTGGAAGTAGGCGAGCTGTCCACGGACGTAGATCGCGGTGATCGCTATGACCACAAGAAGCAGCGCGCCAGTGAGGTAGATCCACTTCCGCGAAGCGGTGGACGGCGCCGTGTTCCATGCGGGGGCGGGCGCCGGTTCCGCGACGGCTGGAGGTGGGGGTTCGGGGGCGGCCGATCCAGGAGGTGAGGCCAACCAGGCCGGGGCCTGGTCGAGCCATTCGGGCTTGGCGGGGGCGGCCGGAGCGGCCGGTGGGGCCGGTGGGGCGGCTGGCCGGGAGGGCATCGGTTGCCAGCTCTGGCCGTTCCACCAGTAGTTTCCATCGGGTGAGATGGGCGGGGCTTGGGCCATCGGCGTGGATTGTATTAACGAGGTTGTTAATTGTTTCCGTCTTAAGGCCGTGCACCGCGCCTGGAGAACTTGGCTACTGGCTCTGAGGAGGGTGTGGTGGGTGCGTCTGGGTGGCCGGGGTCAGGCGCCTGGAGAACTTGGTGACGGGCTGTGAAGAGGGTGTGATGGGTGCGTCTGGGTGGCCGGAGGTCGGGCGCCTTGGAGAAGTTGGCTACGGGCGGTGAAGAGGGGTTGGTGCGTTTGGGTGGCCGGGGTCAGGGCCTTGGAGAACTTGGTGACGGGCTGTGAAGAGGGTGTGATGGGTGCGTCTGGGTGGCCGGAGGTCGGGCGCCTTGGAGAAGTTGGCTACGGGCTGTGAAAAGGGTGTGGTGGGTGCATCTGGGTGGCCGGGGAGCAGCGCATGGAGAAGTTGGCTACGGGCTGTGAAGAGGGTGTGGTGGGTGCGTCTGGGTGGCCGGGGTCGGGCGCCTGGAGGACTTGGCTACGGACTGTGAAGAGGGTGTGGTGGGTGTGTCTGGGTGGCCGGGTCAGCGCTTGGTGAGGTCGGGTGAACCTTTCTGCATGTTAATTTACTTGACATCGTACGTATGTTTGGTACAATATTGACATGCTCGAGCTGGTTCCTCAGGAGGTCGACGTCGCCTACGAGATGGTCGGCATCCGGCAGGCCATCGACGAGCTCGAGCTCCAGTTCTCCCGCCTCGCCGCCACCTTCGACAAAGGTGCCTACTGGGAGCAGGAGGGCTCCAACAGCCCGATCGACTGGATTCGCTTCAACTGCCACCTCACCTCCAACGCGGCCGGGGCACGGATCGCAGTCGGCGAGAACCTGGGACGCATGGCGGAGAGTGCGCAGGCCATGCAGGCAGGTGAGATCGGCTTCGCCCACCTGGTCGAGCTGGCGCGGACGGCTGATGCGGTGGGTAAGGCCTTTGACGAAACCAAGCTCCTGGAGCTGGCGCGCGAGAACTCACCCGGCAAGTTCCACTACAAGTGCATGCACTACCGCCACTCGGTCGACGCCAAGGCAGTCGCCGAAGAACAGGCCGAGCTGGCCGAGACGCGCTTCCTCCACCTGAACACGCAGGATGACGGCGGCCTTTTCATCACCGGGCTGCTCGACCCCGTCGGCGGCGCGCTGGTGCGCAACGCGCTGGAGCCGCTGGCGCGCAGCTCAGGCGCTGACGACTATCGCGATGCGCCCAAGCGCTGGGCCGACGCCCTGGTCGAGCTGGCCTCGAGCAAGACCAGGATCCAGATGCAGGTCACGAGCTCGGTCGAGACTCTGCTCGACCTGGTCGGAGCACCGGGCGCGGAGACCGAGTTCTCCCTCCCCATCTCCTCCAAGACAGTCGAGCGCTGGGCCTGCGACTCGAGCCTGAGCCGAATCCTGATGCAGGACTCGGTGGTGATCGACGTCGGCCGGAGCGAGCGGACGATCAAAGGACCACGGCGCCGGGCGCTGATCTCGCGGGACAAGCACTGCCAGTGGCCGGGTTGCGAGCGGACGGCGTCAAAGTGCGATGGACATCACGTCGTGCATTGGCTGCACGGCGGCGGCGGAGAGATCGAAAATCAGATCCTGCTCTGTCACCGGCATCACTGGATGGTGCATGAGGGCTGCTGGCAGCTGGTCAAGACCGATGATGGCCGGATCGTGACCATCGCACCGACAGTCACCTTCGGACTGCCGCGCGGGCCGGACTGAGTTAGAGATAGTGCCGGCGGATCGCTCCCAGGTTGTTGAAGATCCGAACGCCGAACGCCACGATCGCCGCGATCGAGAGGTCCACGCCCAGCTTGTCCCCAAAATAGGTCAGGCCTCCGGCCAGGGTCATGTTCGTGATCAAGCCACTGAAGAACACTCGCGGCTCGAAGGTGCCGGCGATGTAGGCCTTGAACGCGCCGAAGATCGAGTCGAGAGCCGCCAGCAGCGCCACCGCGGTGTAGCGCGCGTAGGTGATCGGGATCGTGACAGGCGACAGCAGGCCGAGGATCACGCCAAGGATCGCGAACAGGATCGCGACGATGATTACTTGCATGCGTTCGGGGACGGAGTCGCACCGGGCGACGGCGATGCCGGCGCCGGTTCGCGAGACTTGTAGCCGACCGCAGGCTCGGAGGGGTTCATGACGTTGACGTACTCGAGGTCGGTCGAGCTGTAGTCGACGTTGCCATTGCCCGCGATGGCTTTGAGGGCGGTCAACTTGTCCCGCAGAGCGGCGAACTCCTCGGGCGTCAGCACGCGGCCAAAGTAAACCTTCCACCCTCGCTTGGCCACCAACGTCAGGTCGCCGCAGGAATCGAAGATGAACGTTGCGACATCCTGGCCGATCAAGGTGGGCATCGCCCGCTGCATGTTCACCAGCGCGGTCAACAGCTGCGGGTCGAGCGCCCTGTCCCCCACCTTCGGGTCTTTACCTGCGGGTCCCTGGATCACGACCAGGCCGGCCGACGTGCTGGTCGGGCCCAAGACCACGGCCTGGCTGGACAAAAGAAAGACGTGTGTTGACGCGCCCGCGTGGTATGCGGCCACGGGCTGCCACTCGCTCACCTGCACGACGACGGTGCCTGGGAACTGCGGCTGAACGGTCGCTGTGCGCACCCACACCTGGTTGAGCAGGCGCTGCTGAGCCGACAGACCGTCGATCGAGATGATGGATGCGCTGCCCTGCAGGCCCGCCGCGTGGGCGACCTGGCTCGTGGTCATATGACGCGCACCAACCACCTCGACCGCGCGAACCGCCATGACCGGGCCGAACCACAGCCACGCCAGCAGCCCCGCCTCGACAACGGCCACAAGCGCGGCAAGCGCACGCCATCCCGGATGGACGTCCGGCTCGGCGGCGGAGGCGCGGATTGCCCGCTCGGAGCGCGTCCCCGGCTGGCCGCGCAGCGGTTCAGTTCGCTCGAGCTCCGCGGGCCAGTTCGGGCGAGGGCGGGCCGAGCTGCGGCGCCGAAACATCATTTAGGCGGGGGCCCGCTGTGGTGCTGGTGCCGGCCGACTGCGTGATCGACCAGTCGCTGGCACAGCTCATCAAACCCAATCCCGGCCGCGCGTGCGGCGTCCGGCAAAAGCGACAGCTCGGTCAGGCCCGGCACGGTGTTGATCTCGAGCACCCACGGCGTGCCGGCCGCGTCGACGATGATGTCGACGCGCGCCATGCCCGAACAACCCAGCTCAGTGAATGCGCGCTCGGCGGCGTCTGAGGCCGACGCCCGTGCCGTTTCGGGGATGCGGGCCGGGATGATGTGGTGCGACTTCCCGGCCGTGTACTTCGCGTCGTAGTCGTAAACAGGGTTGTCGCTCACGATCTCGAGCGTCGGCAGGACCTGAAGCTCCGGTGTGGCCAGGACCCCGATTGTGACCTCGGTTCCTTTCGCGAATCGCTGCACCAGCACGCGGCGGTCATAGCGACCTGCGAGCACGAGACCGCTGGCCACATCGTCTGCGTCCTTCGCAATGGTCAGCCCGATGGTCGACCCCTCGCGCACCGGCTTGACGACCAGTGGCAGCCCGAACCGAGCGACTACGCGCTCCACGACGTCCGCGGCCAACCCTTGCTTCATCTCCAGCTCCTCGAACTCAGGCACATGGAGGCCGATCGCCGCCATCACCTTGCCGGCGCGCGACTTGTCCATGCACAGTGCCGAGGCAAGCACGCCGGAGCCGGTGTACGGAATTCCGAGGAGCTCGAGCATGCCCTGCACCGTGCCGTCTTCCCCGAGGCGGCCGTGGAGCGCGTTGAACACGCACTCGAAACCGCCGTCGCGTAAGACGTCCCACGTGCCCCCGTCGAGGTCGACAGGCGTGACGTCGTGGCCGCGCCCGCGCAAAGCCTTGGCGACCTGCTCGCCAGACCTGAGCGACACCTCGCGCTCGGCCGATTTACCTCCTCGAAGTACCGCCAGCCTCATTTCCAGCGGCCGACCATCTCGACTTCTGGCTCGAGCACGATGCCCGATCGCCTCTTCACCTCCGCGATGACGCGGTCGATGAGGTGGCGGACATCAACCGCGGTCGCTCCGCCTTCGTTGACGATGAAATTGCCATGCAGAGGCGAGATCACCGCCTTGCCTTCGCGCGCGCCTTTCAATCCCGCGGCCTGGACGAGACGACCGGCCGAGTCGCCCGGCGGGTTCTTGAAGACGCTACCGCAGTTCTTGGTCTTGATCGGCTGTGTCTCGTTGCGCTCGCTGGTCAGCCGTGCCATGACCTCTTTCGCCAGCTCCCCATCGCCCCGCTCCAGGCGGATCGTGGCCGACACCACGAGCGCGCCGCGCAGAGGCCCTTCGCGCAGCGCAGACGTGCGATAGCCGAGCTGCAGCTCGGAGGGCTTCCATGTCTTCTTGCCGCCACCCGGCAGGTAGCCTTCGACCTCGACCAGCACTTCGCGGATCTCCTTGCCCCAGCACCCTGCGTCCTGGTACACGGCGCCGCCCACCGTCCCGGGGACGCCGATCGCCCACTCGAACCCGCGCAGGTTCGCGTCGGCGGCGATCCGGGCGAGGCGCATCATCTTGAGACCGGCCGCGGCCTTTACTCGCGTGCCGTCGACCTCGTGCTCCCGACTCACCACGCGCAGGACAAGGCCTTCGACGCCCCGGTCCGCGACCAGCAGGTTGGTTCCCGCGCCAAGGAGCAGGTACGGGACGTCCCGCTCCTTCGCTCCTTCGAGCACCTTCTCGATGGCTTCGGCCCGCGACATCTCGAGAAAGAACTCCGCCGGGCCTCCGATGCCGAAGGACGTGCGCGACGCAAGCGGTTCGTCCTCCCGCACGGCGGGCAGGCCGCGCAGCCAGGCGAGGTTAGACCTTGTGCGCCAGGTCATCGCCCAACTTCTTGATGTCGCCGGCGCCCATCAGCAGGACGAGGTCGTCCGGTCCGACGATCTCCTCGAGCGCCTCTTTCGCTTTGACGAAGTCACCCACGTAAATTCCGTTGGGAAGCTGATCCGCCAGCTCGGAGGCACGGACGCCCGACACGTTGTCCTCGCCCGCGCTGTACACGTCGAGCACGAAGACCCTGTCTGCCCCTACGAAGGCGTGCGTGAAGTCCCGCATCAGCGCGTGCAGCCGTGAGTAGCGGTGCGGCTGGAAGACCACGATCAGGCGTCGGTGGCGGAGCTCGCGCGCGGCTTCGATGGTCGCGCGAACCTTGGTCGGATGATGAGCGTAGTCGTCATAGACCGTCCCTCCCTGGAACACCCCCAGAAACTCGAGGCGCCGGTGGGCACCAGGAAAGGTCTTCAGCGCGGCCGCGACGTCGGCGAATTCGATGCCAATCTCAAGGGCCATCGCGGCGGCGCCGGTCGCATTCTGGATGTTGTGGCGACCGGGCTGCCGAAGGTTGACGTGCCCGAGAAGGTCAAGGCCTCGATAGATCGGAAAAGGACGAACCGGCTCGGAGCGGTACGTTGCGTCGTGGCGAAAACCATAGGTGACCTTGCGCGCCTTCGGTTTCAGCTCGCGCGCGAGGTCGTCGTCCGCGCACAGGACGGCCAGGCCCTCCTTGGGCAGGCCTTCGATGAACCACTGGAAAAGATCGCGCACGGCGCTCAGGTCGCGGAAGTGGTCCGGATGGTCGAGCTCGATATTGGTGACGATCGCCCGCTGCGGGTGATGAAGCGTAAGAGTGCCGTCCGACTCGTCGGTCTCGGCGACCAACCACTCCGATTGCCCCGCGCGGGCGCTCGACCCGTCGCCGACCAGGACCGTCGGGTCGTAGCCGGCCGTGACGAGGATGTGGCCGAGCATGTGCGTGACTGTCGTCTTGCCTGCGGTGCCGGCGATGGCAATCGAATCCGAAGAGTTGATCAGGCGGGCGAGCATCTCAGCACGGCTGACGACTGTGACTCCCATCGCGCGCGCAGCGTCCAGCTCGGGTGACTTCTTGATCGCGCCGCTGTAGACCAGCAGATCCTGACCGAGCACGTGCTCCGGATCGTGACCGAGGAAGATCTTGACCCCGGCCTCCTCAAGCTCGTCAGTGGTCTGCGATTCCTTGACGTCGCAACCGCTCACCTCGTCGCCCCTCGCGAGAAAGACGCGCGCGAGGGCGGACACGCCCGCGCCTCCGGCGCCCATCAAGTGGACCTTCATCCGTTCGCCACCTCATGCAGGACGGCCAGCACGCGCTGCGCCGCGTCCCGCCGGCCGGCCGCCGCCGATGCTTTAGCCATCGCCCGCAGCCGATCGGCATCGAGGCTTTCGATCGCGCGCAACAGCGTTTCGCCGGAGAGCTCAACGTCGGGGATCTGGATCGCGGCGCCCGCCTCGACCATCGCCGTTGCGTTTTCTTCCTGGTGGCCTCCGCCGAACGTTCCAGGGACGAGGATCATCGGCAGCCCGACGGCAGTCGCCTCGGCAATCGTGCCCACACCTGCTCGGCTCACCAGCAGGTCGGCGCGGGCCATGAGCGCAGGCATGTCATCGCTGAATGTGAGCCCGGAGTAGCGGTCGTGTGAGTCGCGGACCTCGGCGATGCCCGTCGCGCCCTGAGCGCCGGCGACGTGGATCACCTCTTCAAAACGCGCGCCAAGCCCATCGAGCGCAGACCACACCGCCTGGTTGAGGTGGCGCGCACCCTGGCTGCCTCCGGTCACGAGCAGGACGCGCGGCGGCACGTTCGGCGTGCGCGGGGCGAAGCCATCGCGCAGAGGCACGCCCGTGACCACTATGTGCCCATGCTTCAGACGTTGTTCAGTCCCGGGCAGCGTCGTACATACCGCTGCGGCGCCCGCGGCGAAATATCTCGTGGCCAGGCCGGGGCGGACGTCTTTCTCGTGCAATACATAAGGAATACGGCGCATTCGCGCCGCTGCGACGGCGGGCGCCATCACGTAGCCGCCCATGCCCAGCACCACGTCGGGCCGGAACCGGTCCGCGATCCCGAGCGCTGAACGCAGTGCGAGCGGTATGAGAGCCGGCAGGGCCAGGTTCTTCCAGGGCGCGTCGCGGTCGAGGCCCCGAATGCGGACGGTCTCCAGCTCGAAGCCGGCAGCGGGGACGAGCCGCTCCTCGGGACCGCCGGAGCGGCCGACCATGAGCACAGCACCTCCCGGCTCCTCAGCGCGAAACGCTCGGGCGACCGCGAGAGCCGGAAACAGGTGCCCGCCGGTCCCGCCGCCCGCGATCAAAAGTCTCATCTGACCTCCGATTGTTCCCTAATGCCGAACCTGAGCCGTGGCGGGCGATGCTCAGCAGGACCCCGACCGCCGCCAGCGACGTAGCCAGGGCGGTTCCTCCGTAGCTGAAAAAAGGCAGGGGAACGCCCGTGATCGGCAGGGTGTTGGTCACGGTCGCCATGTTCAGGAGCGCCTCGAAGGTGACCCAGGTCGTGATCGAGGCGGCGAGCGCCATGCCGAACCTGTCGGGGGCGCGCAGCGATGCTCGGTACCCGCGCAGCCCGAAGACGAGGAATCCGAGCATCACCAGCGTCGTGCCGATAATCCCCGTCTCCTCGCCGATGATGGCGAAGATGAAGTCGGTGTGAGCCTCCGGGAGCCAACCGTACTTCTCGATCGAATGACCAATGCCGACGCCGAAGATGCCGCCCGAAGCCAGCCCGTAGAGCGACTGCGTGGCCTGGAAGCCTGCGCCGAGAGGATCTGCCCACGGGTTCTTGAACGCGGTCAGACGGGCGAATCGGTACGGCTCGAGCAGGGTGACAGCGACAAGGCCAAGGCCGAGCGCACCCACGAGCAGGATGATGTGGCGGAGCCGACCGCCGCCGGCCCAGTACGCGGAAAGGAAGATCGCGACGGTGACCACGGCCGTGCCCAGGTCTCGTTCCAGCATTAAAAGGACGAGCACGCCCGCGAGCATTGCCGCGAACGGAACGAAGACGTGCTGAAAGTCCCCCATTCGCTGCGAGTTGCGGTCGACCCAGTGCGCGACGAAGACGGCGAAGGCAAGCTTGCCCAGCTCCGAAGGCTGAAACGTGCCGAGCGGCCCGGCGTCGAACCAGCGGCGGGCGCCGTTGACGCTCACGCCGAGATGCGGCACGAGCACGAGGAGCATCAGGATCCCGGCCGCGACTGCGCCCGCTGGAGCCAGCGGCCGGATCCGGCGGTAATCGATTCGGCCGAGCACGAACAGCGCGACGAACCCGATCGCGAGCCATGCGGCCTGCCGTTCCGCGTAATAGAAGGTCGACTGATGCTGGTTGTAGGCGAAGGCGACGCTGGCGCTGGTCACCATGACGAGGCCCCCTGCGCATAGAAGCACGGTCGTGAACAGGAGCAGCCGGTCCGGCTGCGGACGCTCGCGGGCGGTCGAGCTGCGGGCAGACCCCGTCCAGGACGCGCTACCCGCGCCTCTTGAACTCACGCGGCAAACCGCTTTCGGACCAGCTCTTTGAACTGGTTGCCGCGGTCCTCGAAGTCCTTGAACATGTCAAAGCTCTTGTAGGCCGGGCTCAGGAGGACGACGCTGCCCAGCCTCGCGAGGCCTGCCGCGGTCGACACCGCCTCCTCCAGGTTCTGCGCGCGCACGACCTTCGGATGGGAGCGCAGCTCCTCCGCCAGCTTGTCCGCCGAGGCGCCGATGAGGATCACGGCCTCGGTGTTCGCGAGGACGTCGGCGGTCCAATCGTGCAGGTCGAAGTCGCTGCCGTAGCCGCCCGCGATGAGGATGACCGGCGCCCCGGGGAAGGCGTTGAGGGCCACGCGGCCAGCGTCCGGGTTGGTCGCCTTCGAGTCGTTGTACCAGCGCACGCCGGCCCATTCCCCGACGAGCTCGAGCCTGTGCTCGACGCCTCGGAACGAGCGGATGGCTTCGTTGATGGCGTCGTCTGGCAGGCCCGCGATGCGTCCCACCGCCGCGGCGGCGAGCGCGTTCTCCATGTTGTGCCGCCCTGGCAGCGGCATCGGCGGCAGCGGCTGGTGCTGGTCGAACCACACCACCTGCCCACTCGCCCTTGACGCGAGACCGCGCACGATCTCGTCCCGGCCGTTGAGGACTGCGTAGTCCGCGCCCTCGATCGCGCGCGCCTTGAGGTCGACGTAGCGCTCCATGGTTCGGTGCCGATCGAGGTGGTCGGGAGTGATGTTGAGAACCACGCCGGCGTGCAGGTGAGGCTTGTCGACCGACTCGAGCTGAAAGCTCGACAGCTCGAGCACAACGAAGTGCTCGAGCCTGATCTCGTCCACGCGATCGAGCACGGTGTCGCCGATGTTGCCGCCGACGACGACAGGACGCGGTCCCGCCGAGAGCACAGCGCCCGTCAATGCGGTGGTGGTGGTTTTTCCGTTCGTCCCGGTAATGCCGACGACGGTGCCCTTGCACAGCTTGAGGAAGAGGTCGATCTCGCTCGAGACCTTGATGCCTTTGGCCCGGGCATCGTTCAGCAAGTCGGAGTCCCAGGGCACGCCGGGGCTGGCATAGACGATGTCGACGCCCTCGAGCGCGCGGGCGTCATAACCGCCGAGCTGGAGGTCTACGCCGGACGGCATCTGGCTGAGGGTCGACTGCAGGTCGGCGGCCGGCTTGCGGTCCACGACGCGAACTTTCTGGCCTTCAGCTGTGAGGTGCAGCGCGAGCGCGACGCCGCTGCGCGCCGCGCCCACCACCAGTGCCGTCAAACCAATAGCCGCACGAGAGCTACTGCAGCGATCGCCGAGACCAACCCCGCCCCCCAGAAGGAGAGCGCGATGCGGTTCTCAGACCAACCCTCGTGCTGGAACGTGTAGTGGATCGGGGTCATGGTGAAAACGCGGCGTCCGCCGCTGGCTTTGAAGTAAGCCACCTGAATGATGACAGAGAGGGTCTCGAGTACAAACACAAGAGCGACGATCGGCAGCAGCAGAAGCATGCCCTGCTGGATCGCCATCGCAGCGAGCGCATAGCCGATGGCGAGCGACCCGGTGTCGCCCATGAACACGCGGGCGGGATGGCGATTGAAAACAAGGAAGGCGATCAACGCGCCACACAGGACCATCGCCACCGCCTTTTCGCCGGCCGGCGCGTTCGGCATGAAGATCGCCATGGCCCCGACCCCGATGACCGACAGGCCGGCGGCAAGGCCATCCATCCCGTCAGTGATGTTCACGGCGTTGGCTGTGGCGACCACGGCCACGACTGCGAGCGGAAAGATGACCCACGGCGTAGCCGGCAGAAAGAGCTGATGGGTGCCCTGGACGGTGGCGAGCCACGCCACCGGAATCGCCAGGAGGAGCTGGATCGGAAGCTTCAGACGTGCTGGGATTCCGCGCGTTCCGACACGCAGCTTGCTTCGGTCGTCGGCGAAACCAATCACGCCGCCAGCGACAAGCGCCGCTACTGAGGACAGCGCGCCGGGGTGTCCTGCGATCGTCGCGAGGATCCCGCCGAGGATCGCGAGCGAGACGAACAGGATGCCTCCCCCTGTAGGGGTGCCGGCCTTCTTCTGATGGGAGTCCGGCAGCTCTTCCTGGATCACCTGGCCCGCGCGCAGCGCGCGAAGTGTGCGAATGATCGTCGGGTAGAGGATCAGCGCGAGGACGAAGCCGACAACGAGGGTGACGAGGTCGAGAATCAAGCTGCGGTCAGCTCGTTGACCAGCTCATCCAGACGCACACCGTGCGACCCTTTGATCAGAACTCGGTCGCCGGGCGAGGCGTTGCGGCGCACCCAATCGGCCGCGGCAACGCGATCGGGCACGACCTCACCGCCGCCGACCTCGGCCATGATCCGCGCGTTGTCGCCGTCGACGACGCAGAAGGCGTCGAAAACGTCGGCGGCCTTGACCCCGATTCGACGGTGCGCCTCCGCGGTCATCGGTCCCAGCTCGCGCATCTCGCCCAACACCGCGAGCAGGCGGCCTTGTCGAGGACCCTCGGCGACGGTATCGAACGCCGCGAGCATCGATTCAGGGCTGGCGTTGTACGCGTCGTCGATGATCGTGTAGCCCCCGGGAGTGGCCACCTCCTGCAGGCGGTGCTCGACCTGGACCTCGCCGAGCGCGGCAGCGCCAACCGCGAGCGGCACGCCGGCGAACTCGCACGCGGCGAGCGCGGCTGCAGCGTTGAGAGCCTGGTGGCGTCCGTGCAGGGAAAGCCTTACCTCAACTCCTCGCACCGAGAAATCGGAGCCACCGCCACTCAACGCTCGATACTGCTCGACCCTGTAGTCGCCTTCTTGCTCGCCGAAGGTCGCTATGCGCGCCGAGGTCATCTGCGCCAGCAGCGGATAGAACTCGTTGTCTGCATTGAGGACGGCGAGTCCCTGCTCGGGCAGAGCCGCGGCCAGCTCGCCCTTGGCGCGCGCCAGCTCCTCGCGCGACTGGAAGAACTCGATGTGGACCACGCCGACGTTTGTCACTACGCCGATTACCGGCTTCGCGAGCGCGGCCAGACGCGCGATATCACCGGCACGCTGCATGCCCATCTCGAGCACGAGTGCGGAGTGATGCGGTTCGAGGCTCAGGATCGTGAGCGGCACACCCGTCTCAGTGTTGAGGTTGCCCTCTGTGCGCAAGACGTTGAAGTGGGTGGCGAGTATCGCGGCCACCATCTCTTTGGTCGACGTCTTGCCGTTGCTGCCGGTCACCGCGACGACGAGGGGCTGAACGCGGCGCAGCGCATGCGCCGCGAGCGAGTAGAGGGCCGCCCACGTGTCCGGGACCAGCACCTCGACGATGCCAGGGGGAAGCTCGGCTTTGCGCTGTACGACCACTGCGGCCGCGCCGCGGGAGATCGCGTCGGCGACGTAGTCGTGGCCGTCCTTGTCCGCCCCGCGGAGGGCAAAGAAGATCCCGCCTGACTTCACCTCGCGCGAGTCGGTGTGGAACGTAGAGAACGTCTCGCCGACCTGGGTGCCGCCAACTTCACCGCCGCCCGTCGCCTCTAGGATCTCGAGGAGGCTCAGCCTCATGTGTATGTCCCCTGCGAACCATTAGTGGTCATGACGGCTATCAACACTAAGTGCAGTTGCAGCCCGGATTCACTCCGGGCGTCCCCAAGCGCCGCCACGTTGCAACCAAGACGCGACCTGTGGAAGCCCAGAGGCGGTTCCGCGGGGGAGATCCGCAGATCTCACCCGCGCTCTTAGTGGCCGTCCGGTGTTATGTGCCAGTCAACGACCATGGTCTGCGCAATCTTCTGCCAGATCGGTTCCGCGGTCATATAGCCGTCGTTCAGGGTCCAGTCCCGGTCGGCGCCCGGGTAGTGCGGCTTGCGTACCACCACCAGCATCGTGAAGCGCGGGTGCAGGGCGGGGAGGTAGCCGACGAACGAAGTCCACACGTCGCCCGTGTACTGGCCATCGACGGGGATCTGCGAGGTTCCGGTCTTGCCGCACTGGTCGAGCTGAAAGCCTGGTACGCGCGAGGTCCATCCCGAGCCGTGCTGCACGACCTGCTGCATCATCGTCGTCATCTTCGCCGCCGTCTCCGGCGTGATCACCTGGCGCTGGGGCTGCAACAGCACCGGGTTGACCTGCGTTCCCACTCGCTCCACCACATGCGGCGGCGCATACCTCCCTCCGTTGGCGACCACGTTGATCGCCGACAACATCTGGACCATGTTCACGTCGATTCCCTGGCCGAACGAGGTGGTGGCGTATTGCGAGTCCCCCATCGCCGACGCGGACGGCGGCGGGATGAAGCTCTCGCCTGCGACGTCGATGCCGCTCGGCTGGGTCAGCCCGAATGCCTGCAGGTTCTTGTAGAAAGCGTCGTGACCTTCCGCCTGCATGGCCTTGATCGCGCCCACGTTGTATGAGCTCTCGAGGACGCGCGTGTAATCGATGTTCCCGTGGTTGCGCCGGTCCCAGTCGTAGATCCGGTAGCCTCCGACTGTGATCACGCCGGGATCGTTGATCACCGTGTTCGGAGCGATCGCACCTGCGTTGATGGCGCCCGACAGCGTCACCACCTTCATCACAGAGCCAGGCTCGTACACATAGCTGAGGACGTTGTCCTTGAACGTGGCAGGGTCGGTGTGGTTGAAATCGTTCGCGCTGTAGCTCGGGTAATCGGCCCACGCGACGATCCCGCCCGTCGCGGGATCCATGATCAGGACGCTTCCGCTCTCAGCGTTGTCCTTCTTGACGCCGTCGGCGAGGAGCTGCTCGGCCGCGTACTGGATGTTGGCGTCGACCGAAAGCACCAGGTCCGAGCCGTTGACTGGGTTCTGGTGGGTGTGGGTGCCGAGCACGATCTCCCGGTTGGCAAGATCGCGATAGCTCGAGATGTAGCCCGGGGTCCCCGCCAGCAACTTCTGGTACTCCTGCTCGAGGCCGTAGTTCCCGTTGCCGTTCCAGTCGACAAAGCCGAGGAGGTTCGCGGCCAGCGTGGTGCCCTGCCCGACACCGGGCAGATAGGAGCGCTGGGTCTCTTCCTGCAAGCCGACACCGGGTAGTTTCAGCAGGCGCAGCTGGTCGGCCTTCGCTTTCGGAAACCGGCGCTGGATGTAAGCGAACTTGGCGCTCGATTGGAGAGTCGTCATCACCGCCGTCTTGTCCACGCCGAGTACGGAGGAGAGCCCGCTTGCCACACGGTCGCGCTCGCCTGCCGTGATCTGGTCGGGCGATACGAAGGCCGAGTAGACCGTGGTGTTGACCACCAGCTGGGTCATGTTGCGGTCGAAGATCGCCCCCCGTAATGCCGGCAGCGACGCGTAGTCGTGGTACTGGGCCTGGGCCGCGGTGGTCAGGATGCCGTGCTGTGCCACCTGCCAGTAGGCGAGGCGAGACCAGACCATTCCGGCCAGCACGATCGCGACCAAGAGCATGGAGACGACGCGAAGACGAGCCGAGCCAACACGCTCAACCCGTCCAGGGCGCTTCGACGTGAGCGCCCTTGTGCTCACTACTTCTTGGTTGCCGCCATCACGTCGCGCGTGCCGCCGACGGTGTTGACGATGGCCGCCACCGCGCGCATCCACAGCGGTGTGCTGTCTACGGGTGAGGCGCCGACGGGTGTGGCCAGGTCGACCGCCACCTCCTGGCCGGCAACGAAGCTCGATGGGACGACGCGCGCCATTCCGCTTTGTGCCGCTTGCTGCTGGACCTGCGCTGGCGCGTGAAGGGTGACCTCCTGGTAGCGCAGCTGGTCTTGCTCCGCGATCAGTTGACGCTGCTGGTCCTGCAGGCGCGTGATGTCATAGGACGCCGCGGTGATCTGGGCCGCGATCGCGAGGTAGAAGAGCAGGCCGATCAACACCGCGCCGACGCCGAGGTAGGCGTGGCCGAACAGGTTCAGCCGCAGCCGCTCGGCTGCGACCGTTCCGGCGACCTGAACGAAACCGCGCGTGCGCCGTCGCCGCCTTGGAGGGGCGGTGACATGGGGCGCAGCGCCGGTCGTGCCCAGGCGCCGTCGGGCCAATATGCGGGTCGATATCAAAACGTTTTCCTCATTGATTGCTTCGACGTGTGCTACGTAGGCCCCTCTCCCCTGAGCCCTCTCCCCTGGGGGGAGAGGGTGACTTTCAAACTCGACCGGTCTGGCGCCTGGTGGCCGGAGGGGTTAGCCGGCCACCAGGACTTGTGGATTCAGATCTTTTCCGCGACCCGCAGGCGGGCGGAACGGGCGCGGGGGTTGGCGGCCACCTCCTCTTCGGAGGGGCGCACTGGATGACGGGTCACGATGCGAAGGGTTGCCCGGTGGCCGCAGGTGCAGACTGGCTGCTGGGGTGGGCAGATACAGTCTTTGGACTCGACGTTGAAGAATGACTTGACCAAGCGGTCTTCCAGGGAATGGAAGCTGATCGTCGCCATACGACCACCGGGTTGGAGTGTCGAAAGAGCTGCTCTGAGTCCTGAGTCGATCTCGCCGAGCTCGTCGTTGACGGCGATGCGGAGGCCCTGAAACGTCCTTGTCGCGACGTTGATGTCGCGGGGCCACGCTCTGCGTGGGATCGCGGCCTCCACTGATTGGGCCAGGTCGCGTGTGGTGCGAAGCGGGCGCCGCGCCACGATGAATTGCGCAATCCGGCGAGCCCAACGTTCTTCGCCGTACTGGCGCAGGATTCGCTCGATCTCGGCGATGTCGTACTCATTCACGATCTTCGCCGCGGTGAGCTCAGTCGAAGGGTCCATCCGCATGTCAAGCGGCCCGTCCGCGCGGAAGCTGAAACCGCGCTCGGGGTCGTCGATCTGCGTGCTGGAGAGACCGAAGTCGAAGAGGATCAGGTCGGCCGGCACAAATCCGTGCTGGGATGCCATCTCGCCAAGCTCGGAAAAAGGCCCGCGGGTTACAACGGCCGCGGGACCAAACGCAGCCAGCGACTCCCGGCCGGCCTCGACTGCGGCGGGGTCGCGGTCGATCCCAAGCAGCCGGCCGCCAGGTGTGATCCTCTCCAGGATCTGGCGGGCATGGCCCGCCTGCCCGAGGGTGCAGTCGATCGCGACCGCCCCCGCTCGGGGCTGGAGCAGCTCTATTACCTCTTGTGAAAGTGCTGGAACGTGCGGACTAATGCCCTTGGATCACCCTGTCAGCGAATTCGGTAAAGCGTCCTTGCGCGTCGGCGCTGTAGCTGTCCCATCGGTCCGCGGGCCAGATTTCCACTCGCGGGCCGGCGCCGATCACCATCGCCGTCGACGACGTCTCGATCCCCGCCAGCCGGCGCTGTTCGGGCGCCAGGCCGATCCGGCCCTGGCCGTCCGGCTCGAACGGGTCCGAGAGCGAATAGAGCGTTCGCGCCACCGCGCGCTGATCCGGGCCCGGCAGCGGGTTCTGGAGCTGCGCGCCGAGCGCTGCCCACAGGTCCGGCGGATAGATCGCGAGCACGTTGTCCTGGCTCACTGAGACATAGCTTCCCTCGGGAAGCTGCTTGCGAAACTGCGCGGGAATCGCCAGCCGCCCTTTGTCGTCCACCTTCACCCGATGCGCTCCCGTGAACACGTGTCATCGGGCCTCCCAGTACTGGAGCTGGCGGCGCTGCCTGCGGGCACAAAGGCTGCAGCCGCATCCATGGAGCTCGAGCGGCAGGCGGTTCCCGTTCTTGTCGAAACGGTGGTTGACGCCGAGGTCGTCATTCGCAGCGCTTGCGGCGCCGCCATCGCGGCTGCGGGGAGAAGTGGCGTAGAGAAGGTGTATGGCGTGCCTTACTTGGACGTAGGGTGCGACGTATGGTTCCATGTTTGCCGGATTCACCACTTCTCCCCACTGATCACCGCGATTCGCCGCAGACAGTAACAACGCCAGGTAAGCCTGTCAATACCTTTACCACAAGATCTAGGCGGGTCAAGCTGGCACTAGTCACCACCAAGCCCACCATCTAGGGGTTAGGTCTTTACCCGCTTCTATATATAGGGCTGGAATGTGATAGTCACGAACATTAGTTTGGTCCGAAGATATTCCGGCGGTGAATCGTCGCTTACTTGTGTTTACCCACTCCGCTTGAGCAGACCGAGTCGTTTGGCCCGCCTTTCAGCCCACCCGAAGACAAGGACACTCGCCGGGATCATCAACGCGCCCATGCCAACGAGGATGGCGATCGTAGGCAGCTCCTCCCGCAGCCCCGCTCCCTCCAGCAGGCTGGACCGGATGCCCGCCAGGGCGTAGGTCAGCGGGCTAGCGGCGCCGGCGAGCTGCATGGGGACCGGCAGCACCGTCAGGGGGTAGTAGACGCCCGAGACCAGCAGCAGAAAGCCCTGCAGCGCGATCGACATCTGCTCGCCCTTCTGAGGCGACAGCAGGGGCAGCACGGCGGTGAGAATGCTCAAGCCGATCAGCGGCAGCGTCGACGCGACAAGCACTCCCAGAGCGCCCGCCACGTTGGCGTGGGAGAAGTCGAGATTGAACATGAATGCGGCGACGATGAATACGACGAGGGTGCGCGCCAGGCCGTAGCCGATGGCAAAGAGGCAGATGCCCATCAGGTGGGTCATCCGGCGCACAGGCGCCATGAACGTGTACTCGATCGTTCCTTCCCACCTTTCCCACGAGATGGCGTAGGCCGCCTCCATAAAGACGAGGGACAGATATCCCCAAAGCAAAGCGCCGATCAACAGGTAGAGCTGGGCGCGGCGCAGATCGAACGCCCCACTCCCCACTCCGAGCGCGCCGAGGCCCGATGCGAGGAACCCGATGGAGAGCACGCTGACAAGGCTGTAGAACAGCCAGACGATCTCCCACACCCAGTAACGCTTGACGACATGGAGCTGCCGCTCGGCAAAACCGAACAGCGCGTTGAGCTCCGTGTGCCTTATCCCAACGCTCATGTGGCAACTGCCTCCTTTTCCTCTTCCTCGGCCTCGAGGGTCTTGCCCGTGAGGTGCATGAAGACGTCCTCGAGCGTGTCGCCCTCGAACTGCCGACAGAGCTCGTCCGGTGTTCCATCGGCCAGCACGCGGCCCCCGTCCATCATCAGGACGCGATCACACAGCGCGGCCGCCTCGTCCATATCGTGTGTGCAGAGCAGGACCGTGATCTCGCGACCGGCGCGCAGCGTCTCGAGCACGGTCTGAACTTCCTTCTTGGAACGCGGGTCGAGACCGGTCGTGGGCTCGTCCATCAGCAGCAGCGAAGGGGCCGTCAGGAAGCTGCGCGCGATGGCGACCTTCTGCTGCTGGCCTCGGGACAGCTGCTTCATCGGCTGGTCGATGACGTCGATAGGGAGGCCGAGGCTTTCGAGGACGTCGACCACGCGCCTGCGCGTGCCCTTGGCGCCGCTGCCGTACAGGCGCGCGGCGTAGAGCATGTTCTCCCAGGGGCTCAGCTCCTTGAAGAAGGCGGCCTCGACCGAGACACGGTTGACGTGCCGGCGGACCTGGAGCGGCTGGGAGACCACGTCCCAGCCGAACACCAGCGCCGCGCCGGCGTCCGGGGTCAGCAGCGTGCCCAGGATCCGGATCAGTGTCGATTTGCCGCTGCCGTTGGGGCCGAGGATGCCCGTGATGCCGCCCGCCTCGACGGTCAGATCGAGCTCATGGAGCGCGACCTTGTCTTTGACCTCACGCCGCCACCAGGGCGCGCCGACTTCGCGTTCGCGCCGCTGGAACGCTTTCCTGACGCCTTTGATCTCAATTGCTGGGCTCGTCATCACATCTCCACGAATTTCTGGTCTGCTCGCCCCCATCCGCCGGCTTTGCCGGCGACCTCCCCGGCGAGCGGGAAGGTGAAAAAAGAAAAGGACCGTGGCGGTGCCCAACGACCGCACGGTCCTTGTTTGAGGTTCTGGCTTCTAGCTGTCTGTTATCGGACCAGACTCAATAGTGTGCGGCTGGGCGCGCTTCACCCTTGACGGTGAAGCGGGTCTTTTCGGTGTCGCCCATTAACACACTCCTATGGACACACCCGGATGGGTGTGGAGACTGACCTAGACTAATCGCCAATAAACCCCAAGTCAAGGCTTAGCTGCCTCAGCACGAACGACGTGACGAAGGCCTCCTCGCGCCACGAGTCATAGCGCCCCGAAGGACCCATGTGTCCTGAGCCCATCTGCGTCTGAAGCAGGATCGCGCCCGCTCCACGGTTCATCGCGCGGAGCTTGGCCACCCACTTCGCGGGCTCCCAGTACGACACCCGCGGGTCGTTGAGTCCCGCCATCACGAGCAGCGCCGGGTAATCGGCGTTGCGAACGTTGTCGTAGGGCGAGTAGCTCTTGATGTAGTGGTAGTAATCGGGCTGCCGCGGATCGCCCCACTCGTCGTACTCGTTAACAGTCAGCGGAAGCTTGTCGTCGAGCATGGTTGTAAGGGCGTCGACGAACGGCACCTGCGCCACCGCGCAGCCAAAGAGGTCGGGCCTCTGGTTCAGCACCGCGCCGATCAAGAGACCGCCCGCGCTGCGGCCGCGGATCGCGAGACGGTCGGGCACCGTGTAGCCCTGCGCGACGAGGTGCTGTGCGCATGCGATGAAATCGTCGAAAGTGTTGCGCTTGTGGAGCAGCCGCCCGTTTTCGTACCACTCCCTCCCCATCTCGCCTCCACCCCGCACGTGCGCGATCGCGAAGATGAAACCGCGGTCCAGCAGGCTTAGGCGGTTGGAATCGAACATGGGATCACTCGACTGCTCGTACGCGCCGTAGCCGTAGAGCAGCAGAGGAGAATCCTTCCGATGCAAGTCCCGGCGATAGACCAGCGAGATCGGAACCTCGACTCCGTCTTGTGACCTCGCCCACACACGTTCCGTGTCGTAGTCCTTGCGGTCATAGCCTCCCCGCACCGGCTGCTCCTTGACGATCGTCCGCTCACGGGTGTCCATGTCGTAGTCGACCGCGGACCACGGTGCGTTGAGCGACGTGTAAAAGAAGCGCATGACGCGGCTCTCGTAGTCGGGGCTCGAGCCGGGGAAAGCCGTATATGCGGCGTCCGGCTGGTCCAGCACGTGCAGGTCGCCCGTCAATGAATGGAGCACCTCGAGTCGCTGCAGCCCGTCCGACCGCTGGCCCAATACGACGTGACCGCGGTGGACGTCGATGAAGTTGAGCCGTACGCCGGGGCGCTCGGGCACGAGCTCCGTCCAGGATGACCGGCCGGGACTCGAGACGGGCGCGGCCATCAACCTGAAGTTGGTCGCGCCGTCGTTGGTCAGGATCAGGAAACGGTCTTCCTGGTGGTCGACCGAATACTCGATGTCCGTCCGGCGCGGCTCGATCATGACGAGCTCTCCTTCCGGCGCATCAGCGCTCAGGAAGAGGCATTCGCTCGTCACCTGGCTGGAGCTCGTGATGAATATGTAGCGCTCGCTCTTCGAGGACTCGACGCTCAGCTCGAAGCGCTCGTCGTCCTCCTGCAGAACGAGCACGTCCTCCTTCGCCGCGGTGCCGAGACGGTGCCGCAAGATCTGGTAGGGACGCATCGCCGCGTCGGGCCGCGCATAGAAGAAGGTCCTGCTGTCCGCCGACCATGCCGCGCCGTAATAGACGCCGGGCAGCACATCATCGAGATCGCGGCCGGACGCCAGGTCGCGGAACCGGAGCTCGTGCAGCTCCGAGCCGTCGGTGTCGACGGCGTATGCAAGCAGGTTCTCGTCGGGGCTTCGCTCGACGTAGCCGAGCTCGAAATACTCATGCCCTTTTGCGAGCTCGTTGGCGTCGAGGATGATCTCCTCGGGAGCCTCCATCGAATCGCGTCTGCGGCAGTAGATCTCGTAGTCCAGGCCTTCGACTGTCCGGGTGTAGCTCCACCAGCCCTTGTAGAAGGTGGGCGCCGAGTAGTCGGTTTCCTGGACCCGGCCGACGATCTCGCGGTACAACCTGTCCCGGAGCTCGGCGGTGTCTGCCATGACCGCGTCGGCATACGCGTTTTCGGCTTCCAGGTAGGCGATCACCTCGGGATTTTCTTTGTCCCGAAGCCAGTAGTAGGTGTCGACGCGACGGTCGCCGACCGCCTCCAGGACTTGTGGGCGCTGGGGGGCAACCGGAGGCCGGGCCGGGGTGACCTTCACCCACCCAACTCTAGGGTGAGCTAGCGGGACCTCGCGAGCTTGAACGCCTTGCGCACCATCTGTTTAACCGCCGGCCGCTCAGCGTCGGCGGGCGAGCGCAGCGTGATGGATCTCATCGCCTTGCCGCCCCCTTCGAGCAGGCCGCTGCCGTCGTCCAGCTCGACGCCCCGGTAGAAGTAGAGCGTCGAGTGGTTCGTGAAGGTCCCGATTCCGACCACGTCCTCATCGCCGGCCTTGTAGCGGACGAGCTTCCACATCATGCTCCGCGAGCGCGGGGGCGCCATTGCATAGGCCACCTCTTCAGCACCTGGCGCGACCTCCGTGACCACCTTGATCGCCGCCTGGACGTTGGCGCGGACGGCAGGCGCCACCTGTCTCAGCTGCTCCGTGAGCTTGGTCATGATCGTCAGTTAAGACCATGCCGCGGGCCGATTCTCATCGGTCGCCTGCCATTGGCGCTCGACGTGGCGGAATTTCACACCGTTGGGGTCAACGGCGCGTAATCGGGGTCGGCTGAGTCAGTTTGGCTGAAGAGCCTTGATCAGCTGGCCTGACCTGCCGATGACCCAGCCAAGCCACGCCGCCCAGACCAGCGCCAGGACTGCTCCCAACGCGACCAGACCTGACCCGAGCTCGCTCGAAAAAAAGACGCCTAGATCGAACAGCACGAGGTTGGCCAGGCCCAACCAGTAGAGGACAGCGAGCGCGATGCTGAGCCAACCCAACCCTCGCGGAAGCGATGGCTGGCGCAGGACGAGGCGTCCTGTGAGGTACGTGCCTAGGCTCGCGAAGATGAGATATCCGCGCTCCAGCCAGTTGATGACGCCCGACCAGATGCCCGAAGAGGTCCCAAGCACATTCAGGTCCGGCGCGTTCAGGCCGGTGCTGTCGCGCACCACAGCCTGCGCCGAGCCGACCTGGGCCAGCATCCACAGCATGCCCACGATGCCCGCCGCCAGAAACCACGTGTACAGGAGCTCGGTGCGGACGCCACGTCCGAAAAATTCCCGCAAAACGACTGCGATCGCGATCAGGCAAACGAAGGCGGCCATGAACAGCAGGAAAGAGACATAGAGCTCCGGCCAGACCTGCCGAATGTAGGCGTAATGCTTGGCCAGGTCGGGATCCGTGGGCGGAATGCCGACGCTCACGACGGTGACGAGCACCCCCGCAGCGATCGCGAGGGCGCCATAGGACCAGGTCACAAACCGTCCAGTGCGGGCCCACGCAGAGTCGGTCATTCCGCGTGCAGAACCTCGACCACATTGGTGCGCGCTGCCCACCGGCCCGGTATCAAGGCCGCCGCTATTGCTACGACGACCCCGAGGAGCGGTATCAGAACGAGCTCAAGCGCGCTGAATACCCGGTATGCGGCAGGCGGTGTGTCGTTGCCGGCCGAGCTGCTGATCACGTCGTTCAGAATGTGATGCAGTACCAGGCCGGCAGGCATGGCCACCAAACCACCGACCAACGCGAGGAGCGCGGCCGACGCGCTCACCATGACCATCACCTGTCGAGGACTCATGCCCAGAGCCTTCAGCGTTGCCGTATCGCGGATGCGCTCTCGTGTGTTCAGAAGCAAGGTGTTGAACACTCCGCCGACGCCGATGAGCGCAAGCACCCCCGCGAGGATCAGCAGCACCAGGTCGATGATCTTGACCGGGGCGATGGTGGACGTATCGCTCGCGTGCACGTCGATAAGATCCGGCTCTGCGGCTGCGACGCGCCGCACGTAAGTGGAGACGTCGGAACCGCTCGTAAGCGTCACGTCGTAGACGAAGGGTTCGACCGCCGGGGTCACCAATCCCATCGTCGCAATGTCCATGAAGAGCGAATGACCCAGGTTGTTAATGTCGTAGGTCTCGCCGACCAGGCGGAGCTGCAGGGGCTGCCCATTGGCTGTACCCGTGAAGGTGTCACCGATCTTCAGGTGCGCGTCGTGCATCAAGGCCGCCGGGGCTACCACCTCACCTGGCGCTGAGTACCAGCGGCCGGCGACGACCATGTAGCCCAACCGCGACGAGTCGCCGCGGAACAAGTGCGTGTTCACGGGGTCGCCAACACCCGGGACGATTACGTTCTGGCCGCCAAATGCGACCACACGTGCCGTTTCCGGCTGGGCGTTCAACAATCGCATCACGTCGGAATCGGGGTATGCGCTGCTGCGAGTGACCATCACCTGGTAGTTGCCGGCGCCGGTCTCACTGTTGTTTATGAGCTCGAAGCTTCGCGGCAACCCTACCGCGACCACGACCGTTGCAACCCCCAGCAGGACTGTGACCAGCGTCAGGATGGCTCGAAGCGGCCGGGCGAACGCATCGCCGATGCCCAGGACGACTGGCCGTGGAAGCCGGACACGTGCCGCAGCGCGCCGGAGCGTGCGCCCACCGGCGCCGCGAGGTCCGGACGCCTTCGTGATAGCGACTATCGGCTTGAGCAGCCCGGCCCGCATGGCGGGCACTGTGGCGGCGACCGCCACGACCAGAAGTCCACCGGCAAGGATGAGAAAGTCCAGCCCGATCGAGAACGTGGGCGTATACGCGAGCCCAAGCGCATGAGAGCTGTTCGCCAGCAGCGGTTGGCTGGCGAGCGTCCCCGCGACCACGCCGACCAGGCATGCAGCCAGCGCAGGGATGACGATCTGGAGGGCGAAGACTTCGACCACCTGGTATGGCGTGAACCCGACTGCCCTCATGATCCCGATCTCGCGATAGGCCGAGATCACGATTCCGGTCACCAGCGTGGCGACGATCGCGACCGTCGCCGCGAGAGCAAAGACGCTGAACGCAACCAACACGCCGGTGAGGATCTGGTTGGTGATGTTGAAGATGCTTCGAATCAGGATGTAGTTCAAAGATCCGGAGACGCTTCCCGGTGGGAGGCTCGCTTTCAAGCGGTCGAGAGAGGCCCGTAGCTGGCTGCTCGTCGGGTCGCTGCTGAAGCGGTAGTCCATCAACAAGAAGGACGAGTCTGCGGTCGCAAGGGCTGGCACCGCAGCAGGCAGCATCCACGCGCGTTGGCTGCTCAGATCGGCGCTCCCCTCATCGATATCGACAGCCTCGCCGACCACGGTGAGCGTCGGGGTGTGCGCGACGCTGGTGACCTTGATGCGGTCCCCCACGGAGATCTTGTTCAGCTCGGAGAAAGACCTGGTCAGCACGATCTCGTCGTTGGCAAGTGGCCACCGACCCGACGTAACGCTGAGGACTTCGACCGCTCCGCCGGGGTTGTCACGACCAACCGCGTCGACGTAGAACTTTCGGTCGCCAAACCGGAACTGAATGTTGCTCGCAGGGTACGGACCGCCTGAAGCCGCAGCGCCGATGAGCGCCGGCGTATTGCCAAGCAGGTGCCGGTCGGTGGTCGGGTTGAACGCCACCTGCAGATGTGCGCCCCTCTGCTTTTCGAAAGCGATCTGGTACGGGTCACGCGTCTGCGACATGAGCGTCATCGCCGTGGTTCCCGCAGCCATGGCAAAGAGAACGGTCAGGAAGATCACGGCGGCTTGAAGCCGCCGGCGGCGCAGGTCCGCCACGGCCTTGACGACGACGGCCTTCATCGGGACGCCTCCTCGCCATGCACCCGGATCACCTCCGAAGGCGCGCGCTCCGGGCTCTCGAGATGTGCGTCGTCGACGATCTTTCCGTCCATCACGCTGATCACCCGCGCCGCGTGTCGCGTCGCCAGCTTGGCGTCGTGAGTGACGAGCAGGATCGTCTGGCCCTCGCGATGCAGCCCGCCAAGGAGCTCCATCACCTGCTCGCCACTGTGTGTGTCCAGCGCGCCAGTGGGCTCATCGGCGAGCAGCAGCGTCGGGTTGTTGATAAGGGCGCGTGCGACCGCGACACGCTGCTGCTGGCCCCCGCTGAGCCGGGCCGGATAGCGGTCTGCGACCTCCTCGATGCCGAGCGTCGCCAGCAGCTCGCGTCCGCGCTCGGTCGACGCATTGCCTTTGAGCTGAGCCGGGATGAGGACGTTCTCGAGGGCGGTCAGGTTGGGGAGCAGGTAGAAGAACTGGAAGACGAAGCCGATCTGGTCGCGCCGGAACCTGGCCAGGCCCGCCTCACCCAACTTTCCCAGGTCAGTCCCGCTGACGGACACGCTGCCCGACGTCGGACGGTCCAGACCCGCGACGAGGTTGAGCATCGTGGACTTGCCGCTTCCTGAAGGGCCCATGATCGCGGTGAACTCGCCCTTTTCGACGGTGACCGATACGCCGTTGAGGGCGCCGGTGATCCCGCCCTGGTAGACCTTCGTTACGTCGGCGAGCCGCACTAGCTCGGTCATTCCGTTGCTACGCCCTCCTCCCCGAAACGCTCTGAAGAAAGTTCGTCCATCCATTTGAGGTCTGCCTCCGTGTGAAGTAATGCGCCGCGCACGAGCCGCGCCAGGTCGATGCGGCCGTCACGACGCGCCTGTTCTTCCAGCCGGTTGAGGTCCCGAAGGCGCTGCAGGTAGGCGCGCTTCTGGCGCGCGAGAAGTCCGTGCAGATTGCCGTTCGCGATCCGGGTCGCGAGAAGGAGCTTCACGTAGATCTCCTCGTGGAGCTGCTGAGGTCCGGAGTCAGGCTCGCCGAGCCACTGCTCGAGCGCCTTCTGGCCGTCGGGCGAGAGCTCGTACTGCAACTTCCCGCGGCCGCCTCGCGGGCCGACTGGCCGGACGAGCCCATCGCGCTCGAGGCGCTGGAGGGTGGTGTAGATCTGCCCGATATTGACTTCCCAGGTCCCCCCCAGCATCGCTTCAAAGCGGTTCTTCACCTCATATCCGTGGAGCGGCTCCCCCTTCAGGAGTCCCAGCACGCCGTACTTAAGCGACAATCTCTCGTCTAACCATACTCAGTATGTATGCCGAGTATGCATCGCCCTCATACGCTTGTCAAGGCTCCTGATCGATGATTTCTGTCGAGTCGCGAAGTCAGGTCTGCAGGAGGGGCGAATGAACACCTTGAGATCGAAGGACGGAACCACCATCGCGTTCGACAAGCAGGGCGGCGGCCCGCCCCTGATCGTGGTCGACGGGGCGATGAGCACGCGCTCCGGAGGGTCGAAGCCTGAGCTCGCCCGGCTTCTCGCCGAGCACCTGACGGTCTACACCTATGACCGTCGCGGCCGCGGTGACAGTGCAGACACCCAGCCCTATGCGGTCGAGCGAGAGATCGAAGACATCGACGCCCTGATCCACGAGGCGGGTGGATCGGCTTTCTTGTACGGCCACTCGTCCGGTGGGTGCCTGGCCATGGACGCAGCCGTGGCCCTTGGTGACAAGCGGATCCCGAAGCTGGCGATGTATGAGGCTCCGTACAACGACGACCCAGCGGCTCAGGAGATCTATCGGGAGTACATCCACAACCTCACCGACGCCCTCGGATCCAATCGCCGAGGCGACGCTGTTGCCCTGTTCATGGCACTCGTCGGAACGCCCGCCGAGCAGATCCAGGGAATGAGGCACGCCCCGTTCTGGGCCGGGATGGAGGCGATCGCCCCAACCCTGGCCTACGACCACACGGGGATCATGGGCAAGGACGGCACGATTCCCAGGGATCTGGCGGCCCGAGTCCGCGTGCCGACGCTGCTGATCGTCGGCGGCAGCGGGGCACCGTTCATGCTCGAGACGGCAAAGACCTTGAGCAAGGTCATTCGAGGCGCTGAGCTGCGCACGCTCGGTGGACAGACCCACAACGTTGAGCCGGACGCGATCGCCCCGGTTTTGGTCGAGTTCTTCGCCTAGGTCAGCGCCTGACGCGTACGCCCTGCGCGACGAGAGCTATAAGACCGAGCCCAACGACGCCGAGTCCGTAGGCCACGGTTGTGGCGTGAAGACCGAATGATGTCGTGGCCACGCCGGCGGCCAGAGCCGGGAGGCTGAAGGCCAGGTAGGCGATGACGAGAGCTGAGGCCAACAGCTCGCTTCGCTCGCCGGGCCCCGCGATCCGTGCCAGCGTCCCGAACGAGCCGAGGGCGGACGCTCCGAAACCTACGCCCGCGACAACTGTTCCAACAGCAGCCAAAGCAACGGCGTGGGCTTCCACGCCCGCAAGCGACAGGGCAATCCCGCCGGCGAGGGTAATGGCGCTGATTCCCAGCACCCTCCTGGTGGGCGAGTGGCGGAGTGCGAAAGCCGATATGGCTCCCGTGCCGCACAACAAAGTGACGACGAGGCCGCCGATCAGGTGGTTGGTTAGGCCGAAAATGCCCACCGCGACCGATGGACCCAGCGACAGATAGAGCCCGCCGAGCGCCCAACTGGCAACGATGATCGGGACCAGGGTGTAGACGTCGGGGCGAAGGCGGTTCGGAATGCCGACCGCAGGAACCAGCGAGGCCAGGGCGCCGGGGCGTCCGGCCGATGTCTCGGGCATGAGGAAGACGGCCACTGCGGCGAGGCCTGCTCCGACCAGCAGAAGTGCGAAGACGAGATGTGTTGGGCCCGGTGCGAACTGGACCAGGGCCCCACAGCCGAGCGAGCCGATCGCCAGGCCGCTGATGGGCGCGATTCCGTTGACGAGGCCGGCGCGGCCGGGAGCGTGGGATGGGTTCAGGTCGACCAGCGTTGCGCCAAGGGTCGAGAAGGCAGTGCCGGTGGCGATGCCCTGCGCGACCCGTGCGACGAGAAGGCCGACGACATTGCCGGCGACGAGAAACGCAACGAAGGCAAGGGCTTCCAGTGCGATCGCTGCGCCGAGCACCGGGCGACGACCGATGTGGTCGGAGAGAGCGCCCACCGTGAGGAGCGAGCCGATCAAGCCGAAGACATACACCGCGAAGATGACCGTAAGTGTCGTAGGCGAAAAGCCCCATGCCTTCTGGTAGACGACGTACAGCGGCGTGGGTGCGCTCGCCGCCGCCGCGAAGAGGACGAAGATCGCGCTGGCGGCCGCGAAAGCATTCGCGGAGGAAGGGCGGCCCGACGGGCCAACCTCCCCGTACCGCGTCTGCACCGCGACGCTGGTTGCGTTGATGGTGGCTACTTTCCCGCTAGCTCGCGGCGGGCCGCCGCGACGATGTCGGCGCCGGTGTTCGCATGTCCGTTGATACCCCACCCGCCTTCAGGTGATTCCGTGATCAGAACCCATGTGCGCTCGGTTAGCTCCGGATCCCCCGCGGCCGCCGCGACGATGTCGGTCAGCTCTCGCACCACGCCAAGCTGCTTGTCGCGATCGAGAACGCCGATCGGCGTCAGGACCTGGACGCGGACGTAGTTGCTGTCACCCGCGACATTGGATACCGCGTCGGCGGGTAGGTCGTGAATGAATGCAGCGGTGTTGTTCCTGAACATCGAGATGTCCGGCACCTTCTCCCACCGCATAACGGCCGCGGCCAGGTCCCTGGCCAGGTCGTGCTTGTTGCTGAAGGTGCCCTCGGCGGCGTAAACGTCGATCATTGGCACGAGTTTGTCTCCCTTGAAATTGCGATAGTCGTCGCACCGATGCTGCCACTCTGCCCGCCCCATCGACAGAACGGTCTGTATAGTAACACGCCCGAACTGATTTAGACAGACCGGTCTGTAGACTTATGCCATGGCTGTGAAAACCAAAGAGGTGGGGGCGACTGCTTCCCGCCGAGCGCCTGCCCGCGAGCGCTTGCTGGCGGCCGCCGACAAGCTCTTCTACGCCGAAGGCGTACACGTCGTCGGCGTCGACCGGATCGTTGAAGAGGCCGGCGTCACAAAGGCCTCGCTCTACAACACCTTTGGCAGCAAGGACGAGCTGGTCCGCGCCTATCTGGAAAACCACCTGCGCCGGCGGCAAAAGCGTGTGGCGAGCATCCTGGCCGCACACACGTCGCCACGGGAGCAGATCGTCGCGATGTTTGCCGAGGTCGAACACCTCCTCGACGGCTCCGAGTTTCGAGGCTGCCGTTTCATCAGCGCCGCCGCCGAAGCGCGACCCGGCGACGCAGGCGAAGCCGTCGCAGCGGCGTATCGCGCCTGGCTCTGGTCCGTCTTCACAGATCTCGCCCGTGCGGCCGGAGCGAAGGATCCCAAGCTATTCGGCCGGCAGCTGTTCTTGCTGTACGACGGCGGCGCCGTGGCAGCGCGAATGGATGACGATCGGCGAGCCGCGGCCAAGGCAGTCCGTGCCGCGGCCGTGGCATTGCTCGACGCCGCGATCCCAGCCACGACCGGCAAGCGACGGGCGCCCTGATTTCCTGAATGTTGATCCCGCCGCTGGCACTTGCGGTCGGGGCTCTCGGTTTCCTCATCCGCCGCCATCGGCGCGTGATGCTTAACGTTGCGATCGGGGTACAGAACCTCGCGCGCCTCGAAGCTGACCTCGAGGACGCTGTGGACAGCGCGGCCGCGGCCGCGCGGAAACCGTGGTGGCGCTGACCGGAAGCGGCAGACACTGAGCCGCCCAGCGTCACTTCACCGCTCGACGGCGGCGCTCTTGTTTGGAGTCGCCGCACTCGCAGTCGTTGCGCTTCATCTAGCAACCAACAGACTTTGGGCTTCCACACCGATGAGCTCTACTACCTCACCTGCGGCCTACATCCGGATCTGGGGAACAGCTCCGCAACTTCTCCTGAACAAACGATGCCCCCGTTTGTAGTTGAGGCGGGCTGCCGTCCGGCTAGTTCGTGAACCTGCCACTAAGCGTTCGGAGAGCCGATCTCGAGTGGATCGCCAGCTTTGCGTATGTGTTTGCCAGGTGGCTCTCCACGGTCCGCTCACTGATATGAAGTTGATTTCCGATCTCGACCGCGGTGTAGCCGCGAGAGGCGAATGTCGCCACCTCGAGCTCGCGCCGAGTCAACGCGTCGATGCCCTCAGGGACTGCGAAAGCCAGGCCTGGCCACTCTCTTCGCCGCGCGCCCGTTAGACCATCACGCTGCGAGATACGGAGCACCTTGGCCAGCGCGATCGCGTATGACCTCACGGCGACCGCGATCACGAGCCCGACGCCACCGACGAGCAAAACTGTGGGCCGGCTTCCCGCTTCGCCGGCCAGGATCACCCCGAAGACAACGGCCGCGGTAAGGCTGACCGCGGATGCCATTCGCGTTGAGAGCGTCCACATCGCCGCGATCAGCGGCAGGAGGGCGAGTGAAGCGACCACGTCGTTCGGGGTAAGCATTTCGATCACAAGAACGACAACCAGAGCAAAGCCGCAGATCGAGGCCGTCGCGACGTCCCATCTGCCAGTGGCCAGCGCGCACGGCCGGATCAGGAGGGTGGCGGATCGAGCGCCGAGATTCCGGTGTGCCTTGGGCATTCGCAGGGCATCGCCTCCAACTGGCTTCGGTCGATGTGCGGCGCATCATACCCCAGGCCCTGGCGGTGCAGGAAATCCGGTACTGATGGGTCGAATCGGTACAAAAACCCGTACTGCTCACGGATGACGCCTCGGCGCGCGAACACGAAGCTTTGGGTCAATTCGCGTTCTGGATCGCTTCGCGTGCTTTGGAGGGTTGGCGATGAGACAGCTGCGACGCATCGGCTTGGCTTTTGGGGCAGCCTTGCTAGTTTTTCTGCCGCAGACGGCGGGAGCGACCCAACCGTTGCGGTTCCCGTCGGGAGCCTTCGTCGGAACGTTCGCCGCCGGCCAGGTCTGCTCGTTCGCGGTCGACACAGCGCCTGTCGGCGCGACCCAGACGGAAACGCTGTACTTCGACCGAAGCGGCAATGTCATAAAGATCGGGTTCACTGGCGTGTCGTACATCTCCTTAACAAACGACACGACAAAAAAGACCATCGTCGTCAACGCCAGCGGTACGGGCGCGCTTTACCCGCAGGGTGACGGATCTTTCCTCGGCAGCGGCGGCGGACCGGGCCTCTTCGCGCTGTTCCCCACCGACTCCGGCGGTCCAGCTTTGCTCCAGATCCGCGGGCGAGAGACCTTTACGATCAGTCCCTCCGGCCAGATCCAGAACCTGGTCGTCGTCGGCACGGTGACTGACCTCTGCGCTGTGCTCGGGAGCTGACCCGACCAGCGGCGGGCGGAGGCGTCCTCAGGTGGCGCCTCCGTTTCACGACCAGCACGTGCCGAGCCGCCGCCTGAGCCAGCCTGCGAGGCCAACAGGCGAAGCACGAAGTCCTGCATTACGTTGCCGGTGTCGTCCTTCGCTGTAGCGACCGCACGCGCCCGATAGGGGTATACCTTGCGTGTACACGGAGTGACCTCTGAAGCGCCGCCGGTGACTGGTCTTGCTCTCCAGGTCAATGACCTGCACGTGAGCTACGGCCCCAAGCGAGCGGTGGACGGGGTCTCGCTCGATATCAACCAAGGCGAGATCTTCGGTCTTCTGGGTCCGAACGGGGCCGGCAAGACAAGCACTCTGAGCGCGATCGAGGGACTGCTCAAGCCGACCTCCGGCTCGATCCTGATCCACCAGGTCGACGTTCGAGCCCACCCCGGGCAGGCCAAATCGCTGATCGGGGTTCAGCTCCAGTCCACGAGCTTTCAGTCCGAGCTCAAGATCAGCGAGATCGTCAAGCTGTACGCCGGTCTGTACGGGGTGCCGCTCACCAAGCCTGCGATCTCCAACAGCCTGACCGAAATCCACCTGGGCGACGAAGCGTCCAGGCGCTTCAGCCAGCTCTCAGGCGGGCAGCAGAAGCGCCTGGCGCTGCTAATCGCGACAGTCCACGACCCTCCGCTCGTCCTGCTTGACGAGCCGACGTCAGGCCTCGACCCGCAGGCGAGGCGTCAGCTCTGGGACCGAATCGAGCGGTTCCGCAAAGAGGGGCGCAGCATCCTTCTCACCACACATTCGATGGAGGAGGCGCAGGCAGTTTGTGATCGCGTCGCCATCATGGATCACGGCAAGATCCTGACGGTAGGCACGCCGGCCGCTCTCATCGCAGCCCATCGCGATGATCCTCAAGTCCGCCAGGCGGCCCACGGCGAGGTCACTCTGGAGGACGTCTTCATCGCGCTAACCGGACGGGAATTGCGTGACTGATGAAGTGAGAGTTCGCGAGGGTCGATCGGTGGCGGTCCCCACCTGGTCGTCATCGCTCAAGGTTCTCCTGCGTGCAGATACCACGGCTCAGGTGCGTACTTCTCTGTCTTTGGTGCTCACCTTTGCCCTTCCTCTGATCTTGTTGGTCGCCACTGGACTCGGCAAGAACTCGGCGGTACTGGGCGGTCCCGCGTTCCGTATCAGCCTCGCGCTGACCGTGGGGCTGGTCTCGATCGGGACCGTCGGCTACTCGCTGGCGATCGCGCGCGACCGCGATACCGGCGTCTTTCAACGGCTTCGGGTGACACCGGCACCGACCTGGACCATCATGGTCAGTCGCTGGATCGTGCAACTCGGCGCAGTTCTGGTCATGGCGATCGTGGTTCTGGTGGTTGCCGCCCTCTTCGTGGGGGTCACCCTGCCACCGCAGGACTACCTGTTCACAATTCTGGTCGCGTTGCTCGGATCTGCCGTCTTCCTAAGCATTGGCCAAGCGATTGTGGGACTGATTGCATCGGCAGACACGCTCAACGCGGCTGGCCGCCTCCTTTACGTACCCCTGATCGGTCTCAGCCTCTTCGGAAATACAGATCGCCTCGGAACGACGGTCGAGCTGGTGTCCCGCTGGTCTCCTGGCGGCTGTCTCGAGACGTTGCTTTCGGCCGCCATGGGTGCGACTGCGTGGACCGGTCAAAGCTGGGGTGCGCTCTTCGCCAGCTTCGGCTACACCGCGGTGTTCGCAGTGATCGGGATTCGCTGGTTCCAATGGGGGGCCCGCTGACCCCGTCCCAGTCCCGGCTCGTGCGTCACGAAGTACTGCTCGCGAATCAGTCCGGGTATTCGTCCTTCCGCCAGCTGCGAGGTTCGGCGGGTTGGGCCTTCGGCGTTCGCTCGAGCAAGAAGCTGTAGTACGGCGCCACGAACGGGTCGGGCGCGGACACGGTGTAGGTGTGGTAGACAGTCCCGTTCTCGCGTGCGAAGGCGATCCAGCTCGGGTTCTCGCGCAAACCGTCCTTCAGCGCAGCCCCGGTCTGGCGCGACCATTCCTCGAGCCAGTCGGGAGGGTTGTCGATCATCTCTTTGACCTCGGAAATCTGCTCCGCCTGTTCCTCGGTCAGCGCGAGGCCGAAGTCGAACGCGAACTCGCTGTTGTAGGTGGAGACATAGGGGAACTGCCAGCCCATCCGCTGCTTGTAGGCCGTCAGTCGCTCGATCGGGGCCCGCGAAAAACAGATCAGCGTCACGTCGCGGTGGCTCAGGTGAACTATCGAGCCGTCGAGCCCGTCGCCCAGGCTGGTGCAGCCGGGGCAGGCGCCCACCGTGTAGTCGGGGCCGAACATGATGTTGTAGGCGAGCAGCTGTGATCGCCCGTCGAAGAGCTCGGCCAGGGTCTTCTTGCCGTCCTCGGTGTCGAACTCGTACTCCTTCTCGACCCGGACCCAGGGCAGATCGCGACGCGTCTTCGTGATCTCCTCGTTTCGCTTCGCATGCTCTGCCTCGAGCTTCGCGAGCTCGTCCCGGGCCACCTGCCACTCCTCGCGGGTTCCAGTCCTGTGTTCCGACATCTCATCTCCCTCGGTCCGACTCCGGCGCTCCCGCCACGAGCCGTACCCGTATCCGATCCGACGCTCACGGGGTCACGAAATGAGACCCCCCACCACCCGGAAACTAATCGCAACCGTCCTCCGGGGGAAGCTGCCGCGGGTACCGCGGCTCGCACCGAAGAACCGTTCCCCACTTGTGGGGCGAGCTTGAGCCGATATGATACAACCATATGGTTGTATCAATCCAGATCGCGCCGCTGGACTTCGACCGCGTCTTCGCAGCCCTCGCGGATCACACACGACGCGATATCGTCCGACGTGCCATCCGCGGCGAGGAGGGGGTTGTCGAGCTGGCCAGCCATTACCCGATGAGCTTCGCGGCGGTCCAGAAGCATGTCGCGGTTCTCGAGAGCGCTGGCTTGATCACGAAGCAGCGCATCGGCCGACGCAAGGTCGTCCGCACCAGCCTCGAGGCCCTTCTTGTCGCACGCCGGCTGCTCGACCAGTACGAGGAGCTTTGGCGGGCTCGGATCGACCGCATGCATGAGCTCATCGCCGAGACGGCCGGCGCCATCGACACCGTGGAGACAAAGGAGAACAAAGGATGACCGTCACCGCTGTCCGCAAGGATCCCCAGAGGCTCACCCTGACCGTTGAGGCCGAATTCGGGGCATCGGTCGAGCGCATCTGGCAGCTTTGGGCGGATCCGCGCAAGCTCGAGCGCTGGTGGGGACCGCCGACCTACCCTGCCACCTTCACCAAACACGATCTGACTCCCGGCGGTCGCGTCGAGTCCTACATGACCGGGCCCGCGGGCGACAAGCCGCACGGCTACTGGGACGTCCTCGAGGTCGAGCCGCCGCATCGCGTTCTCTTCCGCGCCGGCTTTGCCAACGCGGACGGCACGCCCAACTCGGACATGCCGGTAAACACGATCCGGGTCGACATCGAGGAGGTCGCCCAGGGACGCACGCGCATGTCGATCGAGATCGCGTTCCCCAACACCGAGGCCATGGAGCAGGTCCTCGCCATGGGCACCGAAGAGGGACTGGTTCAGGCCGTCAGCCAGATCGATGCCATCCTCGCCGAAGAAACTATCCAGCGCTAGATCCAGAGGAGAGCCGTGGTGACCACATTGACCTCGTCAACCTGCCAACCAACGACAAACTCAGTGAGAAGGGAGCGGCGACCATGAAGCTGATGACCACCACGCAGGTCTCCGTTGACGGAGTGATGCAAGGGCCTGGCGGTCCGGGCGAGGACGAGCGGGGCGTATTCGAGCGCGGCGGATGGGCCCATTTCGACCAGGAAGCCGGGAAGGTCATGGACGAGATCTTTCGACGCGCCGACGCGTTCTTGTTCGGCCGCCGGACCTACGAGATCTTCGCCGGCTCCTGGGGAACGTGGAAGGATCCGGGCGACAGCCCGATCTGGACGGCCTTGCACACCAAGCCCAAGTACGTCGCATCGACCACACTCACCGACCCGCAGTGGACGAACACGACCGTCCTCTCCGGTGATGTCGCGGCTGCCGTCCGCGAGCTGAAGGCCAAGCCGGGACGCGAGCTGCAGGTCCAAGGCAGCGGCGCCCTCATCCGCTGGCTGCTCGACAACCAGCTCGTCGACGAGATCACCCTGTTCACCTTCCCGGTGGTCGTCGGCCAGGGCACGCGGCTGTTCCCCGACACCGGGCCGGATCTAGCGCTTGATCTGGTCGACTCGCGAGCCACCCCGAAGGGGATAACGATCCAGGTCTACCGGCTTGCCGGGCACCCGCAGTATGCAACCGCCGCCGCGCCCTGAATCACGTAGCAGTTTTCCCGCAATAAGCCGAGCGAGAGAGTGGGACTTGCGCTTGGCGCGAGCCGTGAGTACGTCAGCTTCGACCGAGAGAGGCCTGTGGCCCAGGCCTCAGACCTTGCGGTGCCCGCCGTCAGCGGTGCTCTGCCGGATCAAATGCATCCGGGACGTCCACTGAGCGAGCAGCTCCTCGAGCATCTGCACGTCGGTCGCCGTCTCGAACCGATCGTCGGCTTCACGCCAAGACATCCCAGACCTCATTCGGTCCAGCGAGGCGGTCGCACAATCGATTAGGTCCGCGTAGACCTGAAGCCAGAAATCGCCGTTCTCCAACGCCAGCTCGTCCAGCCCGGTCCTGCGCAGGGCGGCTTCTGTGCGGTTGAGCTCGGAACGAAAGTGTTCGACACGTTTCAAGTCCTTCCTGGCGCGCGTGCGCCGGTAAGAGTGATTCGCCGAATTCAAGAGCAGCAGCTTCGATTGGAACAGCAGCGCGTGCGATTCCGCGATCCTCATGCCGCTCGACGCCAAGAGGGACCGCCCGCGGCTCGACTTTCGATGCCTTACGGCGGCCATGCTCCGCCTGTGTGCGTGACTGTTCGATGAGTCCCTTGCCCGCATGATCCACCAACGTGTGGCCGTGTACTAGCGTGCGGCCCCGTATTACAGAAACGCCCTGGCGAAAGGGCATACCGAGACTGAATTCGGGCGCGGCTACCTGTCTTGTCGCGCTTCGAATTCAGCGTGCCAGAACTCGCGGCGCCCGAGCAGGCGTTCGTACTCGGCGCGGAGCATCGCCTCGTCGTCTTTCACCTCGGCATCTCCTTCTGGAGGCACGTGGACCTTCTGCGACTCGAGGTCGGTCAGGATCTTCTGCTTCAAGCGGCAGAGCTCGTCGTAGGTCTCGAGCCAGCGTCGGGCGTCGTTGACGTCGCCGGAATGGGCTGAGGAGGCTTCGCCTGGCAGCAGCTTGTCACCATCGTCTTCCCCCACATGAGGAGAAACGGCCGACGGGCGCCCCGTCCCCGGGCACATCAAGTGCGGATGGATGGTGTGCGTTGACCTGAACGTGCGGACGTTTGCGTTTGGAGCGATCTCGACGGTTCTGCCCGGTCGCGCCTAACCCCTTATTACACGCGTCGCCGCCCTTCAACCAAACAGGGCGGGAAGAGGTGGGCCGAGGGCGGACTGTAAGCCGGGTTCTGTGTCCCTCGCGGGACGGTGACCATCTGTCTGGGGCGCCGGTTGCCCGGCGTCTCTAGCGACCGATACCCGAGGACTGGGCGAGCCGCCCTTAAAACGTCCTCCTATTTGGTCTTGCTCCGGGCGGGGTTTACCTGGCCGGCCGGTCACCCGGCCGCCGGTGGGCTCTTACCCCACCTTTTCACCCTTACCTGACAGCGTCTCTCCGGAGATAGCCGCTGCCGGGCGGTAATTTTCTGTGGCACTTTCCTTCGGGTCGCCCCGACTGGGTGTTACCCAGCGCCCTGCTCTATGGAGCCCGGACTTTCCTCCAACGCTATTTACTTCGCCGGCGGTCACCCGTCCGCCTCGGCCCGCAGCTAGTTTACCCGCCGAACTTGGTCTTCTTAACGTGCTCGTCGATCGCCATGTTCACGAGCTTGTCTGCGCCCCGATTTTCCTCCCGCGGGATGTGCTTGACAGTCACCTTGTCACCGAACTGGTTGAGCAGGTCGGTCGCCTGCCTGTGCAGGTCGACCAGCTCAGGCTCCTTGACCTTCCACCGCCCGTTTACCTGCTCCACCACGAGCTTGGAATCCAGATAAACCTCGAGCTTGTCCGGTTTCCAACCTTCGACCGCTTTGAGCCCTTCGATCAGGGCGCGATACTCGGCCTGGTTGTTGGTCGCCACGCCAAGCCACCGATGCAGCGCTCGCAGTCTGTTTCCCTGATCGTCTTCGATCAGCACGCCGAGGGCTGCCGGTCCCGGATTGCCGCGAGCTCCGCCGTCCGCGCGCACGCGGAGCGTCTTCAGGCCATCACCAGGATCCGGCCGCAGTTCTCGCACTGCACGATCGCATCGCCCTTGCGCAGCATCTGCATGCCCGACGAGGTGACCGTGACGTGGCAGGCGAGGCACTGGTTGCGATCGACCTCCGCCACCGGCGGATGAACACGCACCCGCAGGTAAGCGTTTTGATCCGGTGACGGCACCTGGGCCCAGATCGCCTGGCTGTCGGCCTGGACAATTGCGAGCTCGGCCTGCCACGACTCGAGGTTTTGACGCAGCGTCGGTTCGTCCGAGGTCGCGCGCGTGCGTGCGTCGTCGAGCCTCTCGGAAGCTTCGCGCACGGCAACGTCCGCTGCTTCGGCCTCGTCCATAAGGCGCAGCTGGGCGTCCTCCTCCTCGGCGAAGCTAGCCTTCATGTGCTTCACCTCGTCGCTCAGTTGCATGAGTTCCGTGGGGTTGCGGATGCGGCCGCTCATGAGCTCCTTCTCGCGCGATCGCATTCTCGTCCGGTGCGTTTCTCGCTCGCGATCGGAGTCCATGAGGCGGAGCTGGATGGCCTGTTCGCCCGCACGCGCCGCGGCAAGAGCTTCCTCCGCCGCGACCACGTCCGGGTTCACGTTCAGCAGAGATTCAACGCGTTCGATCTCGTCGCGCAGCTCTCGCTCTTTCTCGACCAGCCGTTGATAGGCCAGCAGGAGCTGCGCCGACTTCATTCGAGGATGACCAGGACCTGGCCCTCCTTGACGACCTCACCCTCCTTCACGCGGACCTCCTTGACGGTCCCCGCGCGTGGTGCGGTCACTGGGATCTCCATCTTCATCGACTCGAGGATAAGGAGCTCGTCCTCCTCCCCCACCTCGGCGCCCGGCTGCGTCTTGATCTTCCAGACGCTCCCGACCAGCTCGGCTTTCACTTCGGTCATCTCGTCTCCAAATAGTCGTTCATACGGGAATGTTCCCGTGCTTGCGCCAGGGCCGGTCGATCTTCTTGCTTCGCGCCTGGTCGATTCCCTTGATGATCACGCGCCTCGTCTCTGCCGGGTCGATCACGTCATCGATCATCGCCCAGCCCGCGGCGAGGTATGGATTGATCTGCGCCCGGATCGTCTCGATCAGCTGCGCGCGCGTGGCCTCAGGGTCTTCCGAAGCCTCGACCTGCTTGTTGAAGATGATGTTGACCGCGCCTTCCGGTCCCATCACCGAGATCTCGGCGAGAGGCCACGCCACTATGGTGTCCGGCTCGTAGCCCTTGCCGCACATCACGTAGTAGCCCGCCCCGTAAGCCTTGCGCATGATCACGGTGACCTTGGGCACCGTTGCCTCTGAGGTCGCGTACAGCATCTTGGCGCCGTGCCTGATGATGCCTTCCTTTTCGACCTGCGACCCGACCATGAATCCCGGCACGTCCATCAGGTAGACGAGAGGGACGTTGAACGCGTCGCACATGCGGATGAAGCGGGCGGCCTTGTCCGCCGAGTCGGAATCGAGAGCCCCGCCCTTTTGCATCGGCTGATTTGCGACGACGCCGGTCGCGTGACCTCCAACGCGTGCAAACCCGATGACGATGTTCTTCGCCCAGGTCGGCTTGACCTCGAACCACGAGTCGTGGTCGAAGATCGCCTTGATGACCTTGCGCACGTCGTAAGCCGCACGCGGGCTGACAGGCACAATCTTCTCGAGGCCCTCGACCGCGCGGTCGGCGGGATCGCCGGTGTCGGCAAACGGCGGGGCCTCGGCGTTGCTCGAGGGCAGGTAAGACAGGAAGCGGCGCACCGTGGCGATGCACTCCGCGTCGTTCTCCACCTCGTTGTCTCCCACGCCCGACTCGTAGCAGTGGACCTGCGATCCGCCCATGTCGTGGTCGGTTACGTCTTCTCCAGTCGCCGCCTTCACCAGGCGCGCGCCGCCGAGCGCCATCGAAGACGTGCCCTTGACCATCGGGACGAAGTCGGCGAGGCCGGGGATGTACGCGGTGCCCGCGGCGCAGGGACCGAGCATCGCGGCGACCTGCGGGATGACCCCCGACATGTGGACCTGGTCAGCGAACAGCCACCCAGTGCCGGCGAATGTCGACCCCGACGCCTCTTGGATCCGCGCGCCCGCCGAATCGAGCAGCCACACCAGCGGTTTGCGGTAGCGGACGGCCAGCTCGCGGACTCGGGCGGCCTTGAACTGCTCCCCCACCGCGCCCATCGATCCAGCCATGACCGTGAAGTCGTAGGCGATCACCCAGACCTGTCGGCCATCGACGTCGCCGTGGCCGGTGACCACGCCATCGGCCGGTGCCGTGTCGGAACCGTCCCTGTTCTGTGCGAGGAGGCCAAGCTCAACGAAGGTGCCCGGGTCGAACAGGAGGTCGATGCGCTCGCGGGCCGTGAGCTTGCCGCGCTCGTGCTGCTTGGCGATCTTCTCCAAGCCGCCCATGGCCAGGTTCTTCTTGCGCTTCGTGTGAAGCTCACCGACTCGTGCTTCGTAATCGTCCACCGGGCGAATTCTGGCAGAGCTTTCGTCCCCACCCGGCGGCTCCGATGCCGACCTTCCGCCAACCGGGGCGGTGAAATCTATTGACCCACCAGAAGGTCCTCGCGGCCGCGCCAGCGGTCGAGGAACCGATACATGTTGCGTCTGGAGAGGCGTTCGCGCTCACGTGGCTCCGTCGAATCCCACAGCCGGTGCTCGTGCTTCTCGAGCGGCAGACCGGACACGGCGACCGCCCGTCCTCCCCTGTCGCGTAATCGGAAGCTCAATTCCACGTCAGCGATGCGGTAGAAGCGGAACCGGGGATCGAACCCGCCCACGGCCAACGCATCGTCGCGGCGAAAGGCCATGCAGTAGCCTTCGATCGCGTCCACTTCGGGGCCGGCACTCTCCTCGAACTCTTTCATCGTGCTCTGGCCGCGGAGGCCGAACGGACCGGCAACAACCACCGTCGGGTCGGCGAGCACCTCGAGCAATGGCGCGATCGCATCTCCCTTCAGCTCCACGCCCGGGTCGAAGAGGACCACGACCTCCCCTGCGGCCGCCTCGATTCCGGCGTTGACTGCGGCCGCGAAACCGAGCGGTGGATCAAGCGCGATTACCCGCAGCCGCTCGGCCGCGCGCCCAGCGAGCCAGCCCGCGATTTGCGGGTCGCCGGAGTTGTCGACGACCACGGTCTCGAAGTCCGCCTTGCAGTAGGTGAAGACGGAGAACAGCCAACGTTCGGCGTCGGCGCGCCAGCCGTGAACCACGGCGAGCAGGGTGACGGCGCGAGGCGAGGGTTTTGGTCGGTCTGTAGGCGGAGCGCTGATGGCCTGCAGCTCGCTCCCGGTCGCGCTGTCGACGACGTCCCACCCTGCGGCGCGAAGTTGATCGCGGATCGCGTCCGCGGCTTCGAAGTCTCGAGCCTGTCGGCGCTCAACGCGCTCAGCGAGAAGCGATTCGGCTTCTTGTCTGTTCAAGTTCGGACGGTCCCCACCCTAGCCCTCCCCGGCGAGCGGGAAGGGGAAAGGCTGCTATCCGTTCTTTTTGGCTTTGACTGCAGCGGTCAGGGCGGGCACGATCTTAAGTGCGTCACCCACCACCCCTAGGTCCGCCATCTTCATGATCGGCGCCTCGGCGTCCTTGTTGATTGCGATGATGATCTTGGACGTCTTCATGCCAACCGTGTGTTGCATCGCGCCCGAAATGCCCACCGCGATGTAGACACCAGGACGCACAGACTTGCCGGTCTGTCCGACCTGCATCGAGTACGGCACCCATCCCGCATCGACTACCGCGCGGCTCGCCCCGACAGCGCCACCCAGGGCGCTGGCCAGGTCTTCGAGCAGTGGAAAGTTCTGAGGTCCGCCCATGCCGCGGCCGCCGCTGATCACGACCCGGGCCTCTTCGAGCTTTACCTTCTCCGACGCCTCCACCACCCGCTCGGTGATGTGCGCGCGTTTCGACGAGTCCGCCACCGAGATATCGAGCTGCTTGACCTCGGCGGCGCCGCCTGATTCGGAAGCTTCGAACGATTTGGGGCGCACGAGAACAATCGCCGGCTTGCCGTTGGCCTTCATCGAGGCGACCTTCGCCCCACCGAAGTAAGGCACTTTGGCAACAAAGCTGCCGCCATTTGAGACCACGTCGCTTGCATTCGAGATGAGTCCTGTGCCCAATCGAGCAGCCAGGCGGCCCGCCACTTCGCGCGAATCCGGTGAGAAGCCAAAGAGGATCAGGTCCGGCTTTTCCTTCTCGTACAGCGAGGCGATGGCGTCGGTGGCGGGTTCGGCGATGTAGTCGTCGAACGCCTTGTCTTCATTGATGTGCACGACCTTGGCGCCGTGCTTGCCCAGCGATGCAGCCGCCTCTTTTGCGCCAGAGCCCAGCGCGACGGCGTAGACATCGCCCAGCTCGCGCGCCTTGGCCATCAGCTCGAGCGAGGTGGTCGCGACCTTGCCGGCGCTGAGCTCCGCATAAACCAGGATGCTCGGCATTGCTAGAGGACCTTCGCCTCGGCGAGGACCTTGACGATGCGTTCGACCGCGCTGCCGTCGTCCTCGATGACCTCGCCTGCCTTTCGCGTCTCGGCGTCGACGACGCCTTCGATGGTCTCGGCCGGCTCGCTCTTCTCCACTCCGAGGTCGCTCAGCGAGACCTGCTTGATCTCCTTTGAGCGCGCCGCCATGATGCCCTTGAGTGACGCATATCGCGGCTCGGCGATCCCAGCCGTGACGGTGACGAGCGCGGGAGTCGAAGCCTCGACGACCTGGTAGCCGTCGGCGGTCTGGCGATGCACCTTCACCGTCGAACCGTCGATCTCGACTTTCTTAGCGAAAGTCAGCTGTGGGAACCCGAGGAGCTCGGCAAGCATCGGCGGCACCATGCCGGTGCTGCCGTCGTAGGACTCGGTCGCGCAGATCACGAGGTCGGGTTCCTCAGCCTTGATCGCGGCCGCGAGGGCGCGCGCTGTGAGAAGGGCATCGGCGCCGGCGAGACCCGGATCCGTAATCAGGACGCCGCGGTCCGCGCCCATCGACAGGGCCTTGCGAAGACCGTCTTTGGCACGCTCCGGGCCCATCGAAACAATCACGACCTCGCCGCCGTGCGCCTCTTTCAGCTGGAGGCCTTCCTCCACGCCGCACTCATCGCCGGGGTCGAGCACAACCTCTTTCTCGCGGGAGATGGTGTTGTCCGCCTCGAGGGTGAGGCTTGAATTGGGGTCTGGGACTTGTTTGACGGTGACGACGATCTTCAAGGCGCTGCAGCCATTATCGCTGCGCCGAAAGCGCGGCATGGAAGCGCTCGAGGTCGGCCGGCGTGTTGAGGCTTTCGAACTGCGCAGGATCGAGATCCTCCAGCCACGTGACGTCGAGCTGCTCCGCCACGTCGTGCGCGGTGTAGTGTCCCGCGTCCAGCGCGCCAACGATCGCCGGCAGAGCCGTCTTGCTGTAGGCGCCGCACACGGGCTCGAACAGACCGTCGTGGCGCGGTATGGCGGCGTCACAGCTCCGCGCCGCCGCGACGGCAAGCTCGGCCGCGGACTGGGTGACGTACGGCATGTCGCATGCGACCGCGAACAGAACGTCGCGATGAGACCCGATCAGGCCCGCCTCCAATCCTGCGAGCGGACCGGCGTTTCGCTTCCGGTCGAATACAACCCGGTAGGGAATGTGCTGCTCCATCTGCTCTGGCTCGCTGAAGGAGACCATCACCTCCGAGAACGCAGGAGCGAGCCTTTCCACCACGTACCGAAGCAGGACGGTATTCCCGACCTCGATCCACGGCTTGGACCTGCCCATGCGCCGGCTGCCGCCGCCGGCGAGCACCAACAGAGTCGCTTCCATGAAGATAAGTGTGGTTGTGAAGGCGATCGATTTTCACGTTCACCTTCCGACGCCTGACTGGCTCGACGTTTCGATGCAGGGTTACGTCGAGGCTGCGGAGTCATATTTCCGTTCCAAGGTCGCCCGGAAAACGATCGAGGAATTGGCCCGCGATTACGGCGCGATGGACATCGTCGCCGTGCTGCTCGCCTGGGACGCCGAAACCGCGACCGGGCGGCCCCGCGTGCCCAACGACCTGGTCGCGCAGGCCGTGCACGACTATCCAGAGTCCTTCATCGGCTTCGGCAGCGTCGACCCGCTGAAGGGCGATCGTGCAGTCGCCGAGCTCGACCGGATCGCCGAGCTGGGCTTGAAAGGGGTCAAGCTGCATCCTTCGCTCCAGGCGTTCGCACCCAACGAAGAGCGCCACTGGCCGCTGTACGAGAAATGCCAGGAGCTGGGCCTGATCGTGCTGTTCCACACCGGGACAAGCGGGATCGGTGCCGGCCAGCCCGGCGGCCAGGGCATCCGCATCGACTTCGCGCGCCCGATCTGGCTCGACGCTCCGGCGGCGGCGTTCCCCGACCTGAAGATCATCGCCGCGCATTTCGGCTACCCGTGGCACCTCGAGCTTCTGGCGATGGCACTGCACAAGACCAACATCTACATCGACATCTCAGGATGGGCGCCGCGCTACATCCCGACCGAGGTCATGCGCGACATGAAAGGCCGCCTCCAGGACCAGTTTGTGTTCGGCAGCGACTACCCGTTCATCCAGCCGCAGCGCTGCCTCGACGAGCTCGAGACCCTTGACATCCCGCAACCGGTGCTGCAGAAGGTGCTCACGGGCAACGGCAAGCGGCTACTGGGGATCGCCTAGCTTGTAAACTAACGCTTGACACCCAGCGCCGCCTGGCTATCTTGCTGCGCAGATGGCCGCGGAGATCCACCGCCGGATTTTGCTCGCCGAGTCGGACCTTCTCCTGGACGACGTTGAGACGCTCAGACTGAGCGACGAGTCTGAGGCTCCCCTCAGTTTGCGGGAGGCGATCCGGGCCATGCAGATCCGCCTCGGCCGGCGCAACCCCCCTCTCCCACCTGCGACCCTCGATGCCGCGCACGACCTCGTGTTCGCGGTGCAGCAGAGGCTGATGGCGGCCAACTCGAAGAATCCGCGGCCCGCCCGCCACGCGAGCCGGCCGAGCGGGCAGGCGCTTTTCACCGTCGTCCGCGAAGACCGCAAGTGGAAGGTGCTCAGTCTCCCTGGTCCGGGCGCCGACGATGCCGAGTGGCTCGAGCTCGTCGAGTCGACCGTCGAGCGAGCCTGGGACCGATGGTGCTACGCCCAGCACCAGGCGAGTCGCGCCGCGCGCCTCCACGCACGGCCACAAGTCGCGCTCGCGGTCGCCCGCGCCGCCTGGAACAACTACTGGCTGCTGCTCCAGGACGCGGACCGGATCAAGGAGCGACTCATCGCCTCGCGCGGGCGGCTTGCTGGAGGTACTTCCTGAGCTCGTCGGCCTTGATCGGCGCGTCCGACGCACGGACACGCGCCGCGAACAGCTGCAGGAAGCGGCGCAGGCCAACGTCGTCCAGCATCGTCGCCGCCTCGATGATCTCCGCCGCCGCGTCCCGGTGCCCCGGATCGAGGACCCTGGCCAGGCTTTGCGCGAAGTCGTCGGGCAGCTCACGCATGGTGTTCTGGTGACAATAAGGCGGTGCAGCCTGTCGTCATCGGGGACGTGATCTGGGAGCCAACTCCCGACGTCATCGAAAGAAGCCGGCTCAAGCGGTTTATGGACCGCCACGGGATCGAGACCCTCGATGAGCTGCTCAAACGCGCCGACGACGACATCGAGTGGTTCTGGGATGCGGCGATCAAGGACATCGACGTGGCGTTCTACCGGCAATACCACAAGGTCGTCGACCTCTCCCGTGGCAAGCAGTGGGCGACGTGGTGGGTCGGGGCGCGGATGAACATCATCCAGAGCTGCCTCGACCGGCACCGCGACGGTGAGCTCCACGACAAGACGGCGATCATCTGGGAGGGCGAGCCGGGAGACACGCGCACGCTGAGCTACAGAGAGCTGGACAAGCAGGTGTCGCGCCTGGCGGGCGGACTCCGCAGGATGGGCATCGGGCAGGGCGACCGGATCGGGATATTCATGCCGATGTGCCCCGAGGTCGCCGTCTCGGTCCTCGCCGCGGCCAAGATCGGCGCGGTCATCATCCCCCTCTTTTCGGGCTACGGTCCGGAAGCGATCGCCACGCGGTTGCGCGACGGCGAGGCGAAGGTCCTGATCTGCGCCGACGGCTTTTACCGCCGAGGCCAGGTTGTCGCGATGAAGGAGACAGCCGATCGCGCCCTGGTCAGCTGCCCATCGGTCAAAAAGGTGATCGTGCACCGGCGCGTCGTCCGCGAGATCCCGTGGTCACACGGACGCGACGAGGTCTGGGAGGTGCTCCTGGAGGACTATCCGGACCGCCTCCCCACCGAAGAGCTCGACCCAGAGGACCCGATGATGATCATCTACACGTCGGGCACCACGGGCAAACCCAAAGGCACGCTTCACGTGCATGGGGGTTTCCCTGTCAAGGCCGCGCAGGACATGGCGCACGGCTTCGATGTAGGACCCGATGACGTCGTGTTCTGGTACACGGACATCGGCTGGATGATGGGCCCCTGGCTCATCTTCGGGACCCTGTTGCTCGGCGCGACAATGGTGCTGTACGAGGGCACGCCCGATTTCCCGGCGGCAGACCGGCTGTGGCGCATGGTTGAGCATCACAAGGTCACCGTGCTCGGCGTTTCCCCGACGCTGGTGCGCAGCCTCATGACCCATGGCGACGAGGTGCCGGCGCACCACGACCTCTCCAGCCTCCGCATTCTCGGCGGCACCGGCGAGCCGTGGAACCCCGAGCCGTTCAACTGGTTCTTCCAGCACATCGGAGGCGGCCGGATCCCGGTCATCAACTACACAGGCGGAACCGAGATCTCCGGCGGCATTCTCTGCGGCAACGTGATCACCCATCTGCGCGCCTGTTCGTTCGCGGGGCCCTTGCCGGGCATCGCCGCCGACGTGCTCGACGCAGAAGGCCGATCGGTGCGCGGCGAAGTAGGTGAGCTCGTCATCCGCAATCCGTGGCCCGGTATGACGCGCGGCTTCTGGGGTGACCGCCAGCGCTATCTCGACACGTACTGGAGCCGGTTCGAGAACGTCTGGGTGCATGGCGACTGGGCGTATGTCGATCCAGCGGATGGCCTCTGGTACGTGCTGGGCCGGTCTGACGACACGATCAAGATCGCGGGCAAGCGACTCGGTCCGGCCGAGGTGGAGTCCGTTTTGGTGGGCCATGCCTCGGTTGCGGAGGCGGCGGCGATCGGCGTGCCTGACGAGCTGAAGGGTGAGGTGCTTGTGTGCTTCGTAATTCTCCGACCCAACCAGAAACCGAGCGAGGAGCTCGCCACCGAGCTCCAGGACCTTGTCGCCGCCGCGCTGGGCAAGCCTCTACGGCCCAAGGCGGTCCACTTCGTCGGCGACCTTCCACGCACGCGCAACGCGAAGATCCTGCGCCGCGTCGTCAAGTCAGTCTACATCGGGAAGGACCCCGGCGACCTGTCCTCGCTCGAGAACCCAAGCGCTCTGGCGGCGATCGGCGCCACTAGAAGCTGAGGACCTTATCCGCCTCCATCGTCAGCCGGACCAGGTCAGGCGGCGTGATGTATTTCGCGTTCGGTGTGAGCATCTCCGGCAAGACCCCACGGGCCTCGGCACAGCCTTTTCAAACGTAGATAGGGATCTCTTTGTCGAGGCACTTGTCGAGCAGCTCCCGCAACGGTGGGATCCCAAGTCCGAGCACGTTGGCGATCACGTCGGGCTTGACGAGCTCCGCGGCGTCGCCTGCCAACGCTATTGCGACCTCGGTCCCCGCGGGCTTGGCCCCGTTGACCGCGATGTGGAATGGAATGCTCGCGCGCGTTGGGTCCTCGGGTCCCGCGGCGGTGACGATGAGTAGTCCAGCCACGGCGATCAGTATGGGCAGTCGGTGAGGCTGACGCGCACCGATTGGGTGCGGCTGCTTCTGCTCTGGCTGGGTGGGATCGACCTTCGGCTGACGATGCTTGCGGTCCCGCCGCTCATCCCCTTGATCCACCGCGAGCTGCATCTGGATGAGAAGGCCGTTGGCGCGCTTGTGTCGGGCCCGGTGCTTTTGCTGGCGATCGCCGCCGTTCCGGGGTCACTACTCATCGCCAAGCTCGGCGTCCGCGGCGCGCTTGTCGTTGGTCTGGGATCGGTTGCTGTGTTCGGTGCCCTCCGCGGATTCGGACCGAGCCAGCCGGTCCTGTTCAGCGCCACGTTTCTGATGGGAGTTGGCGTCGCTGTGACCCAGCCGGCGTTTCCCTCCTTGGTCCGGGAGTGGTTTCCACGCCGCATCGCGATCGCAACCGCTGTCTACAGCAACGGCATTCTGATCGGCGAGACGCTGCCGACGGCGCTGACCACACCGGTCGGAGTGCTTCCTCTCGCCCACGGCGACTGGCGATGGGCCCTGGCCAGCTGGTCGGTCCTCGTGCTGGCGAGCGCAGTCGCGATCGGGGTCGCAGCGCCGGCGCGTTTCGCCGGTAGCAAGGTGACGTCGCGATGGTGGCCGGACTGGCGGCATGGCCAGGCGATCCGCATCGGCATCGTGATGGGCATGGCCTCAGCAGCCTATTTCGGGGCCAACGCCTTCATCCCCGACTTCCTCGACCAGACCGGGCGCCACAATCTCATCTCCCCCACACTCGGCCTCCTCAACGGCGCGCAGCTCCTGACCGCACCGGCGGTGGCGCTCTGGCCACGATTGTTGACCGGCCGGGCGGGTTTCATCGGATCGGCCGCCATCATGGCCGCGGCTCAGCTGGGCCTTGTCCTGACGCCCGGTTTCGGTGCTGTCGTTTGGGCTCCGGTGCTTGGCTTTTCGACCGCACTCGCCTTCGTCGTGGTGTTGAGCCTTCCGCCGCGTGTGGCACCGCCAGGCGGTGTCGCACGCATGAGCGCCGCGATCTTCACGCTCCAGTACGCGACCGCGTTCGTCATCCCGCTCATCGCCGGCGCGCTGTGGGACGCCACCGGGAAGGCGCTGCTCGCGTTCCTTCCTGGTATCGCCGCGGCTGTGGCAATGGCCTGGGGTGCGATGTCGCTGCGAATCCCGGACCGGGTGCAGAACGCCCCTTAGGGAAAGATGCCGGCTTTGTAGTCGCTCAGGATTTCGTTGGCCGCGCGCGCGCCCTCTTCGGCTCCGCCTTCCATGAATCCCTGGAAGCTATTCGAGCAGTGCTCGCCCGCGAAGTGGCACTTGCCTGTGGTCGGGTTCGGTTGACGCGCTTTCTCGTAGCCGCTGAACAGCGTGTACTGGCCTACCTTCCAGTAGGAGTACGAGCCGAGCAGGAACGGGTTCGCCAGCGGCACATCGAGCGTCGCCTTGCCGTTCCATTGAGCTGTGATGCCGGGGAAGACGGGCTCGATCTGGCTGAGAAAGGTCTTCGCGAACTGGTTCACCGTGGCCTGGTTGGTGGGGTCGCCCTTGAAAGAGGCCAGTGGCACGCCGCCGCCGGTGTAGTCGACCATGATTCCAGTCGAACCGTCCTGGGCCCGGGTGACGTCCCAGGTGTTCTGGTAGCCGGTGTCGCTGTAGGAGGTCCCGGTGCCGATTCCCCATGGTCCGGGCTGGTTCCACAGGCGGTTGTCGAACTGGAGCTGCAGCTTGGCATTTTTGCCGTACCCGAGCTCGGTGATCGCGGTCTGCTTAAGCGGGTCAAAGCCCGCGGCTCGATAGTCCGCGTCCGAGCTGAACATCGTCCTGAGGACTGAGAAAGGGATTGCCATGATGACCCGGTCGAATGTCTTCTGGATCACAACGCTGCCAGTTTTGAGGCTCAGGGTATAGGTGTTGTCGGTGTTGCGCGCGATGCTCGCCAGCGCGGTATTGAGCTGGACGGCGCCGGGGGCCAGCGCAGCGGCGATGGCTTGGGGCAGTCGCTCGTTGCCGCCCGCGATGTGATAGCGCTCGTCCGACGCACCGAAGATGCGGAAGTTGCCCGGCACCGGCTGGAAGCCGAGGAGGTAAACGAGGTTGAGCGAGCTCTGCTCGGTCGTGACGTTGCCGTATTCGATGTTGTACGCGACGTCTAGCAGCTGACCCATCCGGCTCGTGTGTCCACCCGGAACGCGGGTCTCGATCCAGTCGTACAGGCTCAGGTGGTCGAGGTCGAAGCCAGCCTGCGTGAAGCTGTTGTAGAGGGTCGGGAAGGGCGCCGAGTTGAGGTCTTTCTTGATCGCATTCCACACCGGGCCAAAGTCGACATTCGCCTGCGAGGCCGTGTAATACCGGCCGGCGAAGTAGTCGGTTTCGGTGGAATGGACCGGCTCGGCGGCCAGCAAGTCGACTGTCGACAGGTGGAATCGGCTCGCGAGGCCGAGGATCGTCTTGTGCTTCGTGTCGATCAACTCGCCACAGTGCTCGCTTGTCTGTCCGTTGAGCCACGAGGTGGTGTCTGAGTGCACTCGGCCGCCAACTCGGCTGGACGCTTCGTAGACGGTCGAGGTGATGCCGGCGTCTTGCAGGGTCAGCGCCGCGTTCAAGCCCGCGATGCCGCCGCCGATGATCGCGATGCGGCCCTGGGTGCCAGATCGACCGGCTGTCGCGGCGAGCGCGGCCGCGGGCCCGCTCAGCGCGGCGGCGCCTACGGTGGCCCCGGTCGCCTTCAGGAAGTCTCGCCGGGTAAGCCGCATGTGGTGGCGTTCTTCTTGCACAGCTTCCAGCGACCGGCCGGTCCGCTCGGCCTCCTCGAAGTCGTCGAAAAGGGCCTGCAGACGTGTCAGCAGTGGGCTCCGCGCCATGTACACACACTCCCTTGCACAAGAAGACGGGGACCCCGAATTCTAGGGGAGCCAAGTTTTGAGTTGACGGCGTTAATTGAAATTTCGCCGCGCGGCAAGGCCCGAATACGATTACGAGCTTTTTGCGCAAGACGATCCTCTGACGCGAAAAATAGGGTTCGTCTTGTAAGGAGGCTCCTATGCGGATGGGTCGACGAGGCCCGATTCGAACACTTTCGCCCTGTCGAGGTAACGATGGAGCGGGCGACCGGCCTCGAACCGGCTACCTCAACCTTGGGAAGGTTGCGCTCTACCAGGTGAGCTACGCCCGCTCGACCGAGTAAACGATTCTAGGTCTCGACGACAGCCTCGGCCTGAGGCGCCGCCTCGGCAACGACCGACCGTACCAGCTCCGAATACTCATCGACCAGCCGCTGCGCGTGGCCCGGATCGAGTGTCGAGGCGATGATGTAGTACTCGGGGCGGTCGGCGTCGGGCGCCACCAGCACCCACCCGTCGTCGACGAAAACCTTGACACCATCGGTGAGGTCGACGCGGTCCTTCAGGTGCTTTTCCATCATGGTCCGCATCACCCGCCCCTTGACCTCCCACGGACAGAATTCGACCGCTGTGCGGTGACTTACCTTTGGAATGCGCGACCGGAGCGCGCCGAGAGACGTACCGCCCTTGGCCAGCAGCTCGAGCACGCGCGCGATGGTGAAGATGGCGTCGAACGAAATCGCGAAGTCGGGCCAGCAGTAACCGCCGTTCCCGTCTGAGGCGAGCACCGCCTCCGCATGTTGGGCGGCACGCAGCACAGCCCCGGGGGTGATCTTGGTCGGCACGAATCTGCTGCTCATCTGCTCGCCAATCATCGAAAAGGCGAGCGACGACGATGCCGGTCCAAGGACCATGCCTGGCTTCCCGGTCAGCGCGAGCTGCGTCAAGACCGCAAACGCCGTGTCGTGGTCGAGCAGTGTGCCCGTCTCATCGACTATGAAGCACCTCTCACCCGGCGTGTCGATGAACACGCCAAGCTTCGCCTTGACCGCCGCGGTGATCACCCCCATCTCCTGGAGATGGCCTCGAAAAGTCGGGTCGTCCTGTTCCAGGACGATCTCTGCCGGCGCCGCATTCAAGGGGATGACCGAGCAGTTGAGCTCGCGAAGTATCTGTGGCAGTACCATCGCCGCCGCGCCGTTGTTGTAGTCGATCACGACCTTGAACGCAGCGCCGCGCACGACCTCCAGGTCGAGCTTGGCGAGCATGTCCTCCATGTATCGGTCGGTCTGGCCGTCGCGTCGCGTGATACGTCCCATCTCGTAATGCGACACGCGGCGGATGTCCTCGCGGAAGAACAGGCCCTCGAGCCGCCGCTCGCTTCGCTTGTCGACGTCGAGGCCAAGGTCGTCGAAGATGCGGACGTCCGCCGACCTCGGGTCGACCGGCGAAGTCTGGACGTGGATGGCGGACACGTGGTTGTGGCGCGCCCAGTAGCGGCATACAGGTGCCGGCAGGACGGACAGGTCGATGACGTGCGCGCCCGATGAGATCATTCCCGACATCAGCGCGCGGCCGATCATCCGCGCCGAGCGGGTGTAGTCACGCGAGATGGCGATCTCAGTCGCTTTCGGTGTCAAAGCGCCAATCGCAGCGCCCAGCCGGGACGCGAACTCGGGAGTGATCTCGATGTTGATCAGGCCGTTGAGGCCGTACGAGCTGAAGAGGCCGCGCTTCCACGACCCGGCCCAGATGATCGATTCATGCACGACGGCCCCCGGCTCGACCTCCTTGTTGGGCCAGATTCGAACGTTGGCATTGATGGTCGACCCGGCACCAATCGTCACGTCGCTGCCTACCACGCTGCCTTCTTCGAGCAGGCATCCGTTCTTGATCGTTACGGACCGGCACACGACCGATCCGCGCAGGCGCGAGTTGAGCCCGATGTAGCTGTGGTCCCAAACGATGGAGTTCGAGAGCTTTACACCGGTATCGACCGTCGTGTACGCGCCGACGACCGCCGGCCCATTGACCCAGGCGCCCCCTCGCACCTTCGCCCCCGCGCCGACGAAAGCAGGCCCGTCGACGCGGGCGCCCGGGTCCACCTCCGCGTCTGGGTGGATCCACGTGGTGTCGCCCACGCGGTCGCCGGGGATCTGCACCTTGACCTTGCCCTCGAGGCAGTCGAAGTTCGCCTTGACGTACGCAGCGTGGCTCCCGACGTCCTCCCAGTAGCCGTCGGCGATCCAGCCGAAGACGTGCTCGCCTTCCTTCAACAGCTTGGGAAACACATCGCCCGACCAGTCGGTCACCTCACCCGGCCGGAAGAAGTCGAAGACCGCCGGGTCGAGGATGTAGATCCCCGTGTTGGCCAGGTCCGATATGACCTCGCCCCAGCTTGGCTTTTCGATGAAGCGCTGCACCGCACCGCCCTCGTCGACGACGACCACGCCATACTCGAGCGGGTTCGGCACCGGCTTCAACACGATGGTGGCGATCGCCTTCCGCTCACGATGAAAGCGCGCCGCGGCACCGAGGTCGATGTCGGTCAGCGAGTCGCCGGAGATCACAACGAATGTTTCGTTAAGCTGCTGGCGCGCAAGCATCACCGAGCCCGCCGTGCCGAGTGGCGAGTCCTCCACCGAGTACGTCAGCGCGACCCCCTGCTCCGACCCGTCGCCGAAGTAGTTGCGGATCGAGGCGCCAAGGTACTGCACCGTGGCCACCACGTCGCGCAGCTGGTGGCGCCGGAGATGGAGAAGGATGTGCTCCATGATCGGGCGGCCCGCGACCGGGACCAGCGGCTTGGGCATGTTGCTGGTGAGCGGGCGCAAGCGCGACCCCTCGCCGCCGGCCATCACGACCGCCTTCAATTCCCCAATCCCCATAACATCGTAGTTCCGTGCTCGAAGAACTAAGCGAGTTCGCTTACGACCTGCTCTGGACATGGCAACCCCGCATCGAGGCTTTGTTCCGCACGATCGACCCCGAGCTCTGGAAGTCGACGCGCGAAAACCCGGTGCTTCTCCTCAACCAGCTCGGCGAGGAAGGTCTGCAGAAAGCGTGTGAACGCGAAGAGGTGCGGAAGGCGTTCGACCGTGCGAAGACCGCTCGTCGCGAGTATTACGACCGCAATCCGCGCTTTATGGACGCCCACGCCCCGCTTGCGGTGGCCTACTTCTCGCTCGAGTTCGGGCTGACCGAGTGCCTCCCCATCTACTCGGGCGGCCTAGGCGTGCTGGCCGGCGACCACCTCAAGGCGACCAGCGACCTCGGCCTGCCCCTGGTCGCGGTCGGGCTGCTCTACAAGCAGGGCTTCGGCCGGCAGGACATCGACGCCGGCGGCCGTCAGTTCGAGGTGTACTCCGAGAATCGCGGCGATGAGCTGCCGGTGCGCAAGGTCGAGGGCGTGGAGGTCGAGGCCCCAATCGGAGCCCGCGACGTGAAGATCGCCGTCTGGCGGGCGCAGGTCGGAAGGGTCCCGCTGTTCCTGCTCGACACCGATCTCGAGGCGAACCCGCTTGACCTCCGCAACATCACCGACCGCCTCTACGTCCCCGAGCCAGACCGCCGTCTCAGGCAGGAGATCGTGCTCGGCATAGGCGGCGTGCGGGCACTTCGCGCACTCGGCATCGATTCGGGTGTCTTCCACCTCAACGAGGGCCACAGCTTCCTGTGCGCGATCGAGCGCATCCGCGAGCTGCGTGCCTCTCGCCAGATGACGCTCGAGGAGGCGCGCCTGGTGGCGCGGGCAGGCATCGTGTTCACCACCCACACTCCGATCGCGGCCGGCAGCGACTACTTCGACGCCGGGCTGGTGTGGGATTTGCTGGGACCGTATCTGACACAGGTCGGAATCTCTTTCGACCGCTTCATGGACCTGGGCCGCCAGCGCCCAGGTGACCCACGCGAGCGGCTGTGCACGACCTATGCGGCACTGCGCCTGGCCGACCAGTCGGTGGGTGTGAGCCGTCTGCACGGTGCGGTGTCAAGGCGCCTGTGGAAAGACGCCTGGAAGGGGCTACCCGAGAACCAGGTCCCGATCGGCTCGGTGACCAACGGCGTGCACATGCCGACGTGGGTCGCGCCCGAGATCGCCGACCTGCTGACCCGCTTTGTCGGGCCCGACTGGTGGGACCTCGATCCTGCCGACGGTCGCTGGCACGCCGTGTACGAGATTCCTACAGCCGAGCTGTGGGCGATCCATGGCGAGCTCAAGGGCAAGCTCCTCGAGCTGACGCTGGAACGCGCCGAGCATCCGCACGAGCTCGACCCCAACGCGCTGACGATCGGGTTCGGGCGGCGCTTCGCGCCCTACAAGCGCGCGAACCTCTTGCTCCGCGACAGGCCCCGCCTGGCGCGCCTCCTGCGCAACACGCGGCGCCCGGTGCAGATCCTGTTTGCGGGCAAGTCGCACCCCGCCGACCAGCCGGGCAAGGAGATCGTCGCCGGGATCGTCGGCCTGGCGCGCGAGGAACCACGCGTCGTATTCCTCAAGGACTACGACATAACCCTCGCTCGGCACCTCGTGCACGGCGCCGACGTGTGGCTCAACAATCCGCGCCGATTCCTCGAGGCGAGCGGCACCAGTGGCATGAAGGCGGGCGCCAACGGCGCGCTCAACGTGAGCATCCTCGACGGCTGGTGGGACGAGGCCTACCGGCCTGAGCTGGGCTGGGCGATCCCATCGGGCACGACCCTCGACCGGCAGGACGTGGATGACGTAGCTGAGGCGGAGGGTCTGTACCGGCTCCTGGAGCGCGAGGTCGTGCCCGCCTTCTTTGAGCGCGATGACTCGGGCATTCCACTGCGCTGGGTCGAGATGATGAAGGCGTCGATCCGCAATGTGGCGACGCAGTTCGCCGCGCGCCGCATGGTGATCGACTACTTCAACACGGCATACGCGCCGGGCGCCCGCCGCGTAGAGCAGCTGCGCCTGCTCCCCGACTGGGGCGGCTAAAACATTACTGAGGATGCCTGGGCGGCCGGGTTTGACCCGGCCGCATCCCGCGTCTCCTGAACGCCACCCAATCGTGGCCAAGGAGTGGCCATTCAATCAATCCGAACGTCATACCGGAAGGAGAGCAGCGCCGCCTTAGCGGCGCGATGAGAGGAAACCATCCGTTGGTCTCAAGGGATCAATGCACCACCGCCTTGGCTTAGAGGACGCTAACGCGACCCAAGGAGGTGTTCGATGGGAGGACCAGCGGTCACGGAGGTCGAGAAGGCCGAAATCTTCGACTGTCGGCT
>Ga0209471_1000023_pt1 | contig 150981 bp, 134 predicted proteins | sample GraSoiAngelo_128_FD_185885 | JGI IMG/M metagenome (GOLD analysis project Ga0209471, IMG submission 185885) | Grasslands soil microbial communities from the Angelo Coastal Reserve, California, USA - 14_0927_12_20cm (SPAdes) (version 2) | ecosystem: Environmental > Terrestrial > Soil >...
ATCTATCGCTGCTGGAAGGAGCAGGTGGCGTACAACGAGAACGTCTACCTGGCGGCCTTGGCCAAACACAACTCGCCGCTGGTGGCAGCAACGAAAGCGGTGGCGTTGTGAGAAACGTGTTTGAAAACTGTGCAGGAGGGGGGGTGAATTTTCCTGTGGAAAGTCAATTTCTCCTTGACAGCATTCCTCAGAAATCTGAAGGCAAGGGGCTTACGGCTCCCCTCGGTAAGTGCCGAAAAAGGCCAGCACGCGGCGTTGAAATTCCTCCGGGTAGAAGCCCAGCGCCGCGGTGTGGTACGCGCCGGGGACGACCCACAGCTGCTTCGGCCCGCGCGCGGCGGCATAGATCATGCGCGTGTGGCGGCACGGCAAGGCCTCGTCTTTTTCATCGCAGATTAGAAGCACCGGAAAAGCCCGCGAAGCCGCCGCCTTCACCGGCGAAATTTCCGCGAGCGGAAACCCGGTGATCTTCTCCCCGCGATAGAGCAGCGTCCACGCGAAGGGACGCAGCAGCGTTTTGCCAAGCCACGGTGATTTGCGCAACCCGGCGTAGTCGTAGGCCGCTTCGCGGAGATTCGCAAACGAAGCTTCGGCGACCACGGCTTCCATGCGCGGATCGGCAGCAGCGGATTGCAGCGCAATGCCGGCGCCCATGGATTCGCCGAGCGCGAAGATGTGCCGCGGCGGCGGGCAGGGGTTGCCGCCGTGGTATGGAATTGAGAGGCAACGCTGTTGGGCGTCGTGGAACAGCGCGTCAATGACCGCGCGCGAGTCGTTGCGCTCGAGCCAGCCGTACGTTGCCATGCGACCTTCGCTCGCGCCGTGGGCGCGAACGTCCATCATCAGCACACTGTAACCGGCGCGAAGCAGAAATTCTGACTGGCCGATAACGCCAACGCGGTTGTCGGCCACGCCATGGAAAAGCAGGACCCACGAGCCGTTGGGATGGCGCGGCGTGACCTTCCAGCCGCGCAGCAGCACGCCATCGGGAGCGCGGACGTCAAACTCCTCGGGGTCCGCATGCGTGACGGAAAAGAAGGTATCAGCTTCGCGGATCAAATCCGGCGTGAGTTCCCGGCGAATAGGATGAAGATACGCCGGCGCGACGAGCCAGCCGGCCAACGCCGCAAGGATCGGGGGCAAGAGCAGCAGGATCAGGGCGATGCGAATCAGTCTTTTGCTCATGGGCGCTCAAGCCGGCCATGCATGGAGGGTCTCCCATAGAGGTACGTTTAGAACGGCCGCCGGGTTCCACCTTGCCGAATAGCCCGTGCCCCTGCAGCCAACGCAGGAGATGAGGAGTTGGGCGGTTGCGGATGCACCGTGAGGGGGTGTATTCATGCAACGTTTATCTGTTGTGTGGTAGTTTGCGTGCAAGATTTCTTGTGGAGGAGTGACTATGAGACTTTCGAGAATAGGCGGAATTTTGTGCGGTGGTGTGCTGGTGCCGGGCTGGATGGCGATGGCGTGGGCGGCGGGGGGCTATCACCTGCTGAAGAAATACTCGATCGGGCAGGCGGAAGGTAGCACGCGGGAGTATTTCGACTACATCACGGTGGATTCGGCGGCGCGGCGCGTGTATCTGTCGCACGGCACAGAAATCAAAGTTATCGACGCGGACAACGGCAGCGTCGTGGGCACCATTGGCGGCTTGAAGCAGGCGCACGGAGTGGCGATTGCGGACGAGTTTGGGCGCGGGTTCATCACCGATGGAGCGCAAGGGAAGGCAATCATTTTTGATTTGAAGACGCTGCAGGTCACCGGCGAGGCGAAGGCGGACAAGGATGCGGACAGCGTGGCGTACGATCCGGCGTCCAAGCGAGTTTTCGTGATGAATGGGGACCCGAACAGTGCGACGGTGATTGATGCCAAGAGCGGCAGCGTGGTTGGGACGATTGCGCTCGGCGGCGGGCCGGAGTTCGCGGTGGCCGACGGCAAAGGGACAATGTTCGTGAATATGGAAGACAAAAACGAGGTGGTGGCGATTGATTCGAACACGCTAAAGATCAAGTCGCGCTGGCCGCTGGCGCCAGCGGGAACGCCCACGGCGCTGGCGATGGACACGGCGCACCGGAGGTTGTTCAGCGCAGGGCGCAAGCCGCAGAACCTGGTGGTGCTGGATGCGCACAGCGGAAAAGTGATTCAGTCGTTCCCGATTACGGCGGGAGTGGATGCCGCCGTGTTCGAGCCGGCGACAGGAATGTTGTACGTTTCGACCCGCGAAGGGTTCGTGCACATCTTCCACGAAGATACGCCGGACAAATACAGTGAGGTCGAAAAGGTGAAGACCGAGTTGGGCGCGAAGACGATGGGGCTGGACACGAAGACGCACAACATCTTCGTGGATACGGCGGATTTTGCAGCCACCGCCGGTACCGAGCGGCCGCAGCCAGTGCTGGGGACGTTTCACGTGCTGGTGTACGGGAAATAAGCGAATTCGAAATTCGAAACACGAAATTCGAAATTAGAAGGCGGGGGGATGCTCGGAGGCGACGGCGAAGGCGCGTTCCAGAGCGATGCCGACGCGGCAGAGCAGTCCTTCGTCGAAGAGGCGGCCAATCAAAGTGACGCCGTGAGGAACGCGGCGCGGCGGGGAAAATTTGGGCAAAGGATGCTGCGGGTCGGGCGCCCAATCGGAGCGCGCCTGCGAAACTTCGACATAGCCGGCGCGGAGAGTGAGTGAAGGATGGCCGGTGTTGTTGCTGATGGTGAGCATTTCGTCGCGTAGCGAAGGAACAAGAAGCAAGTCCACGTCAGAAAAAATGCGAGCCATTTCCTGGCAGACTTTGCGGCGAAAGCGGTCGGTCTGAACGAAATCCACAGCGGAGAGAAAGCGAGCCTGGCGGAAGAGATTCGGCCAGGAGTCGTGTGTCTGCATTTTGAGCTTGTCGACGCCGTGAGAAAGCGTGAGCTCTTCGAAAGATGCAGCACCCTCGGCGAAAAGATTGAGATTGAGGCAGCCGTAAGGCCAATCGGGGAGAAAGACTTCGACGGGATGCATGCCGAGTTGGCGGACGGTTTCGAGAGCGGCGCGGTCGACTTCGGTGGCGGGAGGCTCTTTCATCCATTTTGGAAAGTACCCGACGCGAAGGCCTTTGAGGGGGCCGGCGGCTTCGAAGTCGAGATGGCTTGGCACGCTGGAAACGTCGCCAGGGTCGGGGCCGGTGATGGCTTGCAGGACGAGGATGGCGTCTTCAACGGAGCGCGTCATGGGGCCGAGCTTGTCAAGGGACCAACAAAGCGTCATCGCGCCAGTGCGCGGAACGCGGCCATAGGTGGGGCGAAGGCCGGTGACGCCACAGCGCATGCTGGGGCTGACGATGCTGCCGCCGGTTTCGCTGCCGATGGAGAAGCCGACCAGCCCCGCAGCGGTGGCCGCGCCGGGGCCGGCGCTGGAGCCGGAAGCGCCTTCTTCGAGCAGCCAGGGATTCATGGTCTGGCCGCCAAACCAGATGTCGTTGAGCGCGAGCGCGCCAAGACTGAGCTTGGCAAGGAGAACCGCGCCGGCGTCGTGCAGGCGTTGGACGACGGTGGCGTCTTGCGCGGGGATGCGGTGGCGAAAAGGCTCCGCGCCATAAGTGGTCGGGATTCCAGCGGTGTCGAGAAGGTCTTTGCCGCCCCAGGGGATGCCATGAAGGGGCCCGCGATATTTGCCGGAGGAGATTTCAGCGTCGGCTTTCTTCGCTTGGGCGAGAGCGAGATCGCGCGTGAGAGTAATGACGCTACGGAGTTTCGAATCAAATTGCTCAATGCGCCCGAGATAAATGCTGGCGAGGCGCTCAGACGTGAGTTTGCGTTGCTCGATCCAGCGCGAAAGCTTGGTGACCGGGGCGTAGGCGATGTCCTTATCGTTCGAAGGGAGCGGGCCAGGATCGGAGTTCGTGCGGACGAACCGGTCGCGCACCGCGGCGGGGCGCTGGCCGGAAAGAACCGACTCATAGCGCGAGAACGGCGCAACCGTGGATTCGATAGCCACGCTGCGAGGGCCGGTACGTGGCTCGAGAAGTGCGGCCATGTCCACGCGCCAGGAGTTGGCGGCTTGGGCGCGCTCGGCGGGGGTGAGTTGAACACGAACGAGCTTTTCGGCTTCGGCGAAAGTGTTGGGAGAAACTTCGGGACCGACGGCGGGGCCGGTGCCGAAAGCGGAGGGCGCGCCAGGAGGAAGTTGCGAAGGTTCTTGCGCTTCCGACGTTGCGGCGACGGCAGCGCCGAGCAGACCGAGCGACGTTTTTGCAAGGAACTGCCTGCGAGAATTTGGCATGCGCCCTCCGAATTGCTATTTCAACTTGCGCCGCGTGAGTCGACCTGGCCCTGGCGAGAAAGGTTGGAACGGCACAAGGGAAGCATTGTATCTGAGTCCCGAAGAGTGCGCCGGGACGAGGAAAAATCCCCTCGCGTACCGGCAAAAACAGTCAGCAGCGAGACGCGTCAGGAGCGGAAGAGGACAGACTCGCGCTGGAACATTTTGACAGCAATAAAGAGTGCGGCAGCGGCGTAAACGCTGCTGGAGAGCAAGATGAGCAGGATATAGTTCCAGTGAAAAGTTCCTGCGACGATTTCTTTGCAAACCAGGCTGGTGCTGAGAATGGGAACGAGGGCAAGTTTGGGATTCAAATCGAAGCCGGGCAGAAGAGAAGCGACGGCCGGAATGACCACGATAAAAGTCATCGGTGTCAGGTAACTCTGCGCTTCCTTGTAACTCTTGGCGAACAGGGCGATGGTCAGCAAGGCAGCGGCGAAGAGCACGGCCAAGGGGAGAGCCATGAGGAAAACAGACAGAACCGCAGGTAATCCAATATGGAGCTGGAACGCGGCCGCATCCTTTTTGGCCATCGCGCCCGAATGGCCTACAAGGTAGAAAGATGTGCCCATGGAAATGATGGAGAGAATTGCTGTGGAGAGAGAAGCGGACAGTACGAGAAAGAATTTGCCGAGAACAAGATCGACGCGCGACAGCGGACTGGAGAGAATGGTCTCCATCGTCCCGCGTTCTTTCTCGCCCGCGGTAAGGTCGATGGCAGGATAAATGGCCCCGGTCATGGAAAGAAGGATGACCATATAGCCAAGAAGGCCGCCGAGAGCGGCGCCGCTGACTTTTTCCGGGGGGGCCACGTTTTCCTGCTTGACCGCAAAGGGCTTGATGATGTCGGTAGGAAGGTTCCGGGCCGCTAGTCGGCTGGAAATGACCGAATCGCGATAATCGTCGAAGAACTTTTCGAGGTGATTTGCGCCAAAGGAAGATTTGATCTCTCCCTGGTAGAAATAGATCTTAACGGTTAGTTCCTTGCCCTGCCCGAGAGCGGAGTCAAAGCCTTTGGGGACGTCCACTGCAGCGCGGATCTCTTTCTCGGAAATGCGTTTCATCCAGTCGTCCGCGTAGGGTACGATTTCCAGGTCTTTCACTCGCCGAAGCTTTTCGAGCACTTGAGTCGAATCTTCGCCGCCAATAATCATGATTTTCGCGGTTTCTTTCTCGGCCCTGCCGATCATCACGGTCATAAGGGAAGTCATGCCGACCATGAGGATAGGGAATGCCAGCAGAGGCACGAGGACGGTGGAGATGAGTGTGCGCTTGTCGCGGAGCCACTCCGTTAATTCTTTGCCATAAACAATCCCGATGTTGCGAAAGTTCATGACTCAGGCCTCCGCATTGTTCAGAAGCGGGCCGACTACCTTGACGATGATCTCTTCGAGATTGTGTTCGCCGTATTTTGCGCGGAGTTCCGGGACAGTGCCATGGGCAAGGAGCTTACCGTCATGAATGATGCCAAGGTGATCGCAGAGGCGCTCCACTTCGCTCATGATGTGCGTGGAAAAGATGATGGCCTTGCCGCGGTCGCGGCAGTCGCTAATGAAAGTGATGATAGTACGGGCGGTCATGACGTCGAGGCCGGTGGTGGGCTCGTCGAAAATCATGACCGGGGGATCGTGAACGAGGGTGCGGGCGATGGAAGTTTTCTGCTTCATGCCTGTGGACAGCTTGTCGCAGCGGCGGTCGCGAAATCCGTTCATGTCCAGGCGGTTGAAAATATCGTCCACACGCTTTTTCAGGGTGAGCTCGTCGAGGCCATTGAGGCGGCCGAAGTATTCGACCAGTTCTTGGGCAGTAAGGCGGGGGTAGAGAGCAGTAGCGGTGGAAAGGAAGCCGACATTGGCGCGAACCTTTTCTGGTTCTTCAATGACATCGTGGCCGCAGATGACAGCGGTGCCGTCGGTGGGTTCGAGGATGGTGGCGAGCATACGAAGTGTGGTGGTTTTGCCGGCACCGTTGGCTCCAAGCAGGCTGTAGATTTCGCCGGGCTGGCAGGTGAAACTGACGTTATCTACGGCGCGAATTTCGCCGCGCTTCTTGTCCTGGAACCGCTTGGACAAACTTCGAGCTTCGATCATCAGCGACCCCGATTAGAGATTTCCAATGCCGGACGCAGAGGCTTCTTCGGTGTACTACGCTGGCGCTGCCGAAAATTACCGAAGAGTAAGACGGTTAGCCTGATTCAGCTCTTGTGACAGGCCGGGCACTGTTTGGCATCAAACTTATCGGGAGTAACGCGAAACATGTTATTGCACTGGATGCATACGCGATGAAGAACCGTGGTGGAGACGGGCGCCAGTTTTGGCGAGCCCTTGGGGGCAGTAGAAGCGGTTTGCGCGTTGGCGGTTTCAGCCATGGCCCCATGGTAGCACGTCCTGGGCTCGGCGACCAAGGAAGCCTTCGGCATCCTCGGCATCCCCATGCGGGGCAGGGGCATCTTCTTTTTGTGAGGGATGCGGCGTGACTCCAGACCGAACCGTTCCTTGCGGTGAGAATAAACGCAAGGATTCTGCGCACTTGCTGGTTTTTCAGGTGTGTTCACCTAAGGCATGGAACCCCGAGAAAGCTGCGCGGCGGTGGCCAGAATGAAGTATCTTGGAAGCTTCCAGGCAAGGGTACGCTAGCCACGGACAACTTGGGGGCATTGCGCCAGAGAAGGGGATTGTTACGCCCACCTAGCGCGAGGGGCGAGAACGCACGAAACATGACGTTATGGACCGAAAGCTGAGAAATCGGATTCTGCTTTTGCTGCTCTTGGCAGTGGTGTTGGTGATCGGCCTGATTAAGCTGAGCGGGCGAAAGCCGGCGCCGAAAATTTCGGCAGTGACGCCGGTGCGGGAGAACCTGATTTCGTCCATCAGCAGCAACGGAAAAGTGGAACCCATTTCGCCCTATGTAATGCGCGCGGAGCTCGATACCTTCCTCGAGAAGGTGTACGTCAGCGAAGGGCAACAAGTGAAAAAAGGGCAGTTGCTGATGGAGTTGGATGTGAAAGACGCCGCGGCGCGGCTGGCGGAAACGCGCGGGAAGCTGCTGAAAGCAGAGGACGATTTGCGGGCCGCCAAGGCCGGAGGAAGGCCGGACGAGGTGGCGAGAGTCCTAGGCGACTTGGCCAAGGCGCAGGCCGAAAGGGACCGTCTGCAAAAGAATCATGACGCCTTGCTCCGTCTGACCGCCCAGCAAGCGGCCACGCGAGATGAGCTAGCCGCCAACGATTTGGATTTGACCAAAGCGCAAGCGGAAGTCACGCGGCTCACTGCGGCAAAGCAGGAATTCGACCGCAGCAAGAAACTGGAGAGCGACCAGGTGGCATTGCAAGTGGAACAACTGAAAAACGAAGTAGCCGCGCTTGAGGAAAAGGTTAAGCAGGGACGCATCACTGCGCCAGCCGACGGAACCTTGTACTCCCTTCCGGTAAAGACCCATGATTTTGTAAAGGTGGGCGAATCCCTGGCGGAGATGGCGGACTTGCGCAAGGTGCGGGTGCGGGCGTTCATTGACGAACCAGACCTGGGCGGGCTGGAAGAGAATGAGCCGGTACGAATCACCTGGGACGCCCTGCCAAACAAGACCTGGCCCGGCAAAACCGAAAGCATTCCAAAACAGGTGGTGCAGCGAAATACGCGAAGCGTAGGCGAACTGCTGTGCTCGGTTAACAACGACAAGCTGGAACTGCTGCCCAATATCAATGTAAACGTGCGCATTAACTCGCGGGAGCGCCTGGGTGTGTTGTCCGTACCGCGAGGGGCGGTGGAGGCGCAAGGCGGGCGGCGCTACGTGTACGTGGTGAAATCGAATCAGCTCGGGGTCAAGTCCACGCTGGAAAAGCGGGAAATTCGTGTGGGTATCGCGGACGCCACGAACTACGAAGTGGTGAGCGGGCTGCAGGAAGGCGAACTGGTGGCGCTGCCGGGAGACGTCGACTTGCGAGACGGCATGCAAGTCATTGTAGTGAACACCTCCGTTGCGAACTATTAGAGAAAAATTAATGGCTGGTGGCAAACTGACATTTGGAATGGTGTTCCTCGCGGGTGCGGCGCTCACAGTCGCTACCGTCAGGCGTGACGAGAGCCTGGACGAGGCGCGCCGGTCTTACGAGGCAAGCGACTACGCAAAAGCCATCCAGCTCCTGCAAGAAGCGGCTGCCAAAGATCCGAGAAACGGCGACATCCAGCTGCTCCTGGCGAAAAGCTACTTGGAACTACAGCAACATGATGCGGCCATCCACAGCGCGGAGAAAGCCGTGACGCTCGATCCCAAAAGTTCGGTTTATCACGAGTGGCTGGGAAGGGCGTTTGGGGAGAAGGCAGACCACGCCGGATGGTTTTCCGCGATTTCGCTGGCCAAGAAAACGCGCAAAGAGTTTCAAACCGCGGTGGAATTGGACGGCAGGAACTTATCGGCGCGCCAGGCGCTGATCGAATTTGATTGCAGCGCCCCCGGAATGGTCGGCGGAGGAGAAGAGAAAGCGCAGCCGCACATCAGAGAATTGATGGAGCTGGATCCTGCGGAAGGCCACTACGCAGCGGGGAACTGCCGGCGTCAAAAAAAGGATTTTGCCACGGCGGACGAGGAATTCACGAAAACGCTGGAGAGCCGCCCAAAATCAGCGGAACTGATTTACGACATCGGCGACTATGCGCTGAAGCGGGGGCAGAACGAGCGGTTGATGGCCGTGGCCGAGGCGGGGGAACGCGCAGCGCCGAGAGATCCGCGGGGCAAGTTTTACCGCGCGGTGGGCCTGATCCTGAAAAAGGAAAATCTGGAGCAAGCGGAGCACTTGTTGCAAGAGTACGCACAAAGAGCTCCCAAAAGGAGCGGCTACCCTTCTCCTGCCGCAGCACACGCTTGGTTGGGCAGGCTGTATGAAGGCGAAGACGAAATGGCAGGGGCGAAGAAAGAATTTGAAAACGCTCTTCGGCTGGATCCCAAAAACAAGATAGCGCAGGAAGAATCGAGGAAACTCAAGAAGGAGTAGGGCTTTTCTCCTGCATTTCGTTGATTTGAAGTGGTCCAGCAGCGACAGGCGGCCATGGATATCCGAGAGACTTTGACGGTGGCAATTGACGCGCTGCGCGCGAACAAGCTGCGCGCGGCCCTGACCTCTCTTGGGGTAATCATCGGCAGCGCCTCCATCGTCCTCGTGGTTACGGTGGCGCTGACGGGCCGGAAATTCGTGCTTTCGCAGATCGAAGCAGTGGGTTCCAACCTGGTGTGGGTGGAACTGGTGCAGAGGCCGGATAAAGCGCCGCCGCTCAGTTACGAGTTGACGCTGGAGGACATGGAAGCTGCAAAATCCATTCCTCACGTGATAGCGGTGGCGGGGACGCGCGAACACCCGATGTCCATGACCGTAGATGGCGTGGAACGCGCAGTCAACTTGGTCGGCGTGACCGATGGCTACCAAACTATTCGGCGGCTACTCATTCTTCGCGGGCGGTACTTTGACGCCGGGGACATGGAAATGCGCAGCAAGGTCTGCCTGGTCACCACGCAGCTCGCCGAGAGAATTTTCGGGCAAGAGAATCCAGTTGGAAAAACGATTCGCATGGGCGAGCTGACGTTTACGGTGATCGGAGTCTTCCGGGAGCGCGTGGAAACTTTTGGCCTGTCTGACATTCAAGAAAATTCTGTGCTCATCCCTTTCACGCTGATCAAGTATGACACGGGCACGGAATATTTAGGTTTGCTGGATGTGCAAGCAGACACCGCCGATGACGTACCATCGGTTGCGCGGCAGCTGGCCCTATTGCTGCAAAGCCGGCATCCGGCGGAAGCCGATTACAAGGTGCAAACGCTGACGGCGATTCTGGGGGCGGCGAGGAGTATTTCGCTGGGGCTGACGATCGTGCTGATCATTATAGCGGCCATCGCGCTGCTGATCAGCGGAATCGGCATCATGAACATCATGCTGGTGACGGTGACTGAGCGCACGCGGGAGATCGGGATCCGTAAGGCCATCGGGGCCGCGAGGCGCGAGATCCTGTGCCAATTTTTGGTGGAATCTTTCTTGATTAGCGGCGGCGGAGCCGTGGTTGGCATTTTGATCGGGATTGCCATCCCTGTGGCCACGCAGTCGTTTCTGCCGGGAAATTTAAGGGTGCCCGTGTCGAGCTTGAGCGTGGTGATTGCCTTCGTGGTGTCCTGCTCGACGGGCCTGTTCTTCGGGTATTTGCCGGCAAACCAAGCAGCAAGCCTGCAGCCGGTGGAGTCATTGCGGTACGAGTGAACATGGGGTTTAGGGGTTGGGGATTAGGCCGTAGAGATCCTTCGAATTGCAGCTAAGGAGCTGGAAAATGCGACTGCTTCGGACCGCTTTGGGTGTAGTGACATTGACGACCCTGTGTAGTGGCGCGAGAGCACAAGAGCACCTCGCGCAGAAACCTGCAGGGCCTAACACGCAGGCGACGAGTCCCGCGCCTGTCGCGGTGTCGTTGAAGCGTGCCATCGAACTGGCGCTGCAAAACAGCAAAGAGATTCAAGTGACGAAAATTCAAGCCAGCGTGGCGGATCACGCCGCACAAATCACAAAGGCGCAGTTCATGCCCAATCTCTATGCCGGTTCGGGCGCCGGGTATACGAATGGCATACCGGAAACGCCGGGAGGACGAGCGCCATCAGTATTCAACCTGACCTATACCGAGCAGGTTCTCAATGAGCCTCTTCGCGGTCAATCAAAGGAAATGCAAGAGCAGGCCAAGGCTCAGAAGATCGCGCTGGAAGAGGCGAAAAGCAACGTCATTAGCCGGACCGCGATGGCCTACCTGGAACTTGGAAAGGTGCGACATTCGCTGGAGCTCTTGCGGGCGGAACAGGATAGCGCGGAGAAAATTCTTCAGGTCACGCAGGAACGGCAGAGCCAAGGATTCGAATTGCCGGTGGAAGTGACCAAGGCGCAGCTGATCAAGGCGCGCGTGGTACAGCACATCCTGCGATTGGAAGAGCGGGAAGACGAATTGGAGGTTTTTTTGAAGTACCAACTAGGACTGCCCGAGACGCAGGCGATCGAAGTTTCGCCAGAAGATTTGCCCGGAGAGGCTGAGTTGGCGGGCGATAATTTGGTGGCCGCAGCGCTCGCGAACAACACGGGACTGCGATTGGCGGAATCCGACGTGCGAGCGAAAGAATTTCGGCTGAAGGGCGAGCGGCGCGGCTATTTCCCCACCCTAGAGCTGGTGAGCATTTATAGCGTGCTGGCAAAGTTCAACAATTATTCGGAGTTTTTCAATCACTTTCAGCGGAATAACTACAATGCGGGGATTGACATGCACGTGCCGATCTTCAGCGCACAGATAAAAGCGAACATTGGCTTGGCGCGGGTGAATCTGGATGCGGCAAAGGCCAGCTTGACGAACAAGAGGGCCGAGCTGACCGCGGACGTACGTCAGAAAACTCGGCGCTTGCGAGAGATGGATGCGGCGAAAGAAGTGGCGCGGCTCGAATGGCAACTTGCGCAGCAAAACGTGGCTGTTCTGCAAGCGCAGTTTGGCGAAGGGAAACTGAATTTGCGGGACATGGAAAAAGCGCGGTTGGAAGAAAACGACAAATGGATGGCGTATTTGGACGCGAATTTTCAGAAGCAGCAAGCGCAATTGGACTTGCTCAAGACAGCCGGGCAGTTGGACAAGGTTTGGCAATAAGGAAAAGCAGTGGCAGACGGCAAACAGGGAGTATGGAGAGCTCAAGAGCGCCGAGACGGGGGCCTGCTGGACCAAGAAAGCCTGGGGGTGCTTTTGCAGGCGGTGCGGAGATTGGAAGCCGGATTTGCCAAGTTGCCGGAATTTGAGCCCAGTGCCCCCGGAATACAGCGTCTTGCGGAAGTGCTGACGGCCGCGGCGGAACGGTTGAGGGACAACTACCCTTACTTTCATCCGCTTTATGCAGGCCAGATGCTGAAACCGCCCCACCCTGTAGCACACCTGGCCTACACCCTGGCCATGTGGATCAATCCCAACAATCATGCGCTGGATGGCGGGCGCGCCACGTCGGCGATGGAAAAAGAAGCCGTCGCCGAGATTGCCGGCATGTTCGGGTGGAAGGATTTTCTCGGGCACTTGTGCGGCGGCGGAACGGTGGCAAACCTCGAAGCGCTGTGGGTTGCGGGGCAGCTTCATCCGGGGAAAAAAATCCTGGCGAGCGAACAGGCGCATTACACGCACGGGAGAATCAGCGGCGTGTTGCAATTGCCATTCGAATCTTTGTCTACGGATACGCTTGGGCGCATGGACGTGGACGCGCTTGCGAAACGGCTGGAGCGCGGAGACGTGGGAACAGTCGTGGCGACGATGGGCACGACGGCAACCGGTTCCGTGGATCCGCTCCCGGAAATTCTGGAGTTGCGCGCAAAACATGGATTCCGGGTGCACGCGGACGCTGCGTACGGAGGATATTTCGTTTTGGCAGAGAATCTCGATCAGAATGCCAGATCCGCTTTCGAACGAATAGGAACAGTTGATTCCATTGTCATCGATCCGCACAAACACGGATTGCAGCCGTACGGGTGCGGCTGCGTCTTGTTTCGCGATCCGGGGGTCGGGCGGCTATACAAGCACGATTCGCCGTATACGTATTTCAGTTCTGCGGAATTACATTTGGGGGAGATCAGCTTAGAATGCTCCCGGCCGGGTGCGTCCGCAGCAGCGCTTTGGGCGACTCAGAAGTTGCTGCCGCTAAAAAAGGGCGGAGAATTCGCGCGAGGCTTAGAAAAGGGCAGGAAGGCAGCGCGGGGAATGTTCGAAAAACTGAAAGCGGACTCGCGCTTTATTACCGCGTTTGCGCCGGAGCTGGACATTTTGGTGTTTGCGCCGCGTGGGGACAGCGTGAGCGAATCTTCCGCGTTGAGCCGGAAGATCTTTGACGCCGCGGCCAAGCGCGACCTGCATCTGGCAGTGGCGGAATTGCCTGCCCATTTCTGGAAGAAGCATCTTGGAGGAATGAAACGCGACCGCGAAACACTCACATGCCTGCGTTCGGTGTTGATGAAGGCGGAACACCTCGATTGGGTGGAGCGCATATGGGGATTGCTTTCTGGGGCTACCTCCCAGGTCATGAGACGTCCCGCCCAAGACTGAAAGTAGAAAATGGAAAGTTACAAATGGATCGCGAACATTGGCGATTAGGCGGCCTGGTAGCATGCCCGAGGACACCATTTAATGCGGGATTGGGCGGTTCACGGCCCGGAAACACCCATTCGGCCCATTCGGAGAAAGATTTGAGGAGGTGCAACAAAGTCAGGTACACTGGAATCTACGCATTGGGCAGCGGGTCGTGTGTCATCGAAGCCCTGGTGGGCTGACTGCCCGGATGCTTAGCCCAGAAGAATTGCACGAGCAAACTTGTTTCAAGCGGACACTGAGGGTGATGAATGCCGGAAGTGATGAAAACTCTATTGTTGAACCCGCCGAGTTTTGAGAATTTTGACGGCGGAGCCAGTTCGCGGTGGCCCGCGACGCGCGAGATTGAATCCTACTGGTATCCGGTTTGGCTGACCTACCCGGCCGGGATGATTCCGGGTAGCCGGTTGCTGGATGCTTCTCCCCACAAAGTAAACTGGCGGCAGACCGTTGAAATCTGCAAAGACTACGAATTCCTGGTGCTGTTCACTTCGACCGTCGGGCTGCACAGCGACATCAAGCTGATTCGCAAGATCAAAGAAGCGAACCGGGACATGAAGATTGCCTTCGTCGGGCCGCACGGACACATCAAGCCGGACGAAACGCTGAAGGCCAGTGAGGACATCGACTTCGTCACGCGCGGAGAATTTGACCACTCGGTGACCGAGTACGCGCACGGGAAGCCCCTTAGCGAGATCCAGGGCGTGAGTTATCGCAAAGACGGCAAGATCATTCACAACCCGGAGCGGCCACAACTGCACACAGAAGAGCTGGACGCGCTGCCGTTCGCGTCGGACATCTACAAGCGCGATCTGGAAATCGAGCGCTACAACGTGCCCTTCCTTTTGCATCCCTTTATTTCGTTCTATACGACGCGCGGATGTCCAGCGCTTTGTACCTTCTGCATGTGGCCGCAAACGATTTCGGGTCATGCCTGGCGGACGCGTTCGGCCGACAACTTGGCAAGGGAAGTCAAACAAGCCCTTGGCTATTTCCCGCAAATGAAAGAGATTTTCTTCGACGACGATACGTTCAACATCCGTAAGGACCGCGTGCTGGAGCTGTGCGCGAAGTTCAAGCCGCTGAAGTTTCAATGGTCTTCGACGGCGCGCGTGCACAGCGATCAAGAAACAGTCCGGGCGATGGCCGAATCCGGAGCGCGGCTGTTCATCGTGGGATTCGAATCGGGCGACGCCCAAATCCTGAAGAACATCAAGAAGGGCGCAACGCTCGAGATGGCCCGCAACTTCCGCAAGCATTGCCGCAAGTACGGGATCAAAGTGCACGGCGATTTTATCATCGGTCTGCCGGGCGAGACCAAGGAAACCATCCAGAAGACCATTGACTTCGCCAAGGAATTGGATTGCGAAACGATTCAGGTTTCCCTGGCCCACGCCATGCCGGGTACGGAACTTCACGACACCATGGCGGCACAGGGCTTCTTGAAGGTGGAAGCCCTGGCGGACTCCGGCGGGCATCAGCTTCCGCACATCGAGTACCCTCACCTGTCGAAAGCGGAAATGATGGATGGTGTGAACCGCTTCTACGATGAGTACTACTTTAGGCCCAGAGTCGTTTGGCGCATCGTGAAAGACGCGCTGTGGGACAGCCACGAGCGGAAGCGGCTCTATGCCGAAGCGACGGAATTCTTGAAATTGCGCGCCGAGCGTCTGAAGTGGGTCCGTCAAGGCGGCAAGGACTACAACAAACCTATGGTCTCCGTTCCCGGCACAAGCTCTGCGTCTGGAAACGATTAGCTTCCCCAAAGATGCCAAGCGAAAAACGGCTGCGAATCAAGACGCTGGTCATGGTCTTCGCCATGATCGTGTGCGCCAACGCAGGAGACCTGCTGCTGAAGTACGGTATGGTACAGGTCGGCACTGTCGAGTTGACCGCGCATGGCCTTTCGCAGGCTTTCTGGCAGACCGTTACGAGCCCGGTCATTTGGCTGGCTATTTTTTTCCTCAGCGGATTTATGGTCAGCTACATGACGGTGCTGAGCTGGGCGGATTATAGCTACGTCATGCCGGCGGGAGCGTTTGGATACGCGGCGCTCACTTTCCTGGCGGTCGTTTTCCTGCATGAACCGGTTTCGCCGCGGCGATGGGTGGGCGTAGTACTGATCTGCGTTGGCGTTTTGCTGGTGGGGCAAACGCGGCCGCGAACTACGGAAGTGCCAAGCGAGGCAGCGGCGTGATGCACCTTCAGTTTATCGCGGGGCTTGCGGCTTTAATTTTAGGCAGCACGGGCGGGGAGATCGCCATCACGCGCGGGATGAAGGCGGTGGAGGAGCCGTCGCGGCTTCGGCCGAAAGCTGTATTGCAGTTCCTGGCGCGCGCGGTGCGCAATGGGTGGTTTTGGACCGGCGTGCCGCTGATGGCGCTGTCGTTCTTTGCCCTGCTTCTTTTGCTGTCCTGGGCGCCGATCACCCTGGTGATTCCAGCTTCTGCGCTCAGCTATGTTGTGGGAACATTGGGCGCAAAATTCATTTTGGATGAAGACGTGAGCATTGCGCGCTGGGTCGGCGTCATCCTCGTTTGTGTAGGCGTCGCGTTGGTCGCCGCGGGCTGAACCGAAATCTCCGAACTTCTCCATTACCATGAGCCGATTTTCATGACTTCTTATTCCGCTCTGTGGCGTGGCCTGGTGCTGCTCTTGGCGACAGCGCCGTTCGTTTACTACTTCCTTTCCATTATGGCAGCCCTCGGGTTTTTCGGAAGGAAACAGGGGCAAACACCCACGGAATATCATCCGCCCGCGAGCCTGCTCAAGCCCGTGCGCGGCATGGACTTCGGTTCTTATGAGAACTTCGTGAGTTTCTGCAAACAGGATTATCCGGAATACGAAATCCTTTTCGCCGTGAATGATGAGAACGATCCGGCCGTTCCGCTCATCCGCGAAATCACGGCGGAATTTCCCCAACGAAAAATCCGATTGTTCGCCAACTCGACCAATCTCGGCGCGAACCGCAAGGTAAGCAAACTAGCGATGCTGGCCCGGGAAGCACGGTACGACGTGCTAGTGCTCACAGACGGAGATGTACGGGTCGGGCCAAACTATCTTCGCGGCGTTGTCGCCCCGCTAAGTGAGAAAAAAATCGGCGCTGTGACTTCTTTCTATCGTGCGATCGCACAGGAAAACCTCGGCGCAAAACTGGAAGCGATCGGAGCCGCCAGCGATTTCTTCGCGGGGGTGTTGATGGCGCGATGGAAAGAAGGAGTCCGCTTCGTGCTGGGAGCCTCCATTGTCACAACGAAAGAGTGGGTCCGGAAAATGGGAGGGTTCGAAGCCCTCGCTGATACCCTGGCGGATGATTACGAACTTGGCTTGAGAATCTTCAAAGCCGGTGGAGAAATTGTCCTTTCGCAAGAGACCGTTTGGACCATGTATCCGGCACAAACTTTGCGCGGGTTCTGGGAGCATCAATTGCGTTGGGCGCGTACGGTGCGGTTGTGTAGGCCTCTATCCTACTTGGGGCTGCTCTTTACGCAGGGGCTTCCGTGGACCGTGCTGGCAGTTCTGCTTGCGCCGGCGCCGTGGATCGCCGGCGCATATTTCGCCACCTACCTGGTCCTGCGATTGGCCATGGCTTGGACGGTGGGTGTTTGGGGAGTCGGGGACGAGGTCCTGAAGCGAAATCTCTGGTTGGTGCCGGCGCGGGACGCTGTTTATTTTTTGGTTTGGCTCGCAAGCTTCGCTTCCAACCGCGTCCGGTGGAACTCGGTGGATTACACCATCCGCCGGGGGCAAATGGTGCCGATTGGCGGAGGCGTAAAACCAGCGAGATGATTCGTTTATGCCGCTGGCGGAAGCGAGTTGCCACGGCGTGCCGGTTCTTTTCTACCGGGACAGCGATAGGCGCCTGGAGTTTTTTGTTGGGCCTGGATCGAGGAAACAAGCATTGTGGCTAGCTTTGCCAAAGGACCTGCCAGACCAGAGTTATTCGGGAAATTGTTCCAAAATTAGAAATGGGGCTCAGAAAACTTGGGTTCCAGAAGTACAAGATTTTACGAAAGGTGATACGAAGGTCATCGCCAGCAGTCCTCTGCGGAATGCGTTCGGACAAGCACTGTGACAAAGCGGGGTTCCCGGACAAGTGGGTACTCGGAGCAACACGTCCCGCTTGCGGACTAATCGTTTGAATGTCGGTGAGAGTGGCTGCTCGCGGCTCCAATGTCCAGAAGACTCGGCCATCATCCGTAATCGTAAAGCTCCTGTGAAAATCGCAGTCGCGCCGCGCCGGAGTGGCTTGGATGATGTCGCCGACAGTCTCTCCGGCTGCACAACGCCTCGGAATATATTTGAACCGGTAATACTTCTGTGCGTAGGGAGAGAGGCTCATCGAGGGTAAGGCGTCTGGATACTCTTGTTGGTGTTGGTCGGTTCTGGACGCATTCTGGAATGCATTTGGCGGAGCGTTTGGAAAGCTGCAGTTTCTGCACCAGCATTCATTTCCACTAACACCCAGCACCCAGCGTCCGTTTGCCACGATTACTAGCTTATATAAGTATCGTAACCTCCGGAAGTAATAACCGCCATCTCATCCCAAGGGCAAAAAAAAAAAAACAACACCAGCCACGCGAAGCGTCCGCCGCCGGGCGGCTACGTCCAAACGCGCTAATCGGAAAGGTTGGCACTAGCAGAACCTCCCCAGGGCCCCGACCGTCGTTGAGCGGAGTCGAATTCCTACCTATACTTTGCTCATGACGAAGCGCCCGGAAGTCGAACCGATACGCCAGCCGACCCTATTTCAGATGGAAGCTGCGGAACCGGCAAGACCGGACCGCCCCTTCTGTCTGCCCGGCATTTTTCTCGGAACTTCCTCTTTCACTGCGGCAGGTTGGGAAGGCTCCTTCTATCCGATAGGCATGCGGTCGAAGGATTTTCTCCGTCACTATTCCACTCAGTTTCAAACGGTCGAGATCGATAGCACGTTCTACGGCACTCCCGCTGCTTCGACGGTCACAAATTGGAACGGGAAGACCCCAAGAGATTTCATCTTCGCGGTGAAGATTCCCCAGGTCATTACGCATGAAAAAGTCCTTGTGGATTGTCAGCCAGAGTTCGATGAGTTCATCGAGAGAATGCACCTGTTGGGAGACAAGCTCGGCCCAATGCTGCTGCAATTCCCAAAATTCGATAAGTGGGTCCTTAAGAGTCCCGATGAGTTTCGCGGTCGTTTGCAGTCCTTCTTCAAACGAGCGGCGGACCCGAAGGCTGGTCGCTTCGCCGTAGAGGTTCGCAACAAAGACTGGCTCGACGCCCGGCTGAGGGATGTGCTCCGCGACCACAACGTTGCCCTGGCGTTGACTGACACGTCGTTCATGCCCAGGCCGTGGGAGATGAAGGGCGCTCTGGATTTGGTCACTGCCGACTTTGCCTATGTCCGCTGGCTCGGCAATCGCAAGGACATTGAGGAACAAACGACGACTTGGGACAGGACAGTGATCGACAGGCAGAACGACCTTAGAAGTTGGGTAGTCGTGCTGCGGCGTCTTGTGGAAGATAAGCGTATCCGAAAAATCTTTGCGTTTGCGAACAACCACTACTCGGGGCACGCACCGGCGACAGTGAAACAGTTTTGGGATCTATGGAACGGAAAGTAGTCTGTCTCACATGATTATTGGTCAAAGACTCCGGGAAATCCGCGACGCAAAGAACTTGAGTCAGGATGATATCGAACGGGCGGCCGGGCTTGTCCGGCCTTACATTTCTCGCGTTGAGAACGGGCAGAACGGGCAGACATTCGCGCCTTCCGCCGGGACCGTTCCAATGATTTTCCAGGATAACCCCGTCTTCGTTGAGTTGTCCTTTCCTCGCACGCCAGCTGCAATTGCGATTAGGCCGCAGATGATGATGCTAACAGCAGGTCCCATAACCACCTAAAATACGGACGGTTTTCCCCCACAGAGTTGAATCGCTTGCTTGAAAGCTTTCACGAAACGTCTGGCGTTATCTCCCTTATCAAAGACAAGTTCAACCCGCGTGTGTTTGTTCCCTTCTTCGGCCTTTCCACTCGGCAGAGTAAAAGATTCTGTGACCCTTTTTTCGCTATTTGTTGTTTCCACGACTACGGCATTCTCGAAGGGATTGTCTTTCACCGAAGCTACGCTATTGGGGTCAAGGTCTTTCAGCGAAAAGCGGTAGGTGTGGGTGCCGACATCTTTATAGTTCAAAGCAACTGACCACTTTATCGTAGCGAGACAACCGTGACTATCGAAAGTTGTAACATCATGGCGCGGCTCGCAGTTTGGCGTACCCAGCTTGCATGCTCCCTTATCAGTATTTCTCTGCCCAGTGAACTGGCTTCCGTTGTCAGCTACAAAATTGTGCATCCACACCAAAGTATCTTCCAAACCGGCGGGTTGTTGGGCATAAGCGGTCACGCTCACAATGACCATGAGGACCAACATTTTTCGCATGGAATTGACTCCGATGCGGGCAAGCGTATCGTGCGAAGCCTACGCGTTCAATCGCTACTTTTCGGATGGTCGCGGAGCACCCCGCCCGGGCCGGACGACGGTTTCAAACTTCCGACGAAGAGTAGATGCTAATGGAGAGACTGAATCAGACAGACTCTTCCGCCACCGCCAGATTAGGACGGGGTTCCGGCAGCAATAGGAACTTGAAGAAAGGAGCGCTCCTTCTCCGCGGTTGGGGTATTTCTCGCGCTTCGGCACTCACTCACGCGTGGTGTGCCCGCTTATTCGTCGCGGGGCTGCGAAAGGGTTCGCCGCTAAATGCTTTAGGCTCAATTCCTTCCGGTAACATAACAATCGAGCTCATGATAGGCACAACTGACGTACTCGCAATCTACGGTGCAGCGCTTTCCAGTATTGCATTGGGCGGACGCGCGTCGAGGTGTCTGCACGCCAGAGCAGTTCGTCAACCTGTTCAAAGAACTGCCAGAACTGCCCGAGCGTCTACGCGGACTCGCCCTTTTCTTGTACACTGATGGATGCCGTCTTGGTGAGGCGAAGAAGTTGCAAATGGTCGCAAGTCGATTGGTCGGCGCGAATGATTCGCGTGAGTGCCGCATAGACAAAGAACGACAGAGCGCGAACGATTTCCCCTTCCGGCGAAGTTTTTGAGCGGCTCTCAGTGGTTCCTGAGAAGGAGCCCGTCGGCGCAATTTTTCCAGTAGGGAATTTTCGCAAGGCGTGGCAAACTGCCTGCGTTCATGCGGGATTGGGAACACTCGACAAGACAGGAGAAAACGCCAAGATTAACGGCGGATACGGGAAGTACAGTGGCTTGCATATTCATGACTTGCGCCGTTCGGCAGTTCGAAATTTGCGGGAGGAAGGAATCAGTGAAGGCGTCGCAATGAGCTTGCCTGGTCACAAAACGAGGGAAGTGTTTGAGCGATACAACATCGTCATTGAAGCCGACAAGACCGCCGCAGTTGCGAAGGTCGGGTCAAGGCTCACAAAGGCTCTCAACGGGTCAAGAACGGGTCAAGTGCGACATGCTTCCAGAGCGAGAAAGTAGCGAATAGCCTTTGTTTATGCGGGTTTTGGGAGGTCGTCCAATTGGTAGGACTCCAGACTCTGGATCTGGCTATCCTGGTTCGAGTCCAGGCCTCCCAGCCAATCTTTCGCCTTGCCGGAGAAGGACTTGCCGTTTTCCTCCAATTCCGATTTCCCCTTACGGATCGCTCCTATGCCCGAACTATGCCCAAACTCGGCCGAGAGATACCGACTCAGCTTCTGGGCCGCGTCTCTGAGGTCGCGTTCGTTCACGATATTGTAGCGATCGAACACGGCTCTGGTCTTGTGGCCGGAGACATCCATGGCAACCCGTTCCGGAACGCCAGCGCGGACTAAGTTGCGCACCCCAGTGCGTCGTAGATCGTGAAACAGCAAACCCTCGTAGCGCCGCTTGTTTTGCTTCCCTAGCTTTGAACATGGAGCACACTGTTTGGTCCCGACCGTTGATTTTCCACAGTGCACGCAAACAAAGCGAGCGAGCCCGAGACGGACGCAGGTGTTCCGCCATACCTTCCGAAACACTCCGATCTTCCTTCCCCGATAGAAGAAGATAAACGGACATTGCGGGCATTCCAGTTTGTGGCGATCAAATTGCATTTCGAGGATCGCGAGCAGGTCGCCCGTAAGAGGAACGATTCGGGGCTCGTCATTCTTGGTCGTTCCCGGGTCGAGCAAAACTTGGCCGTCTCTGAAGTTTACTTGGTCCCAGCGCAGGGGAAGAATTTCTCCTTGCCTCATGCCCGTGTAATAACCCATCGAAAGAACCGGTTTTAGGTAGTCGGGAAGCGCGTCACGCAACAGCGAGTATTGATCGTGAACAACGAACCCCTTCCGCACGTTGCTCTCCTTTAGCATCGGAAAGTGCGGAACCACGCGCAAGCTGCCGTCTTCGAAGGCCAGCCTGAACATGCGACGGAGCAAGGCGAGGGAGCGGTTAATGGTGGCATTCGGTGATCTCTGGCGCTGCAGCTTGGCAATGAATTCGCGGATGCGCGGAGTCGTGACCTCTGCCGCGCGGTCGCCCGCGAAAAAATCATCCAGCGCAGAGACACCACAGATATACTCCGTTCCGTCAGCGTGCTTCAGAAGAGATTTTCGGACGTTCGCGCGGTAATCGGCAAACAGAGCGACTCTCAGATCCTTGTAAAGCAACCGCTCGGCAGCCGGAGGAACGAACACACCAGCGTCAATTTCGCCGAGCCGTTTCCGGAGCAGACGCTCTGCAACGCCCCACTTCTGCGAGTGGGAATTTTCGCGAAACGGCACGCCGTGCTTGTAGTACTTGATCGACCAGAAGCGACTTTCTTGCAGCTCCCCGTCAGAGGTTCGATATTTCTGCTTGTATATGGAACCTCTGCCGGGGTCTCTTTTACTTTGTCCCGTTTCCTTCGTCTCGGTAGTTGTGCCCATTGTTCTGATCTCCCATTGCAGTTGAGGGTACCGCGGATCCTCCAGCACTCACGCTGGGGCCGCTTCTTTCGTAACAAAGGATTCTTCTATGAGCGCCGAAACCGCGAGTGGAAGCAGCGGAGCCGCGAATTGCGTAGCGTCGGCATTAAGTACGGGACGAGCATTAAATGGCTTACGCAGTTAATTGCGAGTTTCTACTGGTCCAAGCCGCGCTTAGGTCCCGCCGTTGCAAAAAACGTGGCGGATTTATTCGAAGGTGAGCGCTACGAAAGGATTCGTGAAGCGCCGGTAGAACTGGCTTTTCAGCTTTACCTTCTTGATGTGGCGTTGTGGGAAGGCAGAAGCAAGTTGGCGGGAGATAAGCTTTACATCCGAAATTTGAAATCCTATGAATACTTCGCACTATTCAGCCTCGTTGTTCGCGGTTTAACGGAGGTCGGCGCAAAGTGGGGTGATCCCGATCTGAGTGCGCAACTACACGGACAGTGGCCGGAGTACTATCCGACCCACTTCAATAAGTGGCGCAAACTTACGAAAGCCTGCATTGACCAAATTCTAGTGGCTTTCAAAAGGGAATCACGAAGCTACTCAAGGCGAGAGGGACAGGAATTAACCTACGCGAACTATTTCAAAAACCAGAGTTCTGTAGCCCGGATGTTAAAGGCAAACTTGACCGGTGACATCAGGCGATGCTCCCGTATTGCTCTCCAATCCTGAGCCCGAAACCAGCCATGCCCCCTCTGTAGCGAGTCAGGCTGCGCGCTCCTTGGCGAACACCTTCAAAAATCCAGGTCCATCGAATACGCGCGTGTGGTCAAAATCTCAAACGTATTGAAAAGGCTTGGTTTCCAGTCTCGTTGAATCACAGTGGTGCCGCCCTGGCCTAAGAAGGCTTGGATACCGGTGCAGTTGTTGTTCGGGCAGATGACTGAAGCGTCTGGGCCGCCCGCCAGCTCAAACGCCTGTCGGGTTGAGTCTGTAACGCATGTGCCGGGGAATTGACATTATAGCGTTTAGGATGCTCCGGCCGCCGGATAGATCTTGGAGAAATGACATCCGCGGTCTGAAGAAAAGAAGACTCCCCGAGTCGTCCCAACATATATCTCTCGTGGTCGCGCAGGATTAACGCCTATCGAACGGGCAGAATCTATCTGATCAACTCCAAGATTCAGGAGACACCATGTTGCTCCACCGTCTACCGAGCGGATTAGCCCCTTATTAGAGACCAGATAAACGATGTTTTCGTTCACGGGGTCGACGAGAATCTGGCGAATGCGTAAGTCTACTGGCCCCTTCAGCAATCGCGTCTGCTCATCTTTATCTGCTCTTGTCAAAGGGCGAAGTTCCAGTTCCCGCTGCTGGCCAACAGGCTCCCAGGTTATGCCGCCGTCTATCGATTTGACCACTCCACTTCGGCCGTGGCCGTAGAGCACCTTTGGGTCCGATGGGCTAATCCCCAAGGCCTCCCCGCGTCGCAGCGCGGAAGTAAACTCCTTCCAGGTTTCGCCACCGTCATGCGAAACAAATGTATTCTCAGGCTGCTTCACATCTTCGATGCTTTCAGTGTGCTTGAAGTCGGGGTAGTAAAAGGTGACCGCTGTCCAAGGAGACACGGTTAGGTTCGCAAATATTGTAAGCGGGCTCACGGGGTCAATCGCGACGATATCGAATCTCACTGTGTCAAAGGTACTTCCCCCAAGGTCGAGCGCGAAGCTCTCTCGCGTTTTTCCATTAATTAAATGGGTGGGTATTGTCCAGGATAAACCTCCGTTTTCTGATCTCACGTAGAACCCGAGTTCGCTTACATAGCGGTACAGGACGCTAGGATGCGAGGGAGCTTCCAGGAATCCGCTGTCTTTTGTAAGGAACGGCGTAGGAACATCCTGCGTGACAGGCTCTAGTGTCTTTCCCCCGTCATCTGACCGAGCCACGTGATACTCAGATGAACCTGAAGTTCGAACACGTGCTTTTTTCGATGTGTGAATCACAAGAACGGGTCTCCCGTTTTGGTCGTCTACTCTCAGAACGTCCGCTTCGTCCTGCGGCGTCAAGTCGTGGATGGGCTGCTGATACCAGATTGTTTTCGCTATTGGTCAGAGCCTTCCACAGCAGGGACCGTGCAAAGTACGAAGGTGATTAGCGCCGAGAGAACTCCAAGCGTAGGTGCCTTCATTGTTTCTTTTGCCCCCCGCAATTGTCGTCCACATGGTGACTCCACCAAGAGGACGCTGAAGCCTCGCTGGCGAATTTTGCAGTTTTCATGAACGTATGGGCTATGTCGATGTCCGAGAACCCTGGAGGATCGATGTGAAAAGTCTCATGGATGAGGTCGAGAGATCTGTCACCGCCCGCCCCATGAGGGTCTAGCCAAATGGTGTTTACTCCGCCGCTTCCTTCAACGTGGGCAAATCCTTTGGTTGCGTTTTCGAGTACTTGATGTTTGCGCTGCTTAGCTTGTCGGCAAACCATTGCGCGGTAGATGCTTCAGCGCGGGCTTGTTTCACTTTTGTGCCCGGGAACACGCCACTGTTTTCTTCAGCTTCCGTCCTCGCCGCCCACAGGTCTTTAAGCAGCTTCTCAATGAACTTTCTGCATTTTTCATCATTCAAGATCCTTCGTAAAGCTTCTTTGCATGCTGGTCCGTTACACCCACCACCTGGATCGCTGGAGTCGCCGGGGCCGGGCGGCTGACTGAGGAACGCGTATACCCAATTCCAACCGCCGTACCGCCTCTTCTTGCGTCATCCCTTGCGCCACGTATTCCTCGGTTTTTCGTTGTTAGGCATGTATGGCGCCTCCAATCCATCGAGTCTGTAATGCAACTTCGAGGGGATCTTGGCACCGGTGTGTCATCCAAGGTTCAGGTCCTTCGAAGCATCGAGTGACCTTTCCCGGGCTCCGCCCGAGCAGGATTTCCCCACCCGAAAAACGACAACCCTAAAGGATTGCTTCCCTCCTGGGCCCGGAGTAAGATGCCTGCCAAGGGCCGGCCCGGCAGCCTACTAATACGTTTCGACAACTGGCGGTATTCTTTCTGTTTACGCTGCTGTGCGAAGGCCAGGCGCACGGTACCCCGGCCCGTAGCACCGATGCCTGAACCGCGCATGCAATTCGAGCCGGCCTCCTCCTCTTTTACAGACCTCAGCGGAACCACGGTGGGCCGCTTTGCCGTTGAGCAATTGCTTGGCCGGGGCGGCATGGGTGAGGTTTACCGAGCCCAGGACACGCGCCTGAAGCGTCAGGTGGCTCTTAAGCGCATCTCACCCGCTCTGCACGCTGACCAGCACACCCGCCGGCACCTTTGGAAAGAAGCAGAATGCGCCTCTCGCCTGAATGATCCTCATGTCGCCGCCGTCTACGATGTGATCGAGGTAGAGAATGAACTCTTCATTGTGATGGAGTACGTGGAAGGCCAGACACTGCGCCGCCGTCTGGCCAAGCCGTTCACCATCGAGGAATTCCTTCGCATCGCCATCGACTGCGCGATGGCGCTGGCCTGTGCCCATCAGGTTGGCCTCCGGCATGGTGACGTCAAGCCGGAAAACATCGTGCTGACGTCTTCGGGACAAGTGAAGGTTCTGGATTTTGGCGTGGCAAAGAACCTCCCCCGTGATCCCAGCACCACAACTGAGAGCACGCGGTCAGGGCCGCAGTTTGCTGGTACTTTGCCGTACATGGCTCCCGAGGTGGTTCAAGAGAAAGAATCCGACGCCCGGGCAGACATCTTCTCGCTCGGCGTTGTGTTTTACGAGGCGATTGCTGGCGGCAATCCGTTCCGGGCCGAAGGCTTTCTGGCCACCTGCAACCGCATTCTACAGGAGGATCCGCTCCCCTTGCGTGCACGGAATGCGGAAGTCCCCAGCGAACTGGGGCGCATTGTCTCGAAAATGCTGGCCAAGGATCCAACCCAGCGATACTCAAGCGCAGGCGATCTTGCCGTGGACCTTACAGCGCTCCGGCAATCCTTGTTTCCAAAGCACACCCCGTCCCGCCGGCAAAACGAAGAGCCCTCGCGGCGCGGGCGGTCTCGGAATGCCTTGATCGTCCTTGCGGGGGCACTCTGTGTTGCCGTAGCGGCTACTTCGCTCTATCGCTACTCCAATCGGCCTGTCCTGGCTGAACACGCTCCCGTGCTACTCACTGATGTTGAAAACCAGACGGGGGAAAAACTGTTCGACCAAACGGTGACCGAGGCGCTGCGGCAGGCTCTGGCACAATCACGCTACGTTCGCCTTGTCCCGCAGTCCCAGGTGCTTGAGGCGACCAAACGCATGGGACGCAGAAACGTCTCGCAGGTGGACATGGCTTTGGGACGAGAGCTCGCCCGGCGCGAGAATTATCGAGCTCTGCTAACGGGACGCATCGCTTCGGCGGGCGGCGTGTACTTGCTCACTATCCAGCTCACGGATCCGCGGGAAGGCGCGCCTCTGCTAACGCAAGCCGCGATGCTCAGGTCCCCTTCTGAGCTCTACACCACGGTGGACAATCTGGCAAAAAGTTTGCGCAAGCGTTTTGGTGAATCGCTGGCGCAAGTGAATCAAGAAAGCCGGCCCCTCGAGAAAGTAACCACACCCTCGCTCGATGCTCTGCAGCGTTATTCCCGGGCCATGGAGTTTTACGCCGCTGCCGATTACGACAGCTTTTTGCCCCTGGCAAAAAGCGCCACGGAACTCGATCCCGGCTTCGGCATGGCGCATCTCTATTTGGCCCGCGTCTTCGAGTGGCGGGGGGATGACGCAAGCGCGGCGCAGGAGATGGATCAGGCGCGACTGCATCTTGACCGCGTGACTGAGCGGGAGCGCTACCTAATTCTGGCAACGGGTTACGAGTTCCAGGGTTTGTACGAGAAGGCCGCCGAACAGTACCGATTGCTTACAGAAGTTTATCCGGACGATCTGGAAGGACACCGCGGCCTCGCGGAAGCGTCGGTTTGGTCTGGCCGCGCCGAAGAGGGCGTGGCCGCCGAGAGACAAGCTCTCAAACTGAATCCCAATAGTCCAATCGACCACCGATTCCTGATTTTTTATCTGGTTCGGCTCAATCGTTTTTCCGATGCCCTCGCGGAATTTCAAGCGGCCCAAGCGCGGCAGATCCGGAGCCCCCGGTTGCACTGGGGCGCGGGTCTGGCGTACTTGGGCAAGGGCGACACGCAAGCGGCGCGGCGAGAATTCGAGCTGCTGCGAAAAGAAGGCGACGCTTACGACCAGAGCTTGTCGGCCCTCTATACTGCAAAAGTGTTGATGTACGAGGGCCGGCTGCGAGAAGCCACGGAAGCGTTGCGTCCAGGCCTAGTCCTCGGGGAGAAGCTCCACAGCGAGACGTGGATCCCGGGACAACGATATTTGCTGGGCCAGGTGTTGTGGACCCGCAGGCGCTTGACCGAAGCCCGCGCAGAGATGCGCCGGGTTGCGGCAGAGGCCAGCGCCCAACTTCAGGAACAGGAGCTGCGGCGCGGGGGCCTGATGGCTGTGCAGATGGGGGATTTACATACCGCGCGGAAGCTTCTAAGTCGGCTGAGTGAGTTGGCTGCACAACGGGACAGCGGCTACACTCGGAGTTGCTATCACAATTTAAAGGGTGCGGTGGACCTGGCGTCAGGCAACGCCATGTCCGCCATCGAAAACCAACGCCGCGCCATTTTGTTCTTCCCTTCCTATCAGGCGCAGTCGGGCCTTGGAAGCGGGTACGCAACGAATAACGAATGGCACAATGCCGTTGAGTCCTACCAACGCTACTTGGGTTTCAAGGGAGAGATTTTCGATGACGACTCCCCCTCAAGCTGGGTTTTGGCACATCTCGCGCTGGCCCGCTCTCTTGCGAAAGCCGGAGAAACAAAGCAGGCGCTCGAGTCTTACGATGAGTTCTTGAAACTGTGGGCCTATGCGGATCCCGACCTGCAAGTCGTACAGGAAGCTCGGGCGGAGCGCGACCATTTGGCTGCCACGCTCACCGCGCCCACAGACCGGAACAACACGGTTTCCCTGCAGAGATGAACCACCACAAAAAGGAGGCAATCATGAACGAGGCAACAGGGACAGCAAAGGGCCGACAAGAAATCCGACCAGATGATTGGATAACACTGAAGGATCATCTTACAATCACTTTCGACCGCGACAAGGACAGAGTCGAGATTGGCTGGGCATGCGATTGCGGCAAAAAGCCCTGCAACGTGCCGCACACGACGCTCGTAGTCTACGTGTGCCCCAGCAAGCCCTGCCCAGGCCACTAATGTCCAAGGCAGCGGCAAGAAACGGCTAGCGCGGGCAGGCTGTCAGGCGAGTCCGTTGCTCGTCTCTTGTCTCTAACCATGTCTGTACCACGGTGCCATCCAGCTGCTGGACTCGAGAGGTCAGGGCAACGCCCGCTACTCGACACCAACGATTGGACCGGCGTACGCGAGATGGGTGATCCTATGTCAGTACGTGGGCGAGAGAACGTCTGTCCTTCGCCAAACTCTCATCCGCCCAAAAATAAGGTGATTTCCCGCTCGCGAACGTTGGAATACGATCCGCAAATTCAACCAGGAATTCTCCACTGGCGCCCTGATTCGTTGGCAGCGCCGACTTACAGAACCGGCCGTGGTGAGGTGTTGAGAGGAAGCCTCGAGCCGTCCTACAGCGTCAGCGGATCGGGCAGCGTCGCCCGGCAAGCAGCCGGAGCTTCGTTCAACAATGATCGATAACGTAAGACGATCAGGTCGTGCTCCTGAGTCAGCGCCGTACACGCTTTGCCGTTAGGGTTTTTCATGCAGGCAGTTTTCATTTGTGAACTGACACCGAAGGCTTCGGTCCTGATCGTTTCCGCCCTAGATCGAAACGTGGTGCACTTATCCCCAGGCTGGTCGCAGGCCATGCCGTTCCATACTTGGCCCGGCTGGCATTGCCCGACAATTGCGGGCACGCACCCGCTTCCTTGCGGGGTTTGCCCCCGCGGACATGGTTGCGCAGGGGCGGCTGCGGCCCAGGGTCGCGCGGGCTGTGCGTTCCCTCCGACCGGATCGGTAGGCGGGGGCTGGGTGCATGGCTCACGTTTGCAATGCTTCGGCCCAGCTCCGGCGGGGGTTCCCGCTTCAGCCGAAGGGGATTGGGATCGCCACCGGTGCGCAGGCGGCGAAAATGGACCCGTTGTCGGTGAAATACCGGAAGAGGTGCTGTGCGGGGTGATGGGACTCGGTGAAGGGTTCGGCGAAGGGGTGGCGGTCGGCGGAGGAGCCGAAGGCGCCGCGTGCTGGCTAGCGGGAGGAGGTGGTGGCGGCGGGGGAGGCTGCGGCGATCCGTTCTCGTGAGGATGTTGGGCAAAAGCGATTCCAGCGAGCAGGAGGAAACCGGAAAGTACGGCCGCGCGCAGAATCATAAGCCCCTCCGATCCGTAAACGGCGCCGCAACTCGTCTTCAAAGCTGCAAGGGCGATGCGGAGTTGACGATCAGCAGCCTTGCATTTAGTGAGACGGCGTGGCGGATTTTCAGGTTTCCTTCCCAACGGAACGAGTCGACCTTAGGACCGCAGTTACAAACGCTGGTCCCCCTACGCGGCGAACTGGGGAGCGGGCTTGACGGAGGAGGATACTAGAGGAAATCACCTCACTTCACCAGCGGCTGCCACGACCGATTGGAAGAAGACCGGCTTCCAAGCAAGTTCGCGCATCGCGTCTTCCGGATGGTCGCTGACAACCCAACCTGGGGAGCGGCGCGCATTCATGGCGAGCTGCTTATGCTCGGATTTGACGTTTCCGGGCGGACGATCGCCCGGTGGATGACACGGGCTCCGCGGAATCCCGAGCCTGCTAGGCGTTGGCTGGAGAAATTTTTGGCGCCTCATCCCCGACGCACGGAACCACAAGCTCAATCGTCACGCTCGTTGAACTCCCATGGCGGCCAACCACGGGGAAAGGGCGCCGTAAATATTGCTGTACGCAAGCACGATCGCGGGTACGGGCTTGTGCTTTAAATCGTCCATGGCCTCGTGGTGCGCCTGTTCGAGTTCAGCTCTCATTTTTTCGAGCTCATAACTCCTTCGACCGTCCGGTCTATCGGAAGGAAACTCGATCAAGTGCATTCGCGGAAGACGATACCGCCAATCCAACAACCTATCCTTCAATCGGCGGAAGATCATTTCATACACGGGCGTCAAGTCGGCGCGCTCGGAGACCCAGAAACTTCCCATGTAGAAATGCATATAGTCATACTCCCGCTCCGCGGTCTCGCGATTCAGCTGTTCGGCTAGGAATCCTGCGGCGCCACGCCAGGAACCAATGTGCACCAGCCGGCCATCCCGGTCGCCGACGTCGTTTTCGTTCGAGAACACGTCCCACAGGCACATAGCAACCAGTTCTCGCACTTCGCGCGTGGTGTCAACCGGGCTGTCCTGGTAGTCTGCGGCACCTACAGCGGGACCCTTGTTTCAGAGGTTCAGCACTGTCAGGGGATCAACTCCCTGGCCGTTTGCGCTGGCCGCGCCGCCTTCCGAACATACGTGGGTCGTAGGCGAGTGGCTCCGGCTGTCCTAGTACGATTCTCCTGAACTCAGGATGTTCTGGATTGATTAGGCAGTTGTTCTCGTCCGGGGCAAGGACAGAAGGCACCACTAGCAGGCAGTTCTCTCCTTTTCGCACAAATTCGTCGCCGATTCGGGTGAGCTCCGGCGGTGCTGCCGGGTCGCGCCAATTTGCAGGTAACTGGCCGTCGACTCGTTCCCCGGTCATTTCGTCGGGAACTTCCGCCACAGCCAAGACAAGATCGGCGGGGGCATCGTCCTTGTCGAGATGTACGAAATACTCCAGCAGGGCCAGCGATTGATGCTCTGACGTGTAGCTCAAACGGATGCCAGGGCTTGACCAGCGACCACCATACCGGTATGCGCCTTCCCCGTCAAAAGGGCTGCGGGCGTACTTCTTCCGCAGCACCCGGTAGACACGGCTCAACTGATGCCGCCGTAGCCAATTCGGCCCAGGATGTTCTCAACCTGGCGTGCGCCCAATTCAGTGTCGAGCGCCGTGAAGGGGGGGACACCGCCAAGCGTGCGGTTGGGCCGCTTCAGCCAGCGGATCGCCCGCTCGTGGTCGCCAAGGAATTCGTTAGCGAGGGCCACAATGCGAGCGAGGCGGTAAAGCCGATCGGACTCATAGCGCGCCAGCCTTCCCGTGCGACGGTGGCGCTGCAGGCTTCGTGCGGAAAGATCGAGTGCGTCGGCGAGTTCCTTTAGTGTTAGCCCAGAGGCGCGCATCAACTCCTCGACCACTGCGGGAGGGAAGCCTTTCCGGATCGCCTCGCGCATGTCGTCCACGCTGGAAAACGCACGCCCAAGGGTTTGCCTGCCCCCCAACCCCTCAACTACTGCTTGTAATTCGTCCACCATATGTCGTCCATAATAGCGACAATTGTCGTCAACTGTCAACCTTCCCCTCATCGAAACAGCCCTGAGCCAGCGCGACGTCGCTCTAGCCAACCAATCTGAAGCAGGCCTCGGTACTCTGCATAGCGAAGCAGCCTTGACATTTTCGTGGATTTCTTCGCGCCGATGCATTCGTCGAAAGAGCTTATCGTTTGCAGTGCGTTTTGCGGATCCGATCGTTTCACTATCACCGTATCAATTCGCCAGAGACCCGCTCTGCTTATGCGAGGCGCAGTTCCAACTCCTCGTGAAGGTGAGAGTAAAGCTCGGACATGGTTTGCGGCTTGTGCAGCCATCCAGGAGTTGTTGATATCTTCCAAACAGCGCGCCCCCCGTAACCACGTTTTGCGGCAGCGTTTAAAAGAGTGCCAGCCCATCCCCCCTTCCTCCACTCCCAGCTGAACAAGTCGGGTCGGGGCGTAAGCCTGCGGTCTTCGAGGTTGCCATAGAGATGTCGGTGTGCCCTTCGTTGTGTGGAACAGCAGGGCCGATTTTCCGTCCCGGGCTGATCCCGAACGGCAGAAGGTCGTAAAATAAAAAAACTCCGAATGCTGATGCAGAATGAGGCGGTAGATCTGTGGGCCACGGATGAAGTGCATTTTCAGCAGCACGGCTCCCGGTGTCGCATGTGGGTGCCACCGGAAAGCGCTTGCTGAAGGCAGAGAGCATGGCGGCTGCCGGGAGGGTTGGTCGGATAGCGCGTGCCGAGCCAGGACTTCGTGAAATTGTCGCTCTAGCAGCGCCAGAACGTTTTGCCGTCGGGCTGAATGACAATGACTTCCGAGGGGATATTGACGAAATAACCTTGCGCGCCGAAGTCGCGCATACAGGTGATCATCCGGCATGCTTTGGCGACTGCGTCGGATTGGAGCAGCATGGTGCTGAACATGCGCGTGCTGGCCAACCGTCGGTAACGCACATCAAGTACTTCCTGAGTCCAGGATTGCATGTGATCGGTCCAGGTTGCGCCTGGTTGGAGTGATCTCCGGGAACACAGTGAGCGCATGGAGAGCGCGTGGCCTTGACAGTGTTGGCCGATAGACTTCGCAAGGCACAGACGCTTCGTGCGCGTGGCATGGCCCTGTCGGATGTGGTGCGTGAGGCGATTGACGAACGGTTTGCGGCGCTGCGTAGGTCCGAGTCCCCGCCCGATGTCAGAACGATCGTCCGACAGATATTCGAGCAATATCCCGATCCTCCAGACCCTGCCGCCCCGCGACTACGACGTCTACGATCGGCGCGCAGCGCGTGTGGCGATTCTCCGTAAGCTCCGGACCTTCCGGCGGTGATTCTGATCGACACGACCCCGTTGGTGGCGCTGTGCGATGCACGCGACTCGAAGCACCGGACGGCAATGAAGCATCTTGAGTCGCTAGCCGCCGATGAGTTCGCGGTCTGCGATGCCGTGCTGACGGAAACGTGCTTTCACCTCCCGCATCGAAACCAGCGGCAGCGGCTTCGGGCTTTGCTGCACGATCTCATCGCGCAGCCAATTCCGGTCATGTACGAGCGCGACTTCTTCCTGGAGGTGCTCGACTGGCTCACGAAGTCCGCAAACCATGAGCCGGATTGGGCGGACGCGACAAAGATCTGAAGGTATGGACCTACGACCGGGAGTTCCGGACAACGTGGCGCCGGCCGAACGGGACGGCCATTCCCTTGGCGGCCAGGTCCATGAAAGCGGGGCTATCTGATGGGAAGCCGCGAAAAATCCTCCCCGGGGAGGAGTCGAACCTCCAACATTTCGGTTAACAGCTGCGGGTGAAAATCACAAGTCGTTGCTTTGGCGTCACTTACGAATTTCAGATCACGCTTGAATTGGCCAATAGGCCAACCGTACTGATTTCGGGTATTTCCGACCGATGCTGTTCGCGATCCCCTGTAGAGATTCCGTCTCGCCGTCTCGCCCGAGCACTTGACTCGAATGGCGCTCGCGTTTTAACGTGGAATAGAAATGCGTTTTTCAAGAGCACTTTTGGTCGCATTCATCGGGGCTGCGCTGGCAGCGTATGTCGTGGATTGCTCCGGCATGACAACGCCTGACGAAGCAATGAAGTGCTATCAGTCCATGCCCTGTTCCTCGTCCGGGCATGGCCAAGAGTGCTGCAAGACAATGCCGCAGATGCGTGCGCCATTCGTTCAGTCGCCCTCCGCTCACGAACTCTCGTTCGCGGCGGACGTGATCGCGGTAATTTCAATCTTTCAAGAGTCTCCGAGGAGCGATTCTGCTGCCTGGGATACCGTTCCATCCCACTTCGCGCCTCCCGGTACAAGCCCCCCGATCGCTACCCCTATCCGCATCTAGATCACCTTTCAGCAGCGCATCCCGCGAGACGCATTGGTGTCCCTGGACCAGCTTTCTGCTGAAAGGAACTGAAATGGATATCGCTTCGCACAAAGGACTTTTGTACCGCGCAGGTACGGTCGGCTTGCTAGGTTTGATTCTAGCTGTCTGTGCACCTAAGGCAGGAGCTCAGGGCGCGGCGCCCGAAACCGCCCCGCCACTCTTCCCCGGTGGCGCTCTGGTTTCCTATAACTCCGTTTTCGTCACGCGTGGCATGTTCGTTGCTCCTCCCGGCAGCATTCCAAACGCCGCTCGCCCCACCTTTTCGCACGAGGGGCTGTTCAATTTCACCTGGGGCTTTCATCCAGATTTCGATCTAACTGTCCTCGTGCCTGTCGCGACGAATCGTTTTGACCTTGCGCCACCGACAACCAGCCCAACGGTCGGCGGAACAGGTTTAGGCGACATAACGCTCCTCGTCAAATACCGCTTTTACCGCCGCGATTCCGAACGAGGCACCACCCAGGCCTCGCTTACCTTTGGCCCGAAACTTCCAACGGGGAGCACAAGCCTGGCGACCGCAAACGGAGCGCTGCTTCCCGCCAGTCTGCAACCCGGTTCAGGCTCGACTGATTTCTTCGTAGCCGCAAACTGGACCTACACAGGACTTTTCAACATCAGACGGCTCGTCGCTGACGAGGATTTCCATTCGCTTCTGTGCTCTCAGGGCACGCAGAAGACACGACTCGGCTCTGATATCGAATCGCGCTTCTGGCTGTCGTACCGACCTTATGAATCGAAGAACGTTGCGCGCGAATGGTTCATAGGACCGGCACTTACTTGGCTCCATATGCAAAACGGCCGCATCGCCGGAATCACTCAGAACGGAAGTGGCGGTGGCGTGTTCCTCGCCGGAATCACGAGTTATGCGGGCTTGCGTCCTGGCCTGCATGTTTGGGTCGGAGCGGACTGGGGCGTGGCCCATTCTTCCGGCGCGATGTTTATGCCGGTTCGCCGCCACGTCAGCTTTGGAATCACGCAGCAATTTCGTTTGCACCTTTAGAAGGGAGGAACGATGAACGCGAAAATCGCCTTGCTGTTGTTGCTGGGCCTCACGGTCGCGCCGGTCTCGCAAGCGCAAATCAAGCACATTGAAATGCGCGTCGAAGGCATGACTTGAAACTTTTGAGCCTACGGGGTGAAACAGCACCTCGGACGCCAGTCTGGCGTTCAAAGCGTTGATGTCAGTCTGATTGATGGGAAGGTCGAGATCGCTCCTAAAAAGGACGGCCGAATTGATCCTCCGCAGCTTCTCAAGGCCGTGTACGACAGTGGTGTCAGCGTCGCGGAGATGGAAATCACCGCGCAAGGCAAAGTGGTCAGAGATAGCTCAGGCCACCTCACCCTCAGCGTCAGTCCGAATCAATCGTTCCTGATTTCGCCGAATGACTTGTCGAAGGAGTTGGAGCCACTCGCGAACAACCAAGCAACCATAACGATTCGCGGCCAGTTGTACAAAAAGTCTGAAGGCAAGAAAAGGACGAAACCCGATACTTCGGCTCCGTTGAAGCTGTTGATTCTGGAGATACAGAGGAAGGAATAGATGCGAAGGCGTTGCTTTGTCTTACTGAATTTCGCTTTGGTGGGGCTGTTCGCATGCGCTAGGCCATTGAGTCCCGCCACCCCACAAGAAAAGGCCATTGCACCAGGCGAAGTTGGTTCGAGCCTGCCGGAATTCTCTGTGAAGGATTTGCGAGGGAAGGACATCTCCGCGGCGGATCTGCGCGGCAAAGTAGTGCTCATCGATTTTTGGGCTACATGGTGTCAGCCGTGCAAGAAGGAGATGCCCGGTTATCAAAAACTCCTCGATAAGTATGCCGCTCGCGGATTCGCCGTCATTGGATTCAAGTTTGACACAATGATGGACACGGAAGACCCTCTCTCCTTCGCCAGAAAGATTGGCGTCCGCTATCCACTGGCAGTCGCGTCCGACGATTTGAAGCGGAAGTTCGGAGGAATCGAAGGCTTGCCAACCACGATGCTCTTTGACCGGCAAGGAGTCCTACGCAAGAAGGTAATCGGATTTGAATACACGGATGTTTTTGACGCTGATTTGAAGTCACTGCTTAAATCTTCGAATCCCGATCAATAGGCCTAGGATTATGCCGAGGGACTGCTCATGCCCTCGCCCAAAGTTGTAGTTGATGTCCACTCTCTCCTTGAATCCCGATGAGATTGCGACCTTGGACGAAGCCTCCGGAGCCAAATCTTGACTTTTTAGCCGCCGCGACAACCTCGGACACGTCTCCACGAAATCCTAAAGCCAAATCAAAAGCCGGAGGAGTGACGCGTCAGGAGGAGACGCTCTCCCCGCATGTCGTCCCCGCGTAGCTCGCGGAGCGCATAGGTCACGAATTCCGCGGTCACGCGTTTGCGCCAGGTCATGTCGAAATCCGTGTTGTCCAGCGGCTTGGCGATGCGTGCGGCCAGCATCGCCGCTGCAGCGATGGAATCTTGGTTCAGCGGCCGGCCCACCAGGAATTTTGAAGCTTCGGCGGCCACGAGCGGGAGGCACGCCACCGAGCCAACTACAATGCGAGATTCTTCAACCATATTGTTGGCGGATAGCCTCGCGGCTGCGGCCACCGACAGCACCGGAAAATCGAAAGAGCCGCGGCGGCGCAGCTTCCAATACGCGCTCTTCCAGCCGGGCAGAGGATTCAGGAGCACTTCTGTCAGTAGCTCATTGGGCTGTCGCCTAATGTAGTGAATGCCATCGTTTTGATAAAGCTCGGCGAGTGGAACTTCGCGTTCGCCCAATCGCGAAATTAGCCGGACGCGCGCGCCGAGGGCCATCAATGCCGGAGCCGTGTCCGTCGAAGAAACGGCCATGCACTTGGAACTGCCCGGAGCAACCCAGCAGGTATCGCCATCTTTTTTCAAACAAAAGCCGATGGATTTTCGCCATTCATAATTCTGGTTGTAATAGTTGCAGCGCGTGTCGAGGCAAAGATTTCCGCCGAGCGTAGCCATGTTCCGGATTTGAGGTGTGGCAACAAAAGAAGCGGCCTGCGCGAGGGCGGTCATACCATTGCAAAAACGTGAGTCGGCGGCGATTTCAGAAAGTGTGACGCAGGCGCCGAGTCGCGAGCTCGAATCGTTCAACTCCGTACCGTGCAATTCTGAAATGCGGTTCAGGCTCATCAAGGTCTTGGGAACCTGTTGCCGCCGCTTCATGTTGGGCAACAGATCTGTGCCACCTGCGAGTGGCATGGCCTGCGGTCCTTCGCCGTCGAGAATGCGCACGGCTTCTGCAATAGACCGCGGCGCGCGAAATTCGAATAGCGGCAGGCGCATCATGGCGCGAGGACCTTCTCTTTCGACAAACGCGGCTTTTCGCGATGAACGTCGTTCACGGCGTTGCCATCGCCACCTTCCCACGGTGGCGGAATCCGCAGTGCCTCGGGCCAATTCACGCGCGGGAAATGATCTGGGCCAAAGCGCGCCTCGCGGCCTGCTTTCTTCTCCGCCAGCGCCTTCATAAGTTTTTCCGGCGTGATGGGAACCTCGTCAATCCGCACGCCGACGGCGTCGTATACGGCGTTTGCTACCGCGGGCATAATCGGCAGCAGCGGGCCTTGGCCGACCTCCTTTGCGCCAAAGGGGCCGCGAGGGTCAGGATCTTCTACCAGCTCTGTGACCACTTCCGGCATGTCCAGCGAAGTGGGGCTTTTGTATTCGAGCATCGAGGGGAATTTGTGCACCAGAGCATGCGAAAGCCTCTTGGGAAGACGGCGAAACTCCTGCTCTTCCATCAGCGCTTCGCCGAGGCCCATGTAAACGCTGCCTTCCACCTGGCCGCGCACCAGCGTTGGATTGAGCGCGCGACCTATGTCATGGGCAATCCACACTCTGGGCACATGCACCCAGCCGGTCACGGGATTTACTTCGACTTGGACAACGGCAGCCGAGTAAGAATAGGTTGGCGACGGCCCCACGCCGCCGCCTTTGTAAAGAGCGGGGGATTTCGGGGGCGTGTAGGAACCAACCGTACCGACCGTTCCAAAGCGTGCTTCAGCAAGACAAATCGCTTCCGCGAAGCTGACCCCGCTCTCCGGCGCAGTGGAATCGAAGACGCGCCTGCCAGCGAAGCGCAATCTTTCTCTGGGTACTTCTAATTTCAGTGCAACGGCTTCAGCGAGAAGCGCTTTTCCGCGTTCTGCTGCTTGCAACGCCGCGTTGCCCGCCATCAACGTGACACGGCTGGAATACGATCCCAAATCCACAGGACCCAAATCCGTGTCCCCGGTAAACAGGCGTATGTCAAAGGGATCGATGCCGAGCACTTCCGCGACGATGCCCGCAAGAACGTCATCGGAGCCCTGGCCGATTTCTGTCGCTCCGCAGAAAATGCTGACCCCGCCCCCGCGGTCAAATTTCAGTTGCACGCCCGAGTGCGGCATCTTGTTCCAATAGATGGGCAAACCAGCCCCGCTCAAATACGCGGAACAAGCCAGCCCCACGCCGCGGCCTTCGGGGAGCTTGCGGAATTTGTTTTTCCAGTCCGAAATCCTTACAACTCGGCGAATACACTCACTGAGATTTACCGTGCCCAGCCGCAGAAAATTGGCGGTCACCGTGTTTGGAGCTTCCGTGATTCGCAGGCGCAAATCCGCAGGGTCGATTTGGAGTTTCTCGGCGATTTTGTCGAGTTGTACCTCCTGGCCGAAGCGAGGCTGCGGAGTACCGTGCCCGCGCTTGGGCCCGCAGGGGGGCTTGTTGGTGAACGTTCGGCAGCCCTCAAAGCGATAGCGCGGAATATGATAGGTCGTCGTCTGAAGCGCTCCGGTGTAATACGTGCTTGCAACGCCGTACGAACCGTAGGCGCCGCCGTCAATCAGTGTCTGTAGGTGCATGCCTGTGATCGCGCCGTCTTTTTTCACGCCGGTCTTGAATTTCATAAGCACTGGATGGCGCCCGCGGTGACAGTAGAAAACTTCTTCGCGCGTCAAGCAGATCTTGACCGGCCGGTCGAGGAGCAGCGCGGCTTTCGCCACGACAATTTCGTGATTGAACGGATCGCTCTTGCCCCCAAACCCGCCGCCATTTGGCGTGGCGATCACGCGAATGTGTGCCGGCGGCATCTCGAGCACTTTAGCCAAGGCGCGATGGAGATAATGCGGCGTCTGCGTACTCGACCAGATGGTCAGCTTGCCATCGGGATCTTTAATGGCCACCGAGGCGTGCTGCTCGATAGGAAGATGCGTGCTGCCCTGATAAAAGAAGGTGTCCTCGAAGATTTCGTCCGCTTCCACAAACCCGTGTTCGACGTTTCCGAATTCCAAGGCAACTAGCTTATGAATGTTTCCTTCTTCACCGTATTCGTGGATGCGGGGTTCGCGCGTTACCAGAGCTTCCTCCGGATTGGAGATAGTCGGAAGAATTTCGTAGTCCACGTCGATCAAATCCAGCGCTTCAAATGCCGTTAGTTCTTCGCGGGCGATGACCGCCGCAATCGGATCACCCACGTGCCGCACATGATCCATGCAAAGAGCCTGCTCATCCTGGCTGACTGGGAGAATGCCGTATTGAATCGGAAGATCCTTCCCGGTGAGAACCAAATAGACGCCGGGATGCGCTAGCGCTCGGGAGGCGTCGATTTTTCGGATGCTTGCATGAGGATAGGGAGACCTCAGAAGTTTGCAGTGCGTCATGCGCGGCAGGAAAATGTCGTCGGCAAAGCGCGTCTGCCCCGTCACCTTTGCGCGGCCGTCCACACGCCGACGAGGCGTCCCGATAACGCGCAAGCCTTCGCGGTTTGAATCGGAGCCCGCGACCGGCGGCTTAGATTTTTCCTTTTGCTCCGGCATCATCTCTCTCAGCCAGCGCGAGGCAATCCTCAGCAACCCTGTTTTCCCTGCTTGGTTGTCTTGACCATCGCCGCTTCCACAGCCTCGAATATCTGGAGATAGCCCGTGCAGCGGCAAAGATTCCCTGAAAGCGCCTTCCGGATTTCATCGCGGCTCGGATGGGGATTTGCGTCAAGCAGCGCTTTCGCCGTCACGAGAATCCCGGGAGTGCAATAGCCGCATTGCGCCGCCCCAAGATCCGCGAAAGCATCCTGCAGCGCATGCAGTCGCCCATCAGCGGAAAGCCCTTCGACCGTCAGGACTTCTCTTCCACTGCACTGGAGCGCGAGAACCAGGCAGGAGAGCACGGGCCTTCCATCCAAAAGAACGGCGCACGCGCCGCACTCTCCCAACTCGCAGCCGTGCTTGGTTCCTGTATGGCCTAGGTCTTCGCGCAAAACCTCCAATAATGTTTTGTATGACGCAAAGGAGACATCCAGCTCCTCGCCATTCAGCGTGAACCGCGTCTGCGCCGTCTTCTGCGATTCGATCGGGACTGTCGCCACCTTCAATCACCTTTCGGCTGAACTATGCAACAGCCGCGCGGTTTCCCATATTCTCGGAAATATCCTTGCGTGCGACTCGCCCCGTCTTTTCGCGGCGCCCAAATTGCCTAAGAGAGTTTGCCTTCGTCAACAAACCTCGAATCAGGTAATCCGCCAGACTTTCCGCAATTTCTTCCGCGGTCATTGGTCCGTCCGGTCGAAACCACTGCACGCTCCAATTCAAGGCGCCGAGCATGGCGCGCGCTATAAGGGCAGCATCGCCTTGAATAAATTCACCGCCGCGCATCCCGGAAAGAATCAGGTTGCGTACTCCCAATTCATAGCGGTCGCGTTTCGCAACAAGATACCGCTGCGGACCCGCCGGCAATGCACTGGTCAACAAGTGCGCGGCCGAGCCCTCGACTTCGTCGAGCAAGCAGCGCAAATGGGAGACAATCACGAGGCGCAATTTTGCAGATGCGTCGGCCCTCGCCCGGCGCGCCTTTTCCAGGGCGGCAAGCATGCGATCCAGAGAGCTATCCTGACAGAAGAAAAGAATCTCGTGTTTGCCTTCAAAGTAGTTGTAGAGATTAGCGGGGGAAAGCTCCGCGGCCTCGGCAATGTCGCGCATCCCCGTTTCCATAAATCCACGGGAACGAAATTGGCGCCCCGCCGCCCGCAGAATCTCCAGGCGCCGTGCCAGATAGCGCCTCTGCGGGCGCCCATTGCGAGAAGTTCTTGGTTGACGTTCGGGCGGCATGGCTCTTGAGGAAAGAATCTCCTCCTTTGGAGCGTTTCTAACGGAAAGTCTCCTCTTTTCCATTTACCCTGTCAAGATATTCTGAACAAATGTTCAGAAAACGAATGTATGTTCACAATAGGATGTTTGGGCCGCGCAAGGTTGTGTGCTCACGGTCTTGGCTTTCGAGTATTTCGTTTGCGCGGCCATCGGCTATCTAAGTTCTGTCCAACCGCAGGAAACCGCCAGCGGAGCCTTCCAGCTAGGTTTGATCCAGGCGCTGGAAGCGGCGCGCTTTCATTTCAAAGCGCGCAAGGGAACCAGGCGGCGCCACCGTCACGGTCGGACGCAGGGAAAGCGCTTGATAGATGGCTTGCTCGACGCCCCTGCGCACACCCTCGGCATCGCCGCCGGAATGGACCTCGATTTGTACCTCCAGCTGCTGCATTTCCTGCCGCGTTTTCACCGTGATTTGAAATTCATCGACAGTGGGAAACTGGCGAATAACGTTCTCCAGGGCCGTGGGGTAGACGTTGACGCCGCGAATGATCACCATGTCATCAACGCGGCCGAGAAGACCACCATCAAATCGGCCAAAGGTTCTGCCGCAGGCGCAGGGGCACAAATTCATTCGAACGAGATCGCCGGTGCGGTAGCGAATGACCGGAAATCCCGGCCGCTCAAGATTGGTAATGACTAGTTCTCCGGTTTCGCCTGGCTGGATTTCTTTTCCGGATTGAGGGTCGATCACTTCCGCGATGAATTCGCTTTCGATGACATGAATTCCGCCCGGCTGAACCTCGCATTCGAAACTGTGCGCGCCTACTTCCGAAGCGCCCGCGTGGTCGAAGCACTTCGCATTCCATGCGGATTCGATGCGCGCTTTGGTTTGTGGGACGTTCGCTCCGGGCTCTCCGGCGTGGATCAGCGCGCGCACAGGGATGGATCGCAAATCAAATTTATTTTCTCGGGCGACTTCTGCCAGCCGGAGAGCATAAGTTGGCGTGCAGCAAATCACGGTCGCTCCGAGGTCCCGCATCACATGAAGACGCTGGAAGGAATCCCATCCGCCGCCGGGAATCATCATGGCGCCGAGTTGTCGCACTCCTTCGACAGCGGCCCAGAATCCGATGAACGGACCAAACGAGAATGGAAGAAACACTCGGTCCCTTGCCGTAACGCCCGCACCCCGCAGCACATATCCCCAGCATCGGCCCCACCACTCCCAACTCTCGGGAGTGTCTACCACGCGCAAGGGGAAGCCGGTCGTTCCGGAGGTCTGATGCACGCGCGAGTAGGCTTGCAGCGGAAAAGTGGCGTTTGTTCCGAAGGGAGGCGCTTCCTCTTGGGCGCGAACCAGCTCCGATTTATGAGTAAAAGGAAGCTTGCGCATGTCGGACAGCGATCTTATGTCGTCAAGCTCGATGCCTGCTTCGCGCCATTTTCTGGTGTAGAAGCGGTTTCTGGCAAAAACGATTCGAAGCAATTGGTGGAGCTTTGGCCACTGCACTTCGCGCAATTGGTCGCGCGGCGCGTTCTCCAGGAGTGGGTCCAGGCTGGTCATGACCGGATCGAATCTTGCGGCGGGCAATTAGTCTAATTTAATTTAGACCAGTTACGACGCGTCCCAATTTGGTAAACAAAATCTGCGAAAATCCCTTGCACTCGAGAATACGGCTCCTCGCTTCTCCGGAAAGCGGCTGCCGCCCTATTTCGGGAACAGCCGCGCCGCGTTGTCGTACAAGATTTTTCGTTTTGCGGCTTCGCCTATCGGCAGGGCCATGAATTTTTCGATGTTTCCTTTGATCTCGGGAACGCCCGGCCCGGGCCAGTCCGTGCCCCACAGGACTTTGTCGGCAATCTCCTCGATGCGCGGGAAATATTCGAGTAGTTTCTGTGGCGGAATTCCGGAAATGTCCATGTACATATTCTTGTGACGGCGCACCAGAAAGAACGCTTCATTCATCCAAAGCGGCCGGCCACCGTGCGCCAGAATGACCACGAGATTCGGATAATCAACACAGATGTCATCGCAAAGCATTGGTTGCGCGTGCAAGTTTCGCGCTCCCGGGAAAATCGAAGTTCCAGTGTGGATCATGACCGGCATGCGGTTGGCCTGCGCGCGTTCGTAAACCGCGGCCAAGCCGCGGTTACCGTCCATGTAGTCGTTCGGCGAAAGCGCTTGATGCGAAGGATGCATCTTGATCGCGCGAATGCCGAGCTTGGCAAGTCGGTCGACTTCGGCGCCGGGATCGGGAACGGTTCCAGGGAGTACACCGCCAAACGCGATGAGCCGGTCAGGCGCCGCGCGGCAGTATTTGGCACTCCAGTCGTTCACCTCCGGAGTAAAGCCAATAATTGTCGGCGCGACGTAGTTGATGAGTCCCGCGCGTTCTACGCCAAGCGTGTCCAGGAATGCCAGGAAGGATTTGGCGTCGGCGCAGTAGCGTTCCACGTCCGCGTAGTCATTGCGCCCCTTCTTTATCAACTCCATCGCGGAGGGCTTCATCATGCTGTACGGCATGATATGGACGTGGATATCGATGATCGGCTGCACGGAGCTCCGCCTTAGGGCAGACAGAATCAATTTGGCATCAGTTAAAGCGGACGTACTCGAAATTCAAGGGTTTATTGTTGATGCCACGGAGCGGCGGGGCAATCCAGTTGGCGAATTGTCCCGGCTCGGTCGCGCGGCCGCTCATGAGCGATTGCACAAATTCATAATCTTTCGGGCTTGGCAGCCATTCGAATTCGTGCTTCCTCCAGGCTTCCTCGATGAGCACGCCGCCACCGGGGCTGATGAAATGTCCCGCGAAGTTTCCGATTGCCCGGTGAAAACCCTTGTGCGGCAAGGTCAAGCGGAAGGGAATTCCGGCCTGGTCGATCACTCTTTGCCAGCGGCTGACGCCGTCGGCAATCTCCTCGATATAGTCATCGCGAAGACGCTCGTTCAGCGCCGTTAGTGCGGGAACATCCTTGGTCACGATTTTGTCGCCGACAACTTCTGAAACTGGATAGGAGGCATCGATGAGCACATGATCGTCCTCCAACTTTGTTTCGCGAAAGCGCCCTTTTAGACCGCTGGTAAAGTAATTTGCTGCGTTTGAAGAAACCTCGGAACCGTAAAGATCGAGTGTCACGCTATAGTGAAAATTCAGGTACTTCTGGATGGTGGGCAGGTCGATGACGCCGAGCGCGCGAACGTCGGAGGGGTCCTCGACTTTGTTTCCTTTCATTACTTCGCAAGTCCGCTGAATAATGCGACTCACGCCGGTTTCGCCCACGAACATATGATGGGCCTCTTCGGTCAGCATGAACCGGCAAGTGCGAGCGAGCGGATCGAAGCCAGATTCCGCCAGCGCGCAAAGCTGGAATTTGCCGTCGCGGTCAGTAAAAAACGTAAACATGTAAAACGCGAGCCAGTCTGGCGTCGGTTCGTTAAACGCGCCGAGGATGCGAGGATTGTCGGTATCGCCGGAGCGCCGCGCGAGCAAAGCCTCGGCTTCTTCGCGGCCGTCGCGGCCAAAGTAGCGATGCAGCAGATACACCATCGCCCACAAATGGCGCCCTTCCTCGACGTTCACCTGAAAAATGTTTCGGAGGTCGTACAAAGAGGGACAAGAAAGTCCAAGCATCTTCTGCTGCTCCACCGAAGCCGGCTCGGTGTCGCCTTGCGTGACAATGATGCGCCGCAACGTGGAGCGATATTCGCCCGGCACATCCTGCCAGGCGGGTTGGCCTTTGTGCGTACCAAAATTCACCGGCCTTTTTTCATCGCGCGGTTGCAGGAAAATCCCCCAGCGATATTCGGGCATCTTCACGTAGTCAAATTGCGCCCAGCCGTCCGGTTCCACGCTGACAGCGGTGCGCAGGTAAACATCGTAATTGCGGCTCTCGGCGGGGCCCATGTCGTACCACCAGCCGAGAAACGCCGGCTGCCAATGCTCGAGTGCGCGCTGCAGAACGCGGTCTCTTCCCAAATCCACGTTGTTTGGAATTCTCTCCGTGTAGTTGATCATAAATGCCCCTCAGACCTCTTCAGAATCTGTGAACTAAACTTTTTCGCAGTCGAACTTCACTGGTGCCCCCGTTCCGTAGACTTTCAACGCTCCGTTCGGGCCAATGGCGTTCGGCCGGATGAAGATCCAGTTTTGCCACGCCGACAAGCGTCCGAAAATGCGCGTTTCCGTCGTTTCTTTGGGCCCAAACCGCAAGTTCGCCTCGAGACCGGTCAGTGCATCGGGGGATTGCGCGGCGCGCGATTCCATCGCCTGGCGAATCTCATCTTCCCAATCCAGATCATCAGGCGCGGCGGTGACGAGGCCAGCATCAAGCGCTTCGCGCGGGGAAAGCTTCTTGCCAATTTGACTGCGAAGAGATTCGATTTGGGCGGCGTCTTCGTAAAAGCGCGCGGCGAGACGCGAAAGGCGATTCACCATTGGCAGCGGCCCGAAGTTCATCTCGGACAGCGTCATGGTGGTGCGGTCACCCTCTTCCGTGTCTCGCATATAAATGCGGTCGGCGGCCAGGGCCAATTCCAATAGCGTGCCTGCGAAACAGGAGCCCGGTTCGACGACGGCGTAAATCGAGCGCGACGTCACTTCGAGCCGCGCGAAGGTGCGCCGCATCATCCCCAGCACTTCGCGGACGAACCAATTGTCCTGATGGCTCAAGATAAATTTGTCCATCGCAAGAACGGCGTCCGGGTTTCCGGCCGTTTTCAGCACCCAGAGGCCCAATTCGAGTTCGTTGGTCCGCAGGCTGAGGATGGCGTCATCGAGTTCGCGTGCCATCTGCAGCGGCCACCAGTTCGCGCCAGCCGCATAAGCTTGTTCGGCCGTTTGTAGGTCAACGGATTTAGCAACCCGAACAGTCATTGTCGCGGTGCGGGCCGCCCGGTTGAACTGCACATCCACGTGTTTGTAATGCAGGCCTGCTTCGTCCGTCTCTTTCTCTAGCGGCGTCAACGATACCCCTATCGCCCCCACCGGGCGATCGGACAATTCGGCAAGCTTCAGCGCGCGGTGCCTGACCTGCTCTGCAAACTGCTGTGGCTTGACGACCCCATCCACCAGTCGCCAGTCTTTTGCCCTTTGGCCGCGCACCCCGTCCTGGTTGGTGCAGAACAGGTCGGCAAGATCTTTGCGAACTTTTCGCTTGTCGGTCAGTCGCGTCAGCCCGCCGGTTCCCGGCAGGACTCCGAGCAGAGGAAGCTCAGGCAGGCTCACAGCGGACGAACGGTCGTCGACGAGGACAATTTCATCGCAGGCCAGCGCCAGTTCATACCCTCCACCCGCGGTTGTTCCATTGCACGCGGCGAGAAACTTAAGGCCTGAATTCCGGCTTGCATCTTCGATGCCTATCCGCGTTTCATTCGTAAACTTGCAGAAATTCACTTTCCAGGCGTGCGAGGAAAGGCCGAGCATGTAAATGTTTGCCCCGGAGCAAAAAATGCGATTCTTCGCGCTGGCAAAGACCACCGAACGAATCTCGGGATGCTCAAAGCGGATGCGCTGCAGCGCGTCGTGGAGTTCGATGTCCACGCCCAGGTCGTAGGAATTCAGCTTGAGTTTGTAGCCGGGACGAATCCCGCCGTCTTCCGCCACGTCCATGGTGAGCGTGGCCACCGGACCGTCGAAGGAGAGCCGCCAGTGCTTGTAACGCGAAGGCTCGGTCTGGTAGTCCACCGCCGCTGGTTTCCTCTTCGCTTCTTGAGTGACCGCCACGTCCACGCCATCCTCCTATTGCAAGTTCGCTTGCAACGTTGCTTTCAGTCTTGCAAAGCTCTCTTCCACGGAAGTTCCGGAAGTATCCAGTACCAGGTCCGCTTTCCGGTAAAGGGATTCGCGGGCTTCCAATATGCGGCGCAAATCTTCCATCGCCTGATCGTTCGCCGCCATGGGACGAAAATCGCCCTGCGCCATTACGCGCGACATGTGTTCTTCCGGTCGCGCCTTGATCCAGACCGTATAGCAGCGGGAGAGGAGATAATCGAAGGTCTCTTTCTCCGAGACAACTCCGCCTCCCGCGGAAATTACTGCCCGGTGGTTCTCTTTCAGCACTTTTTCGAGCGTGCGCTTCTCCATCGCGCGAAAACCAGATTGCCCGTAGAGAGAGAAAATCTCGCCCAGCGGCATTCCCGTGTCTTTTTCGATCTCCTGGTCTAGCTCGATGAAGCGGTTGCTGGTTTCCGCGGCCAGCTTCGCTCCCAGGGTGGACTTGCCTGCCCCGCGCATGCCGATCAAGGCGATGCGCATCCGGCGCATCTTTTCTTCGTGGCCAAAATCGCGCATCAGGCGGAAGACTACGTCTTCAAGCCGGTGCTGTGGCAGGTGCTCCAGAAATCTTTGGATCAATCTCTTCTCCGTCGTCTCGTCGGTTTGCGGCGAAAATAAATCGCCGATGGGTACACTCAGAGCCCGGGCGATCCTCTGCAGCAGGACTACCGAGATGTTTCCCTCGCCCGCTTCCAGTTGCGCGAGGTGCCGTTCGGAAACCTCTGCTTCTTGCGACACTTGCTTGCGCGTCAGCCCGCGGCGGCGACGCAATTCCCGGACACGCCGGCCGAGGGAAACGAGAAATTCACCGTTTTCAGACCATCCAGCCGGATGTAGAGTGGAAGCCTTGGATTGCGTGGTGGGTGGAGGGGCCATCAATTTCAGATTCAGAACAAATCGACAGCTTGCATTATAATACACAGGCTGGGATTCTCGTCAATGCAGGAAAAGGCACTTCGCTGCAGTGGGTTTGAGGACCATACATCACGCGCGTCACATTACAGCTAACCATAGTGTTTTTAAAGGAGTAGTTGGATACATGCGCCCGCGCTATGCGCCCATCAAACCAGAATTTGTTTAGTCCAACATGCACTATTATGCCGATGGATGCCATTCGGCTAGGAAGGTTTTTCCATGAAACTGCCAAACTATCTCGCTGACAAATGGGTCGCAGGGTCTGCTCCCGGCACCGCCCTGGTTGATCCAGTGACCGGAGACGAACTGGCGCGCATCTCTTCGGAAGGAGTTGACCTCCACAGTGCCCTCGAGTTCGCAAGGACTCCGGGCGGACCTGCGCTGCGCCAGCTGACCTACGGGCAGAGGGCGGAAATGCTAGCGAAGATCGGCGAAGTGCTTGCGGCCAACCGTGATGAATACTTCCGAATTTCGCTTCTAAACCTCGGTGCCACGCAAGCGGATGCGTCGTTTGACGTCGACGGCGCGCTCTACACCATGAAGTATTACGCCAAGATTGGCGGTGCCCTGGCCGACGGGCAAATGCTGAAGGAAGGTGCGGCCCTGTCTCTGTCCAAGACCGGCGTCTTCGGGGGCCAGCACTTTTTAACACCCGCCAAAGGGGTGGCGGTTTTCATCAACGCGTTCAATTTCCCCGCCTGGGGTTTTTGCGAGAAAGCGGCGCCCGCCCTTCTGTCGGGTGTTCCGATCGTTGTGAAACCCGCCTCCCCAACCGCCTGGCTGGCTCACCGGATGGTGGAGGATGTCGTAAAGGCCGGCATTCTGCCGCCGGGCGCGATTACGCTGGTTTGTGGCTCTGCTGGTGGACTTCTCGACCACGTTCGTGAAGAGGATATTGTTTCCTTCACCGGCTCCGCGGACACCGCAGCACGCGTGCGCTCTCATACCAACGTCCTGCGCCGGTCCGTGCGCGTGAATATTGAAGCCGACAGTATCAACTCCGCGATTCTCGGGCCGGATGGCGCGGCCGGAAGGGATCTCTTTGAACTCCTCGTGAAAGAAGTTCTGAAAGAAATGTCCATAAAAGCCGGGCAGAAATGTACGACGATCCGGCGTATTTTCGCGCCTCGCCCAATCCTCAAAGCCTTCGGGGAAGCTGTCTCTTCCCGCTTAAGTACCACGAAAGTAGGAAACCCCCGCAATGCCGAAGTGAAAGTTGGACCGGTGGTCAATAAGGCCCAGCAAGCTGCGTGTCTCGAAGGGCTAAGAAAATTGCGAACGGAATGCTCGGTTGTATTTGGCGGCGACGAGCACTTCCAGCCGGTCGATGCCGATTCGCAAAGGTCGGCGTTTGTCCAACCAACGGTTCTCCTCGGCAACAACGGGCTTGCGTCGAAATACGTTCACGACGTCGAGGTATTCGGGCCGGTAATGACCCTGATTGCCTACGACAGCCCGAAGGATCTTATTCCTATGGTTCGACGTGGAAGCGGTTCGCTGGTGGCCTCGGTCTTTTCCAACGATCCCGGCTTCTTGCAGGAAATCGTTCTCGGCATCGGGGATCTTCACGGCCGGATCGTGGCGGTGGATTCCACGGTGGGGAGTCAGCACACTGGTCACGGCAATGTGGTCCCAAGCTGTCTACACGGCGGTCCCGGGAGAGCGGGCGGTGGCGAGGAACTGGCAGGTCTGCGAGCGCTCCTGCTTTATCACCGCCGCTTTGTTGTGCAGGGGCCCGTGAATTACCTCAAAGAGCTATCAGCACCATGCGCGGACTCGAATCTGCTCTATTCCTAGAGACGGTAAACCAATTCCGCGCGACGACTTAGTCCATGACAAACGAGACAAAGAGCAGTTTCTGCTCGCGCTGAATCTGCAAAGCAACTGGCGCCCCCGGCGGCAGCGATTTCAGCGCACTGCGAAGCCGGTCCAATGTGGTCATTGGCTGCCCATTCATTGTTCGAATTACATCTCCGGCTTGCAGGGGTACCTCCACGGTCGCCCCGGTCGCTCGCGCAGCCACAAAAATTCCAAAGGGATCGCGCAAGTCCGGCACCATCGCGGCAATTCTCTGGTCTATTTCCACGCCAAGAATTCCGAGCGTCGCGACGAGGTTGTTTTCCGGATCCGCCAGAGCCGCAACTTGATCCGTGTCTCGAGGCGGCTGGGCTACAGGCACATGAAACGCCAGCCGTTCCTTGCCTCGAAGAACATCCAGAGCGACCTTTTGCCCGTACTCCAGAGAAAAGAAATGAAACGCCACAAAAGGCAGATTTTCCGCCGGCCTTCCGTCTATGGCAGCCAGCACGTCGCCAATTTGCAATCCGGAAGCCATCGCTGGCGTGTCGGGCAAAACGTCAGAGATCACCACTCCATAATTTCTCGGCAGGTTTAATGCTTCGGCCAAGGTGGGAGTGATGGTTTGCATCGCGATGCCAATCTGCGCGCGATGCAGATGGCCAAACTTGCGCAACTCCCGGTAGACCACACCGACCACGCCGCTGGGGATTGCGAACCCGAGTCCTTCATTTCCGCCGGATTGCGACAGTATGAAGGTATTCACCCCCACCACTTCCCCGTTCACGTTGACCAACGGGCCCCCGGAGTTTCCTGGATTAATCGCGGCGTCGGTCTGAATGTAGACCATCGGTGAATCGGGATCGGTCTGCCGCGCGACGGCAGAGACCACGCCCATGGTGACAGAATTTCGCAGGCCCTCTGGGCTTCCGAAGGCAAACACCATTTCTCCTTGACCGAGCTTGCGGTAGTTCGCGAGGGGAAGTGCAGGAAGCGCTCCCGCGTCCACTTTGACGAGCGCAAGATCGAGTTCCCGCGAGACGCCAACAATCTGCGCGGAAGCAATGCGGGCCCGTGTGGAAAGCGCTGCCTCCAGTGAACTCTCGGCGCTCGGATTCGGCAAAACCACCTGCACGCGCTGCGCACCGTTCACCACGTGGGCATTCGTCATGATGTAGCCGCTTTCTTCAATCACGAATCCCGAGCCAATGGCACGCTGCCTGCCGATCACGGTGCTTGTGCTTCCGCGGTCGCCATCTTCCAGCGGCCCGTAGCCGGTAACCAGAATCTGCACCACGCTGGGCGACACCTTCTTGACCAGCGCGTCCACGGACTGGTTCAGCTTGCGCAAGTCATCCAGCGCACGGTCCTGCGCCCGTGCAACCCGAGTTGCAGGTCCCAGAAAGACAAGAACTGCGGCTATCAAAAGCGGTCGCCAGCCCTGCCGCGGTCCAAAGCACTTCCAGCCTAAATAGTCGTTGGAGTAAGACATGGCCGTTGTCTCCTTAACGTGCCTTGTAACGGGTGCGCCCGGGATGCACTAGAGTACAACGGCTGAAGTTCAATGGCGGTTTCTTCGCCGAAACACCGCCTTGACTTCATTTCTTGAGTTGCATTCGCGCCAAGAAGTCTGCAAGGCTGAACGGATGCCAGTTGACAGAAGATCTGCAGGGCTTTGGACGCCCTTTGTGTGCGAGCGAGGATACTTTCGGAACTCACTCTGCGCTTTTTTCGAAAAGATGCGACTATAGCCGGGGTTTTTCATCTAAAGATTTGCCCATGCCACGAACGCCAACTGCGGAAGAACGCCGCCTCGAAGAGTCGCGCCTGCGCAAAAAGCATTGGCAGCGCTGGGGACCTTATCTTTCCGAGCGCGAGTGGGGCACGGTCCGCGAAGATTACAGCGCGAACGGCACGGCTTGGGAGTATTTCCCCCACGACCACGCGCGCTCGCGTGCTTATCGCTGGGGGGAAGACGGCATCGGCGGAATCAGCGACCGCCACCAGATGATGTGCTTCGGCATCGCTCTTTGGAACGGGCGCGATCCCATTCTCAAGGAACGCCTCTTCGGGCTCACCGGAAATCAGGGCAACCACGGCGAGGATGTGAAGGAGTGCTATTTCTATCTGGATTCCACTCCCACGCACAGCTACATGCGCATGCTGTACAAATATCCGCAGGTCGAATTTCCTTACCAACAGCTTATGGAAGAGAACCGCCGGCGCGGCCGCGGCCAGCCGGAATTCGAACTGCTCGATACAGGAGTTTTCTCTGAGAATCGCTATTTCGATGTCGTTGTCGAATATGCCAAAGCGGACTTCGAAGACATCCTCATTCGAATTACCGCCGTCAATCGCGGCCCGGAAATGGCTGCGCTCCACCTCCTCCCCCAATTTTGGTTTCGCAATACCTGGTCCTGGGGCAAGGATCTGCGGCGCCCGACGGCTCGGGCAGCAGCCAGCTTCCCCGGCGCTGCGAATGTTGAACTCGAACACTGGCAGTATGGCAAGCGCTGGCTTCTGTGCGGAGGAAATCCCCAGTTGCTGTTCACTGAAAACGAAACAAACTTTGCCCGCCTATTCGGTGCAAAGAATAGTTCCCCCTATGTCAAAGATGCGTTTCACGACTACCTTATTCGCGGCTACAAAGCCGCCGTCAACTCCGATCTTACGGGTACGAAAGTGGCGGCTCATTGCGCGCTGCACCTGGATCCCGGCGGGTCCGCCACGCTGAAGCTCCGCCTTACCGACATCGAGCCTCTCGCCGGCTTGGATATGGATTCTCCGGGAGCCCGGATCATCACTTCACCCGGCCACGCCGAGCGTGAGGAAGGCGTTCCTGGCACGGATGATTTTGCGGCCGGATTTGACGCGCTCTTCGCCACGCGCCAAAAAGAAGCCAATGAATTCTACGAATCACGCATGCCCAAGAATCTTTCTGCCGATGCGAAAGCCGTCATGCGCCAATCCTTTGCCGGCATGCTCTGGTCCAAGCAGTTCTATCACTACGACGTTCACGCGTGGCTGGAAGGCGACCCTTCCCAGCCCCAACCTCCCGCCGAGCGCTGGAAAGGCCGCAACAAGGATTGGACTCACCTCTACAACGAAGACGTCATTTCCATCCCCGACAAATGGGAATATCCTTGGTATGCCGCCTGGGACCTTGCTTTCCATTGCATTCCCATTGCGCTGATTGATCCGGACTTTGCCAAAGACCAACTCATTCTTCTTCTTCGCGAATGGTACATGCATCCCAACGGACAATTACCCGCTTACGAATGGGCTTTGAGCGACGTAAACCCTCCGGTGCACGCCTGGGCCGCCTGGCGCGTTTACAAAATCGAGCGACGCGTGCGCGGCGTGGCCGACCGGGCCTTCCTCGAAAGGGTTTTTCACAAGCTGCTTCTCAATTTCACCTGGTGGGTCAATCGGAAAGACCCGGACGGCGCGAACATTTTTCAAGGCGGATTCCTCGGACTCGACAACATCGGAGTCTTCGACCGCTCTGCGCCTCTTCCGACCGGCGGCCATCTTGAACAGTCCGATGGCACCAGCTGGATGGGCATGTACTGCCTGAGCATGCTGGCCATCGCCTTGGAACTCGCCAAGGAAGACATGGCCTACGAGGATGTCGCCAGCAAATTCTTCGAGCACTTCGTTCACATCGCACACGCCATGAATGACATCGGCGTTGACGGAATGGCGCTCTGGGACAACCAGGATGGCTTCTACTACGATGTTCTGCGCTTACCCGACGGAAGCCAGCACTTTCTCAAGATTCGCTCCATGGTAGGCCTTATTCCGCTTTTCGCGGTGGAAACGCTCGAACCGGAGATCGTCGATCGCTTGCCGGGCTTCAAGCGGCGCATGGAATGGTTCGTGGACAATCACCCCGATATCCCCGAGCATATCGAAATGACTCAGCGTTCCGCGCGCGGCGTGCGGCGCCTTCTCTCGCTCGTCAACCGCAAACAGTTGAAACGCGTTCTCGCGCGGATGCTGGACGAAAACGAATTCCTTTCCCCTTATGGCGTGCGCGCTTTGTCGCGCTTTCACAAAGACCATCCATACGAAGTGCAGGTCAACGGCAATATCAGCCGTGTCGCGTATGAACCGGGGGAATCCATGGCGGCAATATTCGGCGGCAATTCGAACTGGCGCGGCCCCATCTGGTTCCCTGTGAATTATCTCCTTGTCGAGTCCCTGCAAAAGTTTCATCACTACTACGGCGAAGACTTCAAGGTCGAATTCCCCACGCACTCCAACCGCGAAACTGACCTCTGGCAGGTGGCGGCGGAGATTTCGCGCCGCCTGGTCCATATCTTTTTGCGCGATCGCGCCGGCCGCCGCCCCGTCTTTGGCGGAACCGAAGTCTTCCACAACGATCCTCATTGGCGTGATCTAATACTGTTTTACGAATACTTCCACGGTGACAACGGCGCCGGTCTTGGCGCCAGCCATCAAACCGGGTGGACGGGCCTGGTGGCAAAGCTGCTCGAACAAAGTGGAGAATGAAGGTGCCATCCCTGGATTTTCGTGAAGCGATTCCCGGCGATGAAGCCGGGCTCTTTCCCATGATGCGCGCTCTGGCAGAGCAGGAGCCGGGGGCCGCCCATTTTGAGGAATCCGCGGTTCGTTCGGCCTTCCATCAATTCCTTTCGCTTCCCGCCTTTGGCCGCATTGGGCTTCTCTACCACGGCCCGGCGCTCGTGGGCTATGTCATTCTGACTCTCGGCTTCAGCTTCGAATTCCGCGGCCATGACGCCTTCCTCGATGAGCTGTTCATCGTCCCCGCTCGCCGCCGCGGTATTGGCCGTCAGGCCGTGGCTTTTGTCTGGCAAGAGGCGCGCGAAATGGGCGTCAATGCCATCCATCTGGAGGTCGATCGTGGCAACGATCCCGCCCTGGAACTCTATCGGCGCACCGGCTACCGCGACCACGACCGCTTCCTGATGACCAAATGGTTGAAGAGTGGTATCAAGTGAGCCTTGAGGTGTCGCGATGAGCGCGAGATTCGAGGGCAGCACCGTTTTGGTCGCCGGGGGCACTGGCGGCCTGGGGCGCGCGGTGACTTCGGCATTTCTCGAAGAAGGCGCCAACGTTGTTGTTACCTATCGCAATCAGCCCGAATGGGAAAGGTTCAAAAACTCGGCTTCTGCTAATGCTTCCCGCCTCCAAGGCCACGAAGTTGATGTCACTGACGAAGCCGCTGTGAACCAGCTTATCGAGAAAGTCCTTCTTAAACAGGGCCGGCTGGATGCGATGGTAAATACCGTCGGTGGCTATGCAGGGGGTTTGAAATTGTGGGAAATGGAAACGATAGTCTTCGACCGGATGCTGAACCTGAATCTCCGCTCGGGTTACGCGCTGTCACGATCCGCAGTTCGTGTGATGTTGAAGCAGGGACGCGGCGCCATTGTGAACGTCGCGTCCAAAGCGGCCCTCGACCACGCGGCTGGCGCTGCCGCTTATGCTGCCTCGAAAGCAGCTGCCGTGGCCATGCTCGATTCCCTTGCCGCGGAGGTGACGGGGACCGGCGTGCGGGTGAACAGCATTCTTCCTAGCATCATCGACACGGAGCCGAATCGCAAGGCCATGCCAAAAGCGGATTTTACCAAGTGGCCGAAAGCTGAGGACATCGCCCGCGTCATTTTGTTCTTGTGCAGTGAGGACGCCAAAGTCATTCACGGCGCGGCTATTCCCGTCTAGCGGCCTAAGGTGGGAATGAATCTGATGTGTGAGCTAGGCGAAGAATTACTGAGCCTTGGAGGTCTCTTGGTACAGTTCGATCAACACCTTGCCTCCGTCTGGCGACGGCACCAGGAAAAAATTGACCCGCGTGCAATCTGACCCTGGCCGGGTCGCGGGATACAGGGGAGCAATTTTGAATTTTTCTTTCAGGATTTCCGTTGCACGGTCCACATTTGTACAACGAAACTCCACCTGCTGAACGCCTTCTCCAAATTTCGACAAGTAGCGTGCGATGGCCCCAGCCCCTCCGGGCTCGCGCGTCGTCAACACATCCACAGAAATTTCTTTTGAAAAATGCAGCTCGAATTCTTCCGCATCTTGGTCCGGCGGCACGTCCGCGAGCTTGGGGGTGCCGTTGGCAATACGAATCCGGTTGAATGTTTCTCGGGATACCGCCAGGCCAACCGTGATGACTGGAGCCGGCGCGAGCAACAAGACGGAAAGCTCCTCGTCACCCCACCAGGCGGAAACCGCGATTCCCGCGGTTGCGCGGCCCAGGCGATAAACTTCCTCGGCTCCAGCCTGCCTGGCGGACGGCTCCGCGGAGGTTAGTCCGGCAATTGCTGCGGTTAGAGGACTGGACATGGCCGCGCCAGGAATTGTAGCGTGATGGTCGGCCCAAGGAAAGGCTACTGCGCGCAAGCCCTTGGGACGCAACGAAATCCGTTTTCCGCTCATCTGAGGGGTATGCCTAAACCAGTCTTGCTCACGGTGGACGACGACCCGGAGGTGTTGCGCGCCATTGAGCGTGATTTGCGCAGCCGCTATGCGGACCGCTATCGCGTCATGCGGGCCAACTCGGGCAGCGCCGCCATGACCACTCTGCGCGAATTAAAGGCCCGCAACAATCCCGTTGCTCTCCTTCTGGCCGACCAGCGCATGCCGCAGATGGACGGCGTCGGCTTCCTGTCCGAAGCTATGGAACTTCATCCACTCGCCAAGCGCGCCCTGCTCACGGCCTACGCCGATACCAGCGCTGCGATTGATGCCATCAACGACGCTCGCGTCCACTACTACTTCATGAAGCCCTGGGATCCTCCCGAAGAAAAACTCTATCCCGCGCTCGATGACCTGCTTCACGACTGGAGTTCTACGTTTCGTCCCCCTTACGAGGGCATCCGCGTGCTCGGCACGCGCTGGTCCAATCGCTCTTACGAGCTGCGTGATTTTCTTGCGCGCAATCAGGTGCCCCATCAATGGATCGACGTGGAGCTTGCCGAAAGCGACCCCGAAGTTCGTGGTCTGGTGAATTCGCTTGGCCCGGAGGCGCAAACGCTCCCGGTAATCCTGTTTCCCGATGGGGTGCGCCTGGCCGAGCCGCCTCTCCCCGCCGTCGCCGACAAAATCGGCTTGCGCACCCATGCACAAACTAACTTTTATGATCTCGCCATTGTGGGCGGCGGTCCTGCCGGACTGGCCGCCGCGGTCTACGGCGCCAGCGAAGGCTTGCGCACGGTCATCATCGAACGCGAAGCTCCGGGCGGCCAAGCGGGCCTCAGCTCGCGCATCGAAAACTATCTTGGTTTTCCCTCCGGCCTTACCGGCAGCGATTTGGCGCGCCGCGCGGTGGCGCAAGCGAAGCGTTTTGGCGTGGAGATTCTTTCTCCCCAGGAAGCCGTGAGCATTCGAATGGACGGCCCTTACCGCTACTTGAAACTTGCCGACGGCTCAGAGATTTCCTGTCATGTTCTTCTGCTCGCGATGGGCGTCCAGTGGCGCACCATGGACGTTCCCGGCATCGACCGTCTTCAGGGCGCTGGCGTCTATTACGGTGGCGGAACTTCCGAGGCCATCTCGTGCAAAGGCGAAACCGTGTACGTTATCGGCGGAGCAAATTCTGCCGGCCAAGCGGCCATGCACTTCTCCAAATTCGCCGAAAAAGTAGTCATGCTGGTGCGCGGCACCTCTCTTGCCAGCACCATGTCTCACTACCTGATCGAGCAAATCGAAAAAACGCCGAACATCGAAGTTTGGACGCAGACGAGCGTCGTGGGCGTCCACGGCGAGGAGCGCCTGAGCGGCATCACCGTTCTTTGCTCTCCTTCCGGCGAGACGAAGGAACTTCCAGCAACCAGTCTTTTCATCTTCATCGGGGCGCAGCCTCGCACCGACTGGTTGGGCAACGTCGTCGAGCGGGACGAGCGCGGGTTCATCCTTTCCGGCCCTGATCTGATTCATGATGGCAGGAAGCCTGCCTCGTGGACGCTCAGCCGCGATCCGAGCTTGCTCGAGACCGGCGTCCCCGGAATTTTCGTGGTCGGTGATGTGCGCCACGGCTCGGTCAAGCGTGTCGCCTCCGGCGTGGGGGAAGGCGCGGTCGTCGTACAATTCATGCACCAATACCTGGCAAAGGTCCAATGAGCAGCGTGATGGATCAAGCGCGAATCGAAGCCCTGGTGGCGGATTTGAGAAAAATCCTGCCTTTTGCGGATCAGCCCCGGGACGATCTCGAGTGGTTTGTCTCGCAATGCGAAGAGCGGCGCACTGCCGTGGGCGAAACCGCGGTGACGGAAGGCGCTCCGGCTGACGTTATGTTCGTCATACTCGAAGGGGAATTGCGGGCTCGCCGCGAGAGCGGCCCCGCCGGGGGCCCGGTCTACACCGCCCGCGTGGGCGACGTTACCGGCGTGCTGCCGTTCTCCAGAATGAAGGCTTTCACCGTGACCGTGCGCGCTGTCCTCCCCATGCGCACGCTCGCGTTTCCCGCCAGCAAGTTCCCCGAACTGTTTCAGCGCATGCCGGAGCTTTCTCAGCGCCTGGTGGGATTGCTCACCGACCGCGTTCGAAATGTCACCCGAGAGGAGCAGCAGAGGGAAAAACTGGCGGCCCTCGGTAAATTGTCGGCTGGCCTCGCGCACGAGTTGAACAATCCGTCGGCAGCCGCGCGCCGCTCCGCTGCGGCTCTGCACGATTGCCTCGAACGCCTCCGCTCGGCGAACCGCAACTCCACGCTTCGCGCGGAAAACTGCGGATTGCTCGCCCAGCGGGAAGATGAAATTCGCGCCTCGCTGAAGCCCGCGGATGATAAGGACGAATTCGCCCGCGCCGACCGCCAGGACGCCATCCAGTCCTGGCTCGAGGCGCATGGCGTCAATGATGCCTGGAAGCTTGCCCCTCTGATTGCGGATGCGAATTTAACTGACGAGCATCTCGAGAATTTTGCATCAGCCGCCGGTCCCGCGCTCGGGCCGGAGCTGATCCGCTTCGCGACCCTCCTTGAAATGGAGCGCATTGCTTCCGAACTCGACAACAGCACCGCCCGCATTTCCGATCTCATCAAAGCAATCAAAGAATATTCCTTTATGGATCAGGCGCCGCTCCAGGAAGTGGACATTAAATCGAGCCTGGAAACCACGTTAACCATCATGCACCACAAATTGAAGCGCGGCATCGCCGTGAAGCGGGACTACGACCCGGACTTGCCGAGGGTCATGGCTTATGGCAGCGAGCTAAATCAAGTGTGGACCAATCTGATCGACAACGCCGTCGACGCCATGGGTAATTCCGGAAGGCTTCTGGTGCGCGCCGCCCGAGAGAATGAATACGTGCTCGTGGAAATTGTCGACAACGGCCCGGGCATTCCTCCCGAAGTGCAGTCCCGCATTTTCGAACCATTTTTCACCACCAAGGGCGTGGGCGAAGGCACCGGACTGGGCCTCGACGTTGTGCATCGCATCGTCCAGAAAATGCGGGGCCTCGTCACCGTTAAATCCGTTCCCGGCGACACTCGTTTCCAGGTGCGAATTCCGATTCAAGCCGCAATGTGATTCGCCTCGGCGCAAATCCAAGGAGGCCGCATGGCCGATAGTTGTACTCACCTCGACCAGATCCGCAAAGTCAAACCGAAAACCAAAGGCTGTGAGGAGTGCCTCAAGATGGGAGACAGCTGGGTGCATCTTCGCTTGTGCCTGACCTGCGGCCACGTCGGCTGCTGCGACTCCTCAAAGAACCAGCACGCCACAAAGCATTTTCGCGCTACCAAGCACCCCATTGTGCGCTCGCAAGAACCAGGCGAAAGCTGGATGTGGTGCTATGTGGATGAATTGATGTTCGAAGACGACTGAGGCTTCCCCTATTTCTTTGAGGGGATCAAAACGGAGAGCAGCAGCGCGATCAGCAGCACCCCGCCTACAACCGCGAGCGAAACGCTCACCGGAATGGAAATCCAGCGCTCGCCAGCCATCTTTCCGCCGATAAAAACCAGCACGATGGCCAGCCCTTCATCCAGGAACTGCAGCCGGTCGATTGCGCCCGCGAGAAGAAAATACAGCGCGCGCAGGCCGAGAATTGCCAGCACATTCGATGTGTATACGATAAAAGGATCGCGCGTAATGCCGAAGACCGCTGGAATCGAATCCAGCGCCAGCGTTACGTCCGTAATCTCCACAACGAGCAGTGCTACAAACAATGGAGTCGCGAATAATTTCCCCGACGTGCGCACAAAAAAATCAGCGCCGTGATATTCCTGCGTCACGCGCAAATGCCGGCTGGCGAAGCCAACGATCCTGTTGTTTTCGGGATGCAAATTCTCTTTTTTGAAAAACAGGCGAATCCCCGCGTAAACGAGAAATGCGCCCAGCCAGTACAGCACCCAGGAAAAATGTTCAATTAGTTCTGCTCCCGCCGCGATCAGGATTCCGCGCATCAGCAGCGCACCGATCACTCCCCACTCCAGCAAGCGGTGCTGCAAGCGATCCTCCACCGCGAACGCGCGGAAGATGACCAGGAAAAGAAACAAATTGTCGACGCTCAAAGCTTTTTCGATCAGATAGCCGGTGAAAAACTCGAGAGCGGGCTGGGTTCCGCGAAAATAAAACACCCCCCATCCGAAGAGCACGGAGATAGCAATCCAGCAGAAACTCGCGGTGGCGGCCTCGCGCATCCCTACTTTGTGCGGCTGCCGGTGAAAAACGCGCAGATCCAGAACCATCGCAAAGAGAATGAAAACGTTGAACGCGAACCAGTCAAGCGCCGTGCTCATCGCGGCAGCACTCCCGCTCAGGGATTGGAGCCGCTGGCTTCGACGCTATTCAGGTTGGAAAGCTCCACGCGGGCCGTTTGGCCCGCTTCGATTCTCACGGGAACATCCCAATGCACACGCATGTCGCCTGCGCTGGCGTCCAGATTGAGAGAAGAAATCCAATAATCGCCGGGAGGCAGGCCGGAGACCAAAGCGTGGCCCTCGAGATCGGTTTCCGCCTTTACCGCAAGAAACTTGAGCTGGGCCAGGTCCGGCGCGGTGCGCGACACGCGCTTGTGGCGTGCGCTCAGAAGCGCGTCCCATTTCCTCTGCGGATTGCTGTCCTGGAATTCCAATTCGATGGTGGTGACCGACTCAGGATGCGCGTGGAGGTACTTCCTAAGGGCTTTCAGATAATCCTGTCGCAGCTTTTCGTACTTTTCGGGACGTTTCGTGCGATCCGCCTCGGTATATTTCGGTTTGGGGAACCCCATGGTGGCGCCGCCGCTGTTGGAACGCTGATAGGCGGCCAGGAATTCAGGAACGCCGAGGATGTCGTCTGCGGTCAACAGTTTGTCAAGGTCTGGAGAGGCAAGATCGAGCGTGTCGTGAGCCTTAAACCAAGCGCGCAGTTCCGGAGAGGCCTGAAGGCCGTCGATAAAGGCATTGCGGTCCGGGGCGGGATCTTTCTCTTCCGCTTCTTTCACGATTTGCGTATAGCTCTTGGTGAGAATGTAGAAAGTGAACTGCCGGACCGGTTCCGACCGGGCGGCGGTAGGAGTGATGTGCGCGGAGAATTCCAAGGCTCCGGCGGCGGTCTGGGCTGGCGCGGCGCCGGCAGTCGCAAAGCGGAAGACAAGAAGACTAAAAATCAACCAAGCTGTTTTTCTCATGCCGGAATCGTAGCAGATTGCCGGTTGGCGAAGGGAGGGATATCCGCCTGCACCTTGCGCATTCGGCGAACCGGACCGAGCAGGCTCACGCCCTGCCGGTATGTTAGGCTTGCCGGGTTGCGCAAAGCGGTTCGACTGCCTGATTGGTCGTCACCTGGTGAATCTGCGCTCCAGAGGAAAGGACCTTCATGAAGAAGTTCGCCCTTATTCTTGCGGCCTCGGGGTTGTTTACCTGGCCGGCGTGCGCGGGCCAAGTAGCGTCGACGCCGCACGCGGGACAAGCAGGCGCCACGCCGGAAATGGCGCGGTGCGAGCAAGAGGCGCGTGAGGTGACGATCATCCGCGATAATTGGGGAATTGCCCATGTCTACGGAAAAACCGATGCCGATGCGGTCTTCGGGATGATTTATGCGCAGGCGGAGGACGACTTCAATCGGATCGAGACGAATTATCTCAACGCGATGGGGCGGCTGGCGGAGGCGCAAGGTGAATCCAAGATTTACAAGGACCTGCGCATGAAACTTTTCATCGATCCCGAAACCGTCAAAAAAGACTACGCGGCAAGCCCGGAGTGGCTGAAAAAGCTGATGAGCGCCTGGGCCGATGGTCTGAATTACTACCTTGTGAAACATCCCGAAGTAAAACCGCGCCTGATTCAGAGATTTGAGCCGTGGATGGCGCTGACGTTCACAGAGGGCAGTATCGGAGGCGACATCGAGCGCGTGGACCTGGGCCCGCTTGAAGCGTTTTACGGCAAAGTGCAGCTGAGCCAGATTCCTGAGGAGTTTGACACCGACATCGAGGAGCCCGGCGGCTCGAACGGCATCGCCATCGCGCCCTCGAACACCATGGACCGTCACGCACTGCTGCTCATCAATCCCCACACCTCGTTTTTCTTCCGCTCCGAATTGCAAATGGCGAGCGAGCAGGGCCTCAACGCGTACGGGGCGGTGACGTGGGGCCAGTTTTTCATCTATCAGGGATTCAACGACCGCGCTGGGTGGATGCACACTTCGAGCGGAGTGAGCCAGCTTAGCTTTTATCTCGAAACCGTAGTGAAAAAAGGTGACCGCTTTTATTACAAGTATGGCAAAGAAGAGCTTCCCGTCGCGACCAGTGAAATCACTGTGCCGTACAAGACCGCCAGCGGAATCGCCGAAAAAAAGATCACCGTGTACCGCACGCGGCACGGCCCCGTTGTCGGCGAATCCGACGGCAAGTGGCTGACCATACAATTGATGAACGAGCCCGTGAAAGCACTCACGCAATCGTACTTGCGCACCAAGGCGAAAGACTACAAAACGTTTCGCGAAACGATGGAGCTACATACCAACTCGTCGAACAACACCATCTTTGCCGATGCCGATGGCGACATCGCGTATTTTCACGGCAACTTCATTCCGCGGCGTGATCCCAGCTTCGATTGGACCAAACCAGTGGATGGCAGCAATCCCGCAACGGACTGGCACGGCCTGCTTTCCGTGGATGAAACGCCGCACCTGCTGAATCCGAAAATCGGCTGGCTCTACAACTCCAACAATTGGCCCTGGTCCGCGGCGGGGCCGGACAGCCCAAAGAAGGAAGATTATCCGCCTTACGTCGAAACCGGTGGAGAAACCGCCCGCGGCCTCCACGCTATCCGGGTGCTCCAGGATAGAAAGGATTTTACGCGCGATTCGCTAATCTCCGCAGCCTACGACAGTTACTTGATGTGGTTCGAGAAGCCGATTCCGGTGTTGATCAAAGCTTGGGACGAGGCAGCGATTGACAATCCGCTGAGGGCCAAGACCGCGGAACAAATTGAGGCGCTGCGCGGATGGGATTTGCGGTGGGGCGCTGCCTCAGTACCCACTTCGCTCGCGGTGTTTTGGGGAGAAGCCCTGCAGCGCCGCGTTGGCATGGACGCCCGTAAGGCCGGCATCTATCTCAGCGACTACGTTTTCACCAAGGTGCCGCCGAACTTTCTCCTTGAATTGCTGGCAGAAGCCTCGGACAAGATGGCCGCGGATTTTGGCACATGGAAGACTTCCTGGGGCGACATCAACCGCTTCCAGCGCCTGACCGGGGACATCGTTCAGCCGTTCAGCGATGCCGCGCCAAGCATTCCTGTGGGATTTACGTCGTCGTTCTGGGGCTCCCTTGCTGCATTCCAGTCGCACTCTTACCCGGGAACAAAAAAGTGGTATGGCACGAGAGGCAACAGCTTCGTTGCGGTGGTCGAGTTTGGCGACAAAGTTCGCGCCAAGGCCGTGACTGCGGGAGGCGAGAGCGGCCATCCTGATTCGCCGCATTTCAACGATCAGGCCAAAAGATACAGCATGGGAAATTTGCGCGAGGTTTACTTTTACCGTTCGCAGCTCAAAGGCCACACCGAGCGCGAGTACCACCCCGGAAATTGAGAGAGCCCCGGCCTATCCCTGCGCTGCGATTAGTGAGATGGACGGGAGGCCACGTCTAGCCTCACTAGGCTCCTAGAGAAGGCGAAAGACGGCTTCGATGGTAACCCACGTTGGCACCGCCCGGCGATTAGCATCGCGCGCGGGCGTGAATTTCCACGCGCGGACCGATTGCACGGCGCGATCATTCAAGCCCATGCCGAGGCCCTGCCTGAGTTGAATTTGCGAAGCGCGGCCATCAGCTCCGACCAGAACCCGGAGCGTGACTCTGCCTTGTACCTTCGCCGCGCGCGCCTCGTCGGTGTATTGCGGTTCAGGGCAATACACGCAAATGGGCAGCGTCACGCCCGCCCGATACGCGGATTGTGCATTATCCTCGCCGCCTGGCCCGTCAAAGGCTCCGTCACCCATGGTCTTTCCCTTGCTATTGCCAATCGTGTCGGAGTCGCCGGGTCCGGGTGAATCGGTGTCATCGCGCATCCAAGGCAGACCAATCTTGTTCACTGGAGTGAGCACCGCTAGTGCCGCGGGGTCCGGAATCGTCGGAGGCACGGGCATGACGGACTCCCGCTTGGGTGGCAGAGAAGGCCTGACGACCTGGATGGATGACACGGGCACAAGATTGCCTGTGGTAGCTGGTATCGGCGTCTTTCCTCCGCCACTGCCTCTGCCCTCGGCCGGATTGAGGCCGCGAATTACGTTCAGGAGGTCGCCAGGCACTCGAACCAGTCCGCCTGGTTCGCCGCGAAGAATGGGCTTGGGATTCGGCCTCCGCGGATGGACAGCGGCGAGTACCAGCGCGGCGATAATGACGGCATGCGTGAGCAGGGAAGCGCTTTGGGCGCGGCCCGACCGCGGAGACCTCTGCCAGTCGAGCGCGTGCAGCGGAGCTCCGTTGGCGGACCAAGGAAAGATCCGCGCCGGGGAAAACGCTTGCTTGAAATTCTCCTCAATGCGTTGAAACAGCGAATCCCGCGACGAATCAAGCGAACCGAAGGATCCAAAGAATGGTTCGCGCATGGATGCACCTCCATGGACGCCTCGGAAGGGCAGGACAAAAGCCACCGGAGACGAGCAGCGAACGCGTTGTGAGAAGCGCAAGTTAGGAGATTGGTTGCCCGACCATCGCGCCGAATGGAAGAAAAAGACTTGACGCAAAGTTCGCAAAGAACTCAGAATTTTGGGAAAAAACGAAGTTAGAAAGGATTCCCTACAGGAGGCGGAAGACAACCTCGATGTTCACGCGGCAGCTCACGGGTCTGCCGTTGGGTCCCATCGCCGGGCGCATTCTCCAGTTTTTCACGGCCGCAATGGCCTTTTCTTCCAAACCAAGTCCAGGCCCCTTCAGCACTCGCGGGTCCATCACCCGTCCATCCGCCGTGACAATCACGTCAAGCACCACGCTACCCTGGTACTTGGCCTTGCGCGCTTCGTCCGAATAATCAGGATTCGGGCAATAGATGCACGCTGGCTGGCCTACGCCATTCACGCCCGCGCGGAATTCCCCGCCGCCCGTCCCGCCGCCCGAACCAGGCCCCAAGCCCCCTCCGGAACCGCTGCCGATACCCGTGCCATTGCCGTGTCCCAGCGAATCACTGACGCCGTTGGCCAACGGATCGCCGAAAGTCGAGGCATTCAAATTGGATATTTTCAAATCAGGTGGCCCGAGCAACGAAGGTTCCATCGGCAGCTTGGGATTCTGGTTCTGAATCCTCACCTGAGGTGGCGCAAATTGCGTCCACTTGAACTTCGGCACCTTGCCACGATTCACTGGAGCCGTCGTGTGGTCGTTTGCTCCTCCGCCTCCGCCGGCTTTGTTGGCGCCCGCGGGGAGCTTCGCGATGTAAGGCGATATATCCAGGAGCGTGACGTCCACTTTGTTCTTCGCTTGGATTGTGGGAACAACATGCCAAGCAATGGGAACCATGAGCAAAGCAATAACGGCCGCGTGCACGACCACTGCGAGCAGTTGGCTGGTGCTGAAGTTTTCGTCTTTCGTCCAAATATCTCTGACCTTGACCGGCGTAATGCCGGGCGGGAGAGGGGGCTGCTTCGGCGGTGAGAAGAATTCCTTGATGCGCGTGCCGAACCCGCCGAAATTCGCTCCCCAGGCCACGGTCAGGCGGCTGTTGACTGGGCGCTTGGCTGATGGCCCAGGCCGGAAAAATTCCGCTAAATTGCCCGCGAGCCCGGTGCCAAAGGAAGTCCGCGTGAAGGGCGCGTCCTTGTGCTCGCGAACCTTTACGGGCCGCTCGGTAAGAAACTGTTTGAGGTTTGACCAAAAGTCGTCGGGCACCAGCATTGGCGGTCGGCCGAACCTGGGCACATAAGGGGGAGCCTGCGACCCCGTTGCAGACACTCTGGGCTTCATAGCGGAAGGTGGCACAAGATTGTTGATTTTGCCCGGCACCGTTTACCTCTAACTATAGACGGACTTGCCCCGCCTTGGGTATCCCTCAGGGATAGGATTCCCTTGGACCTGGAAAGGTTGCGCGCCCCCGGCGGCTGACACCTATCTGCGGTTCATTGTAACATACAAGGTTCAACTGCTTTCCGATGTTTCCCGCCGTGCAACTGGTCAAACGGACGGCAACTTAGGCAAGAAGGGACAGCTGAACACTGCGAGCTATGGCCGAGCCACTGGAACTCAAAAAGACGCTGAACCTGCCCAAGACCGACTTCCCAATGAAGGCCAGCTTGCCCCAAAATGAGCCGAAACAGCTCGAGGCCTGGTACTCCGGCAACATTTACGAGCGCATTCTGGAAGCGCGCAAAGGAAAGCCTCTCTTCGTGTTGCACGACGGCCCCCCCTATCCCACCGGTGAAATCCATCTCGGCACTGGCCTGAACAAAATCCTGAAAGATTTGATTGTGAAAACGAAAAGCATGGCGGGGCATTACGCGCCCTACGTGCCGGGATGGGATTGCCACGGCCTGCCGATCGAGACGCAGGTCGAAAAAGAACTGGGCGGAAAGGGCAAAGTGCCGCCGGCGGAATTTCGGAAGCTTTGCCGCCAATTCGCGACCCGCTACGTCGAGCAACACAAGCGCGATTTCAAGCGCCTGGGGATTTTCGGCCAGTGGAATGACCCCTACTTGACCATGAGCTTCAGCTATGAAGCCACGATCGCCGGAGCCTTTCTGGAGTTCATGGAAAAAGGCTACGTTTATCGTGGGCGCAAGCCGGTGTACTGGTGCATCTACGATTCCACCGCGCTCGCAGAAGCCGAAGTCGAGTATGAGGACCACACCAGCCCGTCGATCTGGGTGAAGTTTGGCGTTTTTGGCGGCGGCAAAGGAGAGGCAGCTAAAATCGGCAGAGATGTCAGCGCCGTAATCTGGACCACCACGCCGTGGACGCTTCCTCACAATCGCGCGCTGGCGTTTCATCCGGATTTTGATTACGTCGTCGTGGATACCGAAAAAGGCGCGCTTTTGCTTGCTGCAGACCGCGTGGCCGCGCTGCAAGCCGAGTGCGGCATCAAAGCGAAAGTCCGCGGCAGGTTCAAGGGCCGCGAGTTCGAGGGCATGAAATTTCAACACCCCTTCGTGGACATTCAGGTTCCCGGAATTCTCGCCGAATACGTCACCCTCGACCAGGGCAGCGGCATCGTGCACACCGCTCCGGGTCATGGCGCCGAGGACTTCTATTCCGGACAGAAATATGGTTTGGAGATTTACGCGCCGCTCGACGACAAAGGCGTGTATACCGAAGGCTTGCCCGAATACAAGGGCAAGGATGTCTTCAGCGCGAATCCTATCGTTGTGAAGTTGCTCCAGGAGCGCGGCGCGCTCCTCGGCCATCACGATTACCGGCACACTTACCCGCATTGCTGGCGCTGCCACAATCCTGTGATTTTCCGTGCCACCGAGCAGTGGTTCATCAAAATGGACCAAGCGGCGCACGGTCGGCAAAAAACGTTGCGCCAGGAAGCGCTCGAAGAAATTCATAAGGTCAAGTGGATCCCCGCCTGGGGCGAAGATCGCATGTACGAAATGATCGAGAAGCGGCCGGACTGGACTGTTTCACGGCAGCGCTTCTGGGGCGTCCCGATCATCGTTTTCTATTGTGAAGGCTGCGGAAAGCGTCTCGAGGATTACAAGGCGCTGCGCAACGTCTTGAAGTGGTTCGAAAAAGAAGGTGCCGACGCCTGGTACAAGCATCCGCCCGAGGAGCTGTTGCCGAAAGGAACAAAGTGCGGGTGCGGCGATTCGAAGTGGCGCAAAGAAAACGACATTCTCGACGTGTGGTTTGATTCCGGTTCATCCCACCTTGCTGTGCTCAAGGGCCCGGAATGGCCTGCAGACGTTTATCTCGAAGGGCCTGATCAGTATCGCGGCTGGTTTCACAGCTCCTTGCTTGTGGCCACAGGCACGCGTGATGCGGCGCCGTATCGCAGCGTGGTCACGCACGGCTGGACGCTCGACGAGCAGGGCCGCCCGATGTCCAAACATCTGGGCAACGTTATTACTCCAAAGCAGATCACCGAGAAGTGGGGCGCAGACCTGCTTCGTCTCTGGGTTACGTCGGTGGAATACCAGGCCGACGTGAAAATGAGCGAGCGCGTCATGACGCAACTCAGCGAAGCCTACCGCAAGATCCGCAACACCTTCCGCTTCGCCCTGAGCAATCTCGGTGATTTCGACCCTTCGCGCGATGCGCTGGCGAATCATCAGCTCGAGGAAATTGACGCGTGGATGCTGGACCGCACCGCCGACCTCGTCAAAAAATGCCGCGAGTGGTTTGGGAGCTACGACTTTCACCGCGTCTACCACGCTGTCCATGACTACTGTGTGGTCGATCTGAGTTCGTTTTATTTCGACGTTCTGAAAGATCGTCTCTACACAAAAGCGCCGAAAAACAAGTCGCGGCGCTCCGCCCAAACCGCAGTTTGGAAAATAGCCGACGCTCTCGTGCGGCTAATCGCGCCAATCCTCGTATTCACTGCCGAAGAAATCTGGAAGTATCTGCCCAAAACCGCGGCCGCGGAGAGCGTGCATATGACGCTCTTTCTGGAAGCGGATGCGCTGGCTTGTGGAATCGCGGCCAAAGCGGCCGAGATGTGGGAGCGTCTCGCCCAGGTACGCTCGGCAGTTCTCCTGGCGCTTGAACAGGCCAGAGCAGCGAAGGTGATTGGCGGCGGGCTGGAAGCCAAAGTCCGTTTGCACGCCAATTCGAAAGCTCCTGGCTTGCAAGAACTGCTCAAAGAAAAACGCTCGCTTCTCCCCGCGCTTTTCATCGTGTCGCAAGTTACCGTGGATCCGGCGGAAAGCGACGGACTTGTCCCGAGCGAAACTGTGCCGGGCCTGGCTGTGAAAATCGAGCGCGCCGACGGCAAAAAATGCGAGCGCTGCTGGAACTACTCTGCCCGCGTCGGCGAAAACAAGCGCTACCCGACGGTATGCGAACGCTGCAGCGAAGCCCTCGCTGAAATTGAAGCTGACACAACAGCTGGCGTTGCCGCGAACTAGCACCATGCCGAAAAGCTGCGCAAGAAGTCCCCAAACCCGTCACTCCGAGCGGAGCGAGGAATCCCTGTTCGTTTTTGTTTTTGTGCACTCGCCACTGGCCACTGGCCACTGGCCACTTTCTTCCTCCCCGCTTATCTCATGAGTCCTGTTTCCCGCCTCCGCTGGCTCTGGCTCACACTGGCCGTCGTGCTCCTCGACCGCGCCACCAAAGCCTGGTTCGAAGCGCACACCGTCGAAGGCTGGCGCCAGGAAGTCATTCACAATTTCATTTACCTGGTGCACAGCCGCAATCCCGGCATTGCGTTTGGCGTGCTCGCGGATTCGGCCTCTCTCCTCACACGCGTCATCTTAATCGCGGGTTCTCTCGTCGTGATCGGCGTCCTCGCGTGGTTGCTGGTGACAGGCAAAACCTCCAGCCCCAGGGGCAATGCGGGCCTGGCGCTCTTGCTTGGTGGCGCGGCGGGCAACGTTTCCGACCGCATCTTCCACGGCGCGGTGACCGACTTTTTCGAGGTGTGGTTCGGCTCGTATCATTATCCCGCCTTCAACGTCGCGGACTCCGCCATCACCATTGGTGCCGCCCTCATCCTTCTTGACGTATTATTCGCTCGCAAAAACGAACCATGAAAGACTCCGGCAAGTGCTACGCCAAACTGACCGACACCGGCTCCCTCACCTAGCTGCTAGCAGCTAGCCGGTTATCTCATAAACTCGTCTGCAACATTTGCCGCTGCAAGTTCTTGTGCCTGCGCTGCATTTCGAGCGGAGCGAGAAATCCCTCTTCGCATTCGGTCCCGCACCACTCCGTTGTGAGGTTCAAATGTAGCGCCGCTTTACCCCGTGGGGGCTGGCGCCCGGCATCTTCGCACTTATTCCTTAGAAAACGGCTATAAGCCCTTTATTTACGACTATTTTCATGGTTCGCTTGCGGATTCAAAGAACCATGAGCTATTCGTAACGCAAGGCTGCCAGCGGATCGACGCGTGTCGCCCGCCGTGCAGGGATGTAGCACGCGGCCAGAGCTGTCAGTGCCAATAAAAGCGCCACACCAACGAACGTCGCCGGGTCGAGAGGTTGGACGCCAAAGAGCAAGCTCCCTAAAAAGCGCGTGACTAGGAATGCCAGGCCAATTCCCACGGCCACCCCAAAAGCAGCGAGCACGAATCCCTGTCGCAGGATCAGCCTCAGAATTTGTCCCGGCTGGGCTCCGAACGCAGCGCGAATACCAATCTCATTTGTTCGGTGAACCACAGCGTAAGACATCAGGCCATAGATTCCCATGCAGGCGAGAAATAGAGCAACCAGGCTGAAAAAGCCGGAGAGCTGCGCTGTCAGCCTTTGATCCACGACAGAGCGGTCCACCTGCTCCCCAAGTGTGCCAGCATCGGTGACGGGAAGGCGCGGATCGACTTCATGAATTGCTTGGCGGACCGCCGAGACCGTGAATTGGGCGTCGCCGGAGAAACGGACTGCAAAATCCCAGAGATACCCGGGCTCCTGAGAATAAGCCAGGTACGCGGCAGGCCACCGTCGTTCCTTCAAGCCCGTATACTTAGCATCCCTTACGACTCCTATGACCATTTTGTCGTTCTCAGGTTTTGCGTCTGGCCCGTCCATGCGAAACCGGCGGCCAAGCGGGGATTCGTTTGGAAAGAAGCGGCGCGCCATGGTCTCATTTATGATCGCCACTTTTGGCGAATTCTCAGTGTCCTGCTGTTCAAACTTGCGCCCTGCCAGCAGCGTCAAGCCTATTGTCGAGAAAAATCCCTTGCCGACCTTGTTATAAATAACCTCCTGATCGTTCTTCGCTTCGGGAGACTCCTCCGGTGTCCAGGCGTCCTCAGACCATGCCCCCTGATTGAAAGTGAAAAAGCAAAAGCTGGCGGCGCGCACGCCAGGAATTGCACTCACCCTGCTTTCGATCTCCTCGTAGAGCCTCGTGAGCCGCGAATCCTCCTGGTAGCCCACCGAAGCTGGTTCGATTCCAAAAACAAGTACGTTGTTCTTGTCGAATCCGGGGTCCACATTTGTCAGGTTGACCAGCGTGCGGAGAAATAGTCCGGCTCCAACGAGCAAGACCAGCGAAAACGCAACTTGGGCGACGACCAATGCCCTCGCAAGCGGACTGTTGGCCGCTGCCGTGCTTCGTCCTTGTTGTTTGAGCGAAGAGTTGAGGTCGACTTGCGCCGCGAGCCAGGCAGGAGCCATCCCAAACAGCAGAGGCGTGGCCAGCGAAACGAGTAGGGCAAAGACGAGTACCCGGCTGTCGAGCCCCACGTCGAGTGGAAGAGTCTCCGCGCTCGCGGACACCATCACCAGCAGCAACTTGCTGGCCCAAGATGCCAGCGCGACACCGAGAACAGCACCCAGCATTGCCAGGATGAGGCTTTCTGTCAGCAACTGGCGAATCACGCGCCAGCGTCCTGCACCCATGGACATCCGCACGGCGATTTCGCGTTGCCGGTTCGTCGCTCGCGCCAGCAGAAGATTGGCGATGTTGGTACAGGCGATCAACAAAACCAGTCCGACCGCCGCCATAAGTGCGCCGAGAGGTCTTGAGAACTGCACACGGAGCCGTGACAATCCGCTGGCCGCCGGAGTCAACTCGATGAAGGCGTGTTGGATCCCGTCGAGCTGCTTTTTTGTGGGTTGCGGACCTGCCATTTCCCGCGCAGCCTCTTTGAAAAGCACGTTGAGGTAGATTTGTGCCTGTTCGACGCTCACCTCGGGCCTGCGGCGCGCGATGATGTAGAGCGACTGGAACCTCTTGTCGTTTAATCCTTTCCACCCTGGCGGAAGCACTTCCTCCATCGAGAGCGGAATCCATACGTCCGGCGACTCACCCACCGTTGTGCCGGAGAAGCCTTGCGGAGTGACGCCGATGATGGTGTAGACCGTCGAGCCGATGGTCATTTTCTGGCCCACAATCGAAGGGTGGCCCCCGAAACGCCTCTTCCACCAAGAGTAGCTGGCCACCGCTACAGGGCTGCCTCCGGGAATCCGATCATCCTCATCGCCGAACATACGGCCCAGGATCGGGCTTACTCCGAGCGTTGAAAAGTACGTCCCGGAAACCAACTGAGCGTAGATCCCTTCCGTTTCCGCAGCGTCGCCGATGGTGCCGTGCGGTCCGCTGGACATGCTCGAAATGGCCGTCACATCGGAGAAAACGCTGTTCTCCCGCTGGAGCTGGCGGTAGAAGGGAAAGGAGAACAGTTGCCAGCTTCGATTGGGCAATTCATCCATGATTCCGCCCCATTTGCCTGCTCCAAACAGCACCAATTGGGTCGGATTCTTAACCGGCAAGGTTCTCAGCATAAGCGCATTCATCAGGCTGAAAATCGCCGTATTCGCGCCAATGCCGAGCGCGAGCGTAAGGACGGCTATGGCGGTGAAGCCGGGAGACTTGCGGAGCGTGCGGCCGGCGAAGTGCAGATCTCGCCAGCACGTCTCTAAAAAAGATTCCCAGCCTCCAGAGCGAACGACTTCCTTCGCGAAGTCGACACTCCCGCGCTCCAGGCGCGCCGCGCGTAGCGCCTCCTGGCGGCTCATGCCTTCCTTCATCTTTTCCACCGCGGCCATTTCCAAGTAACCGCGAAGCTCCTCATCCAATTCCCGCTCGGCGCGTTCCTTGCGGAACAATGATCGAAGTCCGCTTACCATGTTTCGCAGCAGTGCCATGATTACTTCTCCCTGTCTCCGCGCCCGCTGTGCTCTTCCTCTGTGTCCTCTGTGTCACGCCCTTTTCTTTTTTTGCGGGTCAAGCATTCACGGGTCACGCTCATTTTCTTTTCAATCCATGACCCCCTAACCTCCTAGGACGCCTCGATAATCCTGCCGATCGCCGCCACTGGCCTGTCCCACTCTCGCGTTTCGCTATTGAGCCTCTTGCGTCCCTTCTCCGTCAGAGCGTAGTACTTCGCTCGCCGGTTGTTCTCGGTGGGCTTTCCTTCGCCGTCGATTAGCCCATCTCTCTGTAATCGTTGAATCGCGAGAAATAACGAGCCTGCATTGAGGCGGAACCCCCCCCCGGCTCATCTGTTCGATGCGGACGGATATCCCGTACCCGTGCATCGGTTCCAGGGCCAACGTTTTTAGGATGAGCCTGTCTAGAGTGCCCTGGACGAGATCACTCGGCTTATCCGGCATAACGTTCCTCTCCTGCTCTTCCTGGCAACCAGGAGGAGCATCATACGCCTCTCCCTACTCGGGGACAAGCGGCTGCGATTAGCTGGATGTCTCTAAAGAGAAAAACGGCTTGTTTTATTCTCGGCCTCTTGATGCTAAAGCTCAAATCTGTCATTCCCAGCACAGCAGGCCGACATTCACTTCGGCTTTGGAACTCTGGGGCGGGCTGATTTCTCTCTTTCCTGTCCCATTTTCCCCGGGTACCCGGCAGCGCTTATAATCAAGCTGTGTCTTCCGTTTCCTCCACCGTTCATCGCGAAATCGTCGCATCTTCGGCGGATTCCGGCGAGCGCCTTGACCGTTTTGTTGCGGCGCAATGTCCAGAACTAAGTAGAACGCGTGTGGGGGAATTGATCGACTCCGGCCAGGTCCGCGTAAACGGCCAGCCTGCCAGGAAAGGCTCCGTGCATCTTCGCGGCGGCGAAAAAATTTCCATTGAAATCACGGAACGGCCCGCCATCCCCGCGAAACCCGAATTCATCCCGCTGGAAGTCCGCTACGAAGACGAAGACGTCATCGCCATCAACAAGCCTGCGGGCATGACTGTTCATGCCGGCGCCGGCAACCCCTCGGGCACTTTGGTGAACGCCCTTCTTGGACGCGGGCTGGAGCTTTCGAAAGGCGGCGATCCGCTTCGCCCCGGAATTGTCCATCGCCTCGACAAAGAGACTTCCGGCGTGATTCTGGTCGCCAAAAACGACGCCGCGCACGCGAAACTTGCCGAAGCCTTTCAGCAGCGCGCGGTGAAAAAAACTTATCTCGCACTCGTGCAAGGTCTTCTGAAAGAAAAAACCGGCCGCGTCGAACTGGCCATCGGGCGCGATCCCGTCCGCCGCACGCGCATGGCCACGCCTCGAAAATCCTGGCGCGGCACATCTCTTTTGAATCCCCGCGCGGCGCGCACGGATTGGCGCGTGCTCGCCGACGTGGACAACGCCACGCTGGTCGAAGTCCAACCCCACACCGGCCGTACGCATCAAATCCGCGTGCATTTCTCTGCGCTGAAGCATCCTGTCGTCGGCGACACGCTTTATGGAGCTGCGGCGCAATGGCGCATCGGCAAGGTCGCTCTACCGAAGTTGCAACGCAATTTCCTTCACGCTGCGCGCCTCGGCTTCGCGCAGCCGCGAACGGGCGACTGGATCGAAGTGCGCGCGCCATTGCCGGTAGAACTCCGCGATTTTCTGAGGCAACTTTGTTTCGCTGCCGGAGAATCGCAAACTCGAATTGACGCTGCGCTCGCGGCGTACCTATAATTCGAATATCCATGAATCGGGCAAGAATCCTAATCGTGCCTTTTCTGGCTGCGGCGCTCCTTGCTCCGTCCGCAGGTTGGGCGCAACAGTCCTCCTCTAGTTCGAATCGACAATCATCGCTCCCGAACCAGCAATCCCCGTCCCCGAACCAACAGGCCACGCCACCCGCGCAGTCTTCCAACCAGGACGCCTCTCATAGCGGCCAAACCTTCCGCCGCGAAGTCAACCTCGTCGACGTCCTGTTTACCGTCCTAAATCGCCGCAATAAATTGGTGCCGGATCTGGAGCAGGGCGATTTCAAAGTTTTTGACGAAGGCAAGCCGCAGGAAATTCGCTACTTCAGCAAGCAGACCGATTTGCCTTTGCGCATCGGCATGTTGCTCGACACTTCGAACAGCATTCGCGACCGCCTCAAATTTGAACAAGACGCTTCGGTCAGTTTTCTTTACAGCGTGCTTCGCCGCAACAAGGATGAAGCGTTCGTCATGACCTTCGACGACGAGCCCCAGATCCTTCAGCCCTTCACCAGCGATACCGGAGCGCTGCGGGACCAGATTATAGGCACGCGCGCCGGGGGCGGCACCGCCATTTACGATGCCATTTATGAAGCTTGTTTGAAACAGTTGAACCATCCGCCTCGCCCTCCCGGTGACCAGCCCGACATCGTTCGCCGCGTGATGATTCTCATCAGCGACGGCGAAGACAATTTGTCCACGCACACGCGCGCCGAGGCCATCGAACTGGCGCAGCGCACCAGCGTGGTCATCTACACCATCAGCACCAGCACGCAATGGGTCTCCCTCGAAGAAACAAATCCAAACAAAACCAGCGACCGCAAATACCACCTCACTGATGGAGACAAGATTCTTCAAGACCTCGCGTATGAAACCGGCGGCCGCGCGTTTTTCCCGTATCACGTCGACGATCTCGACCAGTCGTTTCAAGACATCGGCGACGAGCTTCGCAATCAGTATTCCATCGCTTATCAGCCCGCGAACTACGTCCTCGACGGCCGTTATCACCCAATTCGCGTCGAAGTGCCGGATCACAAGGGCTACCAGGTGCGCGCGCGGCGGGGATATTTTGCCCGCGCGAATCGCGATTCAAACGCTCCGTCAACGCCCGGTTCGGCCGGCCAGCAGGGCTCGCCGCAAGGAACCTTGCAGCCGTGAATTTTCATGAGCGGACACCAAGCTGTTCTGCGCTTATCGGCTCTCGCCGCGACGTGCCGGACGTGGGACGTTTGCTCCTTTCCTCGATCTTTGTCCCTAACAACCTGTGGACAAGGTGTGCCATGGGGAGAATTTTGGCAGTTTCGCTTGGCATTCCCTCAGTCTTGGGTTCTCATTCTCCTTTGGCATCAGCCGGGGCACAGAAGCCAGAGACGTTGCAATCCACGGACAAGTCCTCGCCATCCAACAGGCGCCCGTTCGTTTTTTCGACTGAACCGAAAAAGCCGGAAACGTAAACCGAGGTTGGGCCGTCTCACCTGGTAGCCTGAACTGCCCGTGGGCCGGGTCACTTTCCATCAAGCACGACAGAACAAAGCCCTGGAGGCGAGGGTGCGAAAACATCGCAATGCCTTACTGATTCTCTTGTTCCTCGTGGCTTCGGTCGCGGCGCCCCTCGTAACGGAAGTTCCGCTGCGCGCGCAAGCGCCGACGGCGGCGGACCTGAACGCCGTCCAGCAAATCAAAGATGAAGGCTTCAATCATTCGCAAGTCATGGACACTATGAGCTATCTCACGGACGTTTACGGCCCGCGGCTCACCAATTCGCCGAACATCAAGCAGGCCGCCGACTGGACCATGAGCAAAATGAAGGAATGGCAGCTTGCCAACGTGCACCTCGAGCCGTGGGGGCCTTTTGGCAAGGGCTGGTCCAACGAACGTTTCTCTCTCCAGGCCATTTCGCCGCGGTCCTTTCCGCTGATCGCCTACGCCAAAGCGTGGACGCCGGGCACGAATGGCGTCGTCAATGCAGAAGTCGTGTGGGCGCCCATTCAAAAAGAGGAGGACATCGAAAAATATCGCGGCAAACTCAAAGCAAAATTTGTCCTGACCGCGCAGCCGCCGGAAATTCCATCGCGCACCGAAGCGCAGTTCCATCGGTTAACGGACGCGGAGCTCACTGAGGAGTCCACGCAACCGGTGCCGACCGCGCGCGCCGAGGACCGCTTCGCCCGGTTTCTCGCCCAACGCGAGCTCAACCAAAAAGTTCAGAAGTTTCTTGTTGAAGAAGGCGTTGCCGCGTGGGTTGAGCCTTCGAGCGGCGACGACGGAACCGTTTGGGCGCAGTCGGGCGGCGGACGTGATCCCAACGATCCGCCCGCACCGACGCGCGTGGCCGTGGCCAATGAAAATTATGGCCGCATCGTGCGCATGCTGGAGAAAAAAGTCCCGGTCACATTGCAAGCGGACATCCAGAACAAGTTCTACGAAGAGGACCTGAATTCCTTCAACATCATCGGCGAAATTCCCGGCGCTGACAAATCCAAAGCCGATGAAATCGTCATGATCGGCGGGCACTTTGATTCCTGGCACGCGGGAACCGGCGCCACGGATAACGCCGCTGGATCGGGTGTGATGCTGGAAGCAATGCGCATCCTCAAAACCACCGGCGTAAAGCTTCGCCGCACCGTGCGCATCGGCCTGTGGACCGGCGAAGAACAGGGATTGCTCGGGTCACGCGCCTACGTGAAACAGCATTTTGCAGGCTGGGAGCCCGACACAGCCACCACTGAAAAAATCAAAATCCTTCCCGAGCACGCCAAGTTCGATGCGTACTACAACGTGGACAACGGCACAGGGAAAATCCGCGGCATCTATCTTCAGGGCAACGAAGCCATCGCGCCGCTCTTCTCGCAGTGGATGGAGCCCTTCCACAATCTCGGCATGACCACGCTCACCATTCGCAACACCGGCGGAACCGATCATCTTTGCTTCGATGCCGTGGGCTTGCCGGGATTTCAATTCATCCAAGATCCTCTGGATTACGAGACCCGCACGCACCACTCCAACATGGACGTGTACGAACGCATCCAGGAGCCCGACTTGAAGCAGATGGTGGTGATTGTGGCTTCGTTCGTGTATTTCACCGCCAACCGCGACGAAATGGTTCCGCGCAAACAGCTTCCCAAAACGCGCCCCAAGCGCACCAGCCCGTTCTAGGCAGTATCCCCAAGTTCAATCATCTCACCGGGTTGCATCTTATCGAGGGCTGAAGCTCAGGCAGGGCGCCTTGGGCGCAACACTGGTCAATCAACACCTTCATCGGAGCCGAGAGACAGGGCTTACTTTTGCCTCTTCGATGGCGGCGTTGACCAGTTCGCGGCTGACGACGCTTGCCGCGGGGAAGCTGAGCCCGGCGGTTCGCGGCCTGGCTTTGACAAGAAGGAAGACCTGAGGAGTCAAAAGTTCAGGGGCAGGTAGTTGATCAGGACCTGCCTAACGCAAGGGCACTGAAGCTGAGGCACAGAGTCTTCCAAGGAGGCGAGCAAACTTCGAGCGGATTGAGAATGCGCGCAATCACCAGCTAAACAATCCCGATTTTTGCTATAAGATTTAGCGCGAGATCCAGCCTCAACAAAAACCACACGGCTTGGTTGGAGGTTATGATGAATCACGCAGCTGTAAGGAATTCCAGCGGACGAGAGTGCAATTCGAATCGAAAAAATCGGCGTGCCAGCAGTTGGCGAAGCATTTTTGCAGGCACACTCGGCGCTCTCTTCTTCCTCGCGTCGTGCGCGAATAAACAGGCTTCCGGGCCACATGCAACCATTCTGATGCGAGATGGCGGCACGCTCACCGGCACGGTCACCTCTACGTCGCCGGCGCAAATCACCTTGGCCGGCGACGACAACACGACGCACACGGTCCCGATGACGCAGGTGAAATCCATCGAGTATGACGACGCGGCGGCCGCACAAGGGCCGGGCACACAACCGGGAGCCACGCCGAGCGGGATCGGGCGCACGTCGGCGGCAAGAGCGGCGTCCGACGCTGTGCACGAACATCACTATCATCCGACGCGCGCCGAAATTCATACCAAGACCCACGTTCTGCCCGCTGGCACGCAAGTTTCCGTGCGAACCGAAGAGACCATCAACTCCGCCACGGCGGTCGAAGGCCAGACCTACGCGGCGGAAGTCGCTGACGATGTTCTCGACGCCAACGGCGATGTAGTGATTCCGCGTGGCTCGAACGCTCAAATCGCCATCCGCTCGGCTTCCAAAGGAGGACGCTTTCATGGCGCCTCCGACCTTGTGCTGGACCTGCAGTCGATTTCCGTAGAGGGGCAGCAATACCTCGTTAGCACGAGCGACTTGCAAGAAAAAGGCAGACAAGGGTTTGGCGCCAACAAGCGAACCGCCGAAATGACCGGCGGTGGAGCGGCCCTCGGCGCGATTATCGGCGCCATTGCCGGAGGCGGAAAAGGCGCCGCAATCGGAGCCGGAGCCGGCGCGGGAGGCGGCGCTTTGACGCAGATCTTGACCAAGGGAGGCTCGATCAAAGTGTCGGCGGAGACGGTGCTGACCTTCCAGCTCGACAAGCCCGTCCGCATCGCTGAGGCCAAGTAACTGCCGCGGCGGCGCCGAGCGCCGAGGTTGGAATCCAGAGACCATGTGTGGAAATCCAGGAGGGGGAGCCATGAAGAAACACAAACCGCTGGTTATCCTTGCCCTGAGTCTCGTCGTGTTAGTCATCGCGTATTTCGTTTACGACCATTTCCGGCCGCGTTGCGACAGCATCTTCGAGCAAACCGCTACCAAAGTGGTAGGCAACCTGGACGTCGTCAAGGCGAAGGGCGAACCCTTCGTTGGCCGGGAGAAAGTTCAAGAACCGGCCGAGGCCTCCCAAAACGTCGCGTTGCACTTGAAGACCTGCTGCGTCACCCAGCAGGGCGGCGCCATGACTCCCGAGCAGTTTCAGGGCTGCATCAACGGCGCGAAGGATTACGAAAACAAGATCCAGCAGGTCAGCAGCATCATCGGCGAGGCGCAAACCGCCAAAGACCAGGGCAACCGGCAACTCGTCGAGCAAAAGGCCGCTCAGGCCAAGCAGATGGCCAGCGCCACGACGACACTGTCGGTCAGTTGAGCAAAGTCGCGGAAGCCCTTGCCTTCCCAGTGCCGGGCGGTCCGGCAGCGGACAAGCACATGCTCTACGCTTACGACAATGCGGGAACAGCGGTTACCATCAGTATCGACGGCAAATGGTGCAAATGGTGTGGGCCAAATGGGACACCGATTCTGGCTCGATTCCTTTCGATTCCGTTGTGCACGGCAAAAACGAATTGACGATGGAGCTGCAAGGTCCCGGATCGGTATGCCCTTAGGGTGCCCGCCGTGATGTAGATGGACGCTGCTTGTGCTGGCACTGACGCAAGAGGCGTGCTCTGGGGCGGATTGGATTGCGCCTCAAAGTTTCCGCTGCTCAAAAGCACGAAAAAGATTGCGGCGCCAAGTTGTGGAAATTTCACGAGGAGCGATTGTACATCATGGGGCGACGTCAGCGGAGAACACCTTTACGCGCTTGGCTCTTTTGAGCTCTTAAGAATCATTAGCGGGGAACGTCGCGCAAAAGTACGGCGTCGGATTCCGTATGCCCGCGCTGGATGGCGAGTTGCACGCCGTCGGGAGAAAAAGCGAACTGCGAGATTTTCTCCGACGTGAAATGCGTGAGCTGGCGGTAAGGCGAGCGGTCCAGCGGCTGCACCCAAAGATTGTCCACACCTTTTTCGCGCACGTTGTAAACAACGTTCTGGCCGTCCGCCGCAAACCGGAAGGGCCAGGAAGCTCGCTGGTCAACGTCGTGATACCAGGATTTCTTGTCCGCCGTGGACACGAATTTCATCATCAGCTTGTGGTCGGACTCGCGCACCTCCAGCGTAACGTAAATCTTGCCGTCAGGTGAAAGGTTGGGGCCGGGGAGGGCGGATTCAAATACGGTTTCCGGCGTGCCGCCGCCGATGGGGACCCGCTTGGGCAGAAAGTTGTCGGCGGCATCCACGTAATAGACCCACTTATCGTCGGAGGCGCACTGCACGTCGGTTTCGTTCTGGCCGAAGGTAAGTTGCGTCGCATTGCTCCCGTCCGAATCCATCCGCCACAGATTCTCGGCTGTCTTGCCGGCTTTCCCGAGTTGCCGGTAGACAATATAGCGTCCGTTCGCGCACACGGCGACCTGATCTGCAAGATGGCTCTTGTCTGAAAAGATCACCCTCTCTCCGCCTTTCGGGTCCAGAATGCGGATGTCGCCTCCCTGCGGAAATGCCAAACGGCCATCCGGGGTCCAGCTCCACCGCCAAATCGGCAAGTGCGAGGAGAGCTGGACTGGACGCAAAGCATCGGGCGACTGCGCGGAGGCCAACGAAACTTCAAACTGGAACTGCGATTGCGTCGCAACCAGAGTGCGTCCATCAGACGCCACGCTCGGCGAGCCATAGTTGTTCGTGTCGGCGGTCAACTCACGCACTTGTGCTTGCGGGTAGCTCAGAAACAAAAGTTGCCGGTTGAGCAGCCCCGTCTGAATGGCCAACGAAGACAGAATCAAGCCGGATGAGTCCGGCATCCAGGCGGGATAGAGAAAGAGCGGCGCGTCCTGCACCGTTATGGTTTGCCGTTTGCCGGAAGCAGCATCCACCACGAGCAATCCCGTAAACGTGTCCGCGGTAGGCTGCGTCACCGGAATGACAATAATTTTTCCATCCGGAGACCACGCCGGAATGTGCGCGTCGCTCACAATCGAAACGCTGGTGAACAGCGCGCGATCCGGCGAACCATCCTTGTTCGCCACCAGCAAGTCCCAGAACGGAGAATCGTGCCGCTGGCGGAGGTACGCAAAGCGCTGGCCATCCGGCGAAAACGTCACCGGACTGTCCACGTCGCGAACCAGCGCTTGCGGCGTACCGCCCAGCACCGGCGCGCGGTAGAGCAGCGCTATGGTGTGTTCTTGTTCATCGCGCCGCACAAAATAGATGTAATATCCGTCCGGCGAAAACGTCAGCCCGGCATACCTGGTCGCCGCTGGCGCGACGACTTGCGCGTTGCTGGCCGTGGGAATGTGCCTCAGCCACAGCGATTGCAATCCGTTCTCCTCCACGACGTTCAGAAGATAGTTTCCATCCGGTGAGATGGCCGCGAGCGCCACTTGGCCGTTGTTCGTCAGGTTTTCGATGGAGAAATGCTCAAAAGGCACGTGCCGCGTGCGTTCCAAGAAGGAGTAGATGCCGAATATCGCCGCCGCAAGCACAATCGGCACGATGATCAAAGTGATTCCCGCCCCAAGCTTGTTCTGCTTCGCCGCTTCGATGAGCACAGAGCCGCTTCCGCTTCGCTTGACCTGAGCTGGCGTGGTCTCCTCGCCCGCCGGCGCGAGCGGCAGCGCGATCCACAGGATCAAATACAGGAACAAATTCAAACCACCCAGTGCGAGGAAGGCGAATACCCAAAGGATTCGCATCAGCCTGGCATCCATGCCGAAATGCTCCGCCAGCCCGCCGCAAACCCCGGCGATTTTCTTGTTCGTGCCGGAGCGCATCAGGCGCTTTGTCTCCGCCCCTTGCGCCACGCCGCTTGCCGCTGGCGATGCTGCCGAAACTCTTGGCGAAGACGCCGCCGCGCGTCCAGAATCCGTCTCGCGCTGCAGGCGTTTTAAATCCGCGCGCAGTTCCGCCGCGACCTGGTACCGCATGTCGCGGTCTTTTTCGAGCGCCTTGTTCAGGATGCGCTCAAGCTCTGCAGGAATCTCGGGATTCAACGTGACGGGAGCCACCGGAGCATGATGCAAAATATTGTCGAACACCACCGCGCTGGTGTTGCCCGGGAAAGGCTGTTTCCCCGTCATCATCTGGTAGAGGACCGCGCCCAGAGAAAACAAATCGCTGCGCGCGTCGAGCTCTTCGCCGCGCGCTTGTTCCGGCGACATGTACGCGATCGTGCCTACAGCGGTTCCCGGGCTGGTGAGCAGCAAAGTTTCCGCCTCAACGACGGTTTCGCCGTCGCCATACGCGTGATTTTCCGGCAGCAGCTTGGCGAGACCGAAGTCGAGAATTTTGACCTGCCCGCGGTCCGTCGCAAAAATGTTCGCAGGCTTGATGTCGCGATGAAGGATTCCTTTTTTGTGCGCGGCGTCGAGCGCGTCCGCAAGCTGAATCCCCATTTCAATCGCGCGCGGCACCGGAAGGCTGCCGAGCCGAATCACTTTGTCGAGGGTAGGCCCTTCGAGCAGTTCCATGGCGATGAACCTCAGCTCACCGGTTTCTTCGATCGCGTGAATGGTGCAGATGCCGGGGTGATTCAGCGCGGAGGCCGCGCGCGCTTCGCGCAGGAAGCGTTCCAGCGCTTGCGAATCACGGCGGGAACTTTCCGGCAGGAATTTCAGCGCTACGCGCCGGCCGAGTTTTGTGTCTTCGGCTTCATACACCACGCCCATTCCGCCGCTCCCAAGTTTGCGGAGAATGCGATAGTGACCGATGGTTTCGTTCAGCATTTCAGTTCAGCATTTCAAAGGATGTTCCTAGGATGAACGCGTACGTGAATCCTGCAGCGTCGCATGCGCCGCCCTGGCGGCACAGAGCGCCATACACATCGCGCCTAACACAAAATGGACATGAGTCCTAATCGTTGAACAAGGTCGAACGACGATGGTAAACGCACGCCCCATCGCGGTCAAATGCGTTCGATTGGATTTCTTCCGGCCTTTTTGACGGCTGGCGGCAACCAAATCATCTCGCGCAAGCCGCTTCTCAAGCCCGCGAAGTCACTCCGATTTAATTCGCTTCTTAACACCCGTCCCGCGCGCCGCACGCTGGCGCGCGAGGTCCATAGTGATTCCTTTGCCGTGGGGAACTTAACGTGGAAGGAAGTTCGAAACCCTCTAATCTTGACCGCCGGATGAGTTTTGGTCCTTTGGCGCGTAATTTCCTTTGCGGCCTTTGTGAAACTGCATTAAGCTGGCCCATCCTTAGGGGTGTAGTAGCCTTTGCGGGCGAGCACCTTCAAATCTTTGTCCGTGGTTTCCACTTTGATCTTGCGGAACGTGCCGTCGCGCACAGAATTTGTCGGATAATATCCAATCGTATATTCAAACCGAAGTTCTTCGGAGATCTGATCAAAAGCCTCTTGGAGGTGCTTCTCGGAAGAAACTTCGATGACCCGGCCGCCGGTGGCGTCGGCAATTTTGTGCGCGACGTCGGGGCGCCAGCCGTAGCCGGGATCGTGCACCAGCAAAATGTGCACCACGGTGTTGGAACGCTGCGCGGCTTCGATGGCTTCTTCCACTCGGACTCTACTGCCTTGGTCGTCGGCGTCGGTGATGATTACGAGCGCTTTGCGGCCGGCTTCGGTGGCCAATTTTTCTCCGCAAGCAACCCAAATCGCGTCGTAAAAAGCGGTACCGCGCAAACCGCGAGTGCGCGATTCCGGCGGCAAAGGACCCGGGTTGGTCATGGACACCATCGGAGCGTTGATGCGGGCGCTTCGAATGGCCCGGTCGAGTTGCGCGCGATCTTCGGTGAAATCGGAGAGAAGGTCCACGTCGACGTCGAAAGAAATCACCATGGCTTCGTCGCCCTTGCGCAGAACGCGGTTCAGGAAGCGCGTGGCCGCTTCCTGCTCGGCGGGCAGGCGATTTTGTTCGCTGCCGCTGGTGTCAATCAGCAGCCCAAGCGTGACCGGAAGCGTTTTTTCGGCCGTGAAAAAGGCAATCTTCTGCTCCTGATCGTTTTCAAAAATCCGGAAGTCTTCCTTTTTGAGCGTGGGGATGATGTGTTTGTTTTTGTCGCGCACGGTGGCGAAAACGTTGACCAGGCCAACTTCGGTTTTGATGGTGGGAACTTGCTGGTCGTTTTGCTGCCTGGACGGTTGGCTGGGCTGCTGGGCCGGGTCCTGCGGCCATCCGGGAGCCGCCAGCGCGCATGCAACCCACGCTGCGAAACAAGGCGTCACAACTTTGGTTATCGAACGCATGTATACTTTCCTTGCTATAAAAATTGCCCCGCTAAACGCGCGCGGGTCGTCGCCACGTTCCCATTGGATGCCACCTAGAGCCTTAATGGATGTGCGCGCATCAAACTGACTGTGCGGGAAAATTCACCACGAAGTTTGGACAGGGGATGAATAAAAGACTGCGACAATGCGCGCTTTTGCTTGGAGTGGCCCTGCTCGTCGTGGCCCTGGCGCCGCTCGGCGCGCGCACGCCGCAGCAAACTTCAGCGCCGCCCGCCGAAGCGCAAAAGCCGGCGCCGCAACCGCCTCAGCAGTCGCCGGGACTGCGCGTGCAGGTGAATCAGGTGATCGTTCCGGTCACGGTGAAGGACGGTTCCGGCCGCCTCGTCCCAGACCTGCGCAAGGACGAATTCCGCATCCTGGAAGACAACGTCGAACAAAAGATTGTTTATTTCAGCGCGGACGCAGTTCCTCTCTCGATGGTCCTGCTGATCGACAACGACCTGAACCGGAAAAACGCGCGCCAGGTGGGGGACAGTCTCGATTCCATCGTTGCGGGGTTGAGCGCCAGCGACGAAGCGCTTGTCTGCCGCTTCGACCAGGATGTGCATGAGGGACACGGGTTCATCAGCGACCAGGACAAGCTGCTGACGGAATTGAAGCGCACGCGGCTGGATGAACAGCCAGACGCGGGGCCGGCGGGTTCGGTGAACGATACGCCGACCATTAACGGCCACTCGGCCACGGGCGATGCGCCGAAAATCCCGGAAACGACGCTCCACATCCAGGCGCAGTCCACCAAGGCGCTGGATGATGCGGTTTACTCCGCGGCGCAGTTGCTCAAGGACCGCGACCCGGAGCGCAAGCGGCGGAAAATCATTTTGCTGATTTCGGACGGGGTGAACAATCCCAAGGTCAATGCGAACAAGTACGACACGGTGATCAGGGACCTGCTGCGCTACGAGATCGCGGTGTATGGCGTGGGAGTGGGGAGCGCGTACTTCAACCGCAGGTTTGAGCGGCTGGCCAAATATGCCAAGGATTCGGGCGGAGACGTGTACTACGGCCTGAAGCGGCAGGACATGGAAGAACTGTACTCGCGCGTGACCGAAGAAGCGCGGAACCAGTACACCCTGGCATATACACCCACGGGCACGGACCGCGGCGCGGAGTATCATTCGATTGAAGTGCGCGTGAAGCGCCAGGGGCTGACCATTCTTACGCGCGAGGGGTATTACTCGGGGTTAGCGCGGTAGCCGCCGCGCGTGTCCACTCAACGGTCCACTCAACATCATCCAGGCGCAGTCCACCAAGGCGCTGGAACAAGAAAGTCGACAGTTTACAGTCATCGTCCTCAGGGCCAGCACATGCTGGAACGGAGGGAGCGGCGTGAGATTTGTTACCGCAAGCGGGGCCGCGAAGCAGAGGACCGGCGCGGTGGATCACGACGCTTTCCTCAAGCCGACTTTGGAACAGGTCCGCTCCGCTGCGTCGTGACGCTTGCGGCACCGCTAAGATTTCGCGCAACTCTCATTCGATTGAAGTGCGCACAAAGCGCGAAGACCTGACCATTCTCACGCGCGAGGGTTATTATTCCGGCTTAGCGCGGCAACGACTGAACAACCCGTGCATGCGCTTGAAGCAATTGCGCGTGCTTTTCGGGAACTCAACCATGAAGAAAAACCCGCACCCTAACACCCGAACGGTGCGGCACCCCGCTTTGATCATCGCGGGAGAAGGTCGACAGTTGCGCAGTGGTATACTCCACGCGTGTCCGCTCAACCAAAACCAATTCTGGGAAGAGGCAGCGCCCCCCGCCCGGGTACCGGCATTTCGCTCGGGCTCGGGCTGACCAACGAGTGCAACCTTAAGTGCGCCTTCTGCTACCGCGATCCCACTCGCGCGGACCGCCTCTCGTTCGAACAGGTCAAGTCGGTGATGGAATGCCTTCCGGTCCGCTCCGTGAATCTGGGAACGGGCGAGAACGGAATGCATCCGCACTACAAGACTATATTGGCTTACCTGCGCACGCGACCGGTGAAACTCACCATCACCTCCAACGGCCACAGCGTCGCCGTTCTGAAAGACGATGATTTGCGCGCTTTCCACGACATCGAGTTCTCTCTCGATTATCCAACCCAGGCGGAACAGGATGCCCAACGCGGCCAAGGGAACTGGGAACTGATTCAGCAACAGGCCGCGCGTTGTGTGCGCCTGGGCGTGCCCGTGACGATTATCGCCGTCATGATGAAGTCAAACTACCTGCGGCTGGCGGATGTCGCACGAGTTGCGAAACGGTTTGGCGCTCCCCTGCGTGTGAACGTCTATCAGGCAGTGCGGTCCGATCTCTACGCACTCACCTACGAAGAATACTGGCAAGGCTTTCGGCGACTTTTTGAGAGGACCGATGTGATCGCCATCGGCGAGCCGTTGGTGCGGGCGATGGCCGGCCTGCCGCCACTCGAAGGAGGATGTGGCGTCAGCACGGTGCGAGTTACGCCCCGCGCCACAACGCAGCCTTGCGTTTATTGGCCCGGCTCCGGAGAGCCGCTCTCGCACTTGGTTTCGGCAGGGGCCGAGATTGTGAACTCTGCGCCGTTTGAGCGGGCCCGCACGCTTCCAGAAGCGTGCCAGACCTGCGAGTTTCGCGACGCGTGTCATGGAGGGTGCGCCGGACGACGGCGCCTGCAAGGAGCGTTGTCGCAGCCGGATTTTTATTGTCCGATCATTCGGCGGGAGCGCCCGCGGCTCGAGATCCGCATGGCCGCAAATCGCGATCTGCCCAAACTCGGAAGCTCCTGCACCACGATCGTTATTGCGCGAGAGTCGGAGTCCTGAAGATCGACGTCAATTGCAGGCAAAGAGCCGGACGCGGTGAGCCGCGCGTTTCCTATTGCGCGTCCGTCCAAGTGTCCGACCCCGAGAGTTTGAAGGACACATTCGAAAAGAAAATTCGGCACGGCTTGCCGTCCGCCGTCCCGCGATGGTCGGTTGAGATGAGAAGGGGACCAACTTTCTTGTAGCCCGCCCAAGTTGTTGTGACGTTGCTCGGCTTCTTGGGTCCGCCCCGATGATAGATGAATTCCTTGACTCGCCCATCGGACCCGACGTAAAGATCCCAAGTATCTCCCGGCGTGTAGCCGCCAACCTCCGGAGGATATTTCACCGACACCAGCTTCGCCGAACCCTTCCCCAGCGGCAGTTTTTGCATAGGCTTGTCCGTCACAACGGCGCTCGTGTCCCAGTAAACATGCAAAGGGAAGACCAGCCAATAATTGTCATTGACGAAAGCCGGCTCAATTTCGTCCTTCACGTTGGCAGGCGAGCTGTTGATCTCAGACCGGACATAAGTCGCCTTGACCGGCTTGCCATCCTTATCTTTTCCCTCGTACGAGACTTTGCCAGTCTTGGGTTCCCAAACCCAGGAACGGGAGAGATTCAGATTCAAAGCGGGGAGAGCTATGTTAAAGGTATAGCGGATCGCATCAATTTGCCCAAACGAATCCAGGCCATAGGCTTTGGCAAGCTGTTCGACAATGGGTGGGCGCGTCTGCGCCTGGGAAGTTGCAGCAAGGATCAGCAACACAAAAATTAGGAATAGGATCGTCGTCGACCGGCCTGGCTGTTTCATGGATGGTCCTCCTCGGTGAAGAAATGAATGCGTGTTGGATGACGCACAAACGCCCGTGGATACAAAAAATCGCGACTGGTGCGGTTGGCTTTACTTTACCCGGCCCGCTGAGCACGGGAGGGTGGCTGATCGGCCGAACCGAAGAAAAGCGATAATCGCAGCAGCTACTGCCACCGACCCGTATTCCAGCACCATAATCCAGTCAGGAACCAACCACGGCCGTCCAAGCGTGCGCAGATGCCAGACATAATAGGTGGGAATAATGCTTAATGTCCAGATCGTGACCGGCAACGTTGAGGCCGACCGAAGGAAGGGCAGCAGCCACAGCATGTACCATGGATAAACAACCGGTGCACATAAAAGCGATGCTGTCATTGGCCAGGCAAAACTGTCCGAAGACCCTTCGGCGGACTTTCTTCTCATCCACATCGCGGTAAGCAAGCCGACAAGCACTGCAAGCCCAACCACAACCTGGGGAGCCGCCACTCGCTCCAGCGTTGCAAAAACGGGATCATTAAAGCGGAACCGCTGCACGTAGCTGGCGAGCGAACCGAAGGGAATGCGGCCGTGGTTGAGAAACGGTACATAGAGAAGTCCGAGGACAACTGCGGCCGGCACACCGTCGCGCAGGCGAACCCGCTTCCAGTAGAGTGGCAGCACTACGATGGGGAGCAATTTCACGGCAGCGGCCAGCACAAAGGATACGGCCGCAACGGCACGCCAGCGCCTCACAAGCGCTGACGCGGACACCAGCAGCAAGAGCACGCCGACAATATCGACGTGACCGCTGCCCGCCACTTCGGTCGCCAGCAGTGGGTGCCAGGCATAAGCCAGAACCCAGTGCTCTCCCTGCCCGGTGCACCGCAAGAGATCGAGCAACACAAACACAATCCCGAAATGGCAAATTACAAAGGCTACCTTTAGCGCAGATATAGACTCGTGAATCGCGGTTACGGCGCGAAAGAATAGCTGTGCCGCCGGCGGATAGGGGCTCGGTACCTCCGGATTATTCAGCGTCCGCGTCTCCGATGTGTGCAAGCTGGCGAGGGCCGGATCGCTCGGAACCAGAATATAAGGGTTATAGCCGAGGCGCTGCACGCGGCCGTCCCAAAGATATCGATGAACGTCGTCATCTAGACCCGGTGGCATGCGCAGGAATTGAAGATGCCACAGAGCAGACAGGGCGAGACCGAAGACGATGACGCGCTTCGGAAATGTTGGCGTGAACCGGAGATCGCGGATGGCCAGGAGATACGCGACGCCAGCAACGGCAAGGGGAATAATGAATGACGGTTCACCCGTGCGGCTGAAGTTGCGCGAGCAGATCGTCAGCGACACGAGCAAGATGGCGCCAAGTCCGTAGAGCCTGTGCGAGGGTGTGAGTTTCACAGGCCTTCCCTAGCAATGACCAAGTTGCGCGACTTCTTGCTGCCATTGGCCGAACCAGGCTGCCGTTCTTGGCGCCTTCGCTGGAGCGAGCCGCAGCTCTTGGGCCAGCAGAATCAAATCGTTCGCGACGTCGATGTCGTAGATGGGTTCGGTGCAGCCCGCTGTAAGTTCAAGGACCTTAATGCGCGTCAGCAATCTGTCAAGCGCGCTCCTTGTTCCCATACTAGCGCCTTCGAAGAGCGACGCGTGAGCGGCCTTGGCGCCAACCAGATAGTAGCCTCCATCGTAGGTTGGCCCGACTACTACGTCGTGCGTGGCGAGTATTTGGAACGCGCTGTTCAGAACAGACGGCGCAAGGTGTGGACTGTCGCTATTGAAGGCGATGACGTGCCGCTGCCCGGCGGCAGCAAAGTGTCGAAAAACCGAGGTGAGTCCCGCGGCGAGACCTTCGCCTTTTTGCGCCACGACCGGCGCGCTATTGCCTAACAGGCGCGCCAATTCGTCATGATCCGGCTCAGGGCACATCACCGCGACTTCCACGCTCGTCAATGACTTTGCCAAAGCGAGGGTGTCCTCTAGCAGGCAGAGATAAAGGGCTGTCACCGCGGGAGAAGGAAGGTTCTCCGTGAGGCGGGTCTTGACCATGCCCGGCTTTGGGGCTTTCGCCATAATAACCAACGTGCGCATTGGGGAAGAGAGACACTCAGTGGTCTGGCCGGAGAATTCCATGTGAGATCAATCTGTCGGACCTTACGCCGGTCGCGGCGTGCCCGCCCTTCGACGGCGAAAATAATAGCGCACGATCCGGCTCAGGATGAACCATGTTGCTCCCACCGTCCCCTTCACCGTGCCGCCAATTTTGGACTTTCCGATGCGCGGGTAGTAGCTCACAGGGACTTCCACGATGCGAAATCCCGCGATGGCCCCTTTCACGATCATTTCCACCGCCCAGCCGTAGGTAGCCTCTTCCAGGGCCAGGTCGTGCAGCACATCTGCGCGGGCCGCGCGAAACGGACCGAGGTCACTGATCTGCACGCCGTACAAAAGGCTGATCAGGCCGGCGGCGAGGCGATTGCCGAACGATTGGTGCCACGGCAGCGCACCGGGGTTGCTTTTGCCGCCGAGGCGCGAACCGAGCGTAATGTCTGCGCGCCCCTCGATGATCGGGGCTAAGATCATCGGCAACTCCGAAGGGCGGTCGCTGTAGTCTCCGTCAAGAAAAACGACTACATCCGGGTTTTGCGTATTCGCGAGGCCCGTCAAACAAGCGCGCCCGTATCCTCGGCGAGGCTCCTGGATGACTTGCGCCCCCATGCTTCGGGCGAGATCGGGCGTTCCGTCGGCCGAATTGCTGTCGACTACGATGACCTCATTGACGAGATTGGAAGGCAGATCGGCAAGCACCCGGCCAATGGCCTGCGCTTCGTTATGGGTAGGAATGATGACCGAAACTCGCACGCAGGTTCGCTCATCACCACCACGGGGACGAGGGGCTCCGCCGTGCAAGCAGCGCGTCGATGCCCCAGGCTCGACCTGCGCGTCCCACCGCGAGTCCGAGCGATGCGAGAACGGGAACCAGTAGTTCCCAAATCCATGAAGTGCCCCATTCCGAGACCCAAAGGCTGCCGAGGAACAGGAATGCGACAAACGCGGCTGGACGCGTAAGCAGACCAATGACCAGCAGGATCCCCAGCGAGATTTCCGTCGCCGCCTGCGTGGGAGCCGCCATGGCCGCATGGCTGGCCATGAATCCCAAGACCCACTTCCATGCCGCCGGAGAGTGGCTTCCCTTGATGTAGTAATTGATTACCCCGGCGTAGCCGGCCGGTGTGTAGGCGCCTTTCCCCAGATTCTCGAAGAAGACCGACACGAACATGGCGCCGATGGTCATGCGAACCACTGCCAAGCCGCTTGCCGCACTGGACTGGCCAGCGAAGTTGACCGGCATTTCTTGTACTTGAGCCGGGTTTGTCGTCATCTTAAGCCTCCCCGCAACAGATTCCCCCCGCGACTGAGGGCGCAATCTTAAACTGTCCGTCCCGTCTGCGCCAGATGGGATGCGCAAGGAATACTCAAGTTACGGCCGGGAGAAGCTGCTTACGGGTTAAAATGCGTACGGTTGGAGGAAAAAAAGTCTTGACTCTTGCGCGGACCGCTCGTATATGGGAATTGAAAGCGGGCAGGCTGGCCATTGCGCCGGTTGTCCGCTTCAGCCTTGAAGGAGATAGACATGAAGAAAAAAGGCCAGAAAGGCGGCAAGAAGGGCGAGAAGAAAGGGAAGTAGAGCCGATCAGGATTTTGAATTCATCAAGCTTCAGTTCAGCAAGGCGCTCCGAGACGATCGGGGCGCCTTTTTGTGCGATGAGCGAGTTGCCCACAACCAAAGGCTTCAGGGCTCCGCTACGACTCCCGGCGCGCTCGTATTCCTCTTTGCAGTCCGCTCTTTAGCAAAACAGAGAATCATCCCCAAGGCCATCGACGTCTGGCCAATCGCCGACGCCTTTGTAACATAAGAATTCTGGCGAACGTAAATCGCCCAACAAGCTCTTGGTGACGGCGACTAGGGTGGCTATCTGAGATAAACACCTCTAGCGAAGCCTATGCCGCCAGGAGCATTACGCTGGCCCGGGCCGTGGAATAAGATGGTGGCTGATGAGCGAAACGACAGGATCGACTGGGGGCAAGATCATTCATATCGACATGGACGCGTTTTATGCGTCCGTCGAGCAGCGCGACGATCCGCAACTGCGGGGCAAGCCCGTTATCGTCGCGTGGCGCGGGAATCGCTCTGTCGTTTGCGCCGCCTCCTACGAAGCACGACAGTTTGGCGTGCGTTCGGCGATGCCGGCTGTTCGAGCAGAACGTCTCTGTCCCAATGCGGTGTTCCTGCCTCCGGATTTCCCCCGCTACCGAAACGTGTCGCGTCAGGCGCGCGAAATCTTCCGGCGCCATACCGATCTGATCGAGCCGTTGTCGCTTGACGAAGCGTACCTCGACGTCACAGAAAACAAGACCGGACTGCCTACCGCCACGCAGGTAGCGCGCACGATTCGCGGACAGATTCGGACGGAGCTTCATTTGACGGCGTCGGTAGGCGTAGCGCCAAACAAATTTCTCGCCAAGATCGCTTCGGACTGGCGCAAACCGGATGGACTCTTTGTCATACAACCGGAAGAAGTGGATTCCTTTTTGTTACCGTTGCCGGTGAGTTGTTTGCCTGGAGTAGGCAAGGTGATGGAGGAAAGGCTGAAGAGCTTGTTAAGGGCCACCCGTCACTTTCATTCCGAGCGCAGCGAGGAATCTCTCTTCCAACAAGCCCCCAAGCGCCTCGATGTACCAACCGTGGCGGATCTTCGAAAGGTGGACTTGGCAACACTCAAAAGCCACTTCGGCCGCTATGGCGTGCGCCTGTATGAGCGGGCCCGAGGAATCGACGAAAGCGAAGTGATACCCGACAGGCCAACGCAATCCATTTCGGCCGAGGACACGTTTGAACGGGATGTGCTACTGACCGAGACGGAGCCGATGATCCGCAAACTTGCACAACATGCTTGGGCCGCATCGCGCAAGGAATCACGAATCGCTCGCACGGTGGTGCTCAAACTGAAGACCAGTGATTTCAAGATTCTCACGCGCAGCCATACGCCTCCTTCTTCTCCCGCTTCTTGCGCGGAATTGGTTTGCATCGCCCTATCGCTCCGAGATCGTGTTGGCCTGGACCCAGGTCAAAGGTTTCGCCTCGTGGGCGTCGGTCTGAGCAACTTCCGCGACCCCGAGGATGGATCGGCACAGCCGGCTCTGTTCACCTAGCAGTGGCCTTCGATTCCGGCGAACTGAGGTTTGACCAACCTGGTGCCTTAGGCTTTGAGCGCCTTCAAGGCCTTCACGGTCTAGCGGTGAGCCGGTCACAGACTCTGGGCCTTCCAGATCGATAGCAAGATCCAGGTAGCCCCCGCCAGGAAATACCACCCATCGCGGCGCCCGTATTTTTTCCGTCTGGCGAATAGACCGTCATGGTCGGCCGCGTGACCTGATACGTGGCAAATCCGCAAGGCCCACCAGGGCCTGTTGGCCACCAGTGGCTCGCTTCCGGCCCCGCCACAGACTGCCAGTCAGGCGCCGCCCCAGGCCAATCGGGATTTGCGTATGTCCTGGCGATGGCTGCCAGGCAGGCTGCGGCGCGCCCGCACCGCCAAACGCAAAGGCAAACACAACACAAAGGGCAAAGAGCAGAGGCCTCACGACCACCCAAGCATTTCCTTTAAAGAGTTTTGTCATGGAGTTTTCTTCATCCGCTCAACTCCTCTTCGTGCGCCGGGCAAATAGGTTTGTAGGCGCAGCTTCGGCAGACAGACGGCATGGGCCGGGGAGGGAATTCTCCCGCGCGAATGTCCGCGGCGGCTTCCTGCACGATGGCTTGCGCCTCGGCAAGCTGTTTCGAATCGCGCGTGGTGACTTGAACTTGATTGGTCTGCAAGTAGTGGAAGACCAGCCGCACTGGGTTCCATTCAAAAACTTCTTTTGCTGCCAGCGCATAAAGGCTGAGCTGCAAGTCTTTTTTCGCCAGTGACTCCTTCTTCGGCCGGCCGGTCTTGTAATCCACAATTTCCACGTCGTTGCGGCCGAGCGAATTCACCTGGTCCATTCGGCCGGTGATGATGACGTTGTTCTCCAGAGGCAATTCGAACCGCCTTTCCTGTTCGCAAACCTGCGGCGGCGCGGCCATCGTGGCTTCGTGAAACGCGCGCAACTGCTCATTGCCGTCCTTCTTGAATTCTTCTTCCTGATATTCGTCTTCGAAACCCACGGAGCGCCATTCCATTTCGAAAATCCGCTGGACTTCTTCAAACGGCAGCTGGTTTCCTTTGCGCAGCTCGCCGAGGAACCGTTTGATCGTGTTGTGCATGATGCTGCCGAAGCTCAGCGCAGCCCTGGGGCCTTCTCGAAGCGACCACAGGTAGCCGAACAGATATTGCTGCGGGCAGGTCCGGTAACCGTTCACCGTAGAAGGGCTGAGGGTTAACGGCTCCGGCGGGGTGGGATGAAAGGTTTCCGCCCACGCGGCGATGCGCGAAAATATTTTTGCCGGTCCCGAAGTTGCGGAGAAAAGGTCTCCGGTCGCTGCGGCGAAACCATCTTTACTGCCGACGGTATCGCGTGCGGGTGGCAGTTTCGGCATCATTTGCCGCACGTCCCGGCGCCGCACCGCCGGATCCATCAAAATGTCTTCGATGAACACGGGAACTTTGCCCTTCGGTTCGGTCAGCGTAGTTATGGTCAACCGCTCTTGCGCGCGGGTCAGGGCGACGTAAAAAAGGCGGCGCTCTTCCTGAATGTGGAACTGCTCGGCCGGTTCGCCTTCCTTCATCAGGCGCGCGGGGAATTCGAACACGCGCGGGCGTTCGGTCGCGGGGAATTTCTTGTTGTTCACGCGCAGCACGAAAACGTGGGGAAACTCCAATCCCTTCGCGCCGTGGACGGTCATGAGCTTAACCGCGTCCGCCGGTGCGTCGTCTTCCAGGCAGATGGCTCCTCCCGCCTGTTCGTAATAGTCCAGATACTCGATGAACTCCGTAAGGCGGCGCGTATCGCTCTTCGGTTCCCACTCCTTGGCGAACTCGGTCAGGCGCGCGACATATTTGTAGTCCTGCTCGCTTGCCCGCTGCGGCACTTCCAGCCATTCGAGCAGATCCGCCAGAAGTTGCTGCGCCGTGCGCCGTCGCATGGTTTTGCGCTGCCCAGCGAGGAACTCGAACAGCTCCTTAATCCCGGTCTTCGATCCATCAAATGGCAGCTCCGATTGCGGCGCTTGCAGGGGGTCGTAGAGCGCCGTGCCGCGCTTCTTCGCGGCGCGCTCGGCCAGCCGGACCAAATCTTTCGGCTGCAAATTCCACGCGGGCGCCGAAAGCGCTCGCGCGCAGGCAATGTCATCAAACGGCCTTGCAATCAAGCGCAGATACGCGAGCACGTCTTTCACCAGCGGATGGTCCAGGATGGAAAGCCGGCTGATGACAAAAGGAATTTTTCGTGTGGAAAGTTCGGCGACCAACTCGTCGCGGTGAGCGTGCTGCCGGTACAAAATGGCGAAGTCCATCCAGCGGCGGCCAGCGGCATGAAGGCGCTGCAGCTCGCCCACCACCCACCGCGCTTCTTCTTCCTTGCTTCCCAACTCCACGATTCGCATCTTTTCGCCTTCGGGCCGGCTGGCGCTCAGAAGTTTCTTGGGAAAGTCGGCGCTCACGGTGTTCTGCCCGATCACTTGCGTGGCCACGCGCAGAATGTTCGGCGTCGAACGGTAATTTTCAGTCAGGCTGACGCGGAATTTCCCGGAGTCGTCGGCGGGCTTCCACGCCGCGAACTTCTCGAGGAAAAGCTGAAAGCTCGCGAAAGAAGCGCCGCGAAAACGGTAAATGGCCTGGTCATTATCGCCAACGGCGAAAATGTTTCGCGATTCGCCCGCCAGCAACTTGAGCAGCCGCAGTTGCGCGATGTTGGTGTCCTGAAATTCATCTACGAGGATGTAGCGATAGCGCTGCTGCAGCGATTCCCGCAGCGCCGTATCCGCCTCCAGTAGCGCCACTGCGCCTGTGATCAAAGATCCAAGAGAGACGCGCTTCTTTTCGCGCAGCAGTTCATCGCTGGCGCGGTACGCACGCGCAATCTCCTGCTCGCGCGCAACGGCCTCTTCGCGCTCGGCAAGCGTGTCCGCATCCAATGCTGCCCGCTCTTGTTCGAGTTCGCTCGCCAGCAGGTCGGCATACTGCTGATAACCTTCCGCGGAGACCAGTTCGTCCTGACAGCGCGAAAAGAATTCCACGAAATCATTCAAGAATTCACCGGGCTCCGCGAGCCGCCGGTATTTGTCGAGCTTCAGTCGGCCAAGATTCCGCCGCAACAGGATCCAATGATCCTCCTTGCCCAGCAGCACGCGCTGAGGGTCGGTATCTTTCAGCAGCGTCTCGCAGAAGGAGTGAAACGTCGCGAGCGTTACGGCTTTTCCGCGCTCGCCCGCGGTTTTAACGACTCGCGCTTTCATTTCGCCAGCAGCTCTTTTCGTGAACGTCAGCCCGAGGATATTTTCGCCGGAGAGATTTGGATTCGAATGCAGGAGATGCCGGATGCGCTCCGTAATGACGCGCGTCTTTCCCGTGCCCGCGCCCGCGATGACCAGCAGCGGCCCTTCGCCGTGCAGGATAGCGCGCCGCTGCGCATCGTTCAGCTTGAGCCCGCTCTCTTCGAGCGGCTCCATCTCGAACAGAGTTTTCATGGATCAAAAAATAGTAGCTGAATTTCAGGCGCGGAGGAAACTGAGCCTGTGGATATCGTCTCACTGTCGAGCATTCAGCGCTGGGACTTGCGTCCCGCGGCGAGATCGGCGGTGAAGGCTGCCGATTTGCCGCGCGGCACGCTCAGGGAATCCCACTTTCCGGTAGCTTTTGCCGTCAAGTGCTTGGCCAAGATTACGATTTGTCCCACATGATGGGCGTAGTGCGCCATCTGCCGGTTAATGGCCTGCATTACGGAGTGCGGTTCGGTTCGAATCGTCACCGTGCGCGTCAAGTCCGCCTCCCCCAGCGGCTCCAGCGCATCGAAAACGTATTTCCACCCGCGCTCCCACAATTCCATCAGGGCGGCCCGCGTCTTCGGCGGGTCTTCAAATTCCGTGTCGCGGTTGCGGTCAGGCTTCTCTCCGTCTGTAGTCAGGAAATCCATCCACCGAGAGCGCATGTTTCCAGCCAGGTGCTTCACGATGATGGCAATGGAATTGGATTCCGCGTCCAACGTCGCAAACAGTCCCTCATCGGGGCACTGCGCCATGGCCCGCTCGCCGAGTTTTTTGTAATAGCGAAAAAGATCGATGGAATCTTTCACGTAAGAAGTCGTAAATTGGTGTGGCATAGCGCCATTGTGTTCCTTGCCGCCGCGCTGTCAACCCCATTCGAATGGGTTCACCTTTCAGAAGACTCGACTTTCCTGCTAGCCATCCGTCTGATCCGTGCAACCAGGGGAACAGCCTTAGACACTCCGGTGACGGACTCGGCGAGTGTTCGTAAGTGTTCCTAAGAACCCTTGACAATTCGCTTTTTGTTCGCCTAAGATGGCCTCTCGGCGCAACCGTCTTGTGAGCTAGCAGCAAAAAGGAATTCACATTTCTGTTGTATAGAAGGCTAGGAGGAATGTCGATATGACCATTGGACAATCGTTGCTCTCGGAATTTGATCAGGAAATGCAAAACACGCGAAAGGTGCTGGAGCGCTGCCCCGACGAAAAGTGGAATTGGAAACCGCACGAAAAATCCGGCACGCTCGGCTGGCTCGCGGGCCACGTTGCGACCATGGTGGAATGGCTGCCGGTCACGATCCGGACCGAAGAACTCGACTACGCCCCAGTGAATGGCCCGAGCTGGCGGCCGCCGAAAATCGACAACCGCAAAGAGCTGCTCGCCGCGTTCGACAAAAACGTTGCCTTGGCGCGCGCCGCGCTGGCCGGCGTCAGCGACGCCGAAATGATGAAGAATTGGAAGCTGCTCGCCGGAGGCCAGGAAATTTTCACCATGCCTCGTATCGCCTGCATTCGCGGCATGGTGCTGAATCATCACATCCATCATCGCGCGCAGCTCACCGTGTATCTGCGCCTGATGAACGTCGCGGTGCCGGGCCTGTACGGTCCCAGCGCAGACGAAACGCAACCCAACGCCGCCGCCGCAAATTAGCCGGCAGCACAGATTTCGGTCTGTGCTTTTCTTGTAGGGGCGCGGCACGCTGCGCCCCAGGTTGTCACCGGGTGCCGATAAGTGACCGCCCGTCGGACTGCCGACTTTAGGCTTCTCCGTCGAAACTTCTGTGCAGCCACTGCCCGAGACAAAAGCAGCGTGGGCATCGACCTTGGTTTGTCTTCTTTCGCAACGCTGTCAGACGACGCCGAGATTGAAAACCCGAGGCTGTATCGCCAAGCGCAGAAGAAACTTCGTCGTGCCCAACGTCGTGTAGCACGTCGCAAGAAAGGCTCAAAACGCGGTCGCAAGGCAGTTGTGCCCTTGCATAAGATCCACCAGCACATCTTCAACCAGCGTAATGACCATCACCACAAACTGGCGCGCATGCCGGTCCAGCAATTTGGAAAGATTTTCGTGGAAGACCTGAACATCCAAGGTCTTTCCCGGGGAATGCTGTCGAAAGCAGTTCATGATGCCTCGTGGGCGTCGTTCATAGCAAAGTTGGCGTACAAAGCGGAAGAGGCTGGTCGCCAGCTAGTAAAGGTAGACCCGAGAGGAACATCTCAACGTTGCCCGTGTGGAGCACGAGTGCCAAAGAAACTCTCAGACCGAGAGCACGTTTGCACTGCATGCGGTCTGATCGGCAAACGAGACCACGTTAGCGCCGTGGAAATACTCAGGCTCGGACTGAGCCTTCAAGACGTAACGGAACCTGATGTAAGGGTATGCGTGTCTTGAGAAGCCGCCTCGTTCACGAGGCGGTGCATGTCACCACCTGGCTCTGCGTTTTTTTGTTTAGCACCGACGGGCGGGCCGCGTGCCTTTTGTAGCGCGGGACGTTAGCCCCGCGGCCTTTTCTACCTCAGCTTGCCCTGCACGCGCCGGTTCGGCAGCTTTCTCCGCTTCGCGCTATACTACTGCCTTGCCGCTCCTCTGCAGGCAGACCGTCGGAGGCCCGTCATGAACACCGAAACTCCCGTCATTCTCTCCGCCGTCCGCACGCCCATCGGAAAATTCCAGGGCGGCCTCGCCGGATTCTCCGCTCCCGAACTTGGCGCAAAGGTTGTGGCTGAAGCCATTCACCGCGCGGGTCTTGAAGCCAAACAAGTGGACGAAGCCATCTTGGGCAATGTTGTGCAGGCAGGACTCGGCCAGAATCCCGCGCGCCAGGCCGCGCTCAAGGGAGGCTGCCAGCCGCGCGTTGCCGCCATGACCATCAACAAAGTTTGCGGCTCGGGCCTCAAAGCGGTGGCGCTTGCGGCGCAAGCGGTTCAGCTCGGCGAATCGGAAATCGTTGTCGCCGGCGGTATGGAATCGATGTCCAACTGCCCGTATCTTTTGCCGCAAGCGCGTACTGGCTATCGGCTAGGCGACGGCAAGCTGGTGGACTCGATGGTCCACGACGGCCTTTGGGACGCTTACGAAGATTTTCACATGGGCATGACCGGCGAACTGGTCGCCGAAAAATACGGCATTACCCGAGAAGAGCAGGACCGCTTCGCCGTGGAAAGCCACCAGAAAGCCGTGCGCGCCCGCAAGTCCTGCTTCTTCGAAGCGCAGATTCTTCCCATCGAAGTTCCGCAGAAAAAAGGCGATCCGCTCGTAATCAAATACGACGAATCGCCGCGCGAAGATACCACGATCGAAGCCCTCGCGAAACTAAAGCCTGCGTTTAAAAAAGACGGGACCGTCACCGCTGGCAATGCTCCTGGCACCAACGACGGCGCGGCCGCGTTGACCGTAACGAGCGAACGCAACGCCTCGCGCCTGGGCAAACAGCCCATCGCGCGAATCGTTGCGCAAGCGGTCAGCGGCATCGAGCCCAAATGGGTGATGATGGCACCGGTGGATGCCGTCGAAAAGCTGCTCGCCAAAACGGGTTGGGACCGCGACAAAGATGTCGATCTTTTCGAATTGAACGAAGCTTTCGCTGTCGCCGCGATTGCCGTTACGCGCCAGCTCAAATTGAATCCCGAAAAAGTTAACGTGAATGGCGGCGCGGTCGCGCTCGGCCATCCCATCGGCGCAAGCGGCGCGCGCATCCTCGTCACGCTGCTCCACGAATTGCAGCGCCGCAACCTCAAGCGCGGCGTCGCTGCCCTCTGCCTCGGCGGCGGAAACGCCGTCGCCCTCGCCGTCGAGCGTTTCTGAACTTCTACTCCCGGCCTGCCTTCCTGCTGGAACTCGCCGTAGCACGAGGGGTGGAGCAAAGCGCTTTTTGTTCGGCGCGACCCTGGCAACGTCCTTGCTCCTCGCCACCCACTTCTTTGCTGGCGAATCTGGCACGCCCCGCATGTGATAAAGTTCCCTCCTAATGAGACGCGGTGACATTCCCGCCTGCCGCCGACAAATGGACCTCGGCGGGACTCAAGGCTTGTGGGTGAACAAGCGGAGCAGTGCAGGCAAGCGAATGAGTGCTTCGGTTCGGGCCGCTCTCCTTTTCGCGGTCGCTGCATTGGCCCAGGCGCATCGGGAAAACGGATGGGTTTCTCTTTTCAACGGAAAAGATTTGACAGGCTGGAAAATCAACGGCGAAGAGCGCTTGGTTGCTGAGAACGGCACGATTCTTTGCGAAAGCACGGCCGGAAAGTACGGCTACCTCACCACGGAGAAAACCTATCGCGACTTCGACCTTCGTCTGAAATTCAAGGGCGAGGCGGCGGGCAACAGCGGCCTATTTTTCCACTCAAAAATTACTGGCATGAATCCGCAGACCGGCCCGGACATCCAAGCCATGCAAGTGGAAGTCGATCCCCATCCCGGCAAGGACACCGGGGGGGGCTCTACGAGAGTGGCGGCCGGTGGTGGGTAATGATGCCAACGGCAGATGGAGAAAAAGCGCTGAAGCCCGGCGAGGGGAGAAGTCTCTGTGCAGGGAAATCAAGTGGTCACTCGCCTCAACGGCGTGAAGATTGCCGACCTACCGCCCAAATTCACGGATGGTGTGATTGGCCTGCAGATCCACACGGGCGGCGGCGTTAAAACGCGCTGGAAGGATATTTTCATCCGCGGGAACGAAGAGAATCCCGGGCGTAAATAGTCAGGGTGAGTGCCCAGACTTTTCTTAGGAGTAGTGATCGTGCAAAAACACAACCGACGAGCTTTTCTTCAGACTTCAGCGGGGGCGTTGGCGGTTGGTCTGAAAGCCGCTACTTTATCGCCACGGACCGCGCACGCGGCTCTCGCGGAAAAAGTCCCTGCCTTCCCGCCGCAACAGATGGCCCCGGCCGTTACCTCCAACGAGGGGAAGAAGCCGCTGCGACTTGGCCTAATCATCGGGATCGGGAAGGATCCTGATGCGGCAATGGCTAAGGTCCGCGGGCTTGGCTTACCGACGAGCCAGGTATTTGTGGACGATTTTGAAATGGATCTTGTCGGCCGGCTGCGTCAAGCGCTCGAGAAGCACCAGATTGAAGCGACGGCGTTGGTCGTCGGAGGGCCAGGGAAGGAAGTCTGGGACTTTTACGAGGGACCGCTGACGATTGGCCTGGTTCCGCGTGAAACGCGCGCGGCACGCATCGCGCATCTCAAAAAAGCTTCCGATTTCGCCAAGCAGTGTGGCATCACCGCCGTGCAAACGCACTGCGGATTCATCCCCGAAAATCCCAATGATCCGCTGTACAAAGAAACGGTCGCGGCGATGCGCGAAGTCGTCGCATACTGTCAGCGCAACGGCCAGAATTTTCGTTACGAGACCGGCCAGGAAACGCCCATCACGCTGGTCCGCGCGATTCGCGACGTGGGCTTCGACAATCAAGGCGTCAATTTCGATCTCGCGAATCTCATTCTTTACGGCAAAGCCAATCCCGTCGACGCCGTCGAAACTCTCGCGCCCTACATCCAGGGGATTCACGCGAAAGACGGTGTGTGGCCTACGAATCCTCGCCAGCTCGGCGAAGAAGTCTCCATCGGGAGGGGCAAAGTGGATTTTCCGCGCATCATCGCCCGCCTCAAAGAATTGAAATATGGCGGTGCCGTGACCATCGAGCGCGAAATTTCCGGTCCACGCCAACTGGAAGATGTGCGTGCCGCGAAAACGTATTTGGAATCGCTCATCGGTTAGCGTCTTGTTTATTTCACCGGCGAAATCCACGCGCCTCGTTTTTGTAGGGGCGCGCTTTAGCGCGTCCCTGGGTCTGCCTCGAAGCGCATCTAGAGCGAAGCGGAAGTGCGCCCTCTCTCCGCTACCCCCTTCAGCCGAAATCCTAGTAGCATTCTTTAGGAAACGTATGGATGCAAGCCTTGGGGGAACACCATGTCAGACGAAACAAAACAAGCGGCTAACTCCGCCGACCAACTCAACCGCCGCAAATTCATCGGCGCCGCCGCGGCCACGACCGGCCTGATGTTCATCAAGCCCGAACTCGTGCGTGGCACCGCCGCCAATTCCGCCGTACGCGTTGGACTGCTGGGCTGCGGCGGGCGCGGCACCGAAGATGCCTCGAATCTGGTGGACACCGGCGGCGCACGAGTCGTCGCGCTCGCCGATCTGTTTCAAGACCAGCTCGATGCGGCTCACGCCAATTTCGACAAGCTCCAGCAAGCCAAAGGCTTCAGCGCCATGGACCCTTCGCAACTCTTCGTCGGCCCGAACGCTTTCCACGAAATGGCCGCTTCGAAGGAAGTTGATGCGATCGTCATCGCCACGCCGCCTTACTTCCATCCGCAGCACGTGGAGGCCGTGGTCGCCGCCGGCAAGCACGTCTATCTCGAAAAGCCCGTCGGCGTGGACGTGCCCGGCGCGAAAAAGGTCATCGAAATCGGCAAGCGCGCTGAAGGCAAGCTCAGTCTCGATGTTGGCTTCCAAATCCGGGATTGTCCTCCGTTCGTCGAAATGGTCCGGCGGATTCACGGCGGCGCCCTCGGCAAAATCGCCTGCGGCGAAGCCTACTACCTCACCGGGTACATTGATCGTCCCGCTTGGCCCAGCGCCTCGCCCGCCGAGCGCCGCCTCCGCAACTGGGTGCACGATCGCGCGCTTTCCGGCGACATCATTGTCGAACAGAACATCCACGTCATCGACATCTGCAACTGGGTTCTTCAGGCGCATCCGCTAAAAGCTTCCGCTACGGGCAGCCGCCTCGGGCGACCGGCCAACGACGGCGACTGCTATGGTAATTACAACGTAGTCTTTCACTATCCGGACGGCGTCGACATCACTTTCAGTTCCACGCAATTCGCCAAAGGCTGGTGGGACGTTTCGGAGCGCTTTTTCGGCACCAAGGGCACGTCGTTGTCCCCTTACCACGGCCCGCTGGGAATTTGGGGCGACGAACCGTGGCAGTGGGAAGCCTCGGCCACGAAGGAGGCCCGTGACCAGGGATTTTCCACCACGGGAAAATTCACTTCCAATCTGGAGCAGGCCGATCCGGAAAAGAAAAAGGCCTTCGTCGAAAGCATCGCCAGCGGCAAATTCCATAATCAAGCTGCCAAAGGCGCCGAGTCCGCGCTTTCTTGCATGATGGCGCGCCACGCCGCTTACACGGGACGCGACGTCAGTTGGGATGAATTGATGAAGTCCACCGAAGTGCTCGATCCCAAGATGGACTTGAACAAATTGCGTTAAGTCAGCTCGTGCGTGTAGCCCGGGCGCATTGTCATTCCGAGCCGAGCGAGGAATCGCGGCTTGGTTCGAGCGATCTGAAGGAGAGTAAGGATGCGTGACCCATCCCGCCGCGAATTTCTGAAATCTTCCATCACTGCTGCTTGCTCTGCGGGCGTAAGCGCGGGCCTTCCGGCATCGATGTTTACCGCGTCTGCGGACTCCGCCGCCCCGCCTATCAAAAAAGGCGTGCTCCTCGACATGCTTCCCAAACAACTCAACAACGCCGACCGCTTCAAGATGGTTCGCGACGTCGGCTTCGAGGTCGTGCAAGCGCCCACTACCCCCGACGAACACGCCGCTGAAGAAATCAAGAAAGCCGCTGACGCGGCCTCCATTCGAATCGACTCTGTCATGAATATGGACCACTGGAAATACCCGCTCTCTTCCAGCGACTCCGCCGTCGTAGAAAAAAGCCTTACCGGCATGCGCACGTCTCTGCACAACGCAAAACTTTGGGGCGCCGACGCCGTGCTGCTCGTTCCCGCGGTCGTAAATCCGCAAACTTCCTATCGCGACGCCTGGACGCGCTCGCAAACACAAATTCGCAAACTAATTCCGCTTGCGGAAGAGCTGAAAGTCGTTATTGCCATCGAAGAAGTCTGGAACAAGTTCCTTCTCAGTCCGCTCGAAATGGCCAAGTACATTGATGAATTCCAAAGCCCGTGGATCCAAGCCTGGTTTGACGTGGGCAACGTCGTGCTTTATGGCTACCCGCAGGACTGGATTCGCACGCTCGGCAAGCGCATCGTCAAGGCGCATCTCAAAGATTTCAAGCGCAAGGAAAGCGGCTACTCCTGGGTGAATCTTGGTGATGGCGACGTGGACTGGCCCGCGGTGCGCCAGGCGTTCGCGGAAATCGGTTACGCAGGCAGCGCCACTGTCGAACTCGAGGCCGGCGACGAAGCGTATCTCCGCGACGTCAGCCGCCGCGTCGACCGCCTCCTGCTCGGGCGCGCCTGATGCTGTCCTCTACAAATTGGATTTAGCGCGGGGTGCACCCCGGCGATTTTTCTTCATCGCGGCTCGTGACTTTGCAGACGCGCCCGCCGCAAACCCCGCAGGGCTGGCGCCCTGCGCTACAAGTTGGAAGGTTGCGGCGCGAGTTCCGTCCTTCCTGCCGCCAAGTCGTTTCCGCAGTACGGGCAGAATTTGTCGAGTTCGGCGACTTCGCGTTTGCACTGCGGACACGACGGTTGCAGGTTGCATTTGCAATTCGGGCAGAAATTGAATCTTGCGCTCACCGACGCGCCGCACTGCGGACACGGATAGGGCAGCGGCTCGCGCATCAGAAAATAAATGACCAAGCCGATAAGGCCCCAGGTGGGCAGGAAAATCAGAATGAGGATCGTCCACAACGCGGAGTTCATTCCGCGCCGGGCTGCATCGCGGTTCACGTAGGCCGTCAAGAAGACGAAGGCCGCAAAAAAAATACCGACCAAGGTGACCAGGCCGGCCAAAGCCAGAGAAGCCAGCACCACGTGACCTTGCCCGCTGAGTTCCGGTGGAAAAACCTGCTCCCCGCGTTCGGGAGCGGTCAAGTTCACCAAAAGCGCGATGGCCTGTGCGATGAGAAAGAGCACAATGACTAAAACGATTACCCATCGCGGAATGATGCGAAACTCTTCCGCGAAGCGCAGCTTCTCTTTTTTCCTGCGAACGCGCATGAGCCGCATTCTTTCGTTGAAGGAACTCGTGACTTTTTGTGAGTAATCAGCCATTCTTTTCTCTTTCGAGCAAGACCCCTCTTGGATGTGCGGCGCGTCGCTGCGAGCCTCTTAGCGCTCCGGCTTCACCCACGCAGGCTCGTCCGAATGCCTCGCGCCTTCCAGCAGCAACACAATCACGGCAAACAGCGCCGGAATCGTCCACCAAAGCCCGAAGGCGATTTCCAGGGCCAGCTTGGGCGCGCCGGTAAGTTGGCCAAACCATTCGAAGACGCGCCAGACATATGGCGCGCTGGCGATCCCAAAAATCCACGAAGCCGCGCAAGCGAGCCAGAGCATGCGCCGCTTCGGTTCGCGCTCGCGCATTTCCATGGCGCGCAGCCGCACGCGGAATTGCGTCCGGCTCGCGAGGTCCGCCGGGACCGGAATCGCCGCGGTGCGCAGCAGCCGCAGCGCACGATCTGTCCGCCGCGCGTGCTCGTTGCAAAACTCGCAATCTTGTAGATGCGCAGTAAGCCAGTCGCGCTCCGAATCCTCGAGTCCTTCCACGCGCCCCTTGGCCACGAGTTGCAAGGCGCGGTCGTGCACGTTTTCGCTCATGCCGCGCCTTCCTGCAGTGCGCCGCGCAGCGCATCGAGTCCGCGATACAGCCGCGACTTCACAGTCGAGACCGGAATGCTCAAAACCCCGGCCATCTCTTCGATTTGCAATTCTTCGCGAAAGCGCAAAACCAGCACTTCGCGGTAAATCGCACGAATTTTGAGCAGCGAAGCCTGCACGTTCTCTTCTTTTTCCTGGGCCAACATCTGATGGAGCGGCGAAGGTTTGCTTTCATTCGCAAGCTGCAGCGGCCTTTCTAGCTCGGGGTCCGTCAGCGCGTCCAGGCTTTGCGCCTTCTTCGTGCGCTGCCAGTCGATCACCAGGTGGCGCGCGATGGCGAAAAGCCACGCTTCGAACTTCGATTTGCCGTCGTATTGATGGCCGCGCTCGAGCACACGCATCCACGTCTCCTGGAAAAAATCTTCGGCGTGGGCCCTATCGCCCGTGATGTAGAGGAGGTAACGGAACAGCCGGTGTTGATATTGCTCGATGAGCCGGTCGAGCAAGTCGGGGTCGCGCCTCTGCAAGCCGCGCGCGATGCTTTTCGCTTCATCGCGCATGAGCGTGGAAAAGGAGAGCGCTTGCCCCAACGCGTTCGAAACCAAGGGCATGCCAGTTTGCCGAGAAGTCAGACATGCAGTCGTGTCATTCATTCTAACTGCTATACGCGCGCCGGCTCCAAAAAGACGCAAGAAACCTGCGCCGCTTCCTCATGGCCTAAGTATTTTGTTTTTGGCGAGTTACAGCGTGCCGGTTGGAGGTCTTGCCGTTTATTGAAGTCTCGACTGTCTTTCTCCTGGCAACCCCTGGTGTACACTCGCCTCGGCCATGTGAACAACTACCCCGCATTTCAGATTGGCGTTCCTTTTTCGTTGTTCGAGAAAGCGGAGGCGGCGGTGAAGGACGCTTACGGGATGGATGGTTCGGATCCTGATGCCGTGCAATCGCTCACCTCCCCGGCTTTTATACCCGACCGTTCGAGGGTCATTCGAAAACTTCCGAACATGCTTACACCGGCAAAGGAAGAGAATATTCCGGGCCCTCCTGATGCTGGGGAAGATGCCGAGATGGATTTCGATGGGCGCGGAATCGAAATTTGGTCTGGCGATGACTCTTCGCTCGGCGACATGCTGGTCGCGTCTTTGCGGGAAAACAAGATTGGCGTTCGTCGCAAAAACTCACACGGCAAGCAATCGCTGCTCGTTTCTTCGCGGGAGGAAGTGCTTGCCCGCGAAATTGTGAAAGAGGAAGGAGTACCGCCCGAATGAAGCAGGCGGCGGCAGGGTTTGGCGTGCATTCGGGATGGGCTGCAAGGGTCGCGGTGTGCGTGGAGAAAGGCGCGCCGAGGGTGGTTGCACGCGAGCGGGTTTACCTGGTCGAAAAGACGGAGACGTGCCCTTTGATGCTGCCTCCCGGGCAGTAACAAACAAAAAACGCCCGCCTTCCCGGCCAGCCGGGGCAAGCGGAAGGCGGCCGCTACAAAGTAACGCGGGGCTCCCCCGATGCCTTTGGGTTCTTGGTGTTCAGAAACGGAATTTCAGTCCCGTGGATACCGGCAGGCTGTTCTGCACCTGCCGACCAACGCCTGGAATCCCATGGAAGTTGGTCATCAAGTAGTCCACTTCGCCCAGTCGGAGACTGAGATGTTTCGTGGCGGCAATATCCAGACCTGCGCCCGGCGCCATCGCGAAGGAGTTTCTCGAACTAGGAAGGCTGAAGGCTGTGCCACCGGTCGTGTGGGCCAAGCCGAAGAGGCCTTCCGCGAAGGGAGTGATGCGATGGTAGCTCGGCGCCCAGAGGCGCGGACCGAAGAGATGGGTTTGCATCGTCGAATCGAACCGATCCATGTGGTAGCCGCCGAAGTTTCCGACAACGCCAAACCAGCTTCGCGGATTCAGTGCGACCTCGGCATGCCCTCCGTGCATGTTGAAGTCCGTGGAATTTCGCGTGGCAGGCTTTGCCGGACAAAGGAGTAGCCCAGAGTGACGTCGGTTGTCGCCCTCTCCTGAGCGGCAGCCGTCAGGCAGAAGAAGAGAGACACCGCCGCGAGACACGCAAACTTACGCATATCCAGAAACCTCCGAGTGCAAATTCTTGATGGTTGCGCGGAGCAGAAAAAGCTCTCGGCGCGGCAGCGCCGCCAAAGGTCAAAGGGCGCGCACTACCATTAATAGCGATGCACTATTTTTGGTGCAGAGTTGTCTGCGGGCGTACGCGCGCTTTGTGATGAGCCAGAATTGTTTGAAAGAATTGGCGGACCGTTCTTGACTTGTCTCAAATCCGCGTGATTCGGTAGGGTTGCAAAGGAATGGAGAAAGTATGAATCTTGAGCAAGTCAAGACCGTGGCGGTGCTGGGGGCGGGGACGATGGGAAATGGCATCGCGCACGTGTTTGCGCGCGCGGGATACAAGGTGATTTTGCGCGATGTGGAGCAGCAGTTTCTGGACCGCGCGCTGGAGACGATCGGGAAGAATCTCGATCGCGAAATCAAGAAGGGGAAGCTGGCGGAATCCGAGAAGGAAAATGTTTTGAAGCGCCTGCAGCCGGTGACGGAGATGCGCGCGATTGCGGCAGCGGATTTTGTGGTGGAAGCGGTTCCGGAAAAAATCGAAATCAAGCGCGCGGTGCTGACGGAGGCGGACGAGACTGTGCGGCAGGAAGTGATTCTTGCGAGCAACACGTCGTCAATTTCGATGACGACGCTGGCGGCGATGACGAAACGGCCCGACCGCTTTGTGGGAATGCACTTCATGAATCCGGTGCCGGTGATGGTGCTGGTGGAGGTGATTCGCGCGGTGCAAACGAGTCACGCGACGTTCGAAACGACGATGAAGCTGGCGGAGAAGCTGGAAAAAAAACCGGTGGCGGTGAACGACGCGCCTGGCTTCGTTTCGAACCGCGTGCTGATGCCGCTGATCAATGAGGCGGCGTATTGCGTGATGGAAGGCGTGGCCACGGTGGAAGCCGTGGATGCGGTGATGAAGACGGGGATGAATCATCCGATGGGGCCGCTGGAGTTGGCGGATTTCATTGGCTTAGATGTTTGCGTGGATATCATGCGCGTGCTGCAGGAAGGGCTTGGCGATCCGAAGTATCGCGCATGCCCGCTGCTGAAGAAATACGTGGCCGCGGGCTGGCTTGGCCGCAAATCCGGCCGCGGGTTTTATGGCTATTGACGTGAGAGGAATCTGAGCAGCTATCAGGTCATGACATCGGATTTCACAAATTTTGTCGAGAATCTACATTTCCTTCTCTGCTGATTAGGTCGGCCTCAAGGTCCGTGCGCAGAATACTTGTTAGGGCAAGTCCACTACCAGCTTGACCTGGTCGTGTCCGCGGAGAAAAAAGTCGCCTTCGGCGCCCCCAGAAAATCTTCCTAAGAATGAAATTCGCGTGGGCTTGGTCTTTGCAAAGGGAAACTCGTGAAAGACAAGGCGGAGAAAAGTATTTGCTTTTTCTTCGCCTACGTGCTACCTTGCCTTTGCCCGTTTTCAACAGGTGCGCCATGCACGGTTTCCCGAGCAATGTTCTAAGCTGTCTAGGAACCGCCCTGGGAATGAAAGGCTAAGGGGTTTGGCATTCTGATGCATTGGGAAAACGCAAAGCGCAGGTGACTTTCTAATTTCCTCAACCGAGGTGTGAGATGGCAGACGAGAAACAGAAATTGCTCGAAGCGGCGATAGCGCAGATCGAAAAGTCGTACGGCAAGGGCTCGATTATGCGGCTGGGCAGCAAGGATGTCTTAGTGCCGGTCAGCGTAATTCCCAGCGGATGCTTGTCGCTGGACGCGGCGCTGGGCGTGGGCGGCTTCCCGCGCGGGCGCGTCATCGAAATTTATGGGCCGGAGTCCGGCGGCAAAACGACGCTGACGTTGCACGTGATCGCCGAAGCGCAGAAGCTCGGCGGGCAGGCGGCGTTCATTGACGCGGAGCACGCGCTCGATCCGGTGTACGCGCGGAAACTGGGCGTGGATGTGGACAACCTACTGGTGTCGCAGCCGGATAACGGAGAGCAGGCGCTGGAAATTGCGGAAACGCTGATCCGCTCGGGCGGCGTGGACGTCGTGGTGGTGGATTCGGTGGCGGCGTTGGTGCCGAAGGCGGAACTCGAAGGTGAAATGGGCGAGCCGCAAATGGGTTTGCAGGCGCGGCTGATGTCGCAGGCTCTGCGGAAGCTGACGGCCATTGTTTCGAAGTCGCGCACCTGCCTGATTTTCATCAACCAGATTCGCGAAAAAATTGGCGTGATGTTCGGCAATCCGGAGACCACCACGGGCGGGCGCGCGCTCAAGTTTTATGCGTCGATGCGCGTGGACATCCGGCGCGTGCAGTCGATCAAGGAAGGCGACAAAGTGGTGGGTTCGCGGACGCGCGGCAAAGTGGTGAAGAACAAAGTGGCGGCGCCGTTCCGCGAGGCGGAGTTCGATATTCTGTACGGCGAAGGAATTTCGCGCGAGGGCGATTTGATTGATCTCGGCGTGGACAAGGGGCTGATTGAAAAAGCAGGAACGTGGTTCAGCTTTGGCGGCGAACGCATGGGCCAAGGCCGCGAGAATGCACGAGTTTTCCTGAAGGAAAACACGGACGTTCGCGAGAAGCTGGAAAACGCGCTGCGCAAGAAGATGGAAATTCCGCAGCCGGGCAATTCGAGTGCGGCTTCAGGAGCCAACGGCCACGCAGCTGCGGCTCCGGCGCATGGTGAAAAGCCGGCGGTGAAAGTGGCGACCGCTGCTGCTGGCGCAGACGCCGCGAAGGCGCGGCCAGCACGATAAGAAGTTAACCGTCAGCCGTTCACCGATTCCGATCGCCCGCCGCGGTTGGTGATCGAAGTGAGCGGACAACAATGAATGAGTTTCGGAGGAACACGAGTGGTTCGCGCCCTTTTGTTTTGGCGGTGGCCAGTCGTGGCTGCTGAGCAAGGTAGGGGCGCGAAGTGGGGAGAATTATGTTCGAGGGCATTCGAGGCTACAAAGCGCAGGGCTGGCACCCTGCGTGCTACACGCCTTCCGAAGCCTTTCAGATTGAGATGGGGCGGCGCAGGCACCTCGAAAAATGGGACCAGCCGGGCGAAGGGGCAGGTTCCTGACCGGTTGGGCAGCCAGTTGAAAACAAAGCACATACGCTCGTACTAGGGCTGATACTCTATTGCGGCACGGCAACGAACTTCATAGAATTATTGTCGCAAGATGAGAGGAGTGTTTCTCTTTTGTGCAATGTTTGATTCAGTGTGAGCAAGCGCTGCGGTCTAAGTCGCATGGAATCAACAGCGCTTGCGATTGGTCTCAGGCGTGCAAGCTGTTCCCGAGCGGGCGAAGGCGCAATCCGTAGCAGCAACGAACAACTTCTAAGAATGTTGGTTAACGCTCAGTGACAGCCTGAGGTAAAGAGTGGGCCTCGGCGTGATGAGCGGCGGGGTAATCCGGGGTTGGACGCGAAGGTGGTATCGGCTCCGTTATGAGGGTGGAACGGTGAAGCAGTACAGTAAAACCAGCATCGCAATTTTGTTGGCGGCGATTTGCGCGCTGCCTGCTCCGGCAATGCCGGCAGGTGCGTCGACGCGGTCGCACCGATACGTGCGGTATCCGGGCGTTCCCACGTTTGCGGATTCCACGAGCACGGACGACGCGACCTATGATGATCCGGTTGTGCGCGCGGCGGCGGTAGCGGCGCTGGGACGCTACAACGGCGCCCTCGTCGCGGTGGACCCCAACACCGGGCGCATCCTTACGGTGGTCAATCAGAAACTTGCGTTCAGCGACGGCTATATCCCTTGCTCGACCATCAAGCCGACGGTGGCGCTTGCGGCGCTGGAAGAAAATGTGATTACGCCCGACACGATGCTGCGCGTCGGCCGGCGCAAGTACATGAATTTGACCGAAGCGATGGCGCGCTCGAACAACGAGTTTTTTGAGCAACTCGGCGCGCGCATGGGATTTGAAACGGTTTCGAAGTACGGCCGGCTGCTGGGCCTGGGCGAACTTGCCGGTTACAACCTGCCCGATGAACATCCGGGGTCTTTTCCGACCACTCCACCGCCGCACGGCGGAGTGGCGCGGATGTCCAGTTACGGCGAAGGGATTCAAGTGACGCCGCTGCAGCTTGCGGCGCTTTCCGCGGCGTTTGCGAACGGCGGAACGCTTTATTATTTGCAATATCCGCACAGCCAGGAAGAAGTCCAAAATTTTACGCCCAAGGTGAAGCGGGAATTGAACATCGCGCCGATCCTTCCGGAAATCCGCGAAGGCCTGCTTGCGGCCGTGCTGTACGGCACGGGCCGGTCGAGCTATGACCGCGGCGGCGACGAGCTGCCGATCGGGAAGACGGGAACATGCGACGATCACGCCACGCTCGCGAAAATCGGGTGGTTCATCACCTACGCAGATGAAACGCACCCGAAAATCGCGCTGGCGGTGCTCTTGCGCGGGAATACGCGGCGCGTGAAAGGTCCGACGGCCGCTCAAGTGGCGGGCATCATGTACCGCAAGCTGCGCGAACAAAATTATTTTGCGGCGTCCGGCTCGCAGGTTGCCACCCACACGGGAAACTAGCAAGCCTTCTTGGTACAATCGAGAGTAGTGCATCCTGCTGCGAGGTTACCGCAGCGTTTTTGTTTTCCGCCGGGCAGAATTTCACCGCGGCGCTTCAGAAATTCGGTCTGAGCGCGGAGGAAGCAGCGAGCGCCTCCGTGGCTGCGCAATGCGCGCTCAACTTACGGCAACTTCGCGAAGGGAATACGATCACGTTGGGTCGTTCGGTAGCGGGCGAGCTGCGCGAAATCGACTACAAGATGGATGCTCCGGAAGAGGGCGGCTTCACGGCGCGCATCAGCGAAATTCCTTGTAGAAGAAATACCTGAACGGGCAGACGGCAGGCTACGGAAAAATCTTTGTGGCGCAATATGAAAATGCCGGAAAGAAGTATCAGGCGCTGCTGTTTCATGATCCCGCGGCGAGGCCGGTATACTACGCGGCGGACGGAAAGTCGTTGCAGAAGGCGTTTCTGCGGTCGCCACTAAAGTTCGGCGCCCCGGTAACATCCCATTTCAGCCGGTCGCGCTTCCATCCCATCCTTAAGATTTGTCGGCCGCACATGGGAACCGCCTACGGCGCTCCGGTGGGAACTCCGGTGCAGACGATCGGCAGCGGGCGCGTAATTTTCGCTGGACGCAACGGCGGCGAAGGCAACATGGTGCACATCGCGCATTTCAAAGGGTACGAAACGATGTATCTGCACTTGTCGCGGATGTTCGTGCACGCGGGCGAACACGGGGAAACCGGAAAGACCATCGGGCTGGTGGGAAGCTCGGGCCTGGCGAGAGGGCCGCATCTGGATTTTCGCATTTTGCAAAGAGGGCAGCACAAGAATTTTGAGAAGCTCGGATTGCCGCCATCCGATCCGGTGTCGAAAAAGAATTGGCCGGAATTTACCGCGGCGCGCGAGAAATGGCTCCCGCTGCTAAACTAAAGAATCCGGAACTGCTTCAGGCCAAGGCGGGCGCGTAGGCGGGGCGCTAATTCCACCAAGCGCCTGAACTCAGTCCAATCAGCAAAACCTCAATATCAATAAATGATGGGGAGCTTGGAGAAGTCCGAGCCGGTTTCGTCGGTCACGCGCAAGACGACAAGTGTGCGATCGTCCCGGGGAGCAGTGCCTGCACCGCTGTGATCATCGGTCCCGGCGAGGATCCGCTCCGCAATGTCGCGGACGGAATCCCGGGGAGAAATGGCGCTCAAGACGGAGCACAGGCGCTGGGGGCCAAATTCCTCTTCGGAGGCGTTTTGCGATTCCAGAATTCCGTCCGAAGCGAAAATCACCACGTCGCCCGGCAAAAGGTCAAGGCTGGACTCATCGTATTCCGTCCCAGGGAGCAAGCCCAGAGGAACGCCTTCCAGACGAACGGAAACCACCTGGCCGCCGCGGAGCAAAAGGGGATACGGCGCCCCGGCATTCGAAAGCGTGAGCCGACGGTGGGCTGCATCGTACACGCCAAACAACATGGCGATGAACCGCGCGTCGAGGCGCGTGTTGAGGAGCCGTTGATTCAGGAGACCTAGCATGCACGCAGGATCGCAATCGCGATCGACCACGATTTCGCGAATGGTTCCAATCGCAAGTGAACCGTAAAGCGCGGCCGCGGTGCCTTTGCCCGACACGTCGCCTAAGGCGATGGCCAAGCGGCCTTCGCCATAGGGAAGAAAATCATAAAAATCGCCGCCCAGTTCGCGTGCAGGCACATAAGCCGCGGCCAAATCGAGGCCCGGGATTTCACGGGCGCCGTTCGGAAGAAGCTGCCGTTGAATCTCGCGCGCAGTGCCAAGGTCGTTTTGAAGGCGGCGCTCGTTTTCGCGAACCTGTTCAAAGAGGCGCGCGTTTTCGAGAGCAACGGCAATGTAAGTGCCAAGCGTCTGGAGCATTTGCTCGTGACAGGAAGTGAAGGAATGCGGTTTTGTGCTCTCCAGATCAAGGACCCCAATCAGACGATCCTGAAGGAGAAGAGGCACGACCAATTCAGAGCGCACCTCCACGCCGTGCTGGCAGGCAACATAGCGCGGATCCAGGCGCACGTCGGGCACGCGCACAACGCGGCGTTCGTTTGCGGCGGCGCCCGTGAGTCCCTGGTCCAGACCAAGACACGTGCTCAGGGGGATGATGTCTGCATATTTGAGCGCAAAAATCGTTTCGAGACGCTGTGTTTGCTCGTTCCAAAGCATGACGCTGAAGACCTCGAAGTGCACCAGGGCTTTGACCTTCTGCGCAATGCGGCGGAGAAGCTCTTCCCGGTCGAGGATGGAACTCAGCTCGCGGCTGACTTCGTAGAGCAGGCCCAGAGTATCGAGGAGCTCATTCGTGCGGGAATCGAGCGAAGGACGGATGGGGTCGGCCTCCCCGATTAGCTCAAAAGTCCCGAGGTTTGCAGCTTCGTCCACGGTCGAGACCCCTCTCCGCCTATGCCCATTGGATGCGTCGAATGACGCGTGGTTTCATGCACTAAAAAGAATGAACAGACACGATAACAGAGCCAATGTGGATTGGCTATAAGGATGAAATGTTGGAGTCACAGGCGAGCTTGACGCGGACAGACAGGAACGCCTGTTCCACCGGCGTCCTATTTCACTTCCCAGATGTCGCCGGCGCAGAGAAGCTTGTTCAAATCGCCTGCGCCGCGCTTGGCGACGACTTCCCGAATTTGGTCCCTCATGACGTCTTCATAGCGTGGTAAATCATCCCATGCGCGGAAAACGCCGATGGGCGTCGGGAAGCCGGGGCGATGCTCCATGTGCGAGAGCAGGAACGCATAGGAAGGACGCGGGTGATGCGCGTCGTGAACAACGAGATCGCTTTCGCTGATGCCGTTGCCGATCTGGACGACTTCGATGTCGCCGTCGGGTTTCCGCCGGATGCCCTTGTCGCGATTCTTCCCGAACACCAGCGGCTTTCCGTGCTCCAGCTGGAGAACGTTCTCGCTCCGCGCATCTTTTTCGGTGAGCGAGAACCACGCGCCATCGTTGAAAATGTTGCAGTTCTGCAGGATTTCCACGAAGGCCGAGCCCTTGTGCGCCGCGGCGTGCCTTAGCGTGTCCTTCAAATGCGATTGGAATACGTCCACCGAACGCGCAACGAAAGTGGCTTCGGAACCTGTTGCGAGCGCAACGGGGTTGAACGGGCGGTCCGCGGTGCCGTAGGGAGTGGACTTGGTGATTTTATGAAACTCGGAAGTGGGCGAATACTGTCCTTTGGTCAGCCCGTAGATGCGATTGTTGAAAAGCAGAACTTTGACGCCTACGTTTCTGCGCAACAAGTGAATGGTATGGTTGCCGCCGATGGCCAGCGCGTCTCCATCCCCTGTGGCTATCCAGACTTCCAGTTCGGGATTGGCAATTTTGATCCCGCTGGCAACCGCGGGCGCGCGGCCGTGGATGGTGTGGAATCCGTAGGTGTTCATGTAGTACGGGAAACGGCTGGAGCAGCCGATGCCGGACACCACGACAAAGTTTTCCCTTCGAATGCCGAGCTCCGGAAAAACGGATTGCACAGCCGAGAGAATGGCGTAATCGCCGCAACCGGGACACCAGCGCACTTCCTGGTCGGTTTGAAAGTCCTTTTTCGTAAGCGGTGGCGGAAGAGTTGCAGCGCTCATCGATGGTTCCCCTGTCTTCCCAGCAATTCATCAAACTTTTGTTCGAGTTCGGCCTGTTTGAACGGACGACCTTGAATCTTGTTCAAGCCGACAGCATCCACAAGATATTTTGCGCGAAGCACCCAGAGGAGCTGGCCCATATTGAGTTCCGGCACAAGAACTTTCTTGTAGCGCTTCAGAATTTCGCCGACGTTTCCCGGCAGCGGATTCAAGTAGCGCAAGTGCAGATGGCCGATCTTGCATCCCTGGGCGCGGGCGGATTTGACCGCGGCGGTGATGGAGCCGGCAGTCGAACCCCAGGAAACAACAAGCAAATCGCCGGAAGGATCGCCTTCCGGCAACACATGGGGAATGTCCTGGCCGACAGCCGCGACTTTAGCGGCGCGGACACGGACCATGTTCTCGTGGTTGAGCGGCTCGTAGTTCACGTTGCCGGTGCCGTCTTGCTTTTCGAGGCCGCCGATGCGGTGCTCAAGCCCAGGAGTGCCGGGGAGCGCCCACGGACGAGCTAGGGTTTGCGGATCCCGCTTGTAGGGCAGGAAGCTGACAGGATCGGTGGCGAATTTGACGGGGATAGGGGGGATGTCCTCTACCTTGGGAATGCGCCAGGGTTCGGCACCGTTCGCCAGGTAGCCGTCGGACAGGACAATCACCGGAATCATGTATTTCAGCGCGATCCGGGAGGCTTCCAGGGCAATCCAGAAGCAGTCGCCGGGAGTGGAGGCGGCAAGCACAGGGATGGGCGCCTCCGAGTTGCGGCCAAAAAGCGCCTGGAGAAGGTCGGCCTGCTCGGTCTTGGTGGGCAAGCCAGTCGAAGGGCCGCCGCGCTGAATGTCGCAAATGACCAGGGGAAGCTCCGTGGCGACGGCAAGGCCCAGGGCCTCGGTTTTCAGAGCCATGCCGGGTCCGGATGTGGTGGTAATGGCAAGGCAGCCGGTATAAGAAGCGCCGATGGAGGAAGTGATGGCCGCGATTTCGTCTTCCGCCTGGAAAGTGATGACCCCAAAGTTCTTATATTGCGAGAGTTCGTGAAGGATGTCGGAGGCCGGGGTGATGGGATAGCTGCCCAAGAAGAGATTCAGGCCGGATTTTTGTGCGGCGGTCACAAAGCCCATGGCCAGAGCTTGATTGCCGCTGACGTTTCTGTAAACGCCCGGGGTCAACTGGGCCGGCGGAATCTCATAGTTGATTTGGAACGCCTCCGTCGCCTCGCAATAGGAATAACCGGCCTTCAGCGCCAGCTTGTTGGCCTCCATCAAGAGGGGCTTTTTGCTGAATTTTTCTTCAATCCACCGCATGGTGGGGTCGGTGGATCGGTTGTAGAGCCAATAGCACATACCGAGGGCAAAGAAGTTCTTGCAGCGATCCATGGCTTTGGCGTCAAGACCAAGATGCTGGAGCGCGGCGCGCGTGAGGCGCTGCAATTCCACGGGGAAGACACGGTACTTATCGAGCGAGTGGTCCTCGAGAGGGCTGACGGCGATCTGCGCCTTGCGAAGATCGGATTCCTTGAAGCTGTCGCTGTTAACAATCAGGATGCCGTTGGCCTTGAGGTCGCCGATGTTTACCTTCAAAGCGGCGGGGTTCATGGCGATGAGCGCGTCGATGGCGTCGCCGGGCGTAAAAACTTCATGGGAAGAGAAATGGAGTTGAAAGCCGCTTACCCCGGGGATGGTACCGGCGGGGGCACGAATTTCGGCCGGATAGTCGGGGAACGTGGCGATGTCGTTTCCGTAGAGCGCGACGGTATTGGTGAACTGGCTGCCGGTAATCTGCATGCCGTCGCCGGAATCGCCGGCAAAGCGAAGAACCGCGCGCTCGATAACTTCGCGCTTGGCTCTGGTTGTTGGTGGGACTTCCGCAAGCGTAGACATTTCCTGGCCTAAGCCTCCACTTTCCTTAAGCTCCCCCCAGGGAGTGTGGCTCGAATTCGGGATAAGGCGGTGCGGGAAAGGATGGTTTCGCAGGCAGACCGCCGAGAGCCGACCGATACAAGGATATCACAGTGAGCCGTCCCTGGAGGGAAGAGCATTCCCATGCGATGCTCCTTATGGCACGGGGCGTTCTCGCGCTCGCAGTCCAGGCCGCGTCCGGGAATTCCGAACAAAGGTGGTTTAAATAATGCTGTTTTCCTCGCTCAGGATGTTCTTGGCTTCCTCCAAGGCGCTTTGCAAATCCGCCGTGGTCTTGATTTTGCTGAACCTGGCGCCAACGCCGACCAGGGTATCGGCAAGAATGGCTGAAATACCCGCGAGAATGACGTTGGCGCCGAGCAAGCGTACGGCCTCGATCGCACCGATCAAACCGTCCGCGGTTTCCCTCGCGATGTTCGGGACGCCGGTGAGGTCGATCACCACGGCGCGGGCGCGCTGTGTGTGGACGGCATTGAGCAGTTGGGTGCGCAATTGCCAGGCACGCGGACCGTCGACGCGGCCAATCAGCGGCACGACCAGCAAACCTTCCTGCGCCTGGAGGACAGGGGTAGACAGTTCTTCAATGGCCGCCTCGAGCCTGCGACTTTCCGTTCTGTCCCGGAGCGTGGCGAACAAGCAAGGATTCCCGCGAAAATCAACGATGTCAGCGGAAATTTCCATCAAGCGCCTGTCACCGGACTTGGCGCGCAACTCGCAGGGCTCTCCGCGAACACCGCGCCCGGTTTTCAGCTCGGCAACGATGTGTGTGCGCTCCTCGGGGTACAGCCAGATCCCGAGTGCAACCGAGCTTTGACCAATCAACTCTTCCCGTTGATAGCCAAGCAATTCGCAGAGAGCTTCATTAACTTCGATGAAGCGGCGGTCATCGAGAGTGCTAAGAAAAATGGGATTGGGGCTGGCTTGAAAAAGTTTCTCGAAAGCGGCCTCCATGGCCCACTTGCGCTCGGTAATGTCGCGTGTGACTTTCCCAAAGCCAAGGAGAAGGCCGTTTTCGTCCTTGAGAGCGGTGATAACGACGTTGGCCCAGAAGCGGGAACCGTCTTTGCGGATGCGCCAGCTCTCATCTTCAAAGCGCCCCTCCGCGGAGGCGACTTTCAGCTCGTAAGCCGGTTTTCCCCGTTCGATGTCTTCGGGAGGATAAAAAACCGAGAAATGGCGGCCACGAATTTCGTCGAACGTGTATCCCTTGATGCGTTCCGCGCCCTGGTTCCAGGTCGTGACATGACCCTGGGGGTCAAGCAAAAAGACGGCGTAGTCTTTGAGGTTCTTCACCAACAATTGGAGCAGCTGTTGATGCGCGGTGTTCAGCGAGCGATCGGCCTGCGATTCCATGGATTTGCGTCACACAAGGTAAACGGCCCGGTATTCCGTCAGATTGCTGTTTTTGGGCTTTCGAGCGCCGACGATTTTGACAAGAGAATAGATATTGGGCGCTTTCGATGTATACGGAATGGCCATTTCGATGCAAGCCCCCTCGGGAAACTTGTTCGGGCTTAAAAAGTTCAGCCCGCCCCGCGCCAGGCTGGAAACGAGGACGACTTCGTTTCCCAAAGCAGAGTTGCGGATGCATCCGACCGTCTCCATGCGAAGGCGTTCGTGGGCACGGTGGTTCTGGCCGAGCGTCGCGGAATCCTGGGAGTTCATAGCCACGGAATCCTCGGCTTCTGCGGGGATATTTCCATAGGGGCGATTCCAGGTGGTCCAACTGCCGCATTGCGCGCAAAGCCGCGCGACGCTGTTGTGACTGAGGAAGAGCTCGGATTCGAATTCGTTGAGATAGGACACTTCAAGCCGCCCGCAGGCGACGCAACGGAGCAAGGCACGCAAAACGGTTTTCTCCGGTTCTGCGGCTGTGGGAAAGACGATATCCCAGATATTGTTCTTCAGGTCGGCGTCGGTCAAAGCGACTCCAAATACGCGGCCGTTCGAGGGATGGTCCTTGTAATACCCCACAACGCGCGCCGGGGCTTCCTTATTGACTCCGACACGACGGATCTTGACCGTTTGGCCTATGGGGAGATCGTGATCGACTATGATCGCGGCTCCGTCGTGGCTGACGTCCAGCGTCTGGCCCTCGCCCAGGAATTCTTCACCGCGTACGGTGGGCCTGGAGACACGAATGCGCAAATTCACAAAAACTCTCTCGCTGCGGCGGAGATTTTTGTTAGGGGCAGAAGCCGCGACCGTGCCGGAACCGGACACTGGCGCGGGGGATTTGTTGTTGTAACTGTTTAGCAAGCGCCACCGCCACAAAAAGAATCGGCGGGAACTGCTCTGCCGGCAATGCACACAACGTCAGGAATCGCTTCACTACCAACCGAGAGCCTGAACGCATTTCACTCCAGTAACCTAAAGGGTCTATTGGAGGTGAGCAATCGGGTGAAGAACGGATTCAAAAACAGGTGAAAATGATTTTCCGCAGCAGGCGAGTGCGGAATCCAGGGGGGAGATTGTCCTGAGAATCCCCGCAGGGGAACACCGGAGGGGGAGCTGAGTTTTTTCTCTTGACGTTCGCTTTCTTTTCGCCTAAAGTGCCTGTGGAAAAGAATTTGAAAACGGAGGCGTGCCCATGCCCCTAACCAAACGGCAAAAAGAAGTTCTTGATTATCTGGTGGTGTTCGAAACCAAGCACGGCTACGCGCCGAGTTTTGAGGAAATCGGCAGGGGTATGAAGCTAACGTCGCTGGCGACAGTGCACAAGCACATTACCACGCTCGAGAAGAAAGGGTTTATCCGCCGCGGGTACAACCAGAGCCGTTCGATTGAAATTGTGCAATTGCCGAAGCCCGTGAAGGAGCAGGTCATCGAGCGCAAGGCCCAGGAGCTCCCGCTGGTGGGGCGCATCGCCGCAGGGAGGCCGCTGGAGGCGATTGAAGAACGCGAAACGCTCTCGCTGGGCGACTTTGCGCGGGGCGGCAATTCCTACGTGCTGCAGGTCAAGGGCAACTCTATGGTCGAGGACCACATCCTGGATGGAGACTACGTGGTTTGTGAACAGACCCAGGTGGCCAATGCCGGGGACATCGTGGTGGCGCTGGTGGGTGGCGAAGAAGCGACGCTCAAGCGCTTCTATCGCGATGTTCCCGGGAAAGTCCGCCTGCAGCCCGCCAACTCGGAGATGGCCCCTATCATCGTGTCTGCGAATGACGTTAAGATTCAGGGCCGCGTGATTGGCGTGCTGCGGAAGTATTAGTCGGCCCTCGGTTTCGGACCTTCCCAGGAAAAAGCAACGGAATCCTTTGGAAGCGGGCGTTGCTCGGCTCACCGCATCTTGCCCGGGTTGTCCAGCTTCCGTGAAAAAAATGATTGTGCCAGAATACTCTCGCCGGCATCTCATAGGTGTCTGAAGTATTTTCTTCAGGCGCGCGGAAGCAAAGCCAGACTGGCCCTGCAGAAAAACCCGAGAAGAGTTGAGGCCGCGAGTTTGCCCTCGAAAGGCGAAAGCATTCTGATTGTTGACGCCGAACCTGCCGCGCTTCGGCAGCTGGACGAGTTGTTGCGTTCGGCCGGATATCAGGTGGCGGTTTCGTCGTCGCAAGCCGAGGGATTCCGATTTGTTCGCGATGTTGGGGTGGACCTTCTTTTGCTGTCCGCTGACGTGAGTGACATCCAGTGCTGCGACGCCCTGGCCGAGGTGAAAGGAAACAATCTGACGGCGGGCACGCGCGTGGTTCTGTTGACAAAGGGCAATGGAGCGGCACGAGCGCGGGGCCTCGAACTGGGGACCGACGACGTTCTTTCTTTGCCCTGGGAGCCGGCGGAATTGCTGGCGCGTGTTCGCCTGCAGCTGCGCCAGAAACACGCCCTGGATGAATTGCACGAGAAAACGCGCATCGCCGACGAAGGCCGCGAAGTGGCGCAAACCGCTTTTCAGGCGCTAGCGGTCACCGAAAAGATGACCCGCGACGCATTTTCGCTGGAGCGCGCACTGAAAGTTGGCGTAGCCGTTCTTTTCGGCATCGCCATTCTTATCGCCGGGGCTTTTCTGGTTTTTTCCCGGCGCGTGGACAAGGAGGCGCGCCGCGCTTATGCAGTGATTACGCAACTCGAGCGCAGCGCCCATGGGCAGGAGCAACTGGTGGCCGACGCCCGGAACGCGCGCGCCAATCTTCAGCAAGCGGATGTCCTCCAGCGAAAACAGCAGCTGCAACAGCAATCGGAACAGTTACGGCAGAAGATCTCCGGTGCCGAAGCGGGTGAAGTGTCGGAGCTGCGAAAGCAGCTTCAGGAGACCACCAGCCGCCTGCAGCGGATGGAAACGGAATCGCAAACCGCCGAACAAGTGATTCGGGCCTATGCGCCAAGCGTCTGCCTGCTTCACGTTTCCGTGGTGTTTCTCGATCATTCTTCGCGGCGGCCGTTGAGGTACCAGGGAATTACGGCCAGTGGGGAGCCTCTAAAGGACAGCGATGGAAATCCAGTCTACACGCTTGACGGGCGCGCTCCGGAGGTGCGCGCGGATTTCTTCGGGACGGGATTTATCGTGGGCGATGGAACCATTCTAACCAACCATCACGTGGTGCAGCCATGGTGGAAAGACGATGAGTTGAGCAGCGTTCTCAGCCAGGGGCTCGACCCGGGGATCGGCGAGATGATTGCGTACTTTCCGGAAACCACGACCGGAGTCAACGTCAGCATTGCCGAGATTTCGGAAGAAGCCGATCTGGCGGTGGTAAAGGGCGACCTCTCCGGTCTTAAACGGCCGATCTTGAAAACGGACGCACGGAAGCAAGCCGCCGTCAGCGGCGAAGCTCTTATCTCACTCGGCTATGCGACGGGCATCAATGCCATGCTCGCGCGCGCGGGCGAAGAGGCGGTGAAGGAAATCGCCAAGGCTTCCGGGGGAGATCCGGACAGAGTCGTGGACGAACTCGTCCGCCGCAAACTCATTCGGCCGCTCGTGACGCAAGGGCATATCGGCGATGTTTTTGCGGATAAAATCGTCTATGACGCACAGACCACTTCCGGCAGCTCCGGCGGACCGCTCATTAACAAGGATGGGCGGGTCATCGGCGTGACTTTTGCGGTGGTCAAAGGCTTTGGAGGCTCTAATTTTGGCGTTCCGATCCGTTACGCGCAGCCTCTACTCAAACCGTGAGTGTTCTGCGCTGGTTTTTATTATGGCCGTTGCTTTAGCGTGGCCCCCACCCGCTCTTTCTTATGCCGTACTTTCCCATGAGGCCATCATTGACGCCGCCTGGGAGACGCACATCAAGCCGCTGCTTCTGGAAAGATATCCGCAAGCCACGGAGGAGGACCTGAGCCGGGCTCAGGCTTACGCCTACGGGGGCGCAATTATTCAGGACCTGGGCTACTATCCTTACGGCAGCCCATTGTTCAGCGATCTCACGCATTACGTGCGCAGCGGCGATTTCATCCAGGCCCTGCTGCGCGATGCGCAGGACCTGACCGAATATGCGTTTGCGCTCGGCGCACTGGCGCACTACGCCGCGGACAACGAAGGCCATCGCATCGGGACCAACCGGGCGGTGCCCATTCTTTATCCCGGGCTAGGCAAAAAATACGGGGAAATCGTGTCCTACGAAGACGGGAAGCTGGCGCACGTAAAGACGGAATTCGGCTTCGACGTGCTGGAGATCGCGAAGGAGCGCTATGCCCCGGAAGGTTATCACGATTTCATCGGGTTCGAGGTGGCGCGCCGCGTTCTCGATCAGGCTTTCCGCGAGACCTACGGGCTCGAACTGAAAAGCGTGCTGCTGGACGAAGACAAGGCGCTGAATTCTTACCGGCGCGACGTGAGCAAGCTGATTCCCAAAGCCACACGCATTGCCTGGCACCTCAAGAAAGGTGAAATCAAAGACGACATTCCTGACGCGACGAAGAAGAGATTTCTGTACAACTTGTCGCGATCAAACTATGAAAGCGAATGGGGCAAGAATTATAAGAAACCGAGCCCGGGCGAGGTTTTTCTAGCGTTTGTCTATAAGCTAATTCCGAAATTCGGGCCGTTGAAGGTTCTGCAGTTCCGCACGCCTACGCCGGAGACCGAACACATGTTCGAGGCCAGCTTCAATGCCACGCTTAGTCGTTATCGGAAACTGCTCGCCGAGACAGAAGCAGGAATTTTGAAACTCGAAAATGACAATTTTGACCTCGGTGAGCGAACTGGACCTGGAAAATACGGCATGAATGACGACGCGCACGCGGTACTGCTGGATAAGCTCGCGGCAACCAACTTCGCGGGCATCACATCGGAAACAAAGGCGGAGCTCTTGCAATTCTACGCGGATCCGGATGCGCCTTACGCCACGAAACGTAAAGCCAAGGCCTGGGCAAAGGTGCAGGCTGAGCTTCTGCAATTGAAAACGGCGCCAGTGAAGCCGCTTACCGCAAGTTCCGGCGTTGCGCGGCCAGCGGCGACAGCTCCACTCCCATAATTTGGAGTTCTCCGACGACCTGAATCACGTGCCCTGGAACCAGTAAGACCGCAGAGCAAACTTCCTGTGCCGATAGAGGTACGGCATGCTGCGCCTCCACGGCCGAAACGGGTTTGTGACCATAAAGACTTTGCATTCGGTGCATCGAAAAAACTGTTTCTGCCTGGTCAAGGTATTGCGCGAAAATGTAGAGTTTTGCTAGGTCCCGACGTCCGGCGATGAAGAAAGAGAAGCCAATTCGCAAGCTGCTTGCTGCTAACCGCAGCGAAATCGCCATTCGCATCTTTCGCGCGGCCAACGAACTCGGTTTGCGCACCGTAGCCATCTACTCACAGGAAGACCGGCTCGCACTGCATCGCTTCAAGGCCGACGAAGCGTATCAAGTGGGCGCCGGCAAAGGTCCGGTGCAAGCCTATCTGGATATCGCCGGGATCATCGCATTGGCCAAGGACAAGGAAGTTGACGCGATTCATCCGGGATACGGATTCCTTTCGGAAAATGCCGCACTGGCGCGGGCCTGCGAGAAGGCCGGTATTACCTTCATCGGTCCGCCGGCCAATCTGCTGGAGCTGCTGGGTGATAAGACCGCGGCGCGAAGGCTGGCGTCGTCCGCTGGGGTTGCGGTGCTGCCGGGGACGGAAAAGGCGGTGAAGTCCGCCGTGGAGGCGCAAAAAATAGCGAGGGAAATCGGTTATCCGGTCATCGTGAAAGCGGCCATGGGTGGCGGCGGCCGCGGCATGCGCGTGGTTCAGGATGCCGCGCAGCTCGATTCGCTGCTCGAAGAAGCGCAGGGCGAGGCGCGCTCAGCTTTTGGGGATGCATCGGTGTTTCTGGAAAAGTTTTTGCCACGCGCGCGGCATCTTGAGGTGCAGATCCTTGGGGACCATCACGGCAACCTTTTGCATCTCTACGAGCGTGACTGCTCGGTGCAGCGGCGCCATCAAAAAGTCGTGGAGGTTGCGCCCGCGGCAAATCTTGCCGCCAGCATTCGCTCCGAGCTCTGCGATGCGGCGGTGCAACTTGCACGCAAAGCGAAATACCGCAATGCAGGAACCGTTGAGTTTCTCTACGACGTAGATTCGCAGAAATGGTATTTCATCGAAGTGAATCCGCGCATCCAAGTGGAGCACACGGTCACAGAAATGGTCACCGGGATCGACCTGGTGCGCTCGCAGATTCTGATTGCGCAGGGACACAAGCTGGATGCGCCGCCGCTCTCGCTGCCGAAACAAGAATGCATTGCGCTGAATGGGGCGGCGCTGCAATGCCGCGTGACCACGGAGGATCCGGCAAATAATTTCGCGCCGGATTACGGGAAAATTTCGACGTACCGGTCGCCCGCCGGCTTCGGCATTCGCTTGGACGGCGGAACGGCCTACGCCGGAGCTACGCTCACGCCGTATTACGATTCTCTTCTCGTCAAAACCACGGCGTGGGGCACGAACTTGCCGGAAGCGTGCCAGCGGATGGATCGGGCGCTGCGCGAATTCCGGATTCGCGGCCTGAAAACGAATATTCCTTTCCTGGAAAACGTGGTGAATCACGCGAAGTTTCAGGCAGGGGAAGTCACGACCTCGTTCCTGGAGGATTCGCCCGAACTTTTTCGGCTGCCGACGACCGGCGATCGCGCCACAAAACTGATTTCCTACTTGGGCGATGTGATCCTGAACGGCAACTCGGAAGTGAAGGGCAAGCAGGTTCCGAAGGAACTGGAGATTGCCGTTGCGCCTTTGTCGCCGGGAATCGCGCCACCCGCGGGAACGCGGCAGCTCCTGAAAAAGCTGGGAGCGAAGAAATTCGCGGAGTGGGCGCGCAAAGAAAAGCGACTGCTCATTACGGATACGACCTTTCGAGACGCGCACCAATCTCTGATGGCGACGCGCGTTCGCACGCACGATTTGCTTGCGACCGCCGATGGCGTGGCGCAGAGATTGCCGAATCTCTTCAGCCTGGAAATGTGGGGAGGGGCGACGTTCGACACGGCGATGCGCTTCCTCCACGAGGATCCGTGGCACCGTTTGCGCGTTCTGCGCGAGCGCATCCCGAACATTTGTTTCCAGATGCTGCTGCGCGGGGCGAATGCGGTCGGTTACACGTCATATCCGGACAACGTGATTGTCGAATTCGTCCGCGAAGCGCATCCGCAGGGGATCGACATCTTCCGCATCTTCGATTCGCTCAATTCCATCGACAACATGCGCGTGGCTATCGATGCGACGCTGGAGACCGGTGCGGTTTGCGAGGCAGCGATTTGCTATACGGGCGACATCCTGGATAAAAACCGCCCGAAATACTCGCTCAAGTATTATGTCGCGCTGGCCAAACAACTCGAAAAACTGGGAACACACTTTCTGGCCATCAAGGATATGGCCGGCCTGTGCAAACCGCATGCAGCGTTCGAATTGGTGAAAGCGCTGCGCGAAGAAGTTGGCGTCCCGATTCATTTGCACACTCACGATACGAGCGGAATCAATTCCGCGTCTGTTCTGAAAGCCGCAGATGCCGGTGTAGACGTCGCAGACGCTGCGGTTGCGGCCATGAGCGGCGGAACCAGTCAGCCCAACCTAAATTCTATTGTCGAGGCGTTGCGCAACACGCCACGGGACACGCAGCTCGACATCGAGGCGCTTAACGAGTGTTCGGATTATTGGGAGACTGTGCGCACTTACTATTTGCCGTTCGATTCCGGCCCAAAGGCTGGCTCAGCACGGCTTTACCAGCACGAAATTCCTGGCGGGCAGTACACAAATTTGCGCGAGCAAGCCGCGGCTCTGGGGCTGGGGCATCGCTGGCGCGAAGTGGAAAAAATGTACGCCGAGGTGAATCAACTGTTTGGCGACATCGTCAAAGTGACCCCTTCGAGCAAAGTGGTTGGCGACATGACATTATTCTTGATGGCCAAAGAGATGCGACCGAAAGATGTTCTGGCACTGGATGTAAACAACGACGTTCCCTTTCCGAATTCGGTAGTCGAGATGTGCTCCGGGGCGCTGGGCGCTCCGCCCGGCGGCTGGCCGAAGAAACTCCAGAAAATCATTCTTCGCGGAAGGACTCCTCGGAAAGGCCGGCCCAGCGCGAACTTGCCACCGGTGAATTTTGAGAAAGAAAAAAGACAATTGGAAGAAAAAACCGGGCGCGCCCTCGGACGCGACGACCTGTTGAGTCATCTTCTCTATCCCGAAGTATTCGCAAAATTCGACCGGTTCCGCCAGACGTATTCCGACGTAAGCGTCTTGCCCACACCGGCGTTTTTGTACGGGCTGAAATCCGGCCAAGAAATCAGCGTGGAGATCGAATCCGGAAAAGAGCTGATCATCAAGTTCTTGACGTCCAGCGAACCACATGCCGACGGCACGCGCACGCTATTCTTTGAGCTCAACGGCCAGCCCCGAGAAATCTCTGTGCGCGACAAGTCCCTCCGCGTCACCGAGCGCGCTCATCCCAAGGCCGATCCTGCTGATCCCGGCCAGGTGGGCGCGCCCACGGCGGGTGTCATCAGCAGCGTCGCGGTGCAGGCCAATCACACCGTGGAACGCGGAGCGAAACTTCTGACCCTCGAAGCCATGAAGATGCAGTCCAATATCTATGCACCTGTTTCTGGGCAAATCGTTAAGGTACTGGTGGCAGCCGGCCAACAAGTGGAAGCCAAGGACCTTCTTGTGGCGATTGCACAGTGAGTTCTGGACAGCTTCGCAAGCACGAGCGATTCAGGTCGCGCTTTCTGCGCAATGAGCGCGACCTCATCGTTTATACTCCGCCTGGTTATGAGAAGCACCCCGGACGCCGTTTCGCTGTTCTGTATCTTCACGACGGGCAAAACCTTTTTGACGGCGCAACTTCATTCATTCCGGGACAAGATTGGCATGTCGGGCAAACCGTCGATGAGTGCATTAACGCCCGTGTGGTTGAGCCCCTTATTGTCGTGGGCATATACAACACGAAATCGCGGGTCCGGGAGTACACCCCCACAAATGTCCCGAAACTAGGTGGCGGGCGCGCGGACCGCTACGCGAAATTCCTGATTGAAGAAGTGAAGCCGTTCGTGGAGAGGGAATACCGCACGCTGTCCGGTCGGCGGCATACGGGGATTGGCGGGTCATCGCTTGGTGGACTGGTTTCGTTGTATCTCGGGCTGAAGCATTGCTCGATTTTTGGAAAAATTGGTGCGCTCTCGCCGTCGGTTTGGTGGAACCAGCTGGTGATCCACCGTTTCGTGAAGTCCATGCCCGTCGAGCCGCGCCCGCGCATCTGGCTGGACATCGGCACGCGCGAAGGGCCGCGCGTCGTGCAGGAAGTCGAACGGTTTCGCGATGTGCTGCTCGAAAAGGGCTGGCGGCTCGAACAGGATTTGCACTACGAGCGGGTCGAGGGCGGGGAGCACAGCGAGGCTGCCTGGGCGCAGCGCGTCCGGCCGTTTCTGCAATTCCTGTATCCGGCCGCGCAAGGCGCAGTATAATCCGCGCTCTGATTCTTCCGCGCAGAGGTTCGCATGCCAGAGGGCCGGCCGCTCACCATTCTCTGCATCAGTTCCTACGAAAAAGGCCAGGAGTTGATCCGCACGTGCAAGAGCATGGGGTGCCGCGTGCTGCTGTTGACGGTAGAAAAGCTTCGCAACGCTGACTGGCCGTTCGAATGCATCGACGAAGTCTTCACCATGCCGGAAGAGCTGCCGCTGCAGCGTCTGATTTACGCGGTGAGCTACACGGCGCGGTCGCAAACGATTGATCGCATCGTGGCGCTCGATGAATTCGACATGGAGAACGTCTCCGCGCTCCGCGAGCATCTACGCATCCCCGGCATGGGCCTGACTACGGTGCGCTATTTTCGAGATAAGTTGGCCATGCGCGCCCGCGCAGAGGAAACGGGGATTCTTGTGCCGGCATTCGTGCACGTCCTGAACTACGACCATCTCCGCGCCTTTATGTCGCGCGTGCCCGGCCCGTGGCTGCTCAAGCCGCGCTCGCAGGCGTCCGGGATTGGCATGAAAAAAATCCATAAGCCGGAGGAACTTTGGCCGTGGCTTGACCAGTTGGGGGACCAGCAATCTTTTTATTTGCTGGAACAATTCGTTCCCGGTTCGGTCTATCACGTCGACAGCGTGATTTCCGAGCGCGAGGTTGTTTTTCTCGAAGCCCATGGGTATGGCACGCCGCCGCTGGAAACCTCGCATCAGGGCGGTGTTTTCACCACGCGCACGCTTCCCCGCGATAGAGAGGAATCCCGTGCACTGGACAAAATTAATCGCGATTTGATCGAAAGCCTCGGTCTGGTGCGCGGAGTGACGCACGCCGAGTTCTTGAAGGCTCACGCCGACGGAAAGTTTTATTTCCTTGAGATAGCTGCGCGCGTCGGGGGCGCGTACATCGCCGATGTCATCGAAGCTGCCACCGGCATCAATCTCTGGCGCGAATGGTCGCGCCTGGAAGTCGGTGCGGGGAGGGAGCCTTATAGACTTCCAGCCAAGCGAAGTGATTACGCGGGAGTGATTCTTTCGTTGGCGCGCCAGGAACACCCCGATACTTCGTCTTACACCGACGAGGAGATCGTGTACCGCGTCAACAAGTTTCATCACGCCGGATTTGTTCTTAAATCCCCGAGCCAGGAGCGGATTCAGCAGCTTCTGGATTCGTATGCCCGGCGCTTCGTCGAAGATTTTCTCGCCACGCAGCCGGTTCCGGACAAGCCTTCGCATTAATTGATATGGAATAAAACGTTTCTTTACTTTCGAACGTAATTCCCGCACAATCGTCGGTCACTCACCAGCCCTGCCCGAAAGTCTAGTAACTCTCAGGAACGGTGCGCTCAGAGTTTGTTTGCCGAGGGTTGTTTCGAGGAATAAAGTTTGCATTACCCCGGAGAGAATCTGCAAGGGGTGTGCTGTCCCTTAGGGAGGATCGATGTGGGGCAATAAGAAACCGGATGCGCCGCAGCCTGGGCAACCGGAACCAAAAAATTCAATTTCGAATCAGCCGTCGAAGCCAGCTTCGGCGGCTCGGGAGGATAAACCGGCAATGAGCACAGATGCAATGCGTCCATTAGGCGGGACCTCGGACCGCGGCACAGCGCGGCTCGGGGCAAGTCTGCATGTAAAAGGAGAGATCTCCGGCAACGAAGATCTGCTGATCGATGGTTCAGTCGAAGGACTGGTCCAGCTGGATGAGCGGAAACTCACCGTCGGAGCCGCGGCGAAAGTTACGGCCGACATTATCGCCCGCGAGGTGGTAGTATACGGCACGGTGAAGGGCAACCTTCGCGCCAAAGACAGAATTGAAATCAAGAAAGACGGTTCGGTAAACGGCGACCTGACCACCGCCCGCATCATGATCGAAGACGGCGCTTATTTCAAAGGCTCCATCGAAATCGACAAGACCGAGCAAAAGGAATCCAGCAGCAGCCACGCTTTTTCCAGGAGCTCCACGGCTCCCGCGCCGGTGACGGCCGCTAAGACCATCTAAATTTCATTCGAATTTTCAATCCCAACCAGAGAGCGCCCGGTAAAAGCCGGGCGCTCTCTGGTTTTGTGTGCCAAGCGCGTTCGACAGCTAGGAGGCGGAAGTCCTCTTCACAACGTGATGGACGTGAAGTGATAGCGAAACGCATTTGAGCATGCCAACACCCTATCCGTCGCCGTTCCCGCGCTTACTCCGGGGCCGCGGCTAATCATCACCAACGCCGATGGCGAATGCGTTTCGCTGGACGCGGCAATTACCGCCAGCTAAGGCCTTTCCCCCGCCTGCTGGTGCTTTTTGTGCGCAGGCGTCTTAACCTTTTTTCTGCCTTCGTCATCCAACTGTAAAGAACAGAAAAACGATAGAATCCGCCACGCGGCGGAGCCCACCGGCTGCGTGCGCCCTAGAGAGGTTTGGGATGGAAACAGGAAAGCTTGGAAACTCCGATTTGAAGATTACCGGCGTGGGATTCGGCGCTTGGGCCATTGGTGGCTCAGGTTGGGAATTTGCCTGGGGGCCGCAGGACGACAAAGATTCGATCGCGGCAATTCATCGAGCGCTGGAATTGGGCGTCAACTGGATTGACACCGCCGCGGTTTACGGCCTGGGCCACTCCGAAGCAGTCGTTGCGCGAGCGCTCAAGGACTGGCGCGGCTCGCGGCCTTACGTTTTCACCAAGTGCGGCCTCCGCTGGAATGAGCAGGGGAAAATCCGAAAAGAATTCAGCGCCGAGTCCATTCGCCATGAATGCGAAGACAGTCTGCGCCGCCTGCAAGCGAAAACCATCGACCTCTATCAGCTTCATTGGCCGCCGGAAGACAATGGCTCTGGCTTGGAAGAAGCCTGGCAAACTATGGCCGCGCTTAAAAAAGAAGGCACAGTCCGCTGGATTGGCGTTTCCAATTTCAACTCGGCGCAAATCCAGCGCGCTGAGAAAATCGCTCCCGTCACCTCTCTTCAGCCGCCCTATTCGCTAATTCGCCGCAAGATTGAAGAAGAAACTCTTCCGTATTGTCAAAAGCGCGGAATCGGCGTGATCTCCTATGCCCCCATGGCCTCCGGCTTGCTCACCGGCGCGATGACTCGTGAACGCGCGGCAGCGCTTCCGCCGGACGATTTTCGCAGCCGCAATCCGGAATTTCGCGAGCCGCGCTTTTCGAAAAACCTCGAGCTCGTGGAACGCCTTCGGCAAGTGGGCGCGCGCCATGGCCGCGGCCCCGGCGAAGTCGCCATTGCCTGGGTGCTCCGGCACCCCGCGATTACCGGCGCCATCGTCGGCGCGCGAAACGCCAAACAAGTCGAGGGCGTAATGCGCGCGGGCGAAATGAAGCTGACGGCGGATGAGATCGCCGAGATCGAGGGTGCCGCAGTCGCCGCTGTTTCTCGCTGAGCCGAAACCTGGGACCGAGAGTTGAAGAGCCCTCAAGCGCGCAAATAATCCGCCCGCCAGTTCTTGATCAGTTGTTTGATCGTCTTCCGCGCAGTAATCTTTTCGTCGAGCACCTTCTTCATCAGCGCGGGCAATTCGTCGTCGCTCGCGAACCGCAAGGCAATGAATTGATCGACGGTGAGTTCGTCGGCGCGCCAGCGCAATTCCTCCGGCAGGACCCGTTCATAGCGCAGCCGTTCCTCCAGTCGGATAACGCGGTCTTGCACGCATAGCGCAAACAATCGCGCTCGCAGGGCGAGGACGAGCAGCGCTGCCCCCAAAAGCGCTCCAAAAATTCCTGCGAATGAAAGCCCCAAGTACCGCAACCGGTACAGCGACCATACGAAATTAATCCCAAACACAGGTAACGTAAAAAAATGGTACGACGGGACAAACCTCGTGTGATTCTTGAGGGTCTGCTCGCTCATAAATTCCTCCTCTCCTTTACTTCGTCAGCTCATTCTTGAAGATCGATCCATTGTGCATTACGAATCGCACGTGTTCGAGTTCGCCTATATCTCTTAGCGGATCGCCCGAAACCGCGATCACTTCCGCGTACGCTCCGGCAGCAAGCACGCCGATTTCCCCTTTCATGTTCAGCATTTCGGCGGGCCGCGAAGTCGCCGCTTGAATCGCATCCATCGGTGCCATGCCCATTTCCACCATTCGCTTGAACTCCTGCGCAATCGGCTCCGTCCAAGGCATTCCGCCGATGTCCGTTCCAAACACGATTTTCAAGCGCGCTTTCAGTGCCCGTTTGAAAGTATCTTCATGCACCGCGGCGCGCGCGCGATCGCGTTTTCCGCCGGGAGTATCCGCAGGCGCCCAGTCGCTGTAATACACCGAAAGCGTCGGGCAGTACCACGTCCCTTGGCGCTTCATCTGCTCGACCTGCGCATCGGTCATTTCGAGTCCGTGCTCAATCGAGTCGCATCCGCCATCGAGCGCGCGCTGCAAACCGATTCCGTTGTACGCATGACACGCGACTTTCTTCGTCCAGCCGTGCGCTTCATCCACAATCGCTTTCAATTCCTCTACCGTCAGCGTCGGTTGCGACACGAGTCGCCCTTCTTTATCCACCCACGACCGGTGGGTCATGTAGACCTTAATCCAGTCCGCTCCGTGCTCCAGTTGTTGCCTTGCAGCTTTCCGCGCTTCTACAGGGCCGTCCACGATCTGCACCCCCTTGGGCATGTCCAGCTCCGGTGCGTAATCTTCCAGGTTGTACCCGCCCGTGGTGGAAATGGCGCGCGTTACACAAAAAAGTCGCGGCCCGGGAATGGTGCCCTCTTCGATCGCCTGTTTGATCTCGACATCTCCATAGCCCGCGCCTTCCGTTTCCACATCACGAAGTGCGGTGAATCCCTGTTCCAGCGCCCGGCGCACCGCAAAGGTAGCGCGCGCTGCCCGCAAAGCAATTCCGGCCTTCAGGATATTGGCGTCGTAGCCTCCTTTTTTCGGGTCTTCGCCCCAAAGAAAAATGTGCGTATGCGAATCGATGAGTCCCGGCAACACCGTCGCATTCGAAAGGTCAATCACGTTCGTGCCTGAGGGAATGGCTTCTCCCGGCCCTGTTACTCTTATAATCCTTTCACCGTGCACAAAAATCAGTTGGTTCTTCCGCGGCGTTTCGCTCATACCATCAATCAGCGTCCCCGCGCGAAGCACCGTTACTGTGGCGCTCGTTTGCGAAGCATTCTGTGCTTGTGCCGCAGTTTCGCGGCTCAATATGGCCGCTGCCGCGCACATCATCAAAAGCACCGCGCAAGAACTCCCATTTCTCATCACACCCTCCTCACCACGCGCGTAGCTTGCCCCAATATTCTCCCGCACGCAACACCTCGGCTCCCCGGGCACCCCGCGGAAGAGTTAGTTCTAAAAACAAGAAGGGAGCCCCTGGGGCTCCCTCGTCTTCAAACCAATCGCAGGCCCGCAGCCTGCGAAAGTGACCCATTCAATTGGCTACATCATTCAGATCCGCTTGCAATTGCGCGAAATCGAAGCCCTTCGCAAATCCCGGCTTTTGCGCTTCCGGGGGCAGGATTGCGTACGTTCCTCGTCCACGCACTCGTCCCACCATGCCCAAGTGCCTTGCTGCGTGCTCCCCCAGGTCAGCACAGTCACGCCGTTGGCGTCGTAGGCCCGAGAATCTCGTCCGCGGCCACGGGGTTCGCTCGCCAGTAATTCAGCACATCCAATTCGTTCAACCCGGTATCCGGCCCGCCGGTCAGGTGGTCATACAGCTTCTGCACCGCAGCTTGCGCCATAATCTTCTTCGTCTTTAGCAGTCCCCGGTACACGGTGATGGCATGCGCCACCGCCGCGATGGTGCAGTCCCCAATCTGGTCATTTCCATCCACTGGGAAGAGCTTTGTTGGATCCTTGATTTTCAGGTTCTGATAGACCGTGTCCAACACGTTGTAGGAAGCCGGTGGCGGGGCGATTCCCGCTTTCAGGTAATCCTTGAAGCGCAACGTGCGATAGTCGGTCTTCGGTGGATGCTTTCTAGCCATTCGAGATACCCCTCTCTGGGGACCATCCCCTTGGAGATTGTGTCTCAAATGTCCACAGCGTTGCATGCACTTTTCGATTTATTGCCCCACGCTGTCCTAATTCACGGAGAGCAGCGCAATGGCTGCGCCTGGCAAATGGACCTGAGATTACGGGAAGAGGTTACGCGCGGTGAGACGCGGATTGGACCGGGGCGGAGTCGAGGCAAAAGTCGGGACGATGGAAGAAGGCTGGGAGTTCGGAAAGGCGCAGGGCTAGACGTTCCGGGGAAGCAGCCCGCAAAGTGACGTGGCCCAGCTTGCGGCCCGGGCGGGGAGCTTTTCCGTAGAAGTGCAAATGCGCGTCGGGGACGGCCAGAACTTCCGAGGGCTCGGGAAGGTCGCCAATCAGATTGATCATGGCGCAATGGCCGGCGGCGGCGGTCGAACCAAGCGGAAGGCCAAGCACGGCACGGAGATGGTTTTCAAACTGGCTCGTCACCGCGCCTTCGATGGTCCAGTGGCCGGAATTGTGGACGCGCGGCGCCATCTCGTTGGCGAGGAGACGGCCCTCGTGCTCAAAAAACTCGATGGCCAGAACGCCGACATATTTGAGCGATTCGAGGACGCGGCGGGCAATGACTTCCGCCGCGCGCTGGAGTGGAGGGGCAAGGGACGGAGCCGGCGCGAGCGACAGGCGAAGAATGCCTCCGCGATGGTGATTCTCGACGAGTGGATAAAAAGCTGTCTCACCATTACGCGAACGGACAGCGAGCACAGACAGTTCGCGCGCGAAGGGCACGAATCGCTCGAGGATGTGCGGAACCTTAGGCAACTCCAACTTGGCTTTCGCGATGTCTTCCGCGGTGCGGAGAATCCACTGGCCTTTGCCGTCATAACCCATGCGGCAAGTCTTGAGCACAGCGGGGAGGCCAAATTGCCGGGTTGCCACATCTAAGTCCCCGGGCTTCGGGACGGGCAAAAATTCCGTGGTGCTGATACTTAGGGTGCGGAATAGCGTTTTTTCAGCGAGCCGGTCCTGCGCGGCTTCGAGGGCAGCGGGCGGAGGATAGACCGGAACGCGCTCGGCGAGGAATTTCGCGGCTTCTACGGGAACGTTCTCGAATTCGTAGGTGACCAGCTCCAGGCCGCTCGAAAATTTTTCGAGCGCGGCGTGATCCGTGTAGTCGGCGGTGACGCGCTGCGCGATACGGCCGACAGGCGCTTCCGGTGAAGGATCAAGAAAGCGGAAATGCAACCCGAGCGGATAGCCCGCAAGCGCGAGCATGTAGCCGAGCTGCCCGCCACCGAGAATGCCGAGGGTCACCGGCGTTTGCCTTTCTCGGAGTTTTTGAAAGGCAGCGCCACGGCAGAAACAGAAGGATCGGGCTGCGCCAGGACGCGGTCCGTTTGCTCGGTGCGATATTTCCGCAGCGCCTCGCGGATGGCGGGATGCTTGATGCCGAGGATCGCCGCGGCGAGCAGGGCGGCATTAATGGCGCCTGCTTTGCCGATGGCCAGCGTGCCAACGGGAATGCCCCCCGGCATTTGCGCGATGGAGAGAAGCGCGTCAAGTCCCTTAAGCACTTTGGATTCGACCGGCACGCCGAGAACGGGAAGAACCGTTTTCGAGGCCGCCATGCCGGGGAGGTGAGCAGCGCCACCTGCGCCCGCGATGATGATTTCGAGGCCGCGTTGTTCCGCGGACGAAGCGTATTCAAAAAGCAAGTCTGGAGTGCGGTGAGCCGAGACGACCCGCGTTTCGTGGGGAACACCAAGGCCGCTGAGCATGTTCGATGCGTGCTCCATGGTCTCCCAGTCGGAAGTGGAGCCCATAATGATGCCGACCAAAGGATTGGCGTCTTTGCGATCCAGATGATTCACGCGCCCCTATGCCTCTCGCGTGTTTCGCGTGTTTAAGGTTCGGTTTTTCATGAGGGCGATATTTTACGGCTTTTTTCAGCGCGCGGCGACTTGCTCGCGCTGCTTCCAATAGTGGCGCAGCTGTCCGACCAGATAGAGCGAGCCGGTGATAAAAATGGCGTCACCAGGAGCGGCCTCGGCCAGCGCCTGGTCGAGCGCTTGTTCGGCGGAAGAAATGACGGTGAAGCTGGAGGCGTGGTGCGAAGTGATTTCAGCGAGACGCGGCGCGGAGACGGCGCGGGAGGTGCGCGGCTCGGTAAAAATAACTTCGGCCGCGTGAGGAAAGAGCTGGCCGGCGACTTCGTCAACGGCTTTGTCGCGAAGCGCCCCATAGATCAGCCAGATTTTCCGGCCGGCAAAGTTTTGTTCGAAGAATTGCGCGAGTTCGCGCGCGGCGCCCGGATTGTGCGCGCCATCCAGATAAATGTCCGGGCTGGATTGCAATTTTTCGAGGCGGCCCGGCCAAACCGTTTTGGCAATTCCTTCGGTGATGTCGCGGGGAGAAATGCGAAAACCATGTCGTGCCAGCTGGCGCGACGCAGCAAGGGCATTGATGGCGTTTTGCAACTGGAAGCGGCCGGGCAGGCTGGGAGCAATTTCGAAAGGGTCGCCGGAAGCAAGTTCGTTGACAAGCGCGCGGAAGAAGCCATTTTGCGAGGTTTCCTGGACAATCCGATAAGCTTGGGCGGTTTCGATCACCGGACAGCCAAGTTGCTTGGCGCGAGCGAGGATGACTTCGGCCGCTTCAGGGTGCTGTTCCGCAAGGATTACGGGCACTCCTGGCTTGAGGATTCCCGCTTTTTCTCCCGCAATTTCTTTCAAGGAGTGGCCGAGGAAATTTTCATGGTCGAAATCAATGCGCGTGACGACCGTGACAACGGGAGAAAGAATGTTCGTGGCGTCGAGCCGTCCGCCCAAGCCCACTTCAAAAACGCCTAATTCCACGCGTTCCCTCGCAAAGTATTCAAACGCCATGGCGGTGACGCACTCGAAATAGGTGGGATGCGCGCGGAGCTTGTGCGCCGCCAGAAGCTCCTCGATCAGGGCTTGCAGGCGTGTAAAAATTGCCGCGAAGGACTCATCGCTGATTTCCTCACCGTTGATGCGTATGCGCTCGTTCATTCTCTCGAGGTGAGGCGACGTGTACAAACCCGTACGAAATCCCGCGCGCCGAAGGATGGATTCCAGAAAAGCCGCCGTCGAGCCTTTGCCGTTGGTTCCGGCAATGTGCGCGCTGGCGTAAGCGCGGTCCGGACGCCCGAGTCGTTCAGAAAGAACAGCAATATTTTCGAGGTCGAACTTCGCCGCCGCAGCCTGTGTGGGCGCAGCCAGCTCTTTGCCTAAGGTCAAGAGAAAACGAACCGCCGCGTGGTAATTCATTTCAGCCCATGAGCAGGTCGAGCGCGTTGGCGAGGTAGGCTTTCAGCCCTTTGCGGTGAACGACGGCATCAAGAAACCCGTGCTCCAGCAAGAATTCTGAGCGCTGAAAGCCTTCAGGAAGTTTTTGGCGAATCGTTTGTTCGATGACGCGCGGGCCCGCAAACCCGATGAGCGCGCCGGGTTCCGCGATGTTCAAGTCGCCGAGCATCGCGAAGCTGGCCGTGACTCCGCCGGTGGTGGGATCCGTCAAAACCGAAATATACGGCAGCTTTTCGTCGTCGAGCCTGGCCAGCGCGGCAGAAACTTTGGCGAGCTGCATCAGACTCACTGCGCCCTCCATCATGCGCGCGCCGCCGGAACAAGAGACGGCGATAAACGGCTGGCGCGTTTCAATGGACAGCTCGATGCCGCGCGTGACTTTTTCGCCCACTACCGCGCCCATCGAGCCGCCGATAAAGCCGAATTCCATCGCGCACATCACCACCGGTCTTCCATTGAGTTGGCCCTCTGTCGTTATGATGGCGTCATTCATGCCGAGTTTTTTCCGCGCTTCCTTGAGCCGCTGCGCGTACGGCTTGGTGTCCACGAACTTGAGCGGATCAGTGGAGGTCATGCCCGCGTCGTGCTCGGTCCAACGGCCATCGAGCAGCGTTTCCAGCCGCTGGCGCGCGCCCATTTTGAAATGAAACTGGCACTTGGGGCAGACGTGCAGATTCGCCTCAAGGTCTTTGCGAAAGACGATCGTGCGGCACGATTCGCATTTTACCCATAAGCCCTCGGTGCGCACGCGGCGTTCTTCGGGCGGCGTGGGTTGCTCGATCGGTTTTTTCTCGCGTTTGAACCAGGCCATGGAGGCAGTTATCAGCCTTTAGTTTTCAGTCTTCCGTGGACATGCGACTCTCGAGTTGCCAACACGCGTAGTGAGCCCGCTTTTCAAATTTCTTACCTCTCACCCCTGACTTCCGGTTCTAGTAATCGATCCCTCGTTGAGCCAGTATACCTTTGGTATACGGATGTTTCACCTCGCGCATCTCGGTGACCAGGTCGGCTAGCTCCAGCAACCTGGGATGAGCGTTCCGGCCGGTACAAATCACGTGAATGCCTTCCGGTCGCTTCTTGAGCGCTTCAACCACTTCGTCGGCATCGAGCATTTTGTAGCTGATCGTGTAGTTGATCTCATCGAGGATCACCAGGTCGTATTTGCCGCTGTAAATCGACTCGCGCCCGGCTTCCCAACATTTGCGCGCCAGCTTGACGTCCTGGGGGTCAGTTTCCGCGCCCCCGATTTTCACAAAGCCTCGTCCCATCGGTCGAATCTCGAACTTGTCGTCGCCCAGCAGCTTCGCTGCGTCAAGTTCGCCGTAATGCCACGAACCCTTGATGAACTGCACCATCATCACCCGCAGCCCCTGTCCCACGGCGCGAAACGCGGTACCCAGCGCGCAAGTGGTCTTGCCTTTCCCCGGCCCGGTGTAAACGATCAACAATCCTTTTTCTTCCGGCATGGTTCCCTTGGTGACTGACGGATGGAAAAGTGTGCGCAGCCTTGTGCAAAACGTCAAGCCAGTTGGAGTCGCTTCACCAGTTCCGCAGCGATCCCGGAGATCCGCCGCAGGGTAGATTCCGGAAGCGGGGCCTTCGGGCGTGCAGCAAGATCACGCAAAACGATCCACAAGCCCGGCCGGTACACTTCATCCTCCGTTGGGCAGATGGCGCCGGTGAGTTGCGCGATTTCGAGAGGATGGGGACTTGGCGTCGTCAACTCGATATCCAGCACCTCTTTGCTGCTTTGGGGTTTAGGCGGAAGGGCGGCAATCAGCTCGGTCAGGACGCCACGCGCGTCGTCTACCAGGTCGCGGAATCCCTGCGTGACCAAAATGCCGTCGACATCGCGGGGCGTGGGCTGTTCGAGTTCCTCCAGATCGTAATCCGGCAGCGGCTTTTCGAGCGGGATTTCGATGGCCGCGGAAGGCTGGTTCTCGTCGGGGATAACACGCATCGGCATCGCAGCTAAGTTGTACACCACCCGCGCTATTTCGGATAGGGGCCGCCGGAAAGTATCGCAAAGCCGCGGTAGAGCTGCTCGGCGAGGACCACGCGCGCCAGCTCATGCGAAAGGGTCATAGCGCTGAGCGAAAGTTTTTGCGCCACGCGGTCGCGCAAAGATTCGGGAAAACCTCCGGCGTTTCCACAGACAAAAATCACCTGTCGCGTGCCGCGGTCGCGCAAGTCTCCAAGCCACCTGGCGAGGGCGTTTGAATCGATCGTTCTGCCTGCAGCATCGAGAAGAATGGCGATGGCCGCACGGTCGGCATCGAGCTTCTTGAGCGCCGCCTCTGCGTCGCGCACTTCGACGATTTCCAGAGGACACGAATGCCGGATGCGTTTCACATAATCATCCAGGATCGCGCGCATTTCCGGCCGCCGGGTTTTTCCAATCATCAGCAGTTGCAGGCGCATGAGAAACTTTCAGCCGTCAGTTCTCCGTCCTGAAGAAAGGGGCAAAAAAACGTTCAGAGTTGAAAGTCCAAAGTTCAAGAGCCCCGACCGGCCCTTCGACTCCTCACTCTCGCTTTTCGATTTTCGAGTTTCGCCTTCACTTGAGCCCGTATTTCTTCCGCTTCTCCAACAGCGTCTTCCGGCTTATGCCAAGAATCTCCGCCGAGCGGCTGATTTGATAATGCGTGGCTTCGAGCGTCGCCGCAATCACCTCGCGCTCTACCTCTTCGAGAGAGCGCAGACCCGCAACAGGGCTTGCTGCTCCGGGGGCTGCCGCGCGAGTCGTCTCCGGAAAATTCTGCGGCTCGAGAATATCGGATTCGGCTGTCGTCGCCCCGCGGCCAACTCCGGAAAACACGAGGGCATGTTCGAGTGCGTTTCTCAGCTCGCGAACGTTTCCCGGCCACGAATAGGCCGCCAGCATTCGTCGTGCAGCCTCGCTCAATTGCGCGTCAGGGCGTCCGTGAGCCGCACGATGGGCCCCTAACAAATGATCCGCAAGCGGCAAAATGTCGGCGCGCCGTTCGCGGAGCGGCGGAACCGTTATCGTGAGTACGTTTAAGCGAAAATACAAATCCTCGCGGAAGCTGCCGGCTTTGACCGCCGCAGGGAGGTCCACGTTCGTCAAGGCAATGATGCGCGCTTCGATGCGCAGAGTTTCCGTTCCCCCCAGCCGTTCGAACGCTCGCTCCTGCAAAACGCGAAGTAGCTTGCTCTGCGCGTTCGGCGAGAGCGCAGCCACTTCATCCAAAACAATCGTGCCGTTTCCGCCTAATTCCAAGCGCCCCAGCTTGCGCTCCACCGCCCCGGTGAACGCCCCGCGCTCATGGCCAAAGAGTTCGCTCTCGACCAGCTGTGGCGGCAAACTGGCGCAATCAATTTTCAGGTAAGGCGCATCGCGCCTCGGGCCGAACTCATGCACCAACCGTGCCAAATGATCCTTGCCCGTGCCGCTTTCTCCAATGATGAGAAGCGTGGTCGGCGCGGGAGCCACTTTTTCGGCAAGTTCGAGCAAGCGCAGCGATCCCGGATCCTCCGCGATCCACGGCAGTCGCTCTGTCGTCATGTTCCCGAACGACCGCCACGTCCGCCGCTAGAGAGGCGCTCTTCGGAGTAGGGCTCGCCTGGGAAAGCAGAGATGCCACTTTCCTGCGTGGTGGAAAAGCCTTCGGCAGTGTCAGGCATTTCGAGTTTTGGCGCGGACCGCCACAAGCGCTCGAGGTCGTAATAGCGCCGCGCCTGCTCGCTGAAGACGTGCACAATGAACCCGCCGAAATCCAGCAGCGCCCAATCTGCGGAGCGATAGCCCTCTCTGTGCCGCACCGACCGCTCCATCTGCTTGTAGAGTTGCTCTTCAATTTCCGTGCAAATGGCCTGCACTTGCGGCGTGCTGAAACCAGTGCAAATCACGAAGTAGTCGGTGAACGTGCTCGCCCCGCTGAGGTCCAGCACGGTGATGCCCGCGGCTTTTTTTTCCTGTGCGGCCTGGACAGCGACGCGGACGCCTTGGGGCAAGGATTCGAAGGTCATAAGCTACCGGTAGAGGCCCTGTTTGAGAATGTATTCCTCGACGCGCGCGGAAACAAGTCCATGGATAGACTGGCCTTTTTGCGCGCGGCGGCGAATGTCCGTGGCGGAAACGTCGCTCGCAACGTTTTCCAGCAAATAGACGGTCGTGCAATGAAGCTGCGCAACGACTTGGGACGGATGCTCCGCTTCGGTTTCCTTCTTGCTTCCTGGGCGCGCCGTCAGCTCCGGGGGAATCACCAGGCGCAGCGCCTCCGCGCGGATGCCCGGGCGGTTGGCGATGATGAAATCGCAGAGCCCGAGCAGCGTTTCGTACTCCTTCCACACGGGAATGTCGAGAAAAGCATCCGCTCCGATGATGAAAAAAATGTGGTCGCCGGGTTCATGATACGTGTGGCGGAAGTAGCGCACCGTGTCCACCGAATAGTGGAGCTGTGTGCCGCTGAAATCCTCGCCCGCTTCCGCCAGCGAAGGCACGAAATGCGGATGGTCCGCGCACGCCAGTGCCACCATCGCGAAGCGATGCGGAAAGGGCGCCAGATGCTGCTTGAGCTTGTGCGGCGGACGGCTTGCCGGAATGAAGTGAATCTCATCGAAATTGAAGCGGCGGTCGGCGGCGCGCGCCACGCTAAGGTGTCCGCTGTGGATGGGGTCGAAGGAGCCGCCGAACAAGGCGATTCGGCGAGGATGATGTTTTGCGGCGGTGCGGTGCGCCTGCGCTGTCGTCAATGCGCCTCCCAGGCTGGTTCTATTACCAATTTTCTCATGAATTGCCGTTTTCGGCAGCGTGGCGAGCAGAAGCGTCAACGGAAACCGCGTCTGGCAGGCCCTCGTCGCCCGAAGGATGCCCCAGGCTCGCGCGAGGAATCTTGTCCAAAGCGTCAGCGATGGAGCGCACCAGCTCTCTTACTCCCTCCCCAGTCGCCGCGGAAATGGAATGGAATTCCAAACCGTGCTTTTTGCAATAAGCGCGCAAGGTTTCCAGGCGGGTGCGGTCGGTGGTCGCATCGAGCTTCGTCGCCACCACGATCATCGGCTTTTGCGTCAGCGATTCGCTGAACGCCGCCAGCTCGCCGTTGATGATTGCGAACGAATGCACCGGGTCGTCGGCATTCGCATCGCTGGTGTCAATCAAGTGGACCAGCAGCCGCGTGCGCTCCACGTGCCGCAAAAATCGGATGCCTAGGCCCGCGCCCAGATGCGCGCCTTCGATAAGCCCGGGCAAATCCGCAACCACAAACGTCCGGCCGATTTCCCGCCCCTCTTTTCCGGTGCCGCCGTCGGCATTTACCACGCCAAGATTGGGCTCCAGCGTCGTGAATGGATAATTCGCAATCTTCGGCCGCGCCGCCGAAATCACGGAAATCAGGGTGGACTTGCCCGCGTTTGGAAATCCCACCAGCCCAACGTCGGCCAGCAATTTCAGTTCTAAACTAAGATGCCGCTCTTCACCGTGAAAGCCGTCTTCATGCTCGCGTGGAGCCTGGTGCCAGGGCTTGGCGAAGTGTTGATTGCCGCGTCCGCCGCGTCCACCGTGCGCCACGAGCACGCGCTGTCCCGGCGTCGCCAAATCCGCGATCGTCTCTCCCGTATGACCGTCTAAGGCCAGCGTGCCCACGGGCACTTGCAAAATCAAATCCTCGCCCGAGTGCCCCGTGCAGTTCGAGCCTTCGCCGTGCCGCCCTCGGTCGGCCTTGAATTCGCGATTGTAGCGGTATCGCAGCAGCGTATTGTCGTTGGGATTGGCTTCGAGATACACGCTGCCGCCATTCCCGCCGTCGCCGCCGGAGGGTCCTCCGCGCGGAACGTATTTCTCGCGCCGAAACGCCACGCAGCCGTTCCCGCCGTCCCCGGCCTTCACATAAATCTTTGCTTCGTCAACAAACACGCCCAGATTCCTCACTACCACAGTCGAACGGCAGAGCCCATTCCGCACGTGGGCGAAAGGCCTTCCCCGCTGGCCCGCTCCCCTGCGTCTCCGCTCAATCCCCACCGGGCATCGCAAAGTGCTTGCCGACAGCGTTGCTCGTCAGGGCACGAGTTTCTAGCCTGACGCAACGAAGGTAGTCCCTACCAACTCATTTTCGAGGCTTAAGATAAACAAAAACGCGGTCCAATTTTGCCGGACCGCGAAAGCCAGAAGTGTTTTCTCAACAAGCCTTCTTCAACGGTGAACTGTAAACTGTCGACTGTTGACCTCTTCCCACCAGTCACTCATCACGAGTCGCCAATCACTCGACGAGCTAGTCCGCCGCCACTTTGGCTTGCGCCGCAGGCTCGATGCTGATGAACCGCCCCTGGCGTCCCCGATCCTGAAACTTCACGAAGCCCGTGACCATAGCGTACAGCGTATCATCGCTGCCCCGCCCGACATTGTCGCCCGGCTGGTGCTTCGTCCCGCGCTGCCGCACAAGAATCGTGCCTGCATTGACCAGCTGCCCGCCGAAGCGCTTCACGCCCAGCCTTTGTCCGTGGGAATCGCGGCCGTTCGTTGACGAGCCGCCGCCTTTCTTATGTGCCATGACCTAATCCTCTTCTCTCAACAACCCGGAGACCATCAAACTCTGAAAACCCGCGCCTCGAATTTACCTGACAAGTCGGGTGAAAACGCGGCAACGTGTCACTTCAAGGAGGCTGCTCATAGCGACCGACGAGGAATCTGCCGTTTCCCCACTGACCCTGCCAAGCGACTCGCTTAACCCGCCATCCCCACTGCCCCAGGTCGCCGCCTCCAAGATGCTGTTCGTTAACTTAGAACTTACCGCTTGAAACTTACAACTCTTCAAATCTTGATGTCGCCCACCTGCACGGCCGTGTAATTCTGCCGGTGCCCACGCTGAATCTTGTACTGGTTGGTTCTCTTGTACTTGAGCACGGTCACTTTCTTGGCCCGCCCCTGCTGGACGATCTTGCCGGTCACGGTCGCTTTCTCGGCGTCAGCGCCTACAAAGATCTTCTTATCACCATGGACCGCCAAGACGTTGCCTAAATTGACTTTTTCCCCTACTTTGCCCTCCACCCGCTCGATGCGGATGGTGTCGCCGGGCGCGACACGATACTGCTTTCCCCCGGTCTGGATGACGGCGTACATCTCTCCTCCAAGCGTTCTTACTGCACCCCTAAGTGGCTTTGCACAATCCGCAATTATACGGGGCATCTCCGATCATCGTCAACGCAGCTTTTTTCGCGTTTTACACCGGTACATGCAACAACTCCGGCAGCTTTTCCACAGCACCCAGGATGCCAACCTGTAAAGCAGTGTGCCAATTCATACCCTTTCTCGTCTGAACAAAATGAATTTTTTTTAACACTTTGTTGATTGACTTTTCATATGCAAGACGCTATGGAACCCGCCAAAAGCGCTGTTTTTTCACCGCATAGCCGCTGCACGTTATAGAAACCCGACCAACGGACAGGATTGCGCCCAAGCATCCACTCTGGCATGGTCGCCGTATGGCAAACCGAAAACTTGTCGTCCTGGATCCCGAGATGGCCTTCGAGCGGGCTGCCAGCCACTGGCGCCGTTGTAAGCGATGCCGCAATGCGGGCGCGGAACGAGCCCGGCTGGAGAATTTGTGCCCCCGGGGGCGGGAACTTACCCGAATTTGGGACGAAATCGAGAGAATCTACGAGACCGCCGAGGCGGCTTAGCAGCCATCCGTTCCTGAATGCGGGAGGCTTGGGCATCAAGCCGACCGTGAGGATGGTCGGCCATTCAAAGCCCAGGTGCTGGCACCTAAAGTACTGATAACAAAGGACTTTTTTATCATTGGTTCCTACCTTCCGTTCTAGCTCGCTTAAGCGCTTTAGAATGAACACTTGCGAGGCACGCTCATAGGTTTTGATTCTGCAAGACTTAGGGCTATGGAATCACGCAAAAACTTAGGTTAGCGGCTCCCACACCTAGCCGCCTGCTCTTTCCTCCACAACCTCGAACCGGCGGCTTCCCGTTGACGCTTTCCTTTTCCACGACCGCCGCCGTAAAGTAAGCCAGTTCCCTGTAGCAAGGAGAATCCATGAAGCACCTGTTCGCGGTTCTATTCGTGCTGACTGTTGTTTTGCTTCTTGCGGCGCACACTCAGGCTCAGGAAGCCACACAGTGGCAAGTCAGCCTCACTCAGCCTCAGGACTACGTTCTCAAGAGAGTTTCCAGCGCGGATCCCACCGGCGGCAACGCCGACTTCCGCCCCATCGAGCCCGGTAACACGCTCACCATCCTTGATGCAGATGGCCCTGCTGTGCTTACGCATATCTGGTTCACGCTTTACGATCCCGAGCCTTATCACCTGAAAAAACTCGTCCTGCGCATGTACTGGGACAGTGAAGCGACGCCGAGTGTCGAGGCTCCACTAGGCGATTTCTTCGGCCTCGGTCTCGGGGATTATCACGTGTGGGAATCGGAGCTACTCTCGGTCGCGAATGAACGCGCCTTGAACTGTTTTTTCCCCATGCCGTTTCAGAAGCACGCGCGTATCACCGTCACCAATGAAGGAAAGCAAAAAGTCTTTTCTTTTTATTTCAATCTCGACTATCGCGCGCTCTCGAAACCTCTGCCCGCCGATACGCTGTACTTTCACGCGCAATTCCGCCAGGCGCAACCAAATCCGGGCTGGACGAATCGATGGGAATCGAATGGCGACCCCGTCGTGGAAGACAAGAGGAATCTGACCGGCGAAGGCAACTATCTCTGGCTCGCGGCTATCGGCCGAGGGCACTACGTCGGCGTCACTATGTCCGTGCTGCAGAACCAGGACGGCTGGTGGGGCGAAGGCGACGACATGGTTTTCATCGACGGCGAATCCCGCCCGTCCATCAACGGAACAGGCTCAGAAGATTATTTCCTCGGTGCGTTTGATTTTGGCCGCAGCGCATTCTCCTATCGGCTCTATGGAGCTCCGGTCAAAGGCGAAGAGCGCGCCGGCAGCCGCTCTTCCGTTTACCGCTTCCATCTCGATTCGCCGATTCCGTTCACCAAGTCCATTCGCGCCACCATCGAGCACGGCCACGCCAACCACCGCTCGGACAATTATTATTCCGTGGCCTACTGGTATCAGACGGAGCCACACGCGGCATTCCCGCCGCTTCCACCGGTGGACGCGCGCATTCCCAAACTTCAGCCCGTCGGTGGCCCCGGGAATGCTGGAGCTATCTCGCACTGACGCGGTTCACCATTCGCTTTCTGTTCGTTAGACTAAGGCCATGAGCGCCATCGATGAAGTTTTGGAAGCCAACGAGATTTACGCGCGCAGCCATGAGCTGCGAGCGCTCACGCCGCGCCCACAGCGCAAGCTCGCGATCCTGACTTGCATGGACACGCGCTTGTCCATTCGCACCATGGGACTGAAAACCGGCGACGCGCACATCATCCGCAACGCGGGCGGAATCGTCACCGACGACTCGCTGCGGTCGCTGGTTATCTCGCACTATTTGCTGGGCACCGAAGAATTCATGATCATCAACCACACGGACTGTGGCTTGATGCACACCACCGAACAGGACTTGCGCACGAGCATTCAAAACCGCACCGGCACCGCCGCGGTAGCGCCAGCCTTTTTCTATGCTTTCCAAAACATCGAGGAAAACGTGCGGCATCAGTTGCAGAAGCTACGCACGCATCCGTGGATTCCTAAGCAGGTATCGGTGCGCGGCTTCGTGTACGACGTAGTCACCGGGCGCCTTCGCGAGATCAAAGATTGACAGGCTTCGGTCGTTTTTCAACAAGCTCCTAGTCTTTCAACAAGCGGTGGCTTGCCCGAGAAATCCGCCTCGTGTACGCTCAATTCATGCTCGAAGAAAAAGATTTTCAGCGAAAAGCCGACGCCGCGTTTGAAGACCTGAAGAAGCGCCTGCTGGCGCTCGGAGATGAGCGCGGCTTCGACGTCGAAGGGGAAGCGGGGAAACTCGAAGTGATTTTCGAAGAGCCCACGGAAGCCAAGTTCGTAATTTCGCCGAACACGCCTGTGCGCGAAATCTGGATCTCGGCGCTTTCCACGAGTTTCAAGCTGGCGTGGAACGCCGCGAGAAATGCGTTTGTGCTGGAAAAAACCGGCGAAGACCTCTACGGGGTGATGAGCCGCGTGATTTCGCAGCAACTCGGAGAAGAGGTGAAAGTGTGAAGCCCGCTTTTGGCAAACCAAGAGAGTCTCTCGGGTGTCATTCCGAGCGCAGCAAAGAATCTGCTTTTAATGGAAATGCAAAGAAAAAGAAGATCCTCGGGCAAAAGGCGCCCTCGGAATGACAAGCGTGCGGCTTTTTGTGCGCCCTGCCAGGAATTTGTGTCTTGCCATTGCGGCGGCCTGCGTCCCATTCGTGCCCGCAACGAATTCGCAGGTGCCGTCGGGCCGCGACGTGGTGAAGCCGGAAGTCTATGCCTCGATGGAGCCGGCGGGACGCGGTAGCGCGTTTCAAATTGCCGTGGTTATGAACATACGTCCGGGCTTTCACGTTAACGCACGCGAAAAGTCGGAAGAGTATCTCATCGCGACCGATCTCAAGGCGCAGCTTCCTTCCGGTTTCACCAGCGGCGACGTGGTCTATCCCAAAGGAAAACTGGAAACCTTCACGTTCTCGAAGAAGCCGCTCAACGTCTATCAGGGAACTGTGATTCTCCGCCTGCCGGTCAACGCGCTCGCAACGGCTCCGCTGGGCGAGCAGCACATTCCGTTGAAGCTGCGCTATCAGGCGTGCAGCACCGAACTGTGCCTGCCCCCGACGAGTCTTCCTCTCGATGCCGTTGTCAACATTGCCTCGGCCTCCGAGGCAAAGCCCGCGCATTCGGAGATTTTTGCCAAACAATAGCCGAGACGCTTCTTATTCGTCACCCCGAGCGCAGCGAGGAATCCCTCTTTCCGCGAAGCCAAAGATCGGAACGACGGGGTTGGCTTAGTCTTCGACATTCGCTAGGCCTTGGCGACGGCGGCCACGGCGTCGTAGAGGCGGCGAACGACGCGCTGCCGGCCCAGCACGACCATGGTGTCGAAGAGGGGCGGGGCGACGGCTTGGCCGACGATGGCCACGCGCGTGGCGTTGATGAGCAAGCCCGCTTTGACGCCGCCCGCTTCCGCGACGGCGCGCGTAGCGTGATCGCACGCGTCGTGATTCCACTCTTTCAAATTTCCTAGCGCCTCGGCGAGCTTGGCCAAAAGCTCCGGCACTTTGGGATCCTTCCAGAATTTTTCCTTGGCCGCGGGGTCGCGCATGAATTCATCGCTGAAAAACGCGCGTGCCCACGTGGAAAAATCCGGCAGCAACCGAATTCGCGGCCGCAGCAAGTCCACAGTGCGCGCAAACCACGCGTGATCGCGGCCATCCGGCCCCGGCGCCGCGCCCGCAGCCCACTCCGGCTTCCACAGGCCGCTACGCTTCAATTCGTTCTCGACTTCCGGCAGCAAATCTTCGATCGCCAACCGTTGCAGATACTGCGTATTGAACCATTCAAGTTTTGGCCGGTCAAAAACCGCGTTCGTGCGGCTTACGCCTTCGAGCGAGAATTTTGCGATCAAATCTTTTGTGCGAATGAATTCCTCGTCGCCGCCCGGAGACCAGCCGAGCAACGCCAGGAAATTGCGAAACGCCTCGGGCAAAAATCCTTCCGCGCGGTACATGTTCACGTCAGTGGCGCCATGTCGCTTCGAAAGGCGCGATTTGTCCGCGCCAAGAATCAGGGGCACGTGCGCGAAGACCGGAGGCGTTGCGCCGAGCGCCAGGTACAGCAACACCTGCTTCGGCGTATTCGAAATGTGATCCGCGCCGCGAATGACGTGCGTCACGCGCATATCAATGTCGTCCACCACCACGCCGAGCTGGTACATCGACTGCCCAAATTCCTCGTCGCCTTTGCCGGAACGCAGCAAGACGAAATCCTCGATTTCGTCATTGGAAAATTCGCTCTCGCCGAACACCGCATCGGTAATTTTTGTCGTTCCGCCGATGGGAACTTTGAAGCGGATCGCCGGCTTCGCGCCGGGCGTCGAAGGTTTCCCGTCGCGGCAAGTGCAGCGCGTGAGGCGCCGCGGCCCGCCGCCCTTCGGCTCCTCATCCCGGCCCGGCTGGTCCGGCTCGGCGTAATCCCCGCCGGCATATTTGTCGGCAGGGCAGTAGCAAAGGAAAGCGTTGCCGTTCGCAACGCATTTCTTTGCGGCTGCGCGATACAGTTCCGTTCGCTGCGACTGGTAGAACGGTCCTTCGTCCCAATCCACGCCCAGCCATTTCAAGCCATCGATGATGCCTTGGACCAGTTCGGGCTTGTTGCGCTCGGCGTCCGTGTCCTCGATGCGCAGGATCATCACGCCGCGGTGGCGCCGCGCAAACAGCCAGTTAAACAGAGCAGTGCGAGCCCCTCCGACGTGCAAATAGCCGGTGGGAGAAGGTGCGAAGCGGACTCGCACGCCCGCGGTCTTGTTAGTTGAATCGTTCATTCCAGCGTATCTTTCGTTCGGTCCAGGGCGCTGCGCCCAGCACGCCGCGTCAAGGGCGTTGCATCCGGCGCGTCTTTCTCTGCGGAATCAACCGTTCAGTGTAGCGAAAGCGCCGAGCTCCGTCCAACCAGGCCAGGTCATATAGGCCATATTGAAGCTTATTGAAGCTCGCGACTGAGACTAGTGTAGTGCGTCATAAATAGAGACGTTTATTATCGGGCCGCGTCCAATACAATATGGAGGCGGCTTATGCGAATTGCACCCCCCGTTCAGCTAAGCGAGGAAGACCGCAGTCAACTTCAGGCGC